>Ga0335085_10001631_pt1 | contig 45990 bp, 36 predicted proteins | sample Lox_Sample_45_FD_206712 | JGI IMG/M metagenome (GOLD analysis project Ga0335085, IMG submission 206712) | Soil microbial communities from Loxahatchee National Wildlife Refuge, Florida, United States - Lox_Sample_4.5 | ecosystem: Environmental > Terrestrial > Soil > Wetlands | place: USA...
TTACTTCTTCAATGTTATTGATTCCAAGACTGGACAGACACGGCCACCAGACGAGTGGGTAAAAACACCCATTCCCGCCATCATCGATGCAGCTACCTTTGAACGGGTCAGGGCTAAGCGGGAAGCGCGAGCACCGAACAAGACACCGCCGCGGCGTGTGTCCTCCCCTACTCTTCTCTCTGGCCTGCTTAAGTGCGGCATCTGCGGTCATGCCATGACACTGGTCACGGGCAAGAGTGGAAAATATCGCTATTACAAATGCGCCAGCCGGCACAGCAAAGGCAACCATGCCTGCACCAGCGGCAATCTGCCTATGGAGAAACTCGACGAGCTGGTATTGGAACAACTGGCGGCAAAGGTCTTTTCACCGGAACGCTTGCAAGTGATGATGGCCGAACTGCGCAAGCGAATGCAGTCCTCCAAAAACGGACATCAGGCACGCATCAGCGAATTAGATCGTCAAATCAGGAAAATGGAAGAACGGCAGCAGCGGTTGCTGGAAGCTATCGAGACCGGTGTCATCGAGCTGGATGACACGACCCAACGCCGCGCCCAGCAGCTCAAGGCTGGGCGTGAGGCATTGTTCGTCGAGCGAGCTAGTGTTCGTCGCGACACGTCCCTGCCTGCGGTTGAATACCTCAAGGCGAGCCAGGTGGAAGCATTCGGCAAGGTGCTTCGTAAGAAGCTGCTAGCAAAGGACTCGCCATTTGCAAAGAGCTACCTGAATATCTTGGTGGATGAAATCGTGGTGGAAAATAAGACTGCTACCCTCAAAGGCAGCTACGCAGCATTAGCGGAAACGATAGAGAAAATAAAAAAGGGCACCTTGAGTAATCAAGTGCCCAGTTTTATACCTGATTGGTGCGCCCGGAGCGATTCGAACGCCCGACCCCTTGGTTCGTAGCCAAGTACTCTATCCAGCTGAGCTACGGGCGCGGTGATGATTGTGCCCTGGCGGAGAAGGAGGGATTCGAACCCTCGATACAAGTTTAAGCTCGTATGCGCCCTTAGCAGGGGCGTGCCTTCGACCTCTCGGCCACCTCTCCGAAGGCCGCGCATAGTAAAGGAACCCACCCGAAAGGTCAAACGATTAAGGCGTTCCTTATGCGTCTTCCTGATCGAGATCGAACGCTTTGTGCAACACGCGCACCGCCAGTTCAAGGTATTTTTCGTCGATGACGACGGAAATCTTGATTTCCGAAGTTGAGATCATCTGGATGTTGATCCCCTCTTCCGCCAGCGTGCGGAACATCTTGCTGGCGATGCCGACATGCGAGCGCATGCCGACCCCGACCACGGATACCTTGGCCGCCTTGTCGTCGCCGATCACTTCGCGCGCGCCGATGTGCGGTTGCACCTTGCTCTTCAGGATATCCATCGCCTTGGCGAATTCATTTCGATGCACGGTGAAGGAAAAATCGGTCATGCCATCCTCGCCGACGTTCTGGATGATGATGTCCACGTCGATGTTGGCGTCAGAGACCGGCCCCAGGATCTGGTAGGCGATACCGGGCCGGTCGGGCACGCCCATCACGGTGATTTTTGCCTCATCGCGGTTGAACGCGATTCCGGAAATAATGGCTTGTTCCATTTTGTCGTTATCCTCAAAAGTAATCAGTGTGCCTTCGCCTTCTTCTTCAAAGCTCGACAGGACGCGCAGCTTGACCTTGTACTTTCCGGCAAATTCCACCGAGCGGATCTGCAGCACCTTGGAGCCCAAGCTGGCCATCTCCAGCATTTCCTCGAACGTGATGCTTTTCAGCCGGCGTGCGTCCGGAACCAGACGCGGGTCGGTGGTGTATACACCGTCCACATCGGTATAGATCTGGCACTCGTCCGCGCGCATTGCGGCGGCGATCGCCACCCCGGTGGTATCCGATCCGCCGCGCCCCAGCGTGGTGATGTTACCGTCTTCATCCACGCCCTGAAATCCTGCAACCACCACCACATAGCCGTTGGCCAGGTCGGCACGGATGGCCTGTTCGTCGATGCTGACGATGCGCGCCTTGGTAAATGCGCTGTCCGTGAGTATTTTGACCTGCCCACCGGTATAACTTTTGGCTTTAAGCCCCTGCGCCTTGAGCGCCATTGCAAGCAAACCGATGGTGACCTGTTCGCCGGTGGAAATGACCACATCCAGTTCGCGCGGATCGGGATGTTTCTGTATCTCGTGCGCGAGGGCGATCAGCCGGTTGGTCTCGCCGCTCATCGCGGAAACCACCACCACAACCTGATGACCTTTTTCCTTGAATTTGGCGACGCGATGCGCAACGTTCCTGATGCGTTCCGGGCTGCCGACCGATGTCCCGCCGTACTTCTGGACTATGAGTGCCACAATTTTTCCATGCCTGACTTGAAAAGTGGGCGCGATTCTAGCTCAACTGGCCGAAAAAAACGAGGCGCGATCCCGGATTGATTTGCTAAACTCGAATCAATCGATAGCACATCGCTGAAGCGCCATGATAGAAATCTCTGTACGCAACTTTCCCTTGGAAGCCGTGCAATACTTGCGGGATAAAGGCCATTCGCATGCCCTGGCCAGGGTATTTGCGGCGCGCGGCATCACCGACACCAGGCAACTGGATACTACGTTTGCGCAATTGCTGCCGTTCGACGCGCTGGCAAATGCCCGCGAGATGGCACGACTGCTTGCCGATGCGATCGCGTCAAACAGGAAACTCGTGGTCATCGCCGACTATGACGCGGACGGGGCAACCGCCTGTGCGGTGGCGGTGCGCGGCCTGCGCGCCTTCGGTGCGCAGATCGACTTCATCGTGCCGAATCGTTTTGAATACGGTTACGGCTTGACGCCGGAGATCGTGCAACTCGCGGCGAAATTGCCGCTTCGATACGGCTACGGAGAATCAATCTTAGGGAAAGAAGCGGCGAAGCAGTTGCTCCCGCAACCGGCTGGCTACGCCATAACCAGCGACTTGGCGAGTGTAGTTGGCTCGTCTAGTCGAATGGCTAGTAGTTTTACCAGTGACGAGTCGCAACTGCCTCCCGATATCCTGATCACCGTGGACAACGGCATCGCCAGTGTCGAAGGCGTGGCCGAAGCCAACCGGCTCGGCATGCAGGTCCTGATCACCGACCACCACCTGCCCGGAGACACGCTGCCCCAGGCAGCCTGTATCGTCAATCCCAATCTGCCAGACTGCGCATTTCCCAGCAAGAACCTCGCGGGCGTGGGTGTGATGTTCTATGTGCTGCTGGCGTTGCGCGCAGAGCTGCGCGCACGCGGCGCCTTCTCCCTCTCCCCCAGCCCCTCTCCCGCCAACGGGAGAGGGGAGCCGAATCTCGCCTCCCTGCTCGATCTGGTCGCATTGGGGACGATTGCCGATGTGGTCAAACTCGACCAGAACAATCGCATCCTGGTGCAACAGGGCCTGCAGCGCATCCGCTCCGGACGTGCTTGCGCCGGGATCAACGCACTTCTGCAAGTAGCGAAAAAAGATCCGGCGCGGGTCTCCAGCCAGGACTTGGGATTTACCGTGGGGCCGCGCCTGAACGCGGCAGGCAGACTGGACGACATGACCATGGGCATCCATTGTTTGCTGACCGATGATGCAGGGACCGCGATGCGGATCGCCACCAAGCTGGACGCGCTCAACCGCGAGCGGCGCAGCATCGAGATCGATATGCAGGAAAACGCGATCGCAGCGCTGGAACAAATCGACCCGAAAGACAACTTCAGCCTCGTATTGTTCGACGAAACGTGGCATCAAGGCGTGATTGGCATCCTTGCCTCGCGTCTCAAGGACAAGTTCCATCGCCCGACCTTCGCCTTCGCACGCGCGAATGATAATGAAATCAAAGGCTCGGGGCGTTCCATCTCAGGTTTGCATCTGCGCGACGCGCTGGACCTGGTCAGCAAGCGATATCCATCACTGATCAGAAAATTCGGCGGGCATGCGGCCGCTGCGGGACTGACCATCGCCGAAGCCGATTTCGAAACATTCGTCGCCGCTTTTGAACAGATTTGCAGAGAATTGCTCGGCGCAAACGACCTCGCGCAGCGCATCGAAACCGACGGCGCGCTGGAACCCACCGACATGAATCTGGACGTGGCGCGCCTGTTGGACGCACAAGTGTGGGGACAAGGCTTCCCTGCCCCGCAATTCAGCGACACTTTCATGGTGCAGAATCAGCGCGTGGTCGGGGAAAAACATTTGAAGCTGCGTCTAGGCGCAAAAGGAAAAAGCATTGATGCGATCCTGTTCGGCCACAACGAGATGCTGCCCGAACGAATCCATGCCGTATACAGCCTGAGCGTCAATGATTACAATGGCAGCGTCAGCTTGCAGCTCGTCATCCGTCACTGGCAACCTGCTGAAGAGTGAAGCCATGAAAAATACAAACAGTAATATAATATTCAATCCGAATCGTACTTCAGTGGGATTCAATACCCGCGGGCTGGCCGCAAGCCTGTTTATGGGGCTTGTAAGCTTCTTGCTGTTCCCTCCATCGGCGTCCGCCATCCCCGTGTTTGCAAGGCAATACGGCATCAGCTGTTCCACCTGTCACGCTGCCTTCCCCAGGCTGAACAGTTTCGGCAAGAGTTTTATCGACAACAATTACCGTCTGGACAACTGGAAGGAAAACACGCTGCAAACCGGCGACGACATGCTGCAATTGCCCAAAACCGTGCCGCTCGCGTTGCGAGCGCAGGCCTATGTGCAAACCCACCAGGCCAATGACATGGATCCTGTCACGGGTACCGTCAACAACCAGTCATCATGGGATTTCCAATCGCCCTACCTGATCAAGCTGCTGTCCTCTGCCCCGCTGTCGGACCACATCAGCTATTACTTTTACGGCATTTTGGCGGAACAGGGCGCTAATGGGAATGCTTTTGTCGAAGACGCATGGATCAGCCATGATGATTTGTTTGGCAGCGGAATCGGCATGCAACTCGGGCAGTTCCAGGTGAGCGACCTGATGTTCCCGCGCGAGACGCGCCTGACCACACAGGATTTCATGGCCTACCGGCTGGCCGGGATCACCTATGAACGGGGCGTGATCTTCAGCCGCGGCTTCGGCCCGGCAAACCTGGCGCTGGGTGTCGCGAACGGCAACGGCATCGACAACAGCTACCCGGCCAACAGCGCGGGCTATAGCCGCCCGGAGACGCTATTCGACAACAACAATTCCAAATCGGTGTTCGGCCGTATCGGCACCGACATCGGTCCGGTCAGGACGGGTTTGTTCGGGTATGCCGGCAAACAGCCCAGCGGCGGCACAGCGCCGGGCACAACGACAGGAACACGTGAGACAAACAAACAAGTGGTGGGGCTGGACGCTTCCGGGGATAACGGCCAGTTGTACTGGTTCGGCCAACTGCTGTGGAACCGCTGGGATAATTTTCTGGATGACAGCCCGGACGTGAATCGCAGCTGGAACGGCGGCTTTGCCGGCGCGGATTATGTCTACAGCGAACGCTGGACTTATTCGCTGCTCTACAACCGCGCCATGGCGAAAGACTTCCATGGCACGAACACGATCTATGAGGGCATCGAGCTCAATACCCTCACCGCGACCGCCAGCTACTATTTCATGCGCAACGTGAAGGGCATCATCGAGGCAAACCTCGACATGCAGCCTGTGAACCATGATCCCAACCATGTCGGGCACAAGACCAAGGAGGGTTATCTGCTGGTGGGCTTCGACGTCGCCTTCTAAAAACGTATTGAGCCGCTGCTGAACATATCATGGGCCACTTGAAACCCGGCATATGGCACCCCGCCTGGTTGATGGTTATGGCGAGCCACATGCGGAAATAAGAGGTGAAATGATGGAAACGGGTTTTCTGCAAGGCAGCGTCATTGAAGCCTTGCCGCAGTTCCTCACCAGCCTCGCCATCGGTTTGCTGATCGGGTTGGAGCGCGAGCGCACTCCATCAGCCAAGGCGGGGTTGCGCACCTTTGCGCTGGTCGCCGTCTTCGGCACCCTGTCCGCGCTGCTCTCCGCAAAACTCGATTTTCCCTGGCTGCTGGTCGCCGGACTGCTGGCGGTGGCCGGCATGATCATCGCCGCCTACCACACCCGACCCGGCGAGGAAAATGATCCCGGCACCACCACCGTCATCGCGTTGCTGATGTGCTACGGGCTGGGCGCGATGATCTGGTACGGTCTTGCCGAATTGGCCATCATGCTGGCCATCGCGGTCACTGCCCTGCTCTATTTCAAACCCGAGCTGCGCGGCATATCCCAGCGCCTGACGCGCCGCGATCTGGTTGCCGTTCTGCAATTTTCCGTGCTGACCTTCATCGTGCTTCCGATACTGCCGGACCAGAATTACGGCCCCTACAGCGCGTTCAACCCGCATCAGGCCTGGTTGATGGTGGTGCTGGTTTCGGGCGTGAGTCTGGCGGGCTATACCGCGTTGCACGTGGTCGGGACCCGCTATGGGGCTCCGTTACTGGGGTTGTTCGGCGGCCTCGTTTCCAGCACCGCGACCACATTGATCTATGCGAAGAACAGCAAGGGTAGCCAAGCTATGGCCAACCTGGCCGCATCGGTCATCGTGATCGCCGGCATGGTGGTCTTGTTGCGCCTGTTCGTCGTCAGCGGGATCGTCGCCTATGGAACCCTGCCGGGCTTGTTCCCGGTACTCGCGGGCGGCTTTATTTTCGGCATGATCGTCGCGCTATACAACTGGCGCAAGATGCGCAGGACGACCGAACTCTTCATACCGCAAACCTCCAACCCTGCCGAGCTGCATACCGCCATCACGTTTGGGCTGTTATATGTGGCCATATTGATGGGATCCGCATGGATGCAGGATGTTGCGGGCAACCGCGGCTTGTATGCCGTCGCTTTGATATCGGGCTTGACCGATGTAGACGCGATCACGCTTTCAAGTCTGCGCCTGTTCAATCTCGGCCAGTTGAACGAACATCAGACCGTCACCGCGATCGCGCTTGCCTTCATTTCCAACCTCGCGTTCAAGTACGGCATGGTGGTATTCATCGGCGGGTGGAAGCTCGCCAGGCTGGTTGCCGCCGGCTTCGGCGCGATGGTCTGCGGGGTCCTGCTCGGCCTGTTTGCGCTATAATCGCTGACTTCAATTAAAGTACGGTCTGCCTTTAGAAATTCGTTTTGCGGGATGAAGCGCAAGAAGCCGCACAGCGAATGACGAGACATACCGTGATGGTAGGCGAGGAATGAGCGCGCACGCGACGTCGCGATTCGCCTGCAAAATGGATTTATAAAGGTAGACCATGGAAGCCGAACAACTCAATGCCCTCGCCAACCATCTGCAAGATTTGACGTTACGCAGCGCGGAATTGCGGAGGTATCTTTGACTTCAATACCAAACAGGAACGCCTGACCGAAGTCTCCGAACTTTCCGAAGACCCCGCCATCTGGCAGGACGCAAAGCGTGCACAGGAACTGGGGCGCGAGCGCAAGATGCTCGAAGGTGTGGTGCTCGGCCTCACGAAGATCCAGCAAGACCTCAACGATGCGCGCGAACTGTTCGAAATGGCGCAGGCGGAAAACGACGACGCAAGCCTGAACAGCACCGCCGCCGATATCCGGGACATCGAGAAACGCGTCGCCGCGCTGGAATTCCGCCGCATGTTCTCCCACCCGATGGACCCGAACAATTGTTTCGTCGACATCCAGGCCGGATCCGGCGGGACCGAGGCGCAGGACTGGGCCGCGATGCTGCTGCGCATGTATCTGCGCTATTGCGAACGCAAGGGCTTCCAGGTCGAGGTGCTGGAACAATCCGACGGCGATGTCGCCGGCATCAAGGGCGTCTCGCTCAAGGTTTCCGGCGAGTATGCCTACGGACACTTGCGCACCGAGACCGGCGTGCACCGTCTGGTGCGCAAATCCCCGTTCGATTCCGGAAACCGCCGCCACACTTCGTTTGCCAGCGTGTTCGTCTATCCCGAAGTGGACGATTCCATCGACGTCGAGATCAATCCCGCCGACCTGCGCATCGACACCTATCGCGCATCCGGCGCGGGCGGCCAGCACATCAACAAGACCGACTCTGCGGTGCGCATCACCCACCTCCCGACGAACATCGTCGTGCAATGCCAGAATGACCGCTCGCAGCACCGCAACCGCGCCGAAGCGATGGCGATGCTAAAATCGCGCCTGTACGAGGAGGAACTGCGCAAACGCAATGCGGAAAAACAGGCGATGGAAGACGGCAAGACCGACATCGGCTGGGGGCACCAGATCCGCTCCTATGTGCTGGACCAATCGCGCATCAAGGATCTGCGCACCAATTACGAGGTCGGCAATACGCAGGCGGTGCTGGACGGCGACCTGGAGGATTTCATCAGTGCAAGTTTGAAGCAAGGAGTTTAACGAATGAGCACCGAAAAAGAATCACCAGAAAAGATCACACAGCTGAATTCCATGGAAAAACAGACTCTGCGCGAAGATATCGAACGGGCGCATGAAGAGAACCAGATCATCGCGGAACGACGCAGCAAGCTCGGCGCGATCCGCAAGGCTGGCGTGGCTTTCCCGAACGACTTCGAGCGCAAACATCTTGCCGGCGATTTGCATGCCGAATTCGGCGCCAAGTCCCATGATGAACTGGAAGCATCGAAGGTCAACGTGGCGGTCGCCGGCCGCATGATGCTGAAACGGGTGATGGGCAAGGCCAGTTTTGCCACCATTCAGGACATGAGCGGCAAGATCCAGCTGTTCGTCAGCAACAACGACACCGGCGAAGAGGCGCACAACGCATTCAAGCATTACGATCTCGGCGACATCCTGGGCGCCACGGGTGTGCTGTTCAAGACCAAGACCGGGGAGCTTTCCGTGCGCGTGACGCAAGTACGCCTGCTGTCCAAGGCGCTACGCCCCCTGCCGGAAAAATTCCACGGCCTGTCCGACCAGGAACAGAAGTACCGCCAGCGCTATCTCGACCTGATCACCAACGAGGATGCGCGCAAGGTGTTCATCCTGCGCACCCGGATCATCCAGGCGGTTCGCGAGTTCTTCATCGGCCACGGCTATCTGGAAGTCGAAACGCCGATGATGCATTCCATCCCCGGCGGCGCCGCGGCCAAACCGTTCGAGACACACCACAACGCGCTGGACATGAAGATGTATCTGCGCATCGCGCCGGAACTGTACCTGAAACGGCTGGTCGTGGGCGGCTTCGAGAAGGTGTTCGAGATCAACCGCAATTTCCGCAACGAGGGGCTGTCCACCCGGCACAATCCCGAATTCACCATGCTGGAATTCTACGAGGCGTACCGCGATTATCGCTACCTGATGGACTTCAGCGAAAGGCTGCTGCGCGAAGTGGCGCAGAAGACCCTGGGCAAGACGCTGATCCGCTACCAGGGCAAGGAGATGGACCTGGGCAAACCGTTCCATCGCTTGACCATGGTACAGGCGATTCAGAAATACCACCCGCAGTTCACCGCCGCGCAACTGAATGACCGCGACTTTGTGGTCGCAGAACTGAAAGACCTGAAAGCCAAATACAAACCGGAAGACGGGATCGGCGGACTGCAGCTGTCGCTGTTCGAGGAATTGGCCGAGGCGCATTTGTTCGAGCCGACTTTTATCATCGATTACCCCATCGAGGTCTCGCCGCTGGCACGCAGCAGCGACAAGAACCCGGAGATCACCGAGCGCTTCGAACTGTTCATCGCCGGGCGCGAGATCGCCAACGGCTTCTCGGAATTGAACGATGCCGAAGACCAGGCCGCGCGTTTCGATATCCAGGTCGCGGCAAAAGAAGCCGGTGACGAAGAGGCGATGTTCAAGGACAGCGACTATGTGCGCGCGCTGGAATACGGCCTGCCGCCCACTGCCGGGGAAGGCATCGGCATCGACCGGCTGGTGATGCTGCTGACCGACAGCGCCAGCATACGCGATGTCATCCTGTTCCCGCACATGCGCCCGGAATGACCGTGACTAGCCTGCTGCGTGACCAATCTGATGGAACTACTGGCCAATCCACTAGGTCGCCAAAAAACGGCAGCCAAGCGGCTGGTTATGCTGTGTTGCGTGCTCGCTTGCTCCTCGCCTACCCATTTAGGTATGTCTCGTCGCGCGCTGCGCGGCGCCTTGCAGCTTGGCACACTCGCGACGGCCATTCGCGGTCACTCATCGCTAATTATGTTGTCTCCCGAAATTAAAGACCGCTTGTTGCAGCAATACCCGATGCTGCGCGAGTTGCCGGCCGCGGACCAGTCAGAGTTGCAGGCAACGGCAAGCGTGATGCATCTCCCGGCAGGCACGGTGGTTTTCGACGAGAACCAGTCCTGCCAGGGATTTCCGTTGCTGTTATCCGGCTGTATCCACGTCATCAAGGCCGCGCCGAGCGGGCGCGAATTGCAGCTGTATAGTGTCGACCCCGGCGAAAGCTGCATCCTCACCAGCAGCTGTTTGCTTGGAAATGCCAAATACAAGGCGCGCGGGGTGGCGCAACCGGACACTGATCTGGTCGTGCTCCCGCCACCGACATTCAGAAAATTGGTATCCATTCACGAGCCGTTTCGCAATTATATCTTCAGCCTTTTCTCGGAACGACTTACCGACCTGATGCAACTGGTCTCCGCCGTGGCTTTTCAAAAGCTTGACCGGCGCCTGGCAAATCTCCTCGTCAGCAAGCCCAGTCCCATCCGCACCACTCACCAGGCATTGGCCGACGAACTGGGCAGCGCCCGCGAGATCGTCAGCCGCTTGTTAAAGGGATTTGCCGAGCAAGGCTGGGTCAAACTGGGACGCGAACAGGTCGATATCATCGACGAGACCGCGCTCAAAAGATTCGCCGAGCTCTAGCGATGCGGACTCAGGGGCTGCCCAGGCGGTTTTGCTGTGTGATTATTGTCACAGACAGGCCCATATGAATCCGCTATCCTGCAAACTCGTTCAACCCATTCAAGGAGATCAAAATGAAAGTCAACGAACATGCGATGGATCGTGCATTGCGCGTAATTGCCGGTCTGGTGTTGATCGGGCTGGCGTACACCGGAACAGTCGGCGTGTGGGGCTGGATCGGCGTGCTTCCGCTGGTGACCGGCATCGCGGGATTTTGCCCGGCTTATGCCATCTTCGGCATCAGCACTTGTACCATGAAGAAAACATAAATTTCATCTCCTGACGTGCCCGACAGAATGAAATCCATCGGGCATTTTTTCGCCCGGATCCTGACTCTTCGCAGTTTAAAGCCGAATGATATTCGCAGGATTGCTCTTTACATCCTGCGGTCCCATGCCCTAAATTAGCGGCATGAAATACATTTTGCCGTTTTTCATATTGCTATTCAGCGCGTGCTCCTCGGTAAATAACGAGGTGCGGGCGCCGTTCAACAGCTCGCAGGCAAAAAGCATCTCGTCCTACGCCAGGAGCCTTCTAGGCACGCCCTATAAATACGGGGGAAACTCCCCGGAAACAGGATTTGATTGCAGCGGATTTGTCGACCATGTGTTTCGTCACACGGTGGGCATCAGCTTGCCGCGCAGCACCTACCAAATCAGCCGGTTCGGCCAGGCGGTCAGCAAAAGCGATCTGCACACGGGCGACCTGGTATTTTTCAACACATTGCACCGCAAATTTTCACATGTCGGTATCTATCTGGGAAGCGACCGCTTCATTCATTCCCCCAGCAGCGGGGGCGAAGTACGCACGGAAGATATGCGCGAAGCCTACTGGGAATCCCATTACGACGGCGCGCGGCGCGTTGCTTTGCGCAGCTGATCCTTGCGCGCTTCCTTCAATGCCTCGGCCAGCTGGAACACCGTCATCGCGTAGTAGTCGCTGTTGTTGTAGCGCGTGATCACTTCAAAGTTGTTGAATACCAGCCAGAACTCCTTGCCTTCACCCACGGTGAAATCGATCAGGCGCGCAGCCAGGTCGCTGTGCAATTTCTCGTCGGGGACAATTCCGGCAGCCGACCATGCCGCAAGTGTGCGCGGGGTGGTGATATCCCCGGCGCAGACCTGGTCGCTGACCTGCGCCCGCACCGCGATCGGCGGTATTCCTCCGCCTTCCCTGTGCGGGGGATCTCCCGCGTCCGAAGCATGCAAAGCCCCGGTTGTTTCGCTGATCCAACCGAACACTTTCAGGAAGTTGGCCACGCTGCCGATCGCATCCTTGTCTTCGCGCAACAGGTTTATCTTGCGGTTGCCGTTGAAATCCACCGCATAAACGCGATAACTGCTCGGCATGAATTGCGGGATGCCCAGCGCGCCGGCGTATGAACCGCGTATGGAAAGCAGATCGAATTGCTGTTCTCTCGCCAGCAGCAGGAAATTTTCCAGTTCACTGCGAAAGAAATCCGCTCTCTGGGGATATTCGAAAGCCAAGGTGGTCAGTGCATCGAGGGTGCGGAAATTGCCCGCATCCTGGCCGTAGATGGTCTCAACCCCGATTACTGCAACGATGATGTCCTGCGGCACGCCGTATTTCAGCTCGGCCCTTCGCAAGGTGCCATGATATTTATGCCAGAATTCCAAACCCTGCTTGATGCGTTGCGGGTTGACGAAACTGTCGCGATATTCCGGCCAGGGTTTGCTGGAAGGGGGTTTGGATATGGCATCGATCACTGCCGGGACCTCCTGAGCGACATCGAACGCTTTTTCCAGCTCCGCGCGCTTGAATTTGTGTTTGGCCACCATCTCATCGATGAATTCGGGGATGCCCGGCAACGTCACCGCGTGCGCCGAAGTCACTGCCAGATTGATCGCGAACAAAAGCGGGATATTGAAATATTTCATGGAATATGGATTCTAACCGATGAATGCCGGGCAGACAGCCGCGATTCCGGACAATTGCCGACGAACTTGCGCGGATCGGCATCGGGAGCAAGCGACACCAGGCGCACACAAGTATTGAATTCAGCGCTCCGGCACCCATATTCCGGATACGGCAATGGCGCGCTGCTCGCTACGACTTGTGCCGCCATGTATACTTGCACATTTCAAATTTCCACCAGGCAGAAAGATTCGAATCATGGACAAATCCGTGCAACATCACCGCCTGATCATTCTGGGATCCGGTCCGGCAGGCTATACCGCAGCCATCTATGCTGCACGCGCCAACCTCAAGCCGGCGCTGATCACCGGCCTGGCCCAGGGCGGCCAGATGATGACCACCACCGATGTGGACAACTGGCCCGCCGATGCGATGGGCGTGCAGGGTCCGGAATTGATGGCACGCTTTCAGCAGCATGCGGAGCGTTTCCACACACAGATGATTTTCGACCAGATCCATACCGCACGGCTGCGGCAAAACCCCTTCCTGTTGACAGGCGACGCAGGCAGCTACAGCTGCGACGCGCTGATCATCGCCACCGGGGCTTCGGCTCAGTACTTGGGCCTGCCTTCCGAAACGGCATTCATGGGACGCGGTGTATCCGGTTGCGCGACCTGCGACGGATTCTTCTATAAAGGACAGGATGTCGCTGTGGTGGGCGGCGGCAATACCGCCGTCGAGGAAGCCATCTATCTGGCCAACATCGCCAGACACGTCACACTGGTACATCGACGCGATACTTTTCGCGCCGAACGCATCATGGTCGATCATCTCATGGACAAAGCAAAAGAAGGGAAGATCACGCTGCAACTCAATAGCACGCTGGATGAAGTGCTGGGCGATGCCAGCGGGGTGACCGGCATGCGTGTCAAGCTGGTGCAGAGCGGTGAAACCAGGGAGATCGCCCTGCAGGGCGTATTCATCGCCATCGGCCACAAACCCAATACCGATATCTTCACCGGCCAGTTGGAAATGAACAACGGTTATATCCAGACGCGCGGCGGATCGAATGGAAATATCACCGCAACCAGCATTCCCGGCGTGTTCGCGGCGGGCGATGTGCAGGATCAAATCTACCGCCAGGCGGTTACCAGTGCCGGAACCGGCTGCATGGCCGCATTGGACGCGGACAAGTATCTGGCCTCTCTAGGCAAAACCTGAATCGTGAATTCTGCACAACAAAACGGCTAAATATGTTGTGAAGAAGATTTCAAAAAACAATGCTGGCAAGATAGCACCCGAAGATGCCGCGCTGTTCCGCGCGGCGATCGGCGAAGTGAAACCGCTTGCGGAACAGAACCGCATCGCACCGCGACCCCCGCCACGCAAGCCTTTGCTTCGCTCCTCCTCGACCCCGGCAACAATACCCGACAAATTATCGGACTTCGCAGCCGAAACCGCACCGGATGAATATCTGGGCGACGGCCTGGCGCGCATGACCTTGCGCAAGCTGAGGCGCGGTACCTGGCCGATCGAAGACAGCCTGGACCTGCACGGCAACCACGCCGATGCGGCGCGCAAACTGCTCCAGGAGTTCATCCATCGAGCGGAAAAACGCAAATTGCGCTGCGTGCTGGTGATACACGGCAAGGGACTGAACAGCGCGGGAGGCGAAGCGGTTTTGCGCAAGCTTGCACGCCACTGGCTGGTCCAGCATCCCCTGGTATTGGGATATTGCGACGCACCGCCCAAACACGGCGGCAGCGGCGCGGTGCTGGTGTTACTGAAGAGCAATATCTAGCAGGTTGTTGAAAAACTGCTAGGTTTTCTTGCTCATCACATACATCAGATATTCGAAGAACATTTCACACCAGTCCTGATCGTTTTCCTTGAGCGACTGGAGCAGCTTTTTGACTTCCGTGACCGGCCAGTTGGGGTTGTATGACACCAGCATATTCTCCGGGTAGATATCGAGCGAGACGCTGAGGCGGCTCGCCATCTTCTTGATCCCGTTCAGCATCAGCGCGATGTCCTTGTCGGATTCGATCTCGGCGGTCAGGTCCCCGTACATCTTTGGATGCTGCTTGGTAAATTCGATGAATTTGGTGAGGATATAGAAGAATTCGCCTTTGTTGTCCTTCGAAACCGGATCGCCCATCATGAACGGCATCGCCGACAATTCCAGCCAGTAATAACCCAGTTTGGGATTGTGATGCTTGGATACGCCGATATATCCGTTTCTCGCCTTGGCGCGCTGGATCACGTCATCCAGCAACAATTTTTCCGAACTGCGCGTTGCAATCTCCTTGCCCTCCAGCACACTCGGCCTGAACAGGAAAAAATTGGGGAAATCGTCGTAAATCTTTCCGGCATGATTGTGATCGCGAAAATAGGCATTGAAGAGCTTCAATACCGCGTCGTCCAACGTGCCCTCTGCATTTTTTTCCGCTGCTTTATAGTTTTTGCTGAAAAAAGACCCCGTCTTGCTTTCCTTCATATCTTCCTCCACATTTGTCGCATGGTTCCAGCGCACTATTTTCAGTTGCAATCATACCTCCACATGCTAGACTCATGTATGTATTTGGCCGAAATTTTCGGCTTGAATTCAAAGACAAAAACCATTAAGGACGATTGCAATGGGAAAAATGTTGATTATATTGTTGATGCTTGCCAGCACCAGTGCCTTGGCTGCGATCAACAAGTGGGTGGATGACCACGGGGTGGTACATTATTCGGATCAGCCGCCCCCGCCGGGCCAGCAGCCCAAGACCCTGCACGAAGACGCCGATACTCAGGATTCCGCCAGCGGAACCAGCGCGACGCAGACCGTCGCCGAGAAGGAAGCGGCATTGAAAAAACAAAATGCCGAAAAACAATCTGCATCCTTCAAAGAGGCGCAGAAACAGGCGGCCGAAGACGCTCTCAAAGCCAACTGCTCCAACGCACAGGATAACCTGAGGACATTGCAGTCCGGCATACGCATCATGGAAGTGGGCGCCAACGGCGAGAGATCCTACCTGGACGACACCCAGCGGCAGCAGCGCATAGACAAAGCCCAGCAGGATATCGCCAAATACTGCAAATAGCCCTAAGCGACCAGCTGCTCGTCGCGCAGGCGCAGCGCTTCCTCGATATCCACCGCCACCACCTTGGACACGCCCTTTTCCTGCATCGTCACGCCGACCAGTTGTTGCGCCAGTTCCATCGTGATCTTGTTGTGGCTGATGAACACGAACTGGGTATGCTGGGCCATTTTCCGGATGAGTTCGCAGAGCCGTTCGGTATTGGTGTCGTCCAGCGGCGCATCCACTTCGTCGAGCAGGCAGAACGGCGCCGGGTTGAGCTGAAACAGCGAAAAGATCAGCGCGATCGCGGTGAGGGCCTTTTCCCCGCCGGACAACAGATGGATCGAACTGTTCTTCTTGCCCGGCGGCTGCGCCATCACCTGCACGCCGCTGTCGAGTATCTCCTCGCCGGTCAGCATCAGCCTGGCTTCGCCTCCGGCGAACAGTACCGGAAACATTTCCGCCAGATGCAGATTGACCTGGTTGTAGGTATCCATCAGCAGTTCGCGCGATTCCCGGTCGATGCGGCGTATCGCGTCCTCCAGCGTCGCCATCGCCTCGTTCAGATCCGCCGCTTGCGCGTCCAGGTAAGTCTTTCGTTCGGTCGCGGCCTGGAGTTCTTCCAGGGCCGCGAGGTTCACCGCCCCGAGTGACTCGATCTCCGCATTCAGGCGGTTCAATTCTCCCTGCAGCGCATTCGGCTTGTTGTTGCCGGATTCCAGCAACGGCAACAGTACGGCCTCATCCACACCCTGCAACTGCCCGGACCACTGCTCGAAGTGCAGGCGCGCTTCCTGTTCCTTCAGCGTCAGTTCGCCGAGTTTGTCGCGCAGGGGATTCAGCTTGTGTTCGCTCGCAAGCCGGTCCTGTTCGAGTTTTTGCAGGTTGACCGCGGCGTTTTCCAGGATGTTGCGTGCCTCGCCCAGCGCCAGCTCGCAGTTCTGGCGTCCCAGCAGCGCCTCCTGCAGTTGCTGGCGGGTGGACTCATCGTCGCTGACCGAAAGATCGGCGCGCAATTGTGTCAGGTTCTGCTCGAATTGGGCCAGTGCATCGTTGATCTGCTGGACATTATGCTGCAAGTCGGCGATCTTTTCCGCGCAGGTCTGGGCAAAGAAGCGCGCTTCCTGCAAAGCGTGCTGCGCATGCTGCGCCCGGCTGCGCTGATCGCGCAACGCCAATTCCCGAGCATTGGCCTGCCGCTGGGCCTCGTCGACCTGCGCATAGAAAGCGGCGATCTGTTCGCGGAGTGCCGCCATCTGCTCGTCCACGCCGCGCTGCTGGTCGTGTTCGACGGCAAGCGATTCGGCAGCTTCCTGCAATTCGCGTTCGATCTGCGCCGCGCGTTCCACATTGCGTTCGTGTGCCTGGCTGAGCTTGAGGATGTTCATCTGCAAGCCGTGCAGGCGCTGCTGCAATTCATTGCCCTCGGTGCGCAACGGCGCGATCTGCGTCTCGATGGATTGATAATGCTGTTCGGCCTCGGCGACCTGATTTCTGGAATGTTCGGTATTGCGGCTTTGCTCCGCCAGCTCGAGCTTGAGCTTCTCGATCTCGCGCTGCCTCGCCAGCACGCCGTGCAACTGGCTGTCCGGTGCATGGAACAGGACGCTGTGCGCTCCGATCAGATGCCCCTGCGGCGTGACGAACCAGCCGCCTGCAGGAAGTCTGCCGCGCGATGCATAACCCTGCGCCACATCCTCGATGGCATACACATGGGTCAGCCAATCGCTCAGTGCCGGCAGGACTTGCTTATCATCGCATTGCACGTACCCCAGCAACGGCTTCAGCCCAGCGGGATCGTTGTCGCCGCGTCCGCCGCCGGAAGGCGCGGGGGTGTCCAATGGTGAAAACAGGGCGAGCTTCGCCGGAGGAGCATCGCTCCAGGAGGCAGCACTGTCGAGTGTGGACATCGCCAGCGCATTCAACCTTTCGCGCAGCACGGCTTCCAGCGCGTCTTCCCAGCCGCCGTCGATGCGTATGGCTTGCCACAGGCGCGGCAACTTGTCCAATTGCCGGCTGTGCAGCCAGGCATTGAGATTCTGGTCGCTGTCTATCTGCAGCTGAAGCTGTTGCAGCGCATGCAGCCTGGCCTCGGTTTGTGCCAGCGCCCGTTCCTGCTGTTGCAGCGAATCGCGCTGTTCGCCGCGGTGCTTGTCAGCCAGCGGCAACTGGTCCTGCAGATGCGCCAGTTTCTCAACCTGCCGGGCGCGTTCCATTTCAAGTTCGTTCACCTGTTGCTGCGCCTGTTGCAGCGCCCCGCTGTCGGCAGCGGGCAGGTTGTCCTTTTCCAGCAACAGGCGCGAGCGTCGCGAATCCAGTTGCTGGATGTTGCGCTGCAGATGCTCGCGTTGCGTTTCGGCCAATTGCAATTGCTGTTGAAGCTGCAGTTGTTCGCGCTGCAATCCGTTGTAGCGTTCCTGCGCGACGCGCGCCGCCTCTTCTTCCTGGGGCAGTTTAAGTATCTCCGATTGGGCAAGGAGCTCGGCTTCATTGACTTTTGCGCCGGCGCCTTCCTGCTGGCGCTGCCAATGTTCAAGCAGGGAATGCACGCCCTGGCGCTGTTGTTGCTGCTGTTCGATCTGCTTCTCGGTATTGGCGACTTGCTGGGTCATGCGCTGACGCTGTTCGGCCACGTGTTTGATGTGCTGTTCCAGCCGCGCGATCTCGGCATTTGCGGTGTACAGTTCGCCCTGCCTGGCATGCAGCGTGTCGGAAAGCTGATAGTGCGCGGTGCGCGCGCTTTCGAGCTGGCTTTCGACTTCGCGCAACCGGGCGGTCTCGGCTTCCAGTTCGGTGCGGGTCTTTTCCATGGATTGGGCGAATCTCGCGCGCTGCGCATCGGCTTCCTGTTTCTTGACCAGCCAGAACAAATGCTGCGTCGTGTCGCGCTGCGTCTCCAGTGCGCGGTATTGCTTTGCTACTTCGGCCTGCGCGCCCAGATGCACCAGCTGTTTGTCAAGCTCCTGCAGGATGTCGCTGACGCGCAGCAGATTGTCGCGCGTGTCCGCGATGCGCAGTTCAGTTTCGCGGCGCCGGTCGCGGTATTTTGAAACGCCGGCGGCTTCTTCGAGGAAGATGCGCAGCTCCTCCGGCTTGGCCTCGATGATGCGCGAGATCATGCCTTGTTCGATGATCGCGTACGCGCGTCCTCCCAATCCGGTGCCGAGAAAGATGTCGGTGACGTCCTTGCGCCGCACATGCTGGTTGTTGATGTGGTAGGTCGAATCGCCGTCGCGCTGCAGTACGCGTTTGATCGAGATCTCGCCGTAGCTCGACCATTGCCCGGCAGCCTTGCCCAGCGAGTTGTCGAAGATCAGTTCCACGCTGGCGCGGGATACCGCATTGCGTTTGCTGGAACCGTTGAAGATCACGTCCTGCATGGTCTCGCCGCGCAGCGCGGAAGCCTTGGATTCGCCCAGCACCCAGCGCAGCGCGTCGATCACATTGGATTTGCCGCAGCCGTTCGGGCCGACCACGCCCACGATCTGGCCCGGCAAAGAGATGTGCGTGGGATCGACGAAAGATTTGAAGCCGGCCAGCTTGATATGAGAAAGACGCAAGGACACCCCTATAAATCTACTGTGCAGCCCGATAGCAGCGTCGCGTGCTCGTTCAATCCTCGCCTACCCATAAGGTATGTCTCGTCTTTCACTGCGCGGCTTCTTGCACTCGGGCTTGCTCGCTACGATTTCTGATGTGTGCCCTCTATTCAAGCTGGGCAACCATTATAATCTTATCATTCTAACTGAAGCGGAACACTACACAAAATGAGTTCGCAACCCTCGAAGAAACTTGAAACTTTTCCCAACCCGGCCCCGCAGCGCGATTACCATATCCACATGGAGATCCCGGAATTCACCTGCTTGTGCCCCAAGACCGGGCAGCCGGACTTTGCCACGCTGATACTGGATTACATTCCCGATCAGAGGTGCGTGGAACTGAAAAGTCTCAAACTGTATATCTGGTCGTTCCGCAACGAGGGGCATTTCCACGAAGACGTGACCAACCGCGTTCTCGATGATCTGGCCGCCGCCACCGGGCCGCGCTTCATGCGGCTCACCGCCAAATTTTTCGTGCGCGGCGGCATCTTCACCGACGTTGTGGCGGAATACCGCAAGCCGGGCTGGCAGCCTGCGCCGCACATCGAATTGAACCGGTTCGACACGCAATCGAACACCCGGGGCTGACATGCCGGATACGCTGTCTTTGGGGCTGGATTTTGGCAGCTCCGGCGCGCGCGCCTGCGTGATCGACCGCGACAAATCCATCGTCTGGCAACACCGCGTCGCCTATCCGGACCCTTCCAGGCAAACCCCCGCCGATTGGCGGGCAGCGCTGCACATGCTGCTCAGCGCGCTGCCCGGACACGTCGCGGCCCGACTGGACGGCCTGGCGGTAGACGGCACTTCCGGCACGGTGCTGCTGTGCGATGCAGCGCTGCAGCCCTGTTCCGCCGCGCTGCTGTATAACGACAACCGCGCGCGGCAGCAGGCCGATCAACTCCGCGCGATCGCGCCCGGCAGAAATCCGGTGTGCGCGGCCACCTCGGGGCTTGCGAAGTTTCTCTGGCTGACCCGGCACGGCGATATCCGGCATGCCGCGTATTTCATGCACCAATCCGACTGGCTCAGCGCCTTGCTCAGCGGGCGGCCCGGCAGCAGCGATTATCACAACGCATTGAAGACCGGATACGACGTCGAACACCTGCGCTGGCCGGACTGGGTGACGGCGCTGCCGCATGCGCATTTGCTGCCCCATGTGTTCGTCCCGGGCGATGCGATCGGCTCGATCCAGCCGGACATCGCCGCGCATTTCGGCATCCATGCGCAATGCGCGGTTCACGCGGGAACCACCGACAGCACGGCTGCCTTCATCGCATCGGAAGTGCATGAAACCGGGGTCGGTGTAACTTCGCTCGGCTCCACGCTGGTCGTCAAGCAGCTTTCGGCACAGCGCATCGAAGCGCCGGAATACGGCGTATACAGCCACCGCTACGGCGACCTGTGGCTGGCGGGCGGGGCTTCGAATGCGGGAGCCGGCGTGCTGCGCCGCTATTTTGACAATGCCGAGCTAGAGTCCCTGAGCAAACGAATCGACCCGCTGCAGGCCAGCCCGCTGGATTATTACCCGCTGAGCGAACCCGGCGAGCGGTTCCCGGTCAACGATGCGCAGCTCGCGCCGAGGTTGGAACCGCGGCCCGGCAGCAACGTGGAATTTCTGCACGGGTTGTTGCAGGGCCTGGCGCGTATCGAAGCGGCCGGCTATGCCCGGCTGGCCGAACTGGGCGCTCCGCCGCTGAGGCGCGTCGTGACCAACGGAGGCGGAGCACAAAACACCATTTGGAGAACGATGCGCGAAACCCTGCTTGGCGTGCCGGTCAGCACCGCGCAACATCGCGAAGCGGCTTACGGCAGCGCGCTGCTATGCCTCGAAGAATGTATTTCTCCCCGCAGCACGCTTTCGAACTGATCAAGCGGGAGGGGAATACTGAACAGATAGCCCTGGAAGGCATGGCAGCCGTGATTGTCGAGGAACTCGAATTGGGCCATGGTTTCGACCCCTTCCGCAATCACATTCAATCCCAGCGCCTCGGTCATCGCGATGATGGTTTGCACGATCGCGGCATCATTGGGGTCGCTCACAATGTCACGCACGAAGGACTGGTCGATCTTGATCTGATCCAGCGGCAACCGCTTGAGATATTGCAGGGATGAATAGCCCGTGCCGAAGTCGTCCACCGAGAAGCCGACTCCCAGAATCTTCAGTTCGCGCATCCTGCTGATGGCGTCTTCGACGTTTTCCAGCACCGTGCTCTCGGTGAACTCCATCTTCAGGTGCGAGGGCTTCGCGCCGCTTTCCATCAGGATACGCTGCGCCTGCGCGACAAAGTCGGGCTGGCGGAACTGTTTGGCGCTGACGTTCACCGACAACACCAGGTCACGGGTGCGCGCATCGCTTTGCCATTCCTTGAGTTGTGCGCAGGCTGTCTTCAATACCCATAAGCCGATGGGAACGATCAGTCCGGTTTCTTCGGCGAGCGGAATGAATTGCGTGGGGGGGACGTCGCCGCGTTCGGGATGAACCCAGCGCAGCAGTACCTCTGCGCCCAACGGGCGGCGCAGGCTATCCACCTGGACCTGGTAGCAAAGATGGAATTGCTGCTTTTCCAGCGCGCGGCGCAGATCCGCCTCCATCGCCGCGCGCGCTTCCAAAGCCATCTGCATGTGCGGATCAAAAAAGCGGATGGCATTCCGGCCCGACATCTTGGCCTGATACATGGCAACATCGGCATGCCGGAGCAGATCCTCCACGCTTTCCCTGTGATCGAAAAACAGGCTGATACCGATGCTGACCGTCGAGTGGAATTCGTAGTCGCCCATCACATAGGGTTTATCGAGTTCCACGCGAATCTTGTCGGCAACCAGTTCGGTCTGGGTGGCCGCTTCATCGGCATCGGTACTCAGATCCTCCAATACCACCACGAATTCATCCCCGCCGAGCCGCGCCACGCTGTCGCCCTCGCGCACGCAGGTATGCAGGCGGCGCGCAACCTCGATCAGCAGCTCGTCGCCCTTCGCATGCCCTTGCGTGTCATTGATATTCTTGAAGTGATCCATGTCCAGGAACAGCAACGCGCCGTGCCTGCCGTTGCGCGCGCTGATCGCCAGCCCCTGCTGCAGACGATCCAGCAACAGGCGGCGATTCGGCAATTTGGTCAGCGAATCGTAGAAAGCCAGTTGATGGATCTCCTGCTCGGATTTCTTGCGATTGCTGATATCACGGAACACCGCGACATAATTCGTCACCTGATCCGCTTCATCGTAAGTCGCCGTGATGGTCATCAATTTCGGATAGACCTCCCCGTCTTTGCGCTTGTCCCAGACCTCGCCGGCCCACTTGCCCGTGCCCAGCAGGGCCGACCACATGGACCGGAAAAATCCCGCATCATGCCTGCCGGACTGGAACATCCGTGGATTCTTCCCGATCACCTCTTCTGCACTGTAGCCGGTGATCTCCTCGAAGGCGTGATTGACACGAAGGATGTTGCCGTCCGGATCGGTGATCAGGATCGCCTCCTGGGTTTCGAAGGTCACGGCTGCAATGCGCATCGCATCTTCCGCTTCGCTGCGTTCCGCCAGCAGTTCGAATCGGGTCAGCGCATAGGAAATATCCGTCACCATGCCCACCAGCAAGTTGCGCGCGGCTTCGTCGAAAGCGTGGGCAACAGCGGAATATAGATTCAGGGTGCCGATGACCACGCCGTTGCGGTGCAAAGGCAGCGACGCCGATGCGGCCCACCCGGCCCGCGCTCCGCGCTCGTGCCACGGCGCCAAATGCGGATCATTCTGGAAATCCTGGATCCATACGGGATGATTTTCCCGCACCGCCGTGCCGGTCGGCCCCTGACCGGAGGGTTCTCCGGCCTCCACCGAAATCTCGATGTCCTCCAGATATTCCCTGCCCGTGCCGAAACTGGCCACCGGCCTGATCGAACGCGTGGGTCCATCCACCAATCCGATCCAAGCCATCTGGATGCCGCCGAAATGCACCGCATCGCGGCATACCTGCTCGAACAGCTCCTGCTCGCTGTTGCACCGCACGATGGACTGGTTGCACTGGTTGAGCGCGGCATACAACTGCATCAGCCGCTGCAGCTTCGCTTCGCTGGACTTGCGTTCGGTGATGTCGCGGCTGGAAGCATAGAGAAAATGCCGCCCGTCGATCTCGGCGCCGGTCGTGCTGACCTCCACATCGAACACCGATCCGTCCTTGCGGCGGTGCCTGGTCTCGAACAAGGCTCCGTCTATCTTGATCAGCATCCTGAAGCGCTCCATCAATTCGTCTTTCGACCATTGCGCGTCCCAGTCCGCCACGTTGAGCCTGGCCATTTCATCCTGGGTGTATCCCAGCATCCTGCAGAAGGTGTCATTGACTTCCACGACGTTGCCCACTTCATCCATGATATGGATGCCTTCAAGGGTCGATTTCATCAGCGTTTGATAGCGCCGCATCAGCACCTCGTTCTTCTTTTCGGCCCGCTTGCGCTCGGTGATGTCGCGGCTCGATGCAAAAAAGTAATTTTGCCCTTCAACCTCGACGCCGGTAGTGCTGACTTCGACGTCGATCAGCGAGCCGTCCTTGCGGCGCTGCACCGTCTCGAAAGTGGCACCGCTTTTACCGATGAACCTTTTGAGCCGTTCCAGCAATTCCTCTTTCGTCCATTGCGCATCCCAATCAGCGACATTGAGTTTGAGCGCCTCTTCATGCGTATAACCCAGCATGCGGCAGAAGGAATCGTTGGCCTCAACGACGTTGCCATTGATATCCATTACGCGGATGCCATCCAAAGCGGAATTCATCAGGGTCTGATAGCGCCGCAGCAGATTCGCCGTTTCCGTCTGGGTCTTGTGACGCTCGGTGATGTCCAGGCCCACACCGACCAGAACCTGCTCCCCGTCGCGCTCGATACGATGTCCGGTGAAGTGATAGTTCATCCTTGCGCCATTTTTGGCCACCAGCACCGCGTCCACTTCGGTGTCGCCGATCTCGAATACTCTGCGGATGTTTTCGGCGATCAGCTCGCGATCGCTCCCCTCGAAGAAATCCAGCGGGTTGCTGCGGGCTATTTCATCGCTGTCGATCCGCAGCACACTCTCAAACTGTCTGTTCCACATCAAAAAACGTCCCGTTGCGTCGAACATGTAAAAGATGCCGGGCAGCGACTGGATCAGTTCCTTGCTCAGATCGCTTTCCAGCCTGGCAGCCTCCTCGGCGTGCTTGCGCCCCGCCTGTAGGGCCGCCACCATCAGATCGACCAGCACCAGCGTGGCAAAGAACAATAACAGGAAGAACAATCCCTGCCGGACGTCCTCGGTATAAAACGGTCCGAGCCCGAAGCCGGTCGCCACAGCGGCGATCATCGCCGGTATCAGCACGCCCAATGACGAGCCCATCACTCCGAAGCGCATCGCCGACCACACGACCAACGGCAACAGCAGGAATACCAGCTGCTCGGAATGACTGCCGGCGACATTCACGAAAAGGAACACATGCCAGCTCACGGCGAGCAGGATCGAGAACCAGGCCAGGAACTCGACCCGCTGGGCCCATAGTTTCTTCAACTCGACCCGGGAAACGTTCAGCAGCAGCGGCGCAGCCATCAGCACACCGATGAAATCACCCGCCCACCAGGCCAGCCAGGATGCGCCGGCTTGCGGCAAGGTCATCATCTTGAATAGTGCGAGACTGCCCACGCCGATACTGGCACTGACCAGCATCCCGATCGCTGCGGCCGCGACCAGCAGCAGGATGTCGTATGCGCGATCAAGAACCTCATGGAATTCGAACCGGCGCAACAGCTTCGTTGCAAGCAACGGAGCCAGCGTATTGCCCAGCGCGATACAACCGTCCAGCAGCGGGTTGCCGTCAACCGAATAATTGGTGGCCAGCGCGCCCATGAAGATGCCCGGCCAGCAGTTATAACCCCAGCGCATCAATGCCGCCAGAGCAATGCCCGTGGGCAGCCAGATCAGGGTGATGTGCGTATCCACGTAAGGGATCGCCAAACCCAGCCTGCCGCTGGCAAAATAAACCAGCGCAACAAGCAAGAGTTTAGCGGCAAGTTTCGCCTTGCCCGGGTAGCTTGGATAGATTGTCGTCAGCTGATCGACCATGAAATTCTTCCAGACAATTTACACGCTGGGTACGCTCATTAACCGGCCGGCAGCCACTTCAACTTGAATTTGGCGATTTGGAACAAATGTGTGTCGTCCAGATTAGCACCGCACTGCTGTTTAATAATATTGTTGAAGAGCCATGCCGGTTTGTCCGGATATTAAAACGAATTCTGCCGCATTCATATAGCCAAAGCGGGTATAAATTGCATATTCAGCACAACCGGACAAGACGGACGCCGTGCAAGGCTTTATAATTTGTCTTTATCGCCCCCGCACTTTCGGAGCCCGCCATGTCGCCCAGCCCTGCAATCCCAAACCCGTTTGATTCCCGCCAAACATTCAAGCCCGCCGGCGGCAAAACCGGCACCCTGTATTCATTGCCCGTCCTGGAAACAGCGGGCTTGGGCAAGATCTCGCGTTTGCCGGTTTCGATCCGCATCGTGCTGGAATCGGTGCTGCGCAACTGTGACGGCAAGAAGGTGACCGAGCAGCATGTGCGGCAGCTGGCCGGCTGGCAGCCGAACGCGGCGCGCACCGAGGAGATCCCGTTCGTCGTGGCGCGCATCGTATTGCAGGATTTCACCGGTGTGCCGCTGCTTGCCGACCTTGCCGCGATGCGCGATGCCGCGGCAAATCTGGGCAGGAATCCAAAGATCATCGAACCGCTGGTGCCGGTCGACCTGGTGGTCGACCACTCGGTGCAGATCGACCACTACGGCGACAAGAACGCGCTCGACCTGAACATGAAACTGGAATTCCAGCGCAACAGCGAGCGTTACCAGTTCATGAAATGGGGCATGCAGGCGTTCGATACATTTAAAGTGGTGCCGCCCGGCATCGGCATCGTGCACCAGGTGAACCTCGAATATCTGGCGCGCGGCGTGCACCAGTCCAAAGACGGGGTCTATTACCCCGATACACTGGTCGGCACCGACAGCCACACCACGATGATCAACGGCATCGGGGTAGTCGGCTGGGGGGTCGGCGGCATCGAGGCCGAGGCCGGCATGCTCGGCCAGCCGGTGTTTTTCCTGACGCCCGACGTGGTCGGCGTGAACCTGAAAGGCAGGCTGCATCCCGCCTGTACCGCCACCGACCTGGTGCTGACTGTCACCGAGATGCTGCGCAAGGCCAAGGTGGTGGGCAAGTTCGTCGAATTCTTCGGCGCGGGAACCGCATCGCTCAGCGTGACGGACAGGGCCACCATCGCCAACATGGCGCCCGAATACGGCGCCACCATGGGCTTCTTCCCGGTCGACGACAGAACGCTGGAATACTTCAAGGGCACCGGCCGGAGCGAAGAAGAGATCGGGGCCTTCGCCGCCTACTTCAAGGCGCAGGGAATATTCGGTGTGCCGAAAGCGGGTGAGATCGACTACAGCCAGACGCTGGAACTCGACCTGTCCACCGTGATGCCTTCGCTCGCCGGACCGAAACGGCCCCAGGACCGCATCAACCTGGACCAGGTCAAAGGGACATTCACTACGCTGTTCGCGAAACCCGTTACGGAGAACGGTTTCTCCAAATCACCCGAAGACCTCGCCAAGGAATACCGGACCTCGGATGGCCTAGCGATCCGCAACGGCGACGTGCTGATCGCAGCCATCACGTCCTGCACCAACACCTCCAACCCCGGGGTGCTGCTCGCCGCAGGACTGCTGGCGAAGAAAGCGGTCGGGTTGGGTCTCAAGGTCAGTCCGCATATCAAGACCTCGCTTGCACCGGGCTCGCGGGTGGTCACCGAATACCTGGACAAGGCGGGCCTGTTACCCTACCTCGAAAAGCTCGGCTTTTACCTTGCGGGTTACGGCTGCACCACTTGCATCGGCAACGCCGGTCCGCTGGCGCCGCCGATCGAGGAGACCATCGTCAACCACGACCTGGTCTGCGCGGCCGTGCTTTCGGGCAACCGCAATTTCGAGGCGCGCATCCACCCCAATATCCGCGCCAATTTTCTCGCCAGCCCGCCGCTGGTCGTGGCCTACGCGATCGCCGGCACGATGTTGAAAGATTTCCGTACCGAACCGCTCGGCAAAGGCAAGGACGGCCGGGATGTTTACATCGGCGACATCTGGCCGAGCGCCGGTGAAGTGCAGGCGCTGATCAAGCTGGCCATGGACGCGCCGACCTTCAAGCGCCTGTACAGCAATCTCGCCGAAGCGAACCCGATGTGGAAGAAGATCTCCGCGCCATCCGGCCAGGTTTACGACTGGCCGGAGTCGACCTACATCGCCGAGCCGCCGTTCTTCTACAACTTTTCGATGCAGCCTATCCCGATCGGCAATGTCTCCGGCGCACGCATCCTCGCCATCTTCGGCGACTCGGTGACCACCGACCATATCTCTCCCGCAGGCTCGATCAAATCCTCCTCGCCTGCCGGCAGCTACCTGCAGAACCGCAACGTGGCCGTAACCGATTTCAACAGCTACGGGTCGCGGCGCGGCAACCATGAAGTGATGATGCGCGGCACCTTTGCCAATGTGCGCATCCGGAATCTGATGCTGCCGCCCAACGCCGACGGCAGCCGCATCGAAGGCGGTTATACCCTGTACCGGGGCCAGCAGATGCCGATCTACGAGGCGGCGATGAATTACATCGCCGCAAGCACGCCGACCGTGATCTTCGCCGGCGACGAATATGGCACCGGCTCCAGCCGCGACTGGGCCGCGAAAGGCACGCAGCTGCTGGGTGTCAAAGCGGTGATCGCCAAATCCTACGAACGCATCCACCGCAGCAATCTGGTCGGAATGGGCGTGCTGCCTTTGCAATTCAAGGACGGCACCGACGCCGTATCCTTGAAGCTGACCGGCGAGGAGACCTTCGATATCGGCGGCATCGACAATCACCTGAGACCTCAGCAGGACGTCACCCTGACGATACACCGCATGGACGGCAGCCGCGAACAAGTGCCGCTGCTGCTGCGCATCGACACGCCGATCGAGGTGGACTACTACCACCACGGCGGGATCCTGCCGTATGTGCTGAGGGAGCTGGTCGGAACGGCGTAACCGGCGTCCATGATCCGGTACCGGCTCATTTGCCGTTCACTCCGGCAAGATCAATTTATTCGTCCTGCAACTCCTGCCCGGGAAACAATTCTTCGGTGAAGCCGAATTTGGTGAAGTCGCGGATGCGCATCGGATAAAGGATGCCGTCGAGATGATCGCACTCGTGCTGCACCACGCGCGCATGGAACCCGCTCACGGTGCGATCGATCATCTTCCCGAATTCATCGCGGCCCTGATAACGGACCTGCGCAAGCCGCGGCACCACTCCGCGCATGCCGGGCACGCTCAAACAGCCTTCCCAGCCCTCTTCCATCGCTTCGCCCAGCGGCGTGATCTGCGGATTGATCAGTACCGTGTGCGGCACTTCCTCGGCATCGGGATAGCGCGGATTTTTTTGCACGCCGAATATCACCACGCGCAGCCCGACGCCGATCTGCGGCGCGGCCAGGCCCGCGCCGTCCAACGCCTGCATCGTGTCGCGCATGTCGGCCAGCAGCGCGTGCAGTTCCGGCGTATCGAATTTCCCCACCGGTTCGGCACGCTGCAGCAATCGCGCATCGCCCATGCGCAACACCGTTTTAATCGTCATTCTAGAATCTCTAAAAATCGTGGCGAGCGGCTCAAGAGCAAGACGCACGGGGCGCAGCGACGGAGACATACCAACTGGGTAGGCGACGAGTGAGCACCGCGCAACGCAGCTCTTGAGTCGCGCAGTAGATTTTCAGAGATTCTAATCGTCATCGTTCACCACGCATTCCAGGATATTGCGCACCCTCGCCATTGCTGCGCTTGCGGTGGCATTGACGGTCTCGATGTCGATGCCGGTCGCGCTGTCGCCGCGCCCCGCCGCATAATTCGCCACCACCGCGATGGTCGCGTAATTGAGCTCAAGTTCTTTCGCCAAGGCGGTTTCCGGCATGCCGGTCATGCCGACCATGTCCGCCCCGTCGCGTTCATAGCGGTTGATCTCGGCGATGCTGTCCAGGCGCGGACCCTGAGTGGCCGCATACACGCCGCCGTCCACACAAGCTTGATTCGCGGTTTTCGCGGCGCGCAGGATCTGGCTGCGCAATGCAGCGCTGTAGGGAAAGGTAAAATCGGTATTGTTGAAAGGCTTGTCGCGCGCCTCGAAATAGGTCGCATCGCGCCCATGGGTGTAATCGATGATCTGGTCCGGCACGACGATCACACCCGGTTTCAGATTGGAGCGGATCCCGCCCACGGTCGCCACCGAAATGATCTTGCTGGCCCCCTGCTCGCGCAACACCCACAGGTTGGCGCGGTAGTTCACCAGATGCGGCGGGATGGTGTGTCCGTAGCCGTGACGCGCCAGAAAGATCACTTGATGCTGGTTCAGCGTGCCGAACAGGAATGCGCCGGACGGCTCGCCGTACGGTGTGCGCATCACCTGTTGATGGGTGATCTCCAGATTCGCCAGTTGGGTCAGGCCGCGGCCACCGATGATTGCCAACATACTCGCTACTCCTTCACTGCATAAATGGCGGGCAGATTGCGCCATGCCCCTTCGATGTCCATGCCGTACCCGAACACGAAACGGTTCGGCACTTCCATCCCGACAAAATCCGCGCGGATCGGCTTTTCGCGGTCATGCCGCTTGTCGGCGAATACCGCGGTGTAACATTTTTCCGCGCCGAGCGCCAATACGCGCTCGCGCAGCGTGGCAAGCGTGTGCCCTTCGTCCAGGATATCATCCAGCAGCAACACCGCCCTGCCGCGCACATTCTCGCGCGGTTCGACCTTCCAGTGCATTGCCCCGCCGTTTTGCGCGTCGCCATAGCGCGACACATGCACGTAATCGAAGTCGAGCGGGAAATCCAGCAGCGGCAGCAATTGTCCGCTGAACACCACCGCGCCGCCCATCACCGACAGCACCAGCGGATGGGCCTCTGCAAGCGCCGCATTGATCTGGCGCGCCACCTTGCTCAGGGCGGCCTGAACTTCTTCGGCGGAATACAGCATTTCGGCCTGTTGTAAAATCCTGCGCGCACGCTGAACGGATATCGTCATGGATCATTCGCGCCGCATATTCGTTGAGTTCACGCTTTCCGATCTCTAGTTCAAACTCTTCAGATACTCCGCAAATCCCGCGCTCACTTCCGGATGCTTGAGCCCCAGCGCCACGGTCGCCTTGAGATAGCCCAGCTTGGAACCGCAATCGTAGCGTGTTCCGGTGAAGCGGTAGGCGAGCATCTTTTCCTCCTGCATCAGCGCGGCGATCCCATCGGTCAACTGGATCTCCCCGCCCGCGCCGGCCTGCACCTTTTCCAGATGATCAAAGATGCGCGGCGTGAGTATGTAACGTCCCACCACACCCAGCGTGGTGGGCGCATCCTCGGGTTTCGGTTTTTCCACGATACCGTTCACCTGTTCCAATCGGTCCGATAACTGCACGGTGCTGACGATGCCGTATTGGCGGGTCTGCTCGCGCGGCACATCCTGCACGCCCAGGATCGAGCACTGATGTTGCCGGAACACATCCACCATCTGCTTCATGATGGGCGGCTCGCCGTCGATCAGGTCATCCGCCAGCAGCACCGCGAACGGCTCGTCCTGCACCACCGGTCTTGCGCACAGCACGGCGTGTCCCAGTCCCAGCGGCTCGACCTGGCGGATATAGATGCAGTTGATGCGCGCAGGGATGATGTCGCGCACGATATTCAGCAGTTCCTTCTTGCCGCGCATCTCCAGCTCGGCTTCCAGTTCGTAGGCCTTGTCGAAATGATCCTCGATCGCACGCTTGTTGCGGCCGGTGATGAATACCATGTCGGTGATGCCCGCCGCGACCGCCTCTTCCACCGCATACTGGATCAGCGGCTTGTCCACGATGGGCATCATCTCCTTCGGGCTGACCTTGGTGGCCGGCAGGAAGCGGCTGCCCATGCCGGCTACAGGAAAAACGGCCTTAGTGATGCGTTTCACTTGTCAACGCTCCATTTAGATTTTCCGGAACAAGGTTATTCGCGGTACAGCAAAGGCCGTTTTCTGCGAAGGCCAACCTGCCCTGCAGGTTAAGCCCGCAAGGGAAACCGTAACCAAAAACAGCTTTCGTTATCCTCTTCATTGCAATTCTCCCCTCTCCCTAACCCTCTCCCGCATGCGGGAGAGGGGATGCTGATTGATCCAGCAACCGCAGCAAACCCTGCTCGTCGAGCACCGCCACGCCCAGTTCCCGCGCCTTGTCGAGCTTGCTGCCCGGCTCGACGCCGGCCACCACATAATCGGTTTTCTTCGACACGCTGCCCGAGACTTTCGCGCCCAGCGCTTCCAATTTTTCTTTCGCTTCTTCACGGGGCATGCCGAGTGTACCAGTTAGCACGAAAGTCTTGCCAGCCAGCGGCAATTCTTCGGTCCGCTCGCCTTCTGTTTCCTTCGGTCTTATGCCGCCCTTTTCAAGCAGGGCATGGATCACGTCGACGTTATGTTTCTCCCCGAAGAAAGCGACGATGCTTTGCGCCACCACCGGCCCGACATCCGGCACCTTCTGCAACAGCTCCTCGTCCGCGCGCATCAGGTTCTGCAGCTTGCCGAAATGGCGCGCGAGATCCTTTGCGGTCGCCTCGCCCACGTTGCGGATGCCGAGCGCGTAGATGAATCGCGCCAGCGCAGGCCGTTTGCTGCCCTCGACCGCTTCAAGAAGATTTTGCGCCGACTTCTCGCCCATGCGTTCCAGATCGGCGAGGGTCTGCAGATTCAATTTGTTCCGGTCGTACAGATCGGCCGGTGTGCTGACGATGCCGCCATCCACCAGTTGTTCCACCAGTTTGTCGCCAAGCCCCTCGATGTCCATTGCGCGACGGGAAGCGAAATGCAGCAGGGATTGCTTGCGCTGCGCCGGACAGAACAGTCCGCCGGTGCAGCGCCAGTCCGCCTCGCCTTCCTCGCGCACGATCGCGCTGCCGCACACCGGGCACTTGCCATGCAGCAGGCGGAACAGGTCGAAGGGCTTGCCCGCTTTTGGGGGGCGACGGTCCAGCACCACGCTGACCACCTCGGGGATCACGTCGCCGGCGCGGCGCACGATCACCGTGTCGCCGATGCGCACATCCTTGCGCCTGGTCTCGTCCTCATTGTGCAGCGTCGCGTTGGAGACCGTGGTGCCGCCGACGAACACCGGCTCCAGTTTTGCGACCGGCGTGAGCTTGCCGGTGCGTCCCACCTGGATGTCGATGTCATGCACCACGGTCATCTGTTCTTCCGCCGGGAACTTGTGCGCCACCGCCCAGCGCGGTTCGCGGGTCACGAAACCGAGTTGTTCCTGCAGCGCGAGATCATTCACCTTGTACACCACGCCATCGATGTCGAACGGCAGGCTGTCACGCATGGCCGCGATGCGGTGATGGAATTCGATCAACCCTTGTGCACCTCGCACTACCGCGCGTTCCCGGCTGACCGGAACGCCCATTTCGCCCAGCGCATCGAGCACTGCGCTGTGCGTAGCGGGCAACTTCCAGCCCTCCGTCTTGCCCAGGCCATACGCGAAGAATGACAACCTGCGCTTCGCAACCAATGACGGGTCCAGTTGGCGTATGCCGCCGGCCGCGCCGTTGCGCGGATTCACCAGCGTGGGCAAGCCTTGCTCGCGCTGCTTTTCGTTGTATCGCTCGAAATCACTGCGCGACATATATGCCTCGCCGCGCACTTCCAGCACGGCGGCATGGCATCCGGCAAGCCGCAGCGGGATCTGCCGGATGGTGCGGACATTCTGCGTCACGTCTTCGCCGACCGTGCCGTCGCCCCGCGTGGAGGCCATCCACAGCTCGCCTTTCAGATAACGCAGGTTGATCGCGAGACCGTCGAATTTCAACTCGCAGGCATATTCGACTGGCGACGCGTCAGCGTTCAGTTTCAGCTCCTTGCGTATCCTCGTATCGAACGCGATCGCGCCCTGGTCGCTGATGTCGGTCTCGGTGCGTATCGACAACATCGGCGGCTCATGGAACACCTTCTGAAATGCATCCAGCGGCTTGCCGCCCACGCGCTGCGTCGGGGAATCGGGCGTGGCGAGTTCGGGATGTTTCGCCTCGAGATTCTGCAGTTCCCGAAACAGCTTGTCGTATTCCACATCGGGGATCAGCGGCTGGTTCAACTCGTAGTAGGCACGGTCGTGCCGTTCGATCTCATGGCGCAAATAAGCAGCTCGTTTCGCGGGCGAAGTACTCATCTATAAGACCTCTGCACAACGTAACGAGCGCAGGTGCGGACATGAAACGGTGTTGCGAAGCATCCGGTGCGGGAATGTCCGCGGGCACCAGCTCCCGCAATCTGGCCTTCGGCTAACGTGTCGCAAGTGCCACGAGGAGAAAAGGGGCGAGGAACCGGAATGTATGCAGATATACATGAGGATTTTGAGGCACTTTTCGACAAAGTATCACCAAGCGCAGTAGTTGTGCAAAGGTCTTCAGGAAAACAATCTGCGCGCCTGCGTACTGCCCGGCGTGATACCCTTGGCGCACATTTTCAATTCGACATCGTTGATCTTCTCGCGGATCAACGCCAATCCCTTGTCGGTGAGCACCACAAGCTGGTCGTCCACCAGGTTGAGCTGCAATTCCCTGGCCAGCAATCGCGCAACCTGGATCAAGCGGTCGAACTGGCTGCCGGGTTCTTCCGCGCGCGGCACGTCCAGCAACAGGGTCAGGGCCGCCGAGGTGGATGTTTCCAGCGCGAGATGCTGGAACGGCTGATTATCCCGATTGATCAGGCTGAACAGGCTGCGCCCCTGCGCGTCCATCAGATGGAACGCGCCATCCGCCTCCAGCGTCATGCCGATCAGGGCCGCCGCTTGCGCGATCCTCCCGCCCAGCAGCAGGCGTCCCTTGGACGGGACCAGATTGATCCCGACCATCTGGTCCACCTCGGCACAGAACGCGTCCAACTCGATCGCATGGCGATACGTTTCGTGTATGTCTGGCACGGTGGCATCGGCCTTGATCTGCTTGGCGACACCCAGCACCAGGTCGCGGAAATCGGCCAGTTTGGCCTCGCTGATCGCGCCGCTCCTGTCCACCAGCTGCAGCGCGACGCGAAAGCGCTCATACAACACCTGGCTCTCGGCGATCACACGCTCCCATTTTTGCGCGGTAAGCGCCAACCCGCACACCTGCACCGGCTTGCGGAAATCGAACTTGCGCTGCCAGAAACCGTCCAGCACGGCGGCATGGCTGGGCTCGGCCAGGCGCAACTCGATGATGAAATCGCTGCGCGCATTCAGCAGCGCGCAGGAATCGTCCAGCAGATTGGACGCGGACGGTTCGGCTTCAGTTGTTGCGGTGATCTCGACTTCGGTGATGATCGCCTCGACCACCGATTCATCCACCATCACCGGCGATGGCGATTGCTGAGACCTGGCGCCGCCATCCTCCTGGTACAGCGCATCCGCATGGCTGGCTTTGAATGCCGTGCCGAACTTGCGCCGGTAACTTCTCTGCTGCCACCAGCCATAGACGTACACCGCGATGATCACGCCGAGGCCGATCGCCAGCAGGGCCTTCTGCAATTCACTCATAAAAACCTCTATAAATCCGTTTGTCGAGCGAATCCACCCGCAAGGAGTAGGCCGACGGGTACCCCGCTACTTCGTATCGACCCTCTCGCTCGCTGTGTCGCGTGCTCGCTCGATCCTCGTCTATCTGTGCGATATGCCTCGCCATTCGCTGCGCGGCTCCTTGCGGTGCTCGCGCGACACGGTGGGGCGAAGCCCTCCTAGTGCGGAAGCGCGAAGCAGCAGGCCTGCACGCCCCGTATGCTTCGCATCGCCGTTTCCGGCCTGCAACCCCGAAAAACGAATTTCTGGAGGTTTTCACATAAACAAGATATGGCGCAGATTATCTCATGCCCCAGAGGACAGACATAATCGGACCGACATGATTTTCGATGTCAATCAGCCGATCAGGCCAGCGGCAATTCCGTGTTGCTCATGCCGATCGCCGCAACTTCGTCCAATGCCTTGAGAAATTGATGCTGCTCATGCAGCTGCGCCAGCGATTCAGGGTGCGGTTTTCCGCGCATCTGGGCGAGCCGCGCGCGGCTGGTGGCGGGCATCTCCCAATGCAATCCCTGCAGCAATTCGTCCGCCGATTCCGGCTTGTTGCATACCAGCACCATGTCGCATCCGGCATTCAGCGCGGCCTCGGCGCGCTGCACGATGCCGCCCGCGACAGTGGCGCCCTCCATCGAAAGGTCGTCGCTGAAGATGCATCCCTCGAAACCCAGCTGGCCGCGCAGCACGTGCTTCAGCCAGATCGGCGAATAGCCTGCCGGGCGGTTGTCCACTTTCGGATAGATCACATGCGCGGGCATCACCGCGGTCAGGCCGTAATCCACCATGCGCCGGAACGGGACCAGATCGGCCATCTCGATATCGACGAAATCGCGCTCGTCCACCGGAATGTCCAGATGCGAATCGGCCTCTACATAGCCGTGGCCGGGGAAATGCTTGCCGACCGTAGCCATGCCGCCCTGCCGCAATCCCAGCAGCAGGCTGTGCGCCAGTTCGGCGATCGCCTGCGGGTCGCTGTGGAACGCGCGGTCGCCGATCACACTGCTCTGCCCGTAATCCACGTCCAGCACCGGCGTGAAGCTGAAATCCACGCCGCAGGCGCGCAGCTCGGCGGCCAGCACATAGCCGGCCTGCTGCGCCAGATGTCGCGCGCGCTGCGGATGCGCATCCCAGATCTTGCCGAGCTCGCGCATCGGCGGAATCCTCGTGAAGCCTTCACGGAAACGCTGCACGCGCCCACCCTCGTGATCCACCGCGATCAATAGCGGCGGAGTGCGCAGCGCGCGGATCGCGGCAGTGAGTTCGGCAAGCTGGCCGGGCGACGCGTAATTGCGCGCGAACAGGATCACCCCGCCGACCAGCGGATGGCGCAGCCGCGCCTCGTCCTCCGGCGTCAGCGTCTTGCCCTGCACGTCCAGCATTACCGGTCCCAAACTCACATCCACTCCCGATCGGTCGAACAACGAATTATTACCTTGCCGATTCACCGCGTTCTTGACGCGCTTGCCCGGCATATGAGTGTATATCATTATGATAAAAATGGAGTGTTCATGAGCGGTCGCACGGTGAAATCGGGCAAGCCCCTTGAAGTTGTATCATCGAAGCGCTGGTCCCAGCGGGTGATGGAGACCAGCAACGCGCTGGATCTGGAGCCGGGCGTGTTCACGCGCGACGACCCGCGCGCGATTGCAGAATCGCTCAAGGACTCCGCCGAACGCAGCACGCGCCGCAAGGCCGAGCCGTTCCGGTCCGCGATGTCCATGCTCACGTTCTATATCAATCGGGCGGGCAGGCAACTTTCCGAAACACAGCGCAGGAATCTCGACGCGGCGAAGGACGAACTGCGGGCGCTGTATGGACGCCCGCGACTTCTGGAAACGCAACGACGCAAAGCGGGTCGGAACGCATGAACACGAACAATCTGGGTGGATGCACAATGCGGCGGAACACCTGGAATCGACCTGGGCGGTCACCGGCGAAATTCAGGTGGCGATGATATGCAGGTGAAATGAAGGTTCGGTACGCCGGACTTTCCAACTGACTGAGCGACAGGCCGCCACGACCAGCTGCGCGGACCCGAACGACAGTTTCGTATTTGATATCGACCGTATCACGTTGGGTGCTGTCCCGGAACAACGATCCTTTTCGCGTCTGGCGATAAAACCGTATAACATGGCGCCATTATTATTCAGACTAAGGAGACTGGAACATGAAGCAATGGAGAACCCTCATGGCCGTTTCGGCGGTCGCCGTCTTGCTCCCGCTGCTTGCCTCGTGATCCATGCATGACGCTCGCGTCGCACGTGCCGCGGGCCCCGCGGTTGCGCATCCGTCGGGTGTGGCACGGCATGCGGTTCCGGCGGGGCGGCAACAGGCCGCATGTGCATTTGGAAGAATCGCGTACTGTGAGAAACGTGCGCCTTCGGAACACGCTTGTATCGCCGCTGCTGTTGTCGCTGGCTGTCATAACACTGCTGTGCCGGGTCGGATGCGCGACTGCCACACCCACGACAAAGGAGGCGCGCGCTCAGATCCGCACGATGGCAATCGTGCCAGCGCGAACTAACCCCAGGAGGAACCGCGGTTGAAGCAACGTCTCCCCGGGTACTTAACCTTGCGTTGCGGGGACGCTTCGCAGGCGTCGCGCCCCTTAGCTCCACGTTAGACGGCATCAATGCGACGGCTTCAGCCGAATCCGAACAAGCCCCAGGAGGCGTACATGACAACCATCCAAGGCAACGCAAACGAGATCCACGAACTTGCCCGCTATGAGATTCGGCCTGAGGCTCTGGATCAGTGCCTTGCGGCAATACACGAATTTGTGGCATATATCCGCAAGAACGAACCCGGCAGCCTGCGCTATGAGGTGTGGCAGGAAGCCGAGCACCCCACTCGCTTCGTGCATCTCTTCGTCTGGCGGGATGCGGAGGCCAACCGGGTTCACGGAGAATCTGCCGCGGTGAAAAAGTTCGCCGGTATTCTGTATCCGAATTGTCTGGCCCCGGTCGAATTCATTGCCTACAAGCAGGTCGACGCGAATGCAGCCTTCAAGCGCATTTGAATATCTTGCCGAGATGGTGCGTAATTCCACCTTGGCGCACATGGCCAAGGCCCGCCTCTCAGAAACTACAGGAGCGTTCCCATGAGAAAACTCATCGCATCCACGTTTGTATCGCTGGACGGCATCATGCAAGCACCCGGCGGACCGGAAGAAGACCCCACTGGCGGTTTTACCCTTGGCGGCTGGATGTTCGGCTACGCGGACGACAGCATGGACATCTCGGCATCCGGTTTCGACGGCAAGGATCGCGAGCTGGTGCTCGGCCGCAGGACCTATGAGATCTTCGAAGCGTACTGGCCATACCAGCCCGATGACGATCCGATCGCAAGGTCGCTCAATGCGGCAAAAAAGCATGTCGCTTCGCGCACGTTGACGACGCTCCGCTGGAACAACTCGACCGTGCTCCACGGCGATGTGGTCCCGGCGATCATCGCTCTCAAGTCACAATCGGGTCCCGATCTGCAGATTATAGGCAGCGGCAATTTGATTCAAACGCTGCAGGCCGCATCGCTGATCGACGAGTACAACGTGTGGACTTTTCCGGTGGTGCTCGGGCGGGGCAAGCGCCTCTTTGACGAGACGGCCAGGCCATCGGCGCTGAAGCTCGTGCGCTCCCAGGTCTCGGCCAGCGGCGTTGTGATGAGTACCTATGTCCCGGATGGCGAGGTCCGGCCCGGTTCGTTCGTGGGTAACGAGCCGAGCGAGAAGGAGCTGGCCCGACGCAAAAAGATGGCGAACGGAATGTGGTAATGTGAAGAGGACAGTGCACGCCAACCAAACGGAGAACCAGCATGGCCGAGCAGCAACCCTCATTCGACGCAGCGAAGTACAAGAATGCACAGCGCGAGCAATGGAACAAGGACGGCGAGGCATGGCGGCGCTGGAATCCGTTCCTGGACCGCTGGTATGGCGAAGCGACCCGCCAGATGCTCGACTTGGCCTGCATTGAGCCAGGCCAGCGCGTCCTGGACATCGCCGCGGGCGCAGGCGAACCGGCGGTCAGCGCAGCGGCGCGAGTCGGCGCCGACGGTTACGTGCTGGCGACCGATATCTCGGAAGGGATCGTCGAGCTTGCGCGCCAGGTTGCCCATGAACATGGACTCAAACAGATCGAGACCCGCGTCATGGATGGCGAGAAACTGGATCTCCCCGACGCTTCCTTCGATGCGGTCGTGTGCCGGCTCGGTCTGATGTATATGCCGCACCCCGTGACCGCGCTGCGTGAGTGGCGCCGTGTGCTAAAACCGGGCGGCCGGGTCGCCGTCATCGTGTTTTCGACACCGGATCGAAATCCGTGGGGTGCTGTGCCCGCTTCCATCATCCGCCAGCGCGCGCAACTCCCGCCTCCCGTGCCGTGGCAGCCCGGACCGTTCAGTCTGGGCGCTCCGGGAACGCTCGAAGACATCTTCCGTGAAGCCGGATTTGCCAGCCCCGAGGTTCGCGCCGTGCCGGTACCCCATCGAGCGGCCAGCGCCGCCGAGTACGTGTGCGTCACCCGGGAAGCCTTCGGTGGCTTCAATGCGATGATGGCTCAACTGCCATCTCAAGAACGCGAGTCCGTATGGAATGAAATCGAAGTCTCGCTGCACAGTTTCGAATCGCCGGGCGGGTTCGAGGCGCCGGGCGAAGCCCTGGTCGGAGTAGCCACGAAGTGAACGTGCGCGGACTGCCGAACATCCGTTGCAGGCTCGACCCGATGTGCGATTGAATTGAAGATATTGCGTACGTAGAATGTCGACGCTCCGACTTTTCAAACCAAAGCATCACAACCCAAGGTGGAGGTCACGATGAGTATTGTCGCCACGCGGGATGCCCTGTCGCGCATATTTTACCAGCGCTGTTTCTGGCTGTTTGCTGTGCTGGTCGTTCTCATCGGCGCGGTATCGTTCGTCCCGGCGAGCGACCACGGCCGCCTGGTTCTCAACGCCGTCAACATGTTCCTGCTCATCGCGACAGTTGCAACGGTCGGACGCAGGACACAGTCGTTCGTCATCGCGCTGTTGCTCGCAGTCCCCGCAGTCTGGTTCCAGTATCTCGGCCTCTGGCACGACAACGACAGTCACCTGGCTGTTTCCTGGATTTGCAGTGCCGCGCTCTATTTCATCGCGATCACGTATCTGCTTCGCTACGTTTTCCAGCCCAGGATCATGACGCAGGACAAGCTGTTTGGCGCCGCGGCCGCGTATCTCCTGATCGGCGTGTTCTGGGCGTACCTCTATGCGATCATCGGATTCTTCTATCCGCAGTCTTACATGATCGTGGGGCAACCGGGACAACTGGTCTATGCCGATGCGCTATACCTGAGCATAACCGTGCTCACCAGCACGGGTTTCGGGGACGTGGCACCGCTCACGCGCGCGGCGCGCGGCATCTGCATGATCGAACAGATCACAGGGGCTTTGTTCGTCGCGATCCTCATCGCCCGCCTGGCCGGGGTCTACCCGCCGCGAGAGAGTTACATCGACGACAAGGAGAATTAGTCTGCCACCGGCCGGCACGCATTCCAGTGATATGGACGTGGCGGAATAGCCCGCGAAAGTACCTGCAGATTCGCACAAGCCGCGCAAACCGGTGAATTCAAACGTTACGCAACAATTGGGAGCGCTGGCATGTTCGAATGGATAACAACACCCGAGGCGTGGGTGGCATTGGGCACGCTGATCGCCCTGGAAATCGTACTGGGCATCGACAACATCATTTTCATATCCGTACTCGTAGGCAGGTTGCCCGCACGGCAGAGAAACGTCGCCCGCCAATTGGGTCTGGGCTTGGCGATGCTGAGCAGGCTTGCCCTGCTTTTCAGTCTTGTATGGGTGATGGGGTTGACCGAGCCGTGGTTCACATTCTTCGACAACAGGATATCCGGCCGGGATATCATTCTGATCCTTGGCGGCCTGTTCCTCTTGGCAAAATCAACCCATGAAATACATGGCAGCCTGGAAATCGTCGCGCCAGGCGAAGCCAATCCCAGGCCGGCAGGTTTCACCTCGATCTTGTTGCAAATCGCGATTCTGGATATCGTGTTCTCGCTCGATTCGGTGATCACCGCCGTCGGTCTCGTCGACCATGTATCCATCATGGCGGTGGCAATCGTGACATCGGTCGGGGTCATGTTGATTGCGGCAAAACCGATCGGCCAGTTTGTGGACAGGAATCCCACCATCAAGATGCTTGCCTTGGCTTTCCTGCTTTTGATCGGCTTCACTCTGATCGCAGAGGGCTTCGATGTGCATATCCCCAAGGGATACATCTATTTCGCAATGGCGTTCTCCGTCGCTGTCGAAATGATGAACATAAAAGTGCGAAAGAAGAAGGAAGCAGAGATCGTCCACCTATCGAAAAAAATGTCGGATGATACTGACAGCGTGCGCTAGAACGGCAACCGAAGAAGCGGAACTGAAAGGCAGCATCGGAAATGCAAACAACCAGGGACATGAAGGCGAAACAACGGGAAGATCTGCTCGGAGCATTGAAATCCCGCTTCGAGAAGAACATGCACCGGCATAAGGATCTCGACTGGAAGAAAGTGCGGGCGAAGCTGGAAGCCAATGCCGACAAGCTATGGTGTCTCAATGAGATGGAGAAAACCGGGGGCGAACCGGATGTCATTGGATACGACAACAAGACGGACCAATACATTTTTTGCGATTGTTCGGCGGAAAGTCCCAAAGGCCGCAGAAGTCTTTGCTATGACCGGGAAGCGCTGGAATCGAGGAAAGAATTCAAGCCAACCGGTACCGCTCTGGACATGGCTGGGGCCATGGGGATCGAGATCCTGACGGAAGAGCAATATCGGGAATTGCAGCAACTCGGTCCTTTCGACACGAAAACGTCGAGCTGGTTGAAGACTTCCATCGAAATCAGAAAACTCGGAGGCGCCATCTTCGGCGATCGTCGCTACGGCCGCGTTTTCGTGTATCACAACGGCGCCCCCTCCTATTATGCCGCCAGGGGGTTTCGCGGCTCGCTCGGGGTCTGAATCGTGCAGACAGCCCGGTTGATCTCGAAAAAGGTGCGCGCGGCGAGATTGAAATCACTCACGCGGCTGTGTGAGAATGCCGCCGATCGCGATAACAGGCATCAAACCATACGAGGAGGACACCATTGACAACGAGTTCCGGTTCGCCACATTTTCAGATATTCGGCCAGGAGGGTTCGGTCATGCTGGCGCTTGCCCCGGAGAACAAACCGGTTGCCATACTGGACGACCAGGTTCTTGACCAATTATTCGCCCAAAGTCGCAGTGCCAGAGTAGGGATCCCGAAGACCGCGGACGATGCAGGCGCAGTACTCGAACTTCTTGCGACACTGGACGGAATCCTCAAGCCGTACCGGAAGATGCGGGACGAGTATTATCACAGGCTCGACATCGAGCTTGAAAGGGAAGAGGCCGAGCAAAGATTGCAGGACGCGACGAATGCGATCCGGAATCCACGCCCGCCTTCCTGAAGCGCGATAACCTTGCGCGCTGGTGGGATGGCGCAAACTCGAATCTTGATGAAAATTGCATTGATCGCGACGGTGGCCGGGCTGCTGTCCGAATCGACTTTAACAACGTTGGCTGCGGAACGAAAAGATGCGCTTCGCCCCCCGGCGTCAGCCCCGGCATATCCGGCACCACCGGACCCCAGCTCATAAGCACTCCGGTTAATCTTGGAGACTGCATAAATCGCGGCGACCCGCCCTCTCCCCCGCCCGTCTTGGGGCCGCGGGACAGGGTGGTCGCCGACCGTGAGAGGGGTTGCATGCCAAAGGATCAATGGCGTTACACGACCTCAACGATCCAGCGGGCTGACCACGCCCTTGCCGCCCTTGTTCAGCACGTGCGTGTAGATCATCGTCGTGGAAACATCCGAATGGCCGAGCAGCTCCTGCACCGTCCTGATGTCGTAGCCGCTTTGCAGCAGATGTGTCGCAAACGAATGGCGCAGGGTATGCGGTGTGGCGGGCTTGACCAATCCGGCATCGCGCACCGCCTGCTTCATCGCGCGCTGCACGCCTTTCTCGTCCAGATGGTGGCGGCGCGTCTTGCCGGAGCGCGGGTCCACGGAAAGACTCTTTGACGGGAACACATACTGCCAGCCCCACTCGCGCCCGGCATGCGGATATTTCTTGTCCAACGCAAAAGGCATATACACCTCGCCGAAGCCTGCGGCCAGATCCTCCCTGTGCAACGCCTTCACCTTCGCCAGGTGCGCCTTGAGCGGCTCGATCACCGCTTCCGGCAGCATCGTGACCCTGTCCTTGAACCCCTTGCCCTCGCGCACCAGAATTTCGCAGCGCGCAAAATCCACATCCTTCACGCGCAGCCGCACCGCCTCCATCAAGCGCATGCCGCTGCCATACAGCAGCGAAGCGATCAGCGCATGGGAACCGGCAAGCCGCGACAGCACTGCCTGCGTTTCGCCCACCGTCAGCACCACCGGCAAGCGCCGGGGCGCCTTGGCCTGTGTGATGTTGTCCAGCCAGGGCAGCTTGATTTCCAGCACCTCGCGATACAGGAACAGCAGCGCGCTCTTGGCCAGATTCTGCGTGGAAGCGGAAACCTTCCCTTCGACCGCCAGATGCGTGAGGAACGCTTCGATATGGCGCGCGCCCAAGTCTCTCGGATGGCGCTTGCCGTGAAAGTAAATATAGCGTTTAATCCACCCCAGATAAGATTCCTCGGTGCGGATGCTATAGTGTTTCACCCGCAATCTATCGCGTACCAGATCGAGCAATTTGGGAGGATTCGCAGTGGTGCTTTTACCAGACAAATTAGGGTGTACCATAATTCAGCCCTCAGCAATATCAAGGCATTGCGCGCAACGTGCCAGATTATATACCTCGAAGGTGCCTTTCCCGGCATTTTTTAGGGTGTCTACTTTACGATAGGACCGCCGCTCGCTCTATGCAGAGGCTCGCGGCCGGTGCCATTGCAGTTTGGGCATTTATCCCATGATGAACAGTGTCCCCACAGATGAATATATCCACTTCCACCGCAATGCTGGCACCTCGGTCCTATCGGGGCGGAATTGACCTTACCCGGTCCACATTCCGAGACGTCCACCGCTTCGCGGCGGCCTATCTCTACATTCGACCGGACACTCGTTTCATCGTCACTTGGTTTCACCATTTCCTCCTTCACTCGTGCCGGTCAATTCCGCCCCGTTAGGCCGCAAAAGATGAAGCGCAATGTCATTTGTCTTTCCACAAGCGCATTTGTCCTGCTCTGTACGTTGCAGGCTTTCTACTGGCCGCTTCTTCCAATTCCGGGCACTGTTATCGAGTGGTGGCAGGTAGACTTCCTTGCAAATATCGGCTTCTTTGTTGGTGCACCTGTGCTAATGGTAATCGCAAAGTCTCCGTTTTCTGGTTTGCCCCAAACTCTGCTTGGCTGGTCTCTTGCATTCGTGTGGGCTGCCATCGTTTTCTTCGTGCTTCGCGCTGGTGCCAGCGCGTTCAGTCAAAGGTCTCGCCATGCAGCCTAACCCTGCGGTCAAGTACGCTCCGCTTCGCTGCGCTGGGACTGCGCTAAAGCGCAGCCCCTTACCTTCACGTTAGACATTGCGAATGGAACGTGACGCAATCTCCGAAATTGGCATGGACGACGAAGGTCGGCTTTACGTTGCGCCTGAAACGAAGACATTTCCATACATCTATCGTGAAGCTATGGAAGTTCATTGGAATGAAATAGGTGCTATCTCTTCGCGCCGCCCCCTCCACGCGCGCAATTTGCAGCGCCTATTTGGTGGTTCCAAAGAATACTTTCTGCCGCGAAAGAGCAAGGTTGCGAACTATGCTTTTCGTCAAATACAAAATGGCACAATGTTCCGGTCGAGCTACAAAGTGAAATTGTTACTTTTCTGGAGAATGTAAATGTCTAACCCTACGGTCAAGTTCGCCCTTCGGGCTGGGACCGCGCTAAAGCGCGGCCCCTTACCTTCACGTTAGGTCGTCAAATGACACTTAGGATAAATTTGAAATTGATTGCAGCGGGCCAATTCATTATTGGAGCTTTGTTGATTGGATTTTCATTTTATATTGACCCACACTTTAAGTTGGTCACGTCAAGTTTTCCTGAGTTGCCCGCCATTCTTGATTCCTTAAAGTCGGCTTCTCACGATTCCAGTCAATTGCTACGCGCGGCGCAGATTTTGGAAATGCAAAGGGATGCTTTAAATGCACTTCGTGATGCTGGTGAGAATATATTTTCAACGCTTAAGCTATTTGGTGTGTTTATGTTGTTCTCTGGTGTAGTCCTCTTATGGCAAGATCGTAAAAGAGATGAAAAGAGTTCGACCTAACCCTACGGTCAAGTTCGCTCCGCTTCGCTGCGCTGGGACTGCACTAAAGCGCAGCCCCTTACCTTCACGTTAGCCCCCAAATATGGAAACTCTTGAGTTCTTAGATCAATTGGCCAGTTTTATTTGGAAATATGCAATTGTCGTATTTTCTATAGTGTGGGTGTATGAAGGAACACGAATAATCGTTGGCGGGGGGCCGCGGCGGCGTGCCCTTAAGTTCCTTATCCCAGGTATTTTGGTTATGGTACTTATGGCATCGCTATCATTCTGGGTATCACATACGATGAAAGACCTCAGTGAATCGCTCGTTTTAAAAAATCACACTGAGCTTCCTGAGAGCTGGGGTACTGACAAAGATCCCGAGACGCGCGAAAAAGCTAGTCGATCATATGCGTCAGTAATTTTTACTGGCTCAGGAAAAATAGTGAAATATTTCGACCACTCAGGTGTTTGGAAAACCTACTGCCCAACTACGAAAGACATAGACTTACGTGAGCAAGCTGTGTTGGTTAAATCTCAAACTCTGCAACTTGTCGAAGAGTCGTATTCATCCATATTTATTTGGTTGGTCTACGGAGTATTTGCAACAATTTTAGGTTGGTCTGCTGGAAGAAAAAATAGCAAGGGTGGTGGCTAACCCTGCGGTCAAGAGGGACAGGCCGATAAGTGCTTTGATCTTAATGCTTAGG
>Ga0335085_10001632_pt1 | contig 45987 bp, 40 predicted proteins | sample Lox_Sample_45_FD_206712 | JGI IMG/M metagenome (GOLD analysis project Ga0335085, IMG submission 206712) | Soil microbial communities from Loxahatchee National Wildlife Refuge, Florida, United States - Lox_Sample_4.5 | ecosystem: Environmental > Terrestrial > Soil > Wetlands | place: USA...
CTTGCGCGGCCACGATGCGATTGAGCCAGGCGGCAAGGAACGGTGGTGCATGCACCGGCGCTCGGCCGTGCACGCCATCGCGGTCGACGACGCACATGCTCTCGGTCACCGTATCGAGTGGGAGGTCTGCGCACTGGCCGGTGTTCGGGACGTTGAGGGGGAACGTTCGGGGTCGCCCGGTGACGAGGGAGTCGATCACGGGTGCAGCCATCTCCAGCGATCGGTGTTGCGGCGGCTCAGTGTCGGAGAGCCGCTTGTCGAGATCGGCCGCGTAGCGCGCCTCGTGGCGTTCACGCTCGGCAATCGTCGTGTAATGGACGTTCCAGCGCGTGCCCCAATCAGCGTCAGGCGCGAGCATCGCGGGGAACGCTTCGAGGGTATGACGGTTCCCGGGCGCGACGAACGCGCCGAAACGGCGGAACAGCTCGAAACCCGCGACGTACTCGTCGACGAAGTACCGCTTCGTCGCGTGCCGAGGCACGCGATCCTCGCCGAAGCTGCCCGGACGTTCGTGATCGTCATCGCGGAGGTCGAAGCCAAGATCGACGTCGAGGTCGATTTTGCCGTCGAGCACCTCCCGCAGGAACACCATGCCGTCGCGGCCGTCACCCAGATCAATCGCGGTGACGACCGGCACGTGGTTGACCCCCGTGACCGACAGGTCGATGCGGTTCCAGTCCGCGTCGGCGAGCAGCGCGAGCATGCCGCGGAAGTTCGTGACCTCATGGCACAGGCCGACGGTCTTGATCGAGGTCGCCTTGGTAACCGATCGACACAGCGCCGTCATCGGGTTCGTGAGGTTGAGCAGCCACGCGTCCGCGCAGACCTCTTCCATGTCACGCGCGATGCTCATGAGGACCGGAATGCTGCGCAGTGCCCGATTGATGCCGCCGGGACCCATCGTGTCGCCACCCGGCTGACGGATCCCGTAGCGCCACGGAATGTCGAGATCGAACGCCATCGACGCGAAGCCCCCAGTCGTGATGTTCACCAGTACGAAGTCCGCGCCCCCCAGCGCCTCCCGCTGATCCGTAGTGGCACGCACCGCGAAGTTGGCGCCCGTGAGATCGCTCACATACTCCACAACCGGCGCGGTACGCGCGAGGCGAGCGGCGTTGATGTCTTGCAACACGACTTCGGACGCGCGCAACGACGGCGTGAGCGCGAGGTCAGTCGTCAGGGTCGGTACCCATTGGAAGCTCCCGCCCCCCACAATCACGATCTTCATGCCCGTCCTCCTATCGCGACCCACTCATGTTGCCGCCTCCCAGTGCCTCGAATTCCAGGTCCACCAAACCTCGACCGGAATCACCCTCCACGTCGTCGCCACCGACCGTCTCGACACGGCTGCGACCGCGGCCGGCGTGCGGAACGCGCTGCGCTCGGCCGGCCTCGACCATGCCACCGTCGAGCTGCTCCGAGTGAACTCGATCGAGCGCAACCCCGCGACCGGCAAGGTACGCCGGTTGATACCGCTGGACGGCGTGCTGACCACCTGTCCCGAATGATGCGACCCTCACAGAATGCGCGCCCCAGATCGCGAGCGACTGGCTCTTCGCGGAGGCTCACCGAACCGCGCATCGATGTGACGATTCGGATGCCCCATAAATAGCACCTGACCAGGGCGAACGTTGTATTTCTGACAACGTGTGGAGGTAACGGGACACTACTCGAACCGACAAATGGTCCAGATCGCCAAACAGCTCTTCGAGGTCACTCTCGATCTCGGGAGCACGGCCGAGCAAACGAACTCCTGACGCGAGGCGCGCTATGTGCGCGAGTTTTCCGCGCGCGCCGCCGTGGCATACCAATCATCGTCGCGTTCTTTCGGCACTTCGCCGATGGGAACGACAGGGTTCCCGTCAACCCAGAAATCACGGAGCTGATCGGCTGATCAGGCGTACGAGTTCAGCGCGGGAGCGAACTCCGAGCTTCTGGTAGACGTGCTGCAGGTGGTACTCGACGGTGCGGCGGCTGAGGAAGAGTTGTGTTGCCGCTTCGTGGCTGGTCGCGCCGTCGGCGACGGCAAGGGCGACTTGGAGTTCTCGTGGGGTGAGTTTGTTGAGAAGCGCGGACGACGACCGGTGCTGGCGGACCCCGGCGGCGGCGAGTTCGTCGTGCGTCTGCTCTAGCCACGGCGTGGCGCCGAGTGAGGCAAAAAGTTCGGCGGCAGCCTCGAGTTGAGCGACTGCGTCCTTGTTACGGGATTCGCGTCGGAGCAGTTCGCCGAAGCAGAGATGGGTGCGCGCGGTTTCGAATGGCGCGTGCACGCGGGCGTGTAGTTCGAGGGCCTCGAGGAAGTGCGCGTCTCGTTTGCGGCCGTCGGTGAGACCTCGGCATCGCGCGAGGATCGCCGCGGGAAGGTCGCCTTGGTCTTCGGTCTCCCACTCGGTCAGTTGGTTCACGAGTTGGCTTGCGTCGGCGAGTCGACCAAGGCGGACGTAGCACGCGAGCAGGTCGGACGCCCAGGGGATGGACATCATGAGAATGCCGCCTTCTTGCTCGACGAAGGCGCGGGCTCCTTCGAGATGTGGGACCGCAGCAGCGAAGTTCCGTCGGCTTATTTCGGTGAATCCGAGCGCGGCGTCTCGCATACAACCAAGCACCCGGTTTGGGAGACCGGCGGCTGCTTCGGCGAGGTGTTGCTCGGCGTCATCGAAACGACCGACGCTCGCTTCGACGCGTCCTCGTATCACGGCTGCGAAGTCGAGCATCCGAAGGCTTCCCGACGCGTTCGCCAGTTCGTACGCCTCGATCCCGTCTCTGAGAGCCTCGTTCCAGAGTCCGGTTCGATAGTACAGATCGCTACGACCGATCAAGACGTAGCTGAGTAAGGAGATCGCAGACGCCGACCGCGCTCCGCGGACCAGCGCGTCGTAAAGCCGCGACGCTTCGGAAAACTCACCAAGCCAGCCCAGCATCATAGACAGGTTGGTCGCCCGTACCGACAGCGCGAGTAGTTGCGGCGCCGCTCGCATCTGTGCGGCAAACGACACAAGTATTGGTGCAGTCGAATGCACCGTGCCGCCCAGTGCACGCGCTTCGCTCACGGCCGCAACGACCATCGCGCCGAGTTCATCGTCGGAGGGTGCGAACACCTCCGCTGCGAACTCCGCCAGCCGGCGCCCGTCCCTGACCCTTCCGGTCGACACCGCGAGCTGCGAGGCAACCGTCGCCATCGTTGCGGCACGTCCGCTGTCGAGCGGCGCGAGGGACCGGGCGAGTAGTTCGAGATCGCCGAGTTCGCTGGCACTTTGGATGAACGCGACAGGGAAGCGCTGGATGTGGATGTCGGCCCGAGCAATCGGGTCGTCGATCATCCCGAGCGCACGATCAAACGTGCGAAGTGCGCGGGCCGGTTCGCTTCCGGCGAGGAACGCGTTACCGGCCTGGGTAAGCAGGGCGACTTGGCCGCCGTCGTCCGCGAAGTCGGCGGCCCGTTCGAACGCGCGGCCCGCGGCCGCGAAGTCGCCGCGCGCCGAGCAATACTGGGCAGCTTGTTCTAGTTCGCGGGCGACATCCGGTTCGGGCCCCGCTGTGCTTTCGGCACGGTGCCAGGCGCGGCGTTCGATGTCTTGGACCGACAGCACTTCGGCGAGGATGTTGTGCGCGATCCGAAGCTCTTTGTCCGACGCCGCGTTCATTACGGCGTGGCGAAGGAGTGGATGGGCGAACGAGATCGTCGTCTCGCCGAGCACGATCTCTTCGGCAATCAGGGAGTCCACGGCATCCCGGCCGTAGCCCGCAGCCTCGGCTGCCCGATACAACTCGTCCAGCCGGACCCGGGGATCCACTGCCGTGCACAGCAGCATCGTGCTCTGCGATTCCCGGAGGTCTGCGACCCGTCGCAGAAAACCGGACAGCAGCTGCTCGCCTACCGGAAGCGTCGTCGGCAGCCCGGCGACATCCCGACGTTGTTCTTCTGTCAACTGCGAAGCTATCTCCAGCATCGCGAACGGATTGCCGTCCGTTGCGGCGGCCAACGCCTCGGCTACGGAGCCCGACACGTCGGCGCCGAGCAGATGCGCGGCATCGAGCGGAGATAACCCCTCGATCTCCATTCGGGGAAGCTGTGCCGAAAGACGCCGGGGTTCCGTGTCACGTTCCGCGAACAGCAACAGGACCGACTCTTGCTCCATGCGCTGCAAGACGAAGTTCAGCGCTAGGTTCGAAGCGGCGTCAATCCAATGAGCATCATCGATAAGAACGATGAGCGGCATCGACTCCGCGACCGACGAGAACAACCCGAGCAACGCCGCACCGACGCCCGCCGGGTCACCGACAGCGGTACGTGCGCCGAGCATTCCGTCGAGGGCCTGCCGATGCTCGGCCGACAAACCGGCAAAGTCGGCCGAGAGGGCGGCCGCGATCACACCAAGCGCGGCGAACGACACCCGCTCCGAAATCTCGTCGCACACAACCCGGGCAAGTCGCATGTTGGCCGCTTGGCTCGCTGCCCACGACAGGAGGGTTGTCTTGCCCACCCCTGGCGGACCGCGGAGCACCCGAACCTGCGGCGAGCCACTGCACGCCGCCGCGATCAGCGACCGAAGCTCGGAACACTCCCGCGATCGCCCCGCCATCTCCACGCCAGAAGCCTCTCAGGCTGAGACGTTCGCATACAAGATGACCAGGTGGGCTTGAGGTGACCCCGGCGCGGTAGTCCGGGTGACCGCCCAACGAGGAGCCCTCAGGCTCAGCGGCCATGCAGTTGCCGAAGAATGGCAAGGCGCAGGGCCTCATTGGTAGACCCAACGAACCGGACGCAATCAAGACAGCCCCCGCGCTCATCGCGATGAGCCACTTCCTACGGAGCCGTCGACGAGCGCTGGTCAGGATCAGCGGAGGTGTCGGTTGGGTTGCGCCGTCAGATGTACTGGTACTGGTCCGCGGCCGAGATTGGGCTCGTTCCTCCGGCTGTTGTGACGGATATATCGACGGTTCCGGTAGCTTGAGCCGGCGCGACGACACGGATTCTCGTCCCACCCTTGTTCACTGTGGGGCTCGCCGCCTGAATGTTGCCGAACCAGACTGCGGTGACGCCTTGTAAGTACTTGCCGGTGATCATGACCGTTCTGCCGCCTGCGCTCGGGCCAGAAGGTTGGGTTACCTTCGTGACTGAGGGCGCCATGAACGTGTACTGATCCGTGCTGCTCGGCGCGTTCGTTCCCCCCGGGGTGGTGACGGTGATATCGACGGTTCCCGCGACCTCGGCAGGCGTGATCGCGGTGATTCTCGTCCCAGCAACGTTCACCGTGAAGCTCGCGGCCCGCGCATCGCCGAACAGGACGGTCGTGGCGAACTTGAGGTTCTTGCCGACGATGCTCGCCTTGACGCCGCCCCCTCCCGGACCGGAAGGTCGGCTGATTTTCGTGATCGTCGGCGCAGGCGGCAGCGGCAACGTTGAAATGTTGAACGCGGCCGATGGCGGGCTGTCCCCGACGGCGTTCGTCGCGGTGACCGTGCATGTGTAACCGGTTGCGGCAACGAGACCGCTGACAACAATCGGGCTGCCCGGCCCGGACGCCGAGCTCGTTCCGCTGGAGGTCCAAGAGCTACACGTCGCCGTGTAATGCGTGACCGCGCTCCCACCATTGTTCGCTGGTGGCGTGAATGACACCGACGCCGACTCTGGTCCCGCAGTCACCAGGACCCCGGCCGGCGGATCGGGAATGGTCGCAGGGGTCACGCTGTTTGAGGGCGCGGATGGTAAGCCCGAACCGATCGCGTTGGTGGCCGCCACGGTGAACGTATAAGCCATACCGTTCGTGAGGCCCGTGACGGTCGCGGTTGTGACACCACCGCCAACTGTTGCGGTCGCTCCGCCAGGCGACGCCGTCACCGTGTAGCTCGAGATCGGGTTGCCGTTATCTGCAGGGGCACGCCAAGACACCACAGCCGATGATGGACCGCCCGCTGCGGAGACGTTGGCCGGAGGATCGGGCGCAGTCGCGGAGGAGTCGCTGAGTACGAACACGGCTTCGGCACCGTTTCCGGTCGCGAATGCGAGTCGCACGGAGGTGTCGAGCGCAATGCGGTCGACAACACTTGACAGGTTCACGTTCCGCACCGAATCGCTGGTGATAACCGTCACGACTGCAGCGCCCGCGTTCGCGTTCTCGTAGGTCACGTAAAGCGTGCCTGTGTTCGAATCGACTACGACGCTGTTGGGATGGTCGAAGGTATAAAGCGCTACCGGGTCGGCAGGAACACCGCTGACGTCGACCGCAATGACATCGTTGCGCAGATTGTTCGCGACATACACGGTCTGGTTCACCGGGTCGTAATCCATACCCGCAACGAACGGAAGATACTCCAGATCGAGCGGGAAGGACTCGGCGGGCCCCTGACCTGGCAAACCGACACGGGTGACACATTCAAAATATGGAGGCACGCTCACGCCACAGCCTTGCATTGTGTACACGCTGCCACTACCGGCTGTTAGCCCGTAATAACCGTTCACGACGCCAGTTGTGCCGGCACCATAGGTCGTCTCGCTATCAAAGGCAAAACCGTGAATAACCGCGAGGCCCGCGTCGTAGGTCGCATAGACAGTGTCCGTCGACTGATCGACGGCCAGCCCGCCGATGTTGTACGGCAAACCACCCGAAGGAGGGCAATCGAGTGTCACCTGACTTGTCAGCCGATCGGTAGCCCCGTCGAAAACAAATACTGCGTTGCTGCCTGCGCTGCGGCTCGCAACGAACAGGCTGTTCGTGGCGTCATCAACGGCCAAGAAGTCCGCTTCCGATGCGACCCCGGGAAGGCACATGTCGACCGACGACGGTAGAGAAATGGAATCGACAACGAGGTCCGTGCGACTGTCGATGACATCGACGGTCGACGGCCTATCGCCAGCGTCATTGACCGCCACATAGACACGATGAGTCACAGAGTTGACCGCAACGGCGTTGCCGGCGTGAGCGACCGGCACGCTCGTCGAGAGGATCGAGGTTGCCGAAGCCGGACGAGCGATCGCGACATCGATGGCGACACAGGCAACAACGGCCGTCACGGCTGCGAACACCTTCGCCCGACACACTCCGGCCGTTGTCACCCCGTTTCGCGGCGAGTGACGCCGCCTGGAACGAACAGCAACCTCGTCGATTCTCGCCGACTGCTGCGGTGAGTGGCCTTCGATTTCGCGCAACCGACGACCGCCGACCGACCTCAGTCTGCGCATGGCCTACTCCGGACGTAGCTCATGTGCCGATCGAAACTTGTGCAGGGTCGATCGGGTTGGGGAACGTTAGGGTCGTCGTGCTGCCCGCGCACGATCCGGACCAACCAGCGCCTTCATTTGTCAGAAGTAGCGGTAGATTGATCGGCTCTGTGTCAAACGCCGGACCCGTGGTCACCTCTGCCGTGTTGTCAACGAAGAGCAAGTAGCCGTACCAGCCGGGCGTCAGATTGAGGATCGCCGTAGTCGAGCCCGGACTCTTCCCCGACGGACTGGTCCACTTGATCTTGAGCTTGACTGGCATCGTAGGAGCGACGTTGTTGGCGATGGCGTTGCAGTCGTTAGATGCCTCGTAGCCGACGCCCTTGAACGTCGCGCCGGAGACAGGTAGAGCGCTCGCCTTGGGCCCGACGTAGTTGCCGGAGCAGTTTGCAAACGACCCGTTGAATTTGAATGCGGTGCGCCGAGGTCGCGCAGGCGCAGGTAAGAGGGGCTGTGAGGTGGTGACGGTTCCGGTGACGTCACACACGATGCGGCCGGTTAGCGCAGTCTTGCGGCTCGCCGGCACGCCAACGGTCCAAACGCTCGCCGTTCTCGTGAGCACCGTTACCGTGACGGGCGGAACGCCGGTGATCGGATTCACCGTCGCAATGCATCCAGTGGCGTCGTCGGACGGGTCGAGCACCTGCCGACCCGTCGATGGGTCTGTCTGACAATACGGAAGTTGAACTCCATTGTGGTACACGGTCGGGTAGAGCCGCTTCCCGTTGACGATCGCGACACTTTGGAGTGTGAACGTCAGTGTGATGGGCGTCGAATCGTCTGGTGCTGGTGGCGCCGCGATATCGATGTAGTAGCCGAGCACACAAAAGCCAGACTTGGCGAGGGGGCACGGGGTCTGCGTTTGCTGCGTAAGGGTCGTCGTTCCGATCGTTACCTGTTGGTCGGGGCTTGCGGCCGTCACGGACGCCGAAAGATTGCCGGAAGTATCGGTCGTGTGCGCACCGCCTACATCGGTCGCGCTGGTGACGACGTAGCCGGCTCGCCAGGTCCCTGTGTCCAATGGGGTCGTACCAAGCGGCACCGCATACGACGAGTACGTACCTGCCGCAGTGGTGTCGCCTGATGGGCCCGTGGTGATTGACCCGACGTAGAACGACTCTTCCTGCGGGCCGGCGTTCACCGAGTAAGGATCGAAATAAGCGGTAAGGCGATCGCACCAGACCCGTCCGTGCAGGTAGACATCTGTTTCGTTACTGCCGACCGAGAGGGTGTAGTCCGGGCTCTCAAAGGAGTCGCCGGCCACCGAGATCGTCCCGGCCGAGGAGCCGAAGATCTGTCCGCCCGAGCTGGTGCCATCACCCAAATACATGCCCTGCGGCATGGGAACCCCGCTGCACTGGTACGTGGTGCCTCCGTCGGACGCTTGGCCAAACGCAACGTTCGCGAACTCGACCACACCTGAGTCATCCAGCACGAAGACGTCGCCGAGTGAGTCCTCGGACAGGGCTGTCGGGTTATCCGTGTCGTGCGCGACTGTCAGACCCTGGCCGTACTGCCACGACGAGTAACAGCCGATGTTGGACTTCGTGTCCTCGCCTAAGAAGACCGGCGGATCAAGACGCAGATTCGCGCACGGCGGCGACCACTCCTGGATAACGCTGTCGCTGAAATCTGACAAAAAGACGTCGCCGAGCGGATCGACAAACAGACCACCGAAACCGCCAGCCGCGGTAAACGGATCGCCGGTGAGCGAGTTGCAATAATCGACCTGCGCAGGTGTCGTCGGGGAGCAGTTCCACACGAGACCATTGTTCGCGTCCAACACATACAGCGTCGATCGTGGAACCATCTCGTTGCCCGTCCCTGATGTCGGGAACAACGCGGCAAACGATACGGCTGAATAGTCGGGCGTAAGACGCGAGGGAGGCGCACTCGAGGTGTCGAGAATGTTTCCATCGAAGGTCCACGGACCGCCGCCGAGCTGCGTGAACTCCGCTACTGCATTGTGAACGGCGACAACGAGATGTGTTCCCAGTGTGTCGTCGGCGACGCTCAGACTGGAGGGCGATGCCTGCAGTTCGGGGTGCGGCGAGGCGATGTCGGCGACATCAACGACCTGACCGCGATAATTCGACGTGAACGGATTCTCCATCTCGAGTACTTGGCCGCAGTCTTCCTGAACTACGAAGACATCGCCGGCAGCATCGACCGCGAGAGCACCGGGCGAACCCAAGAGCTGTGCAGGCGCACCGCATTGATCAGTCGTGGTGGCGGGAATGTACCTGCTCGCAGCGAACGCATAGCTCGCTGAGCGCAGATATTCCCGGATGCCGAACGTTCCGGACGACGGGTTGTTGTCGCCCGGATTGTCGTCGGCGATGTAGACGTTTCCCGCCTGGTCCACGGCCATCCCAGTGACATGTTCTTGTGCCGATGTCGGAACCAATGTCAGCGGCAGTGCGGATGCTGGAGCAGTACGACCGACGACGACGCCGGCGAAAGGCGCGATCAGTATCAACACGGGTATGAGTACACGCAGCCGACTATGGGTTGCTCGATCGCATACGGCGTACAGCCGCCGAGGACCACGAGATGACATTGCTCATCCTCCCGCCACAGTTGCGCTGAGCCAACCATGCGGAGCCCGACATCGGCATCCGTAGAATTACGGGAATAGCAGCGTGCTGGGGACCGACGGTGACGGCAGGTCTGTGAACGCTCACCGAATCTGGCAGCGCGTGATCGTCGAATCTGGCAGCGCGTTGGTTGGTGGTCAGTCTTGCTCGGGGGCCTGCTCGACCGCCCAGCTCCCGTGGCCTGCGTGGTGAGCGGGTCCTGGTCTTCGCGTCACGAAGTCGGTGAACAAGACACTCGTCTTCGAGTCGGCGCGAGGCGAGTCCATTGACAGGCCGCTACAACATCGACCATCTCACCTTCTTGTTGCAGCTGCTCGAACTCGAGCTCCTCGACCGCGAGACACGTGCCACGTTGCGGCGGCTGAAAGCCGCGCGGTTCCCTACCACCAAAACGCTCGACACCCTCGAGTTCGCCGCGAGGCTGGTGCGGGCAGCCAGGGAGAGCGAGGGGCTGCTTGTTAGCCTTCTACGTCAGAACTTCGCCTACGTTCAGCGCAAAGGTGGAGAAGGGTTGGTTGCCCTCTGTTGCCAGTGCCGTGAGATCTACGGATACACCTGGCTTGCACAGGTCGAAGTATGTCGTCTCGTTGAACAAGACGGAGCCATCAAAGAGGGCCGTCTTTGGATTTTGCATCAGTGGAACTTGCACAGCCTGAGTATCGTACGATGACGGATTAAACAAGTTCACGGTTACAGTCGGCGACGTCAGGTGGGTAGCGGTGTCCCATGGCGTATGACCGTCCCCTGCTATGACCTGGAAGTTCTTAAGAGCGATCGTCGCCTGCGGAGGTCCCTGCCCGAGGTAGTCGATACATGTGAATTTGATGGACCCCTTCGGCTCAAGCGAATCGCCGGTGTTGACACCTGGGTTCTTGGTCATGACTGCAAACTTGTGAGTCTGATGGGTTACTGCGCCAGCGCTATCTGGCGCGAGCGCAGTGATACCCGCAACCGCCAACGCGATGGTTGAAGCCACCGCCGAAATTCGCCTTCCCGCCACGCCGAGCTCCCCTTCTCTGACCGATAGCCGCTGCAATCGCCTAAGCGTGACAGGCACCCTCTGCGCTGGCATCCGCAGAATTACGGGAACACCGGCGTCTTTCGACACGGCGCTCGGCGGTCTCCCGAGGTGCCTCGGGAGCTATAAGGGCGATCGAGAACCACGGTGCCGGAGCACATGTCATGGTGATGTCTGGCTCGGCGGCGACAAGCAGTGGCCGGGAGGGTGGACAAGACACGGGGGGTGGGCCTGTACGCACAGGCGCCTCGTCGGTTAGACGTTAGCCCGACCGGTCGCACTGCGTATCGCTCAACGGGTCAGATCATGCCGTCGGCGTGCGCCCTTGCCGCCAACACCTGGTGACCCTCGGCGAGCTGGCGGATGATCTGGTCGGGCGACTGGCACCGAGGTCGCCGCGGTGTGTCGCCATTTTGAGATCGATGAATTGACGTGGCATCGTGTGGGTGCCGGAAAATGTGTCCGAGCATGCTGAACAGGCATTACGCGTTGGCGTGAGCGACGCTGTTCGGACGCTGCGAGGATCGGTGCGTGGCCCGCTTCTACCGTCTTGTCCGACTCGTGATCGACCTGTTGGTCCTGCGCGGTCGACGCGATCGTTCCAAAGACGTCGAGATTCTCGTGTTGCGCCACCAACTCGCAGTGCTGCAGCGTCATATCTCACGTCCGCGTTTCGAACCCGACGATCGCGCGATTCTCACTGCCTTGTCGCGCGTCATTGGTCGGAACCGCTGGGCGATCTTCATGGTGAAGCCCGACACGCTGTTGGGGTGGCATCGACGACTCGTCGCCAATCACTGGACCTACCCGCATCGGCCCGGCCGGCCCTCCACCATCGTTGAGACCCGCCGGCTGGTCTTGCGTCTTGCGCGGGAGAACCCAACGTGGGGATATCGACGTATCCACGGCGAACTCACTCGACTCGGCATCACCATCGCCGCATCCACCATCTGGACGGTGCTCAAGAACGCGGGGATCGACCCCGCACCAGACCGGAACTCAGCGTCGTGGACGACATTCCTGCGCACGCAAGCCGCCGGGATCATGGCGTGTGACTTCTTCACCGTCGACACTGTCATGTTCCGCCGCTACTACGCGTTGTTCTTCATCGAACTGCAAACGCGTCGCGTGCACCTCGCCGGGATCACCCGCAACCCGAACGGCGCATGGACGACCCAAGCCGCCCGGAACCTGATGATGCGTTCTGAACGGACGGTCCGGTTCTTGATCCGCGACGGCGCCGGCCAGTTCGTCGGTAGCTTCGACGAGGTGTTCCGCAGTGAGGGCGCGACGATCATTCGTACCCCGCCGTACACACCGGTCGCGAACGCGTATGCGGAACGCTGGGTTGGCACCGTGCGCCGCGAACTCTGCGACCGGACCCTGATCTGGAACCGCCGGCAACTCGCACAGATCCTCGACGACTACGTTGAGCACTACAACACGCACCGACCGCATCGCAGCCTTGGACAACGCGCACCAAACGAGACGCACGTCGTCGAGTATCGGCCCGGCCAACCGATCCGACGACACACCACCTGCAACGGACTCATCAACGAGTACCGCCAAGCAGCCTGAACGATCACGACAACGGCCAACCCAACCCGGCGACATCAACTTCGACGCGCCCACTCCCCCAACACGCCCTTCACAACGCGCCGCCAACACGACATACCGCGTGTCCGAATGGGTTACCGGCACCCACAGGTCTACGCGAGTGTCGACACCGCATCAGCTCGGCGCTCGACGATCTTCATCCGCATCGACGAGGAAAGACCGTCGCCCGACGCCAACGGGTCTTCGAACGCATCCACGTCGCGGCTGGCGAGGTGACCGCCGTGGAGTACCGAGAGCCATACGCCCAGGTGATGGGCGGTTCGAGTAACGACACTTTGGTGGAGGTTATGGGACGTTATTCCAACCCCGACAACGTGGCGCGTCTACACCGCATTCTCTCTGGTCAGGGCCGTGACAGACCGTCCCATCGACCCGTCCCATCGCTCCCCCAAAAGCAGACCCGTCTGACCCGCGAGCAAGTATCCGAGCTCATCTTGCTGCATGCACGAGGCGTTCCGATCGACAAACTCGCTTCCGTCTTCGATGTCCATCGGACCACCGTGATGACCCACTTGGATCGTGCCGGCGTAGAACGTCGCACCGGTGTCATCGATCGTCACCTCAACGAAGCCCGCGATCTCTACCAAGCGGGCTCATCACTTGCTCGAGTTGCCGAGCGGTTTGGCGTCGATGGCGAGACCGTGCGTCAAGCCTTCAAGAACGCCGGGATCTCACTTCGTCCTCGTCGTGGCTGGCAATACTGACCGCATGGCCACCACCAAGATGACCTCGGCGATCGGCGGAGTGGGTGACGTCAATCGCGCGCTCCAAGCTATGCGGCTCGATGGCCGGGGGTTCACGTACAGCCTTCTACGCGACGTCCATCGCTGACAGCGCAACGAAGCGGCTCATCGATTGAACGGGTCAGGGAAGCTTATTTGCCGACTAATCATCATTCGATTCCCCGTCCGGCAGCTGCAACGAGTCGGAGGTGTGAGCCCTTGGCGCCGGCCGAAAGACGCATTTGCGACGCGGGCGATCGACGTATGTACACGTCGATCGCCACGCTCGTGACTGCAGCCCACGCGCACCATAACGAGATAAAGGCGCTCACTTCGGAGGGCAACTCACTGCCCTCTACGTCGTCGCGACGTTTCGTTTCATTCGGAGTGGTGAACCTGGCAGTCGTGGCGTTACGCGGTCCCGTCACGTCGCAGGTTCAAGGGCATCACATTGCCTACGGTGTGAACCTCGTGTCGCGAGACAGAGTCTTCACGACGAGGGCGACCAACAGATACAGCCACGTGGCACGCGCCTCGACCACACGTGAGACGACGCCTTCGTGACCCAACCATACGAACGTCTCCGTCAGGAAATGTCCGGCAAAGATAAGCGGCAGCGATGCCAGTGGCCACTCCGCGCGACGACTGACATGACGGACTGTGTCGACAGGCGAGTAACACATTCCAGGCCTCCCGTGTCGTGGACTACGCGTCTCTCCTCACGAGAGCGTGATGCTCAACTTGCCGGTCGTTCCCTGCGCGAAATCGTCGAGCGCACGCGGCACGTCGTCCAACGCATAGGTCGCCTGGATCGGAACGATGAGCTGTCCGGCCGCGACTGCAGAACCGATCTTCTCCAAGGTTTCGGTCGTCGGTGTCGCGGTGACTCCCGTGACATCGGCTTCGGTGAAGGACGAGGGGTCAATTGCGTGGCCGAGCGTCGACGACAAGCGTCCGCCGGACTTGAGCACCGCGGCCAGCCCCTTCCCGTCGCCGGCAAGGTGCACGACCGCGTCGACACCATCGGGGTGCGAACTCAGGACCGCGACCGCCAGATCGTCGGTGTGGTCAACGCTGCGGTCGGCGCCGAGAGCCATCACATGTTCCGCGCGATCGGGCGTCGAGGTGGCGAGCACCGTCGCCCCGCGAGCTTTCGCGAGTTGCACGGCAAACGCGCCGACCCCACCGGTCGCGCCACTGATCAACACCGTGTCGTTGGGCGACGGAGCGATCGCGTCGATCGCCGCAATCGCCGCCGACCCCGCGAGCCCCAGCGTGCCCGCGAGCGCCGTCGAAACGCCGTCGGGAATTTTCGCGGTGAAGCTCGTCGGCGCGGCGGTGTACTCCGCGAACGTGCCGTCATGGAGCGGCTGACCGAGCATGACCTTGAAGTTCACACCGAAGACCCGATCGCCGACCGCGTAGCCAGAGACTCCCGGCCCGAGTGCTTCGACCGTCCCTGCGAAGTCGCGGCCCAGGGTGATGGGTAGTTCATATGGCAACGCGTCCTTGATCATTCCGCTCAAGACGCTCAGGTCGAACCCGTTGACCGAACTCGCCTGCACACGCACCAGCAGTTCGCCGTCCGCCGCGGTAGGTCGAGCCAACTCCTCCAACGCGGCGGGTGCGCCCCAGTCCGTCATCACAATTGCTCGCATGTCATCTCTCCGTGTCGCTCGCCATGGCCATTGCTCGCGCAGTGCCGATACTCCGCTTGAGGAGGCGCCCTACGTGCATCTGGCTGAGCCCGACCTGGCGGCCGATTTCCTGTTGGGTGAGCCCTCGCAGGAATCGCAACTCGACGATGCGACGTTCCCGATGCTCGAGCGCCGACAAGATGTCTCCGATGACTACGCGTGCCTCGACGCGTTCGAGGTTGGGATCGATCGCGGCCGCTTGGCGGACATCGCACTCCTCGTCGCTATCCCAATGCTCGAGGCACCGCGAGGATTGCTGCGCGCGCGCCTCGATCACCTGGCTCTCCGACCATCCCCCTCGGCGTGCGATCTCGGCGGTGGACGGGAAACGCTTCAACTCGCCCGTCAGGTGCTCGATGACAGCTCCGACTTCAAGGTAACGCTCCTGCAGCCGACGCGGCGGGCGAACTGCCCAGCAATGATCACGCAGGTGACGTTTCAACGCCCCTGCAATGGTCGGCACCGCGAACGTGGAAAAGGCGAATCCGCGAGTGGGGTCGAACCGGTTGGCAGCGTCCACAAGTGCGAGCAGCGCAACCTGGCGGAGGTCTTCGAAGTCCTCTCCCCGGCCTACGAAGCGGTACGCAAGTGAACTCGCGAGTTGAAGATGCGCCTCTCGACCCGACGATCGCGTTCGTCAATCGTGGCCATCGCCGACCGTCCGGGTTCGTCGATCGCGCCAGCTTCTCGGCGACGATCGGAGGCAGTCGCCGGCAAGCACGTCGTCCATCCAGAACAGCGCCACGCGTCGGCTCACGAACTGCGGTCTCGGCTCATCACCGCGCCGCCACTCCCAGACTCGCTGGCCATGATTCGTCTCGAACTCCACGAGGGCGAAGCCCGCGTCCGAAGCCGCGGCGACTACATCCGAGAAGGCGTCGTCAATGTCGAACTCCGTTCGGAGGAGATCTGTCATGTTGCGAGCGTCGCTCGGATCGGGATGAGCCGTCGTCACACGATCGTGTGAAGTGGATTCGCCTGGTCGGAGCGGCGGATCAGGCTTCGGTATCCCTCGCCTGGAGGAAGATCATCGGGAGCCGCGAGAGGCGCGGGACGGGATGATCACGCCCTTCGAGGCGCCAGACGTAATGCGTCACCTCGCGTAACAGTCGGTGCGCGAACCAGAAGGCGGCCACTGCAACCGGTAACTCACCCAACATTGAGGTCGCGATGCTGGCTGCTTGTTCTGACGTGCCCCACGACAGAGTCACGTCGAACCATGCGTCGCACAGCAGCAGGACGCCGAGCACCACGAGCGCGGTGATGGCGAGTTGTCGACGTCGCCAACCCAGCCATGCCGCGGCGGCGAACGCGAGCGTGAGGACGACATCGAAACCGCTCCATGCGAGCCGCCACTGGTGCGAGGCGTGCCGGTCGGGCAGCGTGGTCGACAGCACGATGATCCACGGAACGAGAAAGAGCGCCGCACTCGTCATCAGCGCGAGCCCCACGCGTCGCCGCGCCCGGGCCGGCGGCGTCAAGTCTTCAGCCCGCGTCGACTGGGCCAACCAACCGGCAAGCAACGCGCGATCGCTCGATGACAACGCTTCGACGTCGCGGAACCCGAAAACCGGTCGTTCGAGCCGAGCGTCCTGACCATCGACGACCATGGTTCCTCACTTACCAGTGCAGGGCCTCAGCACCATGCGACGAGAGTCGGGCATGCAGTTCGCCGATGACGTCCCACAACGCGAGCCGGCGCTACGCGATTGTGGGACCCCCGCGGCGACCAGGGGTCCCACAACCTGAGCCTCAGAGACACCCCATGAGCGTCAACCAACGGGCACCGGGGTGCGCTGCTCGACATCCGCAAGTGACACTGACGGGACGCTCGCGTGCTCGGCTATCCAACCCATCGCCAGAAGCGCGACCATAGGAACAGCGATCCAAATCCCCAAGACGATCATGTTGTGCGTATTGGATGCCGCGGGGAAGTAGATGCTCCGGAAGATGCCGTCGGCCGCCGCACCTGGTGCAAAGAACGGCCCGAGGACTCTGTAGAACGCGGGCATGAAGTTCCACGGAACCGGCACGGGCGCGCTCGCGATCCCGAACGTGAAGATGCCGAGCAAGGCGATCGGCACGGACGCAATCCCGATGAGAGACGCCAACGCGGCACCTACCGCCATGGCCGCCGCGACCAAAGCCGTCCCCCACGCCCATATCGCAACCGCGTCAGTTCCCTTGTACCCAATCTCGGGGGCGACCATTGCCGCGACGATCAGGGCGACCACAGTGGAGTAGAGGACGATGATCAGGATCCGTACCCCGGCCTCGGCGACAGATCTGGGCCGACGATTCTGACTGGTGAGGCTGAGCAGCAGGCCCGCGGGCAGGCCACCGAGCACCAGCCCGAGCGTCGTGAACAGCAGGCCGATACCCGACGAATCATGCCGCGACAGGGGCGCGATCTCTTGCGGTCGCAGCCCGAGATCGTGCAACGCAGTCTGAGATAGTGCCGTGAGCACGCCGGCGGCCGGCTGGGACGCGGCCTGCGCGGTCTCCAGTAGGCGCGCGTCGGGGTCGACGACGCCGTCCGCCTTCCGGTGGCGGACGAGATTCAGTGCATCGGCCTCGTCGGACGCCGCAATCACGCGAAAGGCGCCCCCGTGTTCGAGTACGGCCTTTGCCTCCTGTGCCTGGGGGCTCTCGCCGACGACGGCGACGCGGACGTGGTGCGGCTTCCCATGCACCGCTCCGCTTTCGCCCTGAATCAAGATGAAACCCGCGGTAAGGACGATGCCGGCAACCAGTCCGACGAGTACCACCATCGGCAGGAAGCGCGTAGGTGTTTCGGTTGGCATGGTCTCCTCCTTCATGCCGACGGCGACATGTCGTCGACCAGCTCGAACAACTGCTTTGCGGTCATGATTGCGGTGTCGGCGTTGGGCCAACCGGTGTAGAACGCGAGATGCGTAATGGTCTCGACGAGCTCGTCGACTGTGACGCCGTTCTCGATGGCTCGCGTCATATGGGCTGCCATCTCGTTCGTACGCACCAGCGCGATCAGCGCGGAAACGGTGACGAGACTGCGGTCCCTTTTGGAGAGGCCGGCGCGTTCCCAGATGTCTGCGTAAAGCACGTCGTCGGTGAGCGACGCAAGCTTCGGCGCGAAATCGCCGATTCTTTCCCGCGCCGAGCTAAAGCCTTCGGGCATGATGCAACTCCTGGTCGTGTTAGCCGACGGTCAGTGCAAGTAGGTCAGTCGACGCTCCACCGCCGCAAAGAAGCGCACCACCCGCGAAGTACGCGACGCCGTCAACGGTCGCCGCGCCGAAGGCGTGACGTCCTTGGGGTAGCGGCGTGAGCGCGGACCAGGTGTCAGTGCTCGGGTCGTAGCTGTCCACATCCTCGAAGGCATTGGCAGTGAACGGCTCGCCGCCGGGCTTGCATTCGCCACCCGCATAAATGATGCGGTCGTGCAGCACGGTAAACGCTCCGGCGGAGCGCGGACGCGGTAACGGTGCCGCGCTCGCCCACGTCTTTGTCCTTGGAACGAATACATCGTGTCGGTCGAGCATGTCACTGTAATCGTTGATACGTCCGCCGAACACGTGGATCGCGTCACCGAGCACAGCAACACCCATGTGGTCACGAGGCGGTCCGGGAAGGGGCTCACTTGACGACCATCGATCGGCGGCCGGGTCGTAGACCTCGTGCTTCGTCACGGTTCCGATGCCGAGCAACATTTCGGGCGTGTTTGGCGGCGACATCTTGACGACCTTCTCGGAAACACGCCCGCCGAAAACGTGGATCTTGCCGGCGAACGCCACGGCAGCCACGGAGCCACGCTCGATCGACATGGGAGCGACCTCACTCCAGCGATCGACCTTCGGGTCGTAGGCGAACACGACACGTTGTGGTGCGATGTGTACGTTCGCGGCGAGACCGCCGATCGCGTAGAGCAGACCATCGAGCTCCGCTACTGCGACGTGATGCAACGCTTGCGGAAGCGGGTGGCACGTCTCCCAGCTGTCAAGCGCAGGGTCGTACCTCATGGTTGTGGCGACCGCATGGTCCTGTTGGTCGGTCCCACCGACCACGTAGATCTTGTCAGCGACCTGTCCGACCCCTACCTCGGCAATGGGCGCCGGGAGCGGTGCCTTCGGTGACCAGGTCGACGCGAGACGATTGGAATCCGGACTGACGTTCCCGGGACTCAACGGTTCGACTGTCATGCGCGTTCTCCTTGAAAGCGAAGGTTGGTCGCAGTGTTCGCGGCTCGGTGAGATTTCTTCGCTCGTGTCTGCTCAACACTTGGAGTGTCCCTTGTAACGAGCATCCTCGCCTCGCACAGAAGTGTGATTCGACTGCCGGCCAGCAGAAGCACGCTCGCGAACCTCATCGCATGGCATCTGCGATCGCGATCAACGCGTCCCACTCGTGAAGGATGGACGGCACCGAACGTCCACAATGGTGCGGTCCCCGCGCAGCCGCACACGACGTCGCGGCAGCGCCTCAGCGGCAGAGCGACGGCGCGCCCAGAAGCCCCAAGCTGCGCGCCCGCTCGATCGCCTGGGTGCGACGGTGCGCGTCCAGCTTGAGATAGAGGTGGCGCATATGCGTCTTCACGGTGTGCACCGATACGTAAAGCTCACTCGCGATCTCGGGGACGGACAGTCCCGTCGGCAGGTATCGCAACACACGCGTTTCGGCATCGGTCAACGGTTCGTAGAGCGGCTGAGCCGTGTCACCGGCCTGCGTCGGTAGGGTCTGGTCGATGTCGTCAAAGAGCTGGTCGACTTCAGGTTGCACAGCATCCGTTGGGTCAGGCCACCGGAACTGGGTTGCCGATTCGGAGATTTCCGTCCCGGCGTCGCGACGTCGGCGCGCAAGATCCATCCGCACAATTTCGACCGCTGCCTCGAGCTGCTCCCGCAACTCGTCTGGCGCATCCTCGATCTTGGCGATCGCGAGCGCGAGCTGACGCTCCGCGGCGTCGAGGGAGCCACGACTGGCTTCGCACTCGGCAAGCGCGACGAGCAGTTCCGGATGATCTTTCGAAAAGTTCGACGGAAATGCGCTCACGAGGTCTAACGCCGACCGAGTGCGGTCTTGGAGCTCTGGGCTGAACCAGTTGTCGAAGAGAACGCGCGCCGCAAGATCCCAGTCTCCCGCCGCCTGCGCGTGCCGTATCGCCTCGATGACCAAGCCTCGATTTGCGAACCACGCGGCCGCCTTCTCGTGGAGATTCGACATTTCGTCGGGCGCTTCCCGTCGCAACTCGAACTGCAGGAACTCGGCGAACAAACCGTGATAGCGGAACCACTGGCGTTGTGGATCGGCGCAGTTGACGAACGCGTGGGCCGCCTCGAGCTCGAGAAGAATGCGCGAACCCCCGGATCGGCCGGTCATCAGGTCGCCGAGTTCACCGCTCACGTGCTCCAGGATCGATGTTCGCAACAAGAAGTCACGCACGTCGTCGTCCTGGTGTGCGAGTACCTCGGCCATGAGGTACTCGGCGACTGTTCGCTCGCTGCCCGCGAACTCCTCGACGATCTCGTCGGGGTCGGGGTACGAGACCAGGAAGAGTGTCGCGAGCCGCAACCCCGCGGCCCAACCCTCCGTCCGTTCGTACAGCCGAGCAAGCGCGTTCGGGGAGAGGCGTACGCCAGAGGCGTTGACGAGTTCGTTTGCTTCATCGAGCGTGAACCGCAGATCGTCCGCACGCAGCTCTAGCAGATCGCCCGTAAGCCGGAGGTGGTGAAGCTCGAGATGGTTGTCTCCACGAGAGGCAAGTACGAAGCGCACATCGGGTGGCGCGCAAGTCACGAACATCTCGAGTTGCTGTATCGCTTCCGGCGAGCGCAGCTCATGTAAGCGATCGATGACGAGACATAGCGGACCCTCGATGTCTTCGAGAAGGACTTCGACGACCTGCCAGCCGTCGAGCTCTGTCGTCAGCATCAATGGTCGGACGGTTGAACCACGCGACGTTTCGCGCAGTGCGTCTACGACCGCGATCCAGAACTGCCGCGCATCACGAAGGTCGGTCGATACCGAGACGAACGCGATCGACTCTGCCCCGCCCGCCTCGCGGACCCATGAATTCAGCAGCAGGGTCTTCCCACTCCCCGCGGGCGCGGATACGGACGTCACGCGGCGCGAGCGCGAGAGACGTCGGAAGAGCTCGGGGCGCGGGATAATGCCACGTTCGGTTGCCGGCTCCCTCGTCCTCTCCGCTGTATGTATCAATGTCGTCGTCATCTCACACCTCCTCCCGAGCGCGTCATCCGTCTGAAGAGTCGCTAGATCGGCGAGAGTCCGCCCATCGCTCCGCTGCGGTAGCGCGCGATGGCTGCTTCGATCTGGGAGCGGTCATTCATGAGGAACGGGCCTTCTTCGACAAGTGGCTCATTGATCTCGATACCCGACATCACGAGTAGATGCGTCGCGCTCACAGCTTCGAAGGTCACGCTTGATCCGCGGCCCGATACGGCTATCGCCTGGCCGGCGCCGACGCGTTCGGCCCGGCTATCTGCTCGGACTCTTATGCTTCCGTCGACCACGTAGACCACCGTGTTTCGCGCTGGTTCGACCGCGTACGCGATCTGGGTTCGAAGCGCGACGTCGAGCATCGTGAACGGTTCGTCGGGCACTAACGGGGACGCCACCTGTTGGAACGAACCAACGACTACTCGGACGCGGTCCTGGGAGTCGTTGTGCCACTCCGGCACGTTATTGGCCTCCAACGAGAGGACTCGTGGCGGCGAAAGCTTGCGCTTCGCGCTGAGGTTCACGAACAGCTGCAGGCCGTGCAACTCCCGCCCTCGCACTGCCGGGACTTCTTCGTGAATGACACCGCTACCGGCCTGGGTCCAGACAATTCCACCGCCTCCCACGACAATGTCCGAGCCGAGCGAGCTACGACTCCGCAGCGCGCCAGGCGAATCCTCGAACACGTAGGTGACCGCCGCGAAACCGGCATGCGGATGGGCCGAGAAGGGCAGTTCCTCGACCCGGAAGTCGTCCAGCACCACCAGCGGTGCCCCGTACACACCGAGTGCTCGCAGATCTACGTATTTCTGCGAGGTGAAGCCCGGGATGCGGCGTGGCTGGGAGTTTGTGACTGCTGAGAGCTGGACGGGCATGGGCATTCACCCTCTGTACGGCACACTTGCGCGGCGTCTACGTGACTCCATGTTCACGCCGCGAGCGGTCGCTTCGCATCCGCCACTCGACAGCGAACGCGCCAGTCCCGCCGGCGCGTGCGCGCCGTAAGGACGCGTATGGGGCGAGCGGGAGGGGGGCCTACAGAGGGACGCGGTCCAGCTGGTTACGAGACGTGATACCCAGCTTCGCGAAGACCTTGCTCAGGTGGTACTGAACTGTGCGGGCGCTGATGTACAAGCGTGCGGCGATCTCCGGGTTCGTGAGCCCCTCGCGAGCGAGCCTGGCGACCTGCATCTCCTGAGGCGTCAGATCGCCGATCGTCTCTACATTGCGCTTGCGGGCAGTTTCACCCGTTGCCGCCAACTCTCGCCTCGCCCGCTCGGCGAAGGCATTCATTCGATAAGCCTCGAACATCTCGAGCGCGGTGTGCAGCTCCAAGCGCGCATCGGCCCGTCGCCGCTGACGGCGCAACCACTCGCCGAACAGTAGATGAGCGCGCGCGAGTTCAGCTCGCATCTTCGTCAGGGCCAAACGCTCGATCGACTCCCGGTACAGCTTCTCGGCAGCTTCATCATGACTCACGAGTGCGCGAGCGCGCGCCTCTACCCCGAGGACCCAGTCCGTCCCGCTCGCCGCAGCAATCTCGCTGAGTTGCCGATGTGCGTCTGCGGCTGACTCGCTCGTGCCGGCTCGAGCGGCGGCCTCGATCAATTCGCTCAACGCCCAGTTGGACAGACCGAGCACCCACCGCTTCGTGGAATCCACTGCTCGCCTGGCGGCCTCGAGTGCTTGCGGGTAGCGGCCAAGACCGTTGTTGAGCACCGCCTGTGCCCAGTGCGCACCGGCCATCCCGCTGCCTTCGCCGCGCAACTCCGAACTCTGCATCGTCGCCGCGATAAGTGCCAACGCCTCGGTTTCGTCCCCGCGCCACGCAGCTACACACATCGCGCCATACGGCACCCATGTGCTTCGCAGCGCGTCAGCAGTCGCGTACGCTTCCTCGACGGCGGATGTGGCCGCGGTCGGCTCTCCACTCAGCAGGAGCAGCAGCGATCGCGCGTTCACAGCGAGAGCCAGCTCGTTGAGCGCGCCAACCTCGCGGGCGAGTTGCGCGAATCGCGCCGACAGCGCAAGCGTGCGCTCGTCATCCCAAATGTGCATCGCCGCGCGATATGCGAGAGACAGCCATCGCAGCTCCTGGGCAGCCGGCATCCCCGCGCCGTCCGCGGCCACCGCGCTGCGCAACAGCGGCAACCCGGCGGCGTAGCCGTGGTTGAAGTTCTCCGCAAAACCTGCGAGCAGTTGATCGGACGGGCCGAGAGCCTGTTGCGGCTGCAGTGCCGCACCAGCGGCGCGGGCGATCGCCGACACGTCGGCCCCTGGGCCGGCAAACTGGCCCGCCATGTGCGCGGCCATCAGCGCGTCAAGGTAGGTGGCGCGAGCGAGATCGCCGTCGATCGAATCGAACTGCTGCGCGGCCTTGAGAAGTAGCGGCGGGGCGTCTCGACCGCGATTGGTCGCAAATGCGAGTTGCGCCCGGACGAGATCCAACCGGGCCTGATCGCGCTCGTTGAGCGGCCCCGCTTCCGCAATGGCGAGCAGATCGCTTGCCTCCGCGTACGCACCGGCCTGAACCTTCGCCTGTCCGGCGGCCAATGCCCGCGCCGCACGCGTGCTCCAATCGCGAGTCAAGGCGGTCGCGCGTTCCAAGAACGCTGCCGCGGCCGCCAGCCCGCCGCGTTCAAGTGCCCTACCGGCGTACTGCTCGAGCTCGGCCGCGATCTCGTCATTAGGCCCCGCGGCTACTTGTGCTCGGTGCCACGCCCGGCGCTCGGGATCGAACGAGGGATCGGTCACCTCGGCCAGAGCGGCATGCGACTCGCGCTTCGCGTCTATAGACGCAGCGCGGTAGACGGCCGACCGCACGAGCGGATGACGGAAGCGGACCCTCGCCCCGAACGAGACGAGATCGTCCTCCACCGCCGGGCGCGCCGCGTCGGCGTCAATTCCAAGACGATCGGCTGCCCGACCCACCAGGACCGGATCTCCGAGCGGGTCGGATGCTGCCAACAACAGCAGCCTGCGAGTCTGTGCCGGGAGCACCTCGATCCGGCGCAAGAAGCTCTCTTCGATACTTCCGGAGAGAGCGTTCGCGCCGGGCAAGGCGAACCCCCCGGCTAACTCGGCCGCAGCCAGCCCATGTCGCAGTTCGAGCAGCGCCAGCGGGTTCCCACGCGTCTCAGCGAGAAACTGATCGAGCACGCGTGCGTCGATGGGACCAGTCATCACTGACGCGAGCAGCGCGCGGGCATCCTCGTCGCGCAGTCCCTCGATCACGAGCTCCGATAGCCCCGCGAACTCTGGGCTGAGCTCGCGAGTGCCGATCACGATGGCGATCGACTCCTCTCCAAGGCGCCGCGCAACGAACGCAAGAATCTGCAACGATGCCCGATCGAGCCACTGAGCGTCGTCCAAAATCACAACCAATGGCCGTTCGACCGCCACCTCCGAAAGCAAACTCACCACGGCCAGGCCGAGTAACAACCGTTCTGGTACAGGACCCGCATTGATGCCGAACGTGACCTGCAACGCCTCGCGCTGCGGTGCCGGCAGCAATTCGAGACGGTCAAGCATCGGGGCGCACAACTGGTGCAACGCAGCTAGGGGCAGTTCCATCTCTGCCTCGACGCCGGCGATGGTCTCGAGGCGACAATCAACTGCTCGGCTGGATAAGTAGTCGAGAAGCGCCGTCTTGCCGACGCCCGGCTCTCCTCGCACCACAACTGCCCGGCTCTCGCCGTTTCGCACGGCGTCGAGCACGAGATCCAGGGCGCGCAACTCCTCCGCCCGACCGACGAGGCGCCTGCCCCTCCCCTGAGGCTCGGAGGAAACCGTGCCCCCCACGTGCTCCAGCTTAGGCTGGCGCCTGAGTCCGCTCAGCTGGCCGCCGTAGCGCTTCGAGGTGGGTGGTGGAGCGCGGCGATTGGTGCGCAAGGTGTTTCAGCAACGGTATCGGGCCATGTCCTTTTGGCGGAGTCGGAGGTGCTCGCGGGGGCTGAGCACCTCCGACTCCCAGCGCGTGTCAGCTACGACGCGTGTTCGGCCTGGACACTCGCCATGACCCCGGGCGACGCTTCGGCGATGAGCTCGAAGTACGCCTGCGCGGTGTCCTGTCGCTGCCAGTCCATCTGGAACTCGGTGGCAAGCGACAGCCAGCTGACCGGCACAACGCCCGCCTGCACCATCCGCTGAACGGCGAGTTCGTGCGTCTCGCGCGTCTCGCCGGCCGTGGCGTCGGCTACGAGCGCGACCGTGTAGCCGCGTCGAAGTGCGCCGAACGCCGTCTCGATCACGCAGCCGTCGGTCGAGATTCCGCCGATCGCGAGGCGCGGGCGCCCAGCGGCTTCGACTGCCTCGAGGACGTCCGCGCTGTCGAGCGCGTTGTACTCTCCACCGCGGTAGATGATCGGGTGGTCACCCAGAGCATCGACGAGTTGGGGGTACGGCCGCTGGCCGGCACCCAGGTTCACGACGAACCCGGAATTGAAACCGAGCGCAGTCTTCGCGAGCGCAACTGTGCCTCGCAGGTGCTCGTTCAGGTCGTGCGAACGGAACATGTTCATGAAACCGACCGAGTAGTCGACCATCAAGATGGTCGTGTTCTCGGGAGTGAATGGCTCCAGGATGGGATCAGGCATCGGTCCTCCATTTCAAAACGTGAACTGACGTCTACGACGATCACATTCCGGCGCAATCGTTCGCATCGGCCAGTGGCCAGCACCCTCGGCTAGTAGCGAGCGGCCAGGTCGGCGAGATCTCGACATCCCAACGGGAGCGCGACGCGCTCCTCGGATGCTCCGCCCGGCTGCCGACCACGTACTTCACGACAGAGTTCTCGACGGAGCACACGCGGTTGACTCCCGCCGTTCCGTGAAGTCAATTGCCGTGCTCGGCGGCGAGATGGCGGGTCACGGTGTCTGTTATGTCGCCGAGCGCGTCCAGCTGTTCTGGCGTCAAGAGGTCGACGAAGCAGTGCCGGACGGCTTCCAGATGCCGCGGGGCCGCGGCCTCGATCGCGCGCAGGCCGGCGCGTGTGAGCTCGACGTCATATCCGCGAGCATCCCGTTCGCACGGAACTCGGCGTACGGTCCCACGCTCCTCCATGCGCGCGATCTGGTGTGAGAGCCGGCTGCGATCCCATTGCAACTGGCGGCACAGATCACGCCAGCGGATCATCCGCCCGGGCGCCTCGGAAACGGCCACGAGGACGGCGTAGTCGGCCTCGCTGAGTCCGCTCTCCTGAACGAGCTCGCTGGCCAGATGGGCGACGAGCTCGACCCGCATGCGGTGAAAACCGCGCCAGGCACGCTCTTCGCGCTCGTTCAGAGGCTTCGCGTTCTTCATGGTCGAGATCCTACCCATTCTTTTGTTGACACGTCATCAAGCTGCTCCTATAGTTGTGGACATGACAACATCTACAGCAATCCTCCTTCCGCGACGAGAGCAGGCGCTGCCCGCACCCGGCGTCGAGGGCCGGTCGAACCGCCTGGTGACGAGCGGCTACGCGGCCGACGGCGAAGCGGCCGCGGCGCTGTTCTTCTGGTCGCATACGCGCTTCTTCAGCGACTTCGCGTTCGGGCTGCACCCCCACGAGGGGTTCGAGATCGTGTCGGTGATCCTCGAAGGCCGGACCGGTCACTACGACACCGTCACCGACCGGTGGTACGACCTGAACGCGGGCGACGCCCAGATCATCCGCTCCGGCGCGGGCCTGCGACACCGCGAACGCGCATACGCCGGCGCTCGCGTATTCCAGATCTGGATCGACCCCGGTTTCGCAACCGCGCTGCACCGGAAGCCGTCGTACACGGACCACCCAGCTGCGTCTTTGCCGGTGTATCAGACCGGCGACGCCTTGGTGACCGACCTCATCGGCGGTGAAGGTCCGATGGAATCGTTCACCGAAGGACTAATCATGCGCCGAGCCGTAGTCCCGGCCGGAGCACATGCCGACCTCGGAGTCGGCAGCGACCGCTTCAGCCTCGCCTACCTCATCGACGGCGTCGCCAGCTTGAACGGCGCGCCCACACAGTCGGACGACGCGATCTCGTTCAACGGAGCGACGTCGCTCGCGATTGACGCGAAGGACCGCGCGGACGTCTTCATCGTCTCCCTGCCAGCACACCCGTCCTACCAACTCGTCCGCTAACGCTATGGCTCTCCTCGAGCCCGACCCAAGGAGCAAATCGCATGGCTACTACCGAAACCAAAGCAACCACTCCGGCCGCGGGTACCTACACGATCGACCCGTCGCACTCGGCGGTTTCGTTCACGGTCCGGCATCTCATGGTCTCGAAAGTCCGCGGCCGCATCCCCGTCACCGAAGGTCGACTCGTGGTTGCCGACGAGCCGACGTCGTCCACCGTTGAAGCGACGATCGACGTCGCGGGTATCGACACGGGTGATCCGAAGCGCGACGAGCACCTCCGTTCGGCTGATTTCTTCGAGACGGACCGCTATGCGACCGCGAAGTTCGTATCGACCAAGGTGGAAGACCTCGGTGATGGCGAGTTCGTCCTTTCGGGTGACCTCACCATCCGCGACCACACCCACCCGGTGAGTTTCCGCGGCGAGTACCTCGGCGGCGGCCAGTCGCCGTGGGGCGCGAGCGTCATCGGCTTCAGTGCCGAGACCGAGATCAACCGTAAGGACTGGGGTCTCGAATGGAACGTCGCGCTCGAGACCGGCGGCGTACTCGTCGCCGACAAGATCAAGCTGGCCATCGACGCCGAATGGATCAAGCAATAGACATTCGCGCGAAACGATTGCTGAGTCGCAAAACACGAGTACGCCCCGACCCGTCGGTCGGGGCGTACTCGTTACTCAAGCGCGGCGACACCGGCCTCCGCCACCGTCTGGTCCTGTTGCGGGTTCCCACCGCTCGCGCCGATCGCGCCCACGACGACGTCACCGATCGCGAGCGGGAATCCAGCCGGCGCGAGAGTCGCGTGGGGCTGAGCCAGGAACGATCCGAGCACCGACGACGGCAGTTCCTGCATGGCCGCATCGAGGACGTGCGTCGGCGTCCGGAACGACGCAGCGGTGAGCGCCTTGTCAATCGACCACTGAACGGCACCCAACGGCGTCTCGTCCATGCGGAGAAAGGCTTTGAGATTTCCGCCGTCGTCGACCACGGACAACACGACTGGGACGCCGATCTCGGCAGCCTTCGCTCGAGCGGCTAGCAGCACGTTCATTGCGGCCGCGGCCGACAGCTCCGGCCGCGAGTTCGCGATACTTCTCTCGTCTTGGCTCGACACCATGTGCTCGTCCTATCTGCGCGACTCTGCATGTCGTTCAGATACGACAGCGCGGAAGCGCATCGGCATCACACGATCGTGTGAAACGCCCACTCTTCGAGCGCGACGCGAATGCTCCGTCATGCCCTTGCCACATCGCCGCGAGCTTTCACACGATCGTGTGACGGCTCGTCACCCTGACTGATGCGACCCTCCCGATCGACGCGCCAACGGGAGGCCAGACATGTCACTTCGAACGCTCGCCCGCTTCTGCTACCGACACCGGGGCTTGGTGCTCGTCGTATGGCTGGTTGCGCTCGTCGGGATGACTGCGCTGTCATCAGCCGTCGGCTCGAACTTCACTTCGAACTTCACTGCACCGAATACCGAATCGACGCGGGCGCAGAACCTGCTCACTTCGCAGTTCAAGGCGCAGTCGGGCGACACGGTGCAGGTCGCGTTTCAGAGCTCCCTGCCGTTGCAGACCGCCCCGGTGCGCGCGCAAGTCGAGGCATTCCGCGCCGCGCTCGCCAAGGCACCACACGTGACGAGCGTGAGCGATCCCTACGCCACGCCCGGCGGGATCTCGAAGTCGGGAACGATCGCGCTTGCGAACGCACAACTCGACGCCAAGTCGCAAGACGTCCCGAACTCAGCTGGTCGGCAGATGCTCAAACTCGCCGACCACCACTCAACTCCACAGCTCGAAGTACGGCTCGGCGGGCAGCTCATTCAGCAGTCCGAACGGTCGAAACCCCCATCGAGCGAATTGATCGGAATCCTCGCCGCGATCGTCATCCTGCTGATCGCGTTCGGCTCCGTGCTCGCGATGGCGCTCCCGATCGCGGTCGCCCTGGCAGGCATTGCCGTCGGCATCCCGATCATCGACCTGCTCACCCATGCGTACCCGCTCCAGAGTTTCGCGACGACGCTCGCAACGATGATCGGCATCGGCGTCGGTATCGACTACGCGCTGTTCGTCGTGACGCGCTACCGGCAGAGCCTTCGCGCCGGTGCGGATCCCGAAGATGCCGTTGTTACCGCGATCGACACGTCAGGTCGCGCCGTGCTGTTCGCAGGTACCACCGTGATCATTGCCCTCCTGGGGATGCTGGCGATGCGTTTGTCGTTCGTGAGTGGGCTCGGCATCGGAGCAGCCGCCGTTGTAGCGGTGACTGTGCTGGCCGCGGTGACGCTCCTTCCCGCGGTGCTCGGATTCGTCGGTCGCAACATCGATCGGCTGCGACTCCCCTGGCTGCACGATGACGACGGCACCCGCGAGACGATTTGGCACCGGTGGAGCCGCTTCGTCCAAGCGCGCTCGTGGGTGCTGATGATCGCCGGCGTCGCCGTGATGTTGGTGCTCGCTGCGCCGGTGTTGAGCATGCGGCTCGGCTTCGTCGACGCCGGGAACAACCCAAAATCGACGCAGTCGCGCCAGGCCTACGACTTGTTGGCGAAGGGCTTCGGCCCGGGCTTCAACGGACCGTTCCAGTTCGCGATCCAGCTCCCGCTGAACGGTGATCACGCGGCTCAACTCGCCGCGCTGCAATCCGCCGTGGCGAGCGCCCGGGGTGTGGCGTCGGTCACGCCGCCGTTTACGAACCCCTCGGGTACGACCGCGGTTATGCGCGTCTATCCGACCACCGCGCCGCAGGACGCGGCAACGAGCTCGCTGCTACACCGTCTGCGGCACAGCGTCGTCCCGCAAGCCACCGCGCCGTCGGGCATGAAGGTGTATGTCGGCGGCTTCGCGGCCGCCACCGACGACTTCTCGTCGCTGCTCGGGCAACGGCTGCCGATCTTCATCGGAATTGTGATCCTGCTCAGCTTTCTATTGCTGATGGCCGTGTTCCGATCCATCCTCGTGCCCCTCAAAGCCGCGATCATGAACCTCCTCTCGGTGGGCGCCGCGTACGGCATCGTGGTCGCGATCTTTCAGTACGGATGGGGCAAGTCGTTGGTCGGTGTCGGAAAAGAAGGACCGATCGAAGCGTTCCTACCGATGATGATGTTCGCAATCCTGTTCGGTCTCTCGATGGACTACGAGGTCTTCCTGCTGTCGCGGATCCGGGAGGAGTACCTCCGTACCGGGAACAACGGAACTGCCGTCGCCGATGGACTGTCGGCAACCGCGCGCGTCATCACCGCTGCGGCCGCGATCATGTGCACCTTCTTCTTGTCGTTCGTGCTCGGCGACAGCATCATCATCAAGCTGTTCGGGATCGGCTTCGCGAGCGCGATCTTCATCGACGCCACGGTGGTGCGACTTGTCATCGTGCCATCGACGATGGAGCTCCTTGGAGACGCGAACTGGTGGCTCCCCCGCTGGCTCGACCGCGTCCTACCGCACCTCGATGTCGAGGGCGAAGCAGTTGTACAAGTTGCTTCGACCGATGAGGGCGCGAAGGACCTCCTGCCGATTGGATGAGCGCACGACGACCTCGAGGTCCCGGTCGAACCGGCGCCCCATTACGGGAATTCTACGGAGCCGTCGTGGGCTCTCCGGTCTAAATTCCGAGGCGTGGAACGGCCGATTGGATCCACAAGAGCGGCGAAAAGGCTCGTCGGCCGCGAGCGAGAAGCCCAGGCGCTGCGGCGTGTGCTCGAAGGCATCCGCGGTGGCACCAGCCGAGCGTTGGTGGTGCACGGTGAGCCGGGCATCGGCAAGACGGCACTGCTCGACTCCCTCGCGGAACGCGCATCGGACTGTCGGCTGATGCGCGTCGCCGGCGTAGAAGCCGAGACGGAGCTGGCGTTCGCGTCGCTGCATCAGTTGTGTGCACCGATGTTCGATCGCCTGGAGTTGCTTCCGTTGCCGCAGCGCGCCGCGCTGGAAGTCACCTTCGGTATCGGCACCGGACCGGCGCCGGAACGACTGTTGCTCGGCCTCGCCGTGTTGGGTTTGCTCTCTGAGGCGGCGGTCGAACGGCCGCTGCTCATCCTGATCGATGACGCGCAGTGGCTGGACCGGTCGTCGGCGCAAGTGCTGGCCTTCGTGGCGCGCCGTCTGGGCGCCGAGTCGATCGGGATGGTGTTTAGTACGCGCGACTTGACTCCCGAACTGGCAGGGCTTGCGGACCTCGCAGTCGCCGGCCTCGGAGACGAGGCCTCCCGAAAACTCTTGGCCTCGGTGTTGACCGTCGGCGTCGACAAACCGGTGCTCGACCGGTTCGTCGCGGAGACGCGCGGGAACCCTCTCGCGCTCCTCGAGTTGTCGCGGGGCTTGCAGGCTTCGAGGCTGGCCGGCGGCTTCGCAATCCTCAATTCTCCTGCGCTCGCGGGGAGCATCGAGACGAGCTTTCGGCATCGAGTCGAACTGCTCCCCGCGCCGACACAACGGCTGTTGCTCCTCGCAGCCGCCGACCCGCTTGGCGACCCATTGCTCCTCTGGCGAGCCGCAGAGCGCCTTGGTTTCGACGCCGACGCGGCGCGCCCGGCCGTCGAAGACGATCTCGTCTCCGTCGGCGCGCGAGTGCGGTTTCGTCATCCGCTGGTGCGGTCGGCCGTCTACTCGTCGGCATCGGCGGCGGCAAGGCGGGAAGTGCACGCGGCCTTGGCCGAGGCGACCGATCCGACGATCGATCCCGAGCGCCGGGCGTGGCACCGTGCAGAGGCGACGCTCGGCCATGACGAGGAAGTCGCGGCCGAACTCGAGCGGTATGCCGGTCGGGCCCGGGAGCGAGGTGGGTCGGCAGCCGCGGCGGCCTTCTTGGAGCGAGCCGCGACCCTCTCCGCAGACCCACCGAAGCGCGCAGCGCGTGCGTTGGCCGCGGCGCAGGCAATGGTGCAGTCGGGCGCGTTCGACTCGGCCCGCGACTTTCTCGACCAGGCCGACGCGGGCCCTCTTGACGTGGCCGACCGAGCACGCCTCGGTCTGGCGCGCGCACAGCTTGCGTTCGCCACCAGCCGCGGCAGTGAGGCTCCGCCCTTGCTTCTCGACGCAGCCCAGCGGTTTGAGTCGATCGACGTCGAACTCGCGCGCGCAACCTACCTCGACGCGCTGATCGCGGCGCACCTGGCCGGCACGTATGCCCCACCCGGCGCTGATGTATCAGCCATCGCGCGCGCCGCGGATGCAGCGTCGGCGCCCCGGCACGCTCCGGGGCCGTCGGACCTACTGCTCGACGGCCTGGCCGCGAACTTCAACTTCGGGTACTCCGCCGGGTTGCCGCTCCTGCGTTCGGCCGTCAATGCGGACACTGCCGGGATGCCGTTCGACAAGCAATTGCGCTGGCTATCGGTGGCACGCTGGGCGGCAATGCACATCTGGGATGACGAGCTCACTTTCGCGCTCTCTGCGCGCTACGTCGAACTCGCCCACGAGGCGAGCGTGTTGAGTGAATACGCCCTAGCCGTCAATTCGCATGCGGTCCTGCTCTTTCTGCGGGGCGAGCCGTCGGCGGCCGTGTCCGCAGTCGAAGAGGCGTACGCCATCAAGGAAGCTCTCCGTAGCAGCTTCGTTCCCTACAGCGCGATGACGATCGCGGCGATGCGAGGCGACGCCGCCGAAGCATCGTTTCTCATCCACGCCAGCAAGGAAAACGCGGCGCAGCGCGGTGAAGGCCTGGGAATCGCGGGCGCGGAGTGGGCCGAGGCGGTGCTCTACAACGGCGTCGGCCGCTTCGACAAGGCGTTCGAAGCGGCGCGACGCGCAGTCGGCTCGATGAATCCGTTGGTGTTCGGTCTCGCCAACCGCGCCTTGGTCGAATTGATCGAGGCCGCGGCTCGGACCGGGATGAGCGAGGTCGTCGCGGACGCGCACGCACAACTTCGAGAAATGGCGTCGGCAAGTGGAACTGATTGGGTGCTCGGATTGGACGCGCGCGCCCGCGCACTGAGCAGTAATGACGAAGCGGCCGAGAAACTGCACCGCGAATCGATCGACCGCCTCGGCGAAACGTGGTTGCAAGCGGAGATCGCTCGCGCGCACCTGCTGTTCGGGGAGTGGCTGCGCGGTCAGGATCGACGCTCCGAGGCTCGCAGTGAGTTACACCTCGCGCTCGAGATGCTCGAGGCAATGGGTATGGACGGCTTCGCCGAGCGCGCCCGGCGGGAGTTGCGCGCCACTGGCGAAACCGCCCGCAAGCGTCAGGTCGAGCACAGTGGCGGCCTAACCGCCCAGGAAGCGCAGATCGCACAGTTGGCACGAGCGGGAATGTCGAACCCGGAAATCGCCGCCCGGCTGTACATCAGTGCACGCACGGTGCAATACCACCTCGGCAAGGTGTTCACGAAGCTCGGCGTCAGCTCCCGCAACGACCTCGACCGAATCCTGAAGTAGCGGTTGGTTCGTCGCCGGCCGCCGCTTTTCACACGATCGTGTGACGGCACCGGCACCAAGTTGAGCGACGCTCGGAGGCATGAGACCCCTCTCAGCCGCGATCGAAGCTGTTGAGCTGACCAAGACCTACCCGGGCGAGGTCCACGCGGTTCGTGGAGTCAGCTTTCGTGTCGAGCAAGGGGAGTCGTTCGGACTCCTCGGGCCGAACGGCGCGGGCAAGAGCACGACCATCGGGATGTTGAACACGACCGTGAGGCCGACGTCCGGTCGTGCGCTGCTGGGCGGCAACGATGTGAATGACGATCCGATAGGCGCTCGAGCGATCAGTACGGTCGTGTTCCAGGACGCCGTCGTCGACGAACCGCTCAGCGGCCGTCGGAACCTGGAGCTGCACCTTCGCCTGTGGGGCGTCGACGATACCGAGGGCCATGCGCGCCTCGTCGAACTCGTCGGCCTCGTGGGACTTACGGCCTTCCTCGACCGGCCGGTCGCCACCTATAGCGGCGGGCAACGGAGACGCCTCGAAATCGCGCGAGCGCTCGTGTCCGACCCTCAAGTCGTGTTTCTCGACGAGCCGACAGTCGGGCTGGACACGCGCATCCGCCACGACCTGTTCGACGTTCTTTCGACGTTGCGAGAACAAACCGGGGTGACGATCTTTCTCACGACCCACTACCTCGACGAAGCCGAACGGCTGTGCGACCGCATCGCAATCGTCGACCGAGGAGTGATCGTCACGACCGACACGCCCGCGAACCTCGTCGCCGCGCTCGGCAACGAGATCCTCGAGCTGCGCGTCGATGATGCGGCAGCGACCGCGGAGAGCCTGCGGCGCGGCGGTATTCCCGATGGCGACATCCTCGTGATCGGAACGACGGTGACGGCGTCGCTGCGCGGCCGTCCCGGCGAGCCGTACCTCAGTCGTCTGGGTGACGACAGCATCCGCGTGCGATCGCAGACGACCCGGCGCCCCACTCTCGATGACGCGTACCTGCGGTGGACCGGTGGCCACATCGGCACCGTCGGAGAGTAGGAGCACGATCGATGGCTGCCACACTTCCGTTCGAAGCTACGGCCGTGCCGGCGCGGCAGGCGCCGAAGCACGCCGTTCGTGCGATCCGGACACTCACGCAGCGGCGCCTTGTGCTCTCCCTGCGGTCACCAAGATCAGTCGTGGTCCCACTCGTGGCGCCGGTCCTGTTTGCGGTGCTCATTGCGCCGGCGCTTGCCGGCACGATCGCGCCGGGTCCCGGCCGCACCGCGTATATGACCTTCGTCGCCCTCGCGACGGCTGGACTCCTCATCCCGCTCAACTGCTTGTTCGCCGGGCTCGGGGTCATCGTCGACCGACAGCACGGTGCGATGCGCGAGTTGCTCGTAGCGCCGATTCATCGCTCGTCCATTGTTCTCGGCAATCTCGTAGCCGCGGTGGTCTTGACAACTGTGCAGGTGGTGGTCCTGATCGCGTTGTCTGCCGCGCGGGGCGCGGACTACGTCATCGGTTTGCGAACGATCTGGTTCTTCCCCGCCGCGATCGTGTTCGCCGTGCTCATGTACGGCCTCGCGGAGATCCTGACGGTCCGAGTGCCGGCCGAGGTCGACTACGTCGGCGCCGTCCCGGCGCTCGCGATCGTGCCGTTCTTCTTCGCCGGATCTCTGTTCCCGATCAGCGCGCTCCCGGCATGGCTCGCCGCGATTGCGAAGGTGCTCCCCGTGACGCACGCAATCGCGCTCTTCCGATACGCGCTTACGCGCCACAGCGGCGCGACGGCACTGGCGAATATCTGGGGACTGCACAGTGTGGCCGGGATGGCGGTGCTGTCGATGGGCGTGCTGGTGCTGTACGCCGTCGCGAGCGTCAGTGCCGCGATTCGCCTGTTCAACAAAGCCGGAACCAGTTGACATTTGGGAAGGGAGTCGATGAGATGGATAACGAGACGTTCTTCGTTGTGGAGCTGGCCATCGAGCCGGGCCAACTGGGTGATCTGCGTAGCGTCGCGCAGGAGATGGTCAACCTGGCCCGTAAGAACGAACCCGGGACCCTGGACTATCAGTACTTCCTGACGCAGGACCAGACCGTCTGCCACATCTACGAGAGGTACACCGACCCCGCGGCAGTGCTGCAGCACAGCACGTCGTTTCCGAGGGGTCTCGGTGAACGGGGGCAGGCCTTTCGTCCGGTTCGGCTCAGCGCGTACGGCAATGTGACCGACGCCATTCGCGAACAAAGGATCGACCCGATCCGCCAAGCGATTCCCGGCTTCGCGCCCCTTTTCCTGCACCCTCTGGCCGGATTCGCGCGGTGACGATCGGATCAGTCGCGGCGATCGGACTCGTCGGAATGGTGCATCGCGAGATGGCCGGTGATGGCGTCCGCGATGTCGCCGAGGGCATCGAGCTGTTGCGAGGTCAGGACATCGGCGAAGCAGTGCCTCACCGCGGCGGCGTGCAACGGCGCAGCTTCCTCGATGGCTGCCAACCCGATGTCGGTGAGCACGACGTCGTAACCCCGGCCGTCGTCTTCGCAGGCGATCCGCTCGACGGTCCCGCGCGTTTCCATTCGGTGGATCTGATGAGACAGCCGGCTGGCGCCCCAACCCAGTACTCGGCACAGGTCGCGCCAGCGGATCCGTTCTCCGGGGGACTCGGAGACCGCGACCAGAACGGCATAGTCCGCCTCGCTGAGGCCGCTGTCGGCGGCGAGCTGTCGAGCGAGGTGGGCATTCAGCTCGGCGCGAATCTTCTGGTACCCGCGCCACGCCCGCATCTCTCGATCATCCAGCCATTTCGTGCTCATTCACTGCCACTGTAGCAGTCTTCTTGACATGTCAACATCTTCGTCCTAAGGTGTTTGTTGATACATCAAGAAGATGCCTGGGACGGCCGGGAAAGTCGAGAGGAGCGCACGTGATAGTTGTCACCGGAGCCACAGGTCACCTAGGACGCCTCGTCGTCGAGCGACTGCGTGAGACGCTGCCCGCAGGCGAGGTCGTCGCCGCAGTGCGGACTCCCGAAAAGGCGGTCGACCTCGGCGTCGAGGTACGGCACGCCGACTACGACGAGCCGGACACGCTCGTTCCCGCGCTCGACGGCGCGGACAAGGTGCTCCTCATCTCGGCCCCCGAACTCGGCGGGCGTTTCGAGCAGCACCAAGCTGTGATCGACGCCGCCACGAAGGTCGGCGTGTCGCAGCTTGTGTACACGAGCGCGCCGCAGGCGGACACCAGCGAACTCGTCGTCGTGCCGGAGCACAAGGCAACCGAGGCGGCGCTGCGAACGTCGGGCTTGACGTACACCATCTTGCGCAACGGCTGGTACAACGAAAACTTCCAGCCCGCGATCGAACAGGCCGTGCGCACGGGCAGTTTCGCCGGTAGCGCGGGATCGGGACGCGTCGCGAGCGCGGCTCGCAAGGACTTCGCGGACGCCGCGGTGGCGGTGCTCACCGGCCCGAATCATGCCGACGCGACCTACGAGCTGTCCGGCGACAGCGCCTGGACCTACGCGGATCTGGCCGCGACGCTTTCCGACGTCACCGGAAGAGAGGTCACCTATCAAGACCTCTCGCCGCAAGAGCACGTGGCGCTCCTGGTCAGCGTCGGACTTCCGCAGTCGCTCGCTGAGTTCGTGGTGACTGTCGAACAAGGCACGAAGGCCGGCTGGCTCGGCGAGGTGACGTCCGGTCTAAGCGACCTCATCGGCCGGCCGTCGACCCCGATGCGCGACACCGTGCTCGAAATCGTCAGCTCCCTGTAAAGACCGATCGAAACGAAGGGAGGAAGTCGTGGCTATCGCCGTGCTCTTCTACCACCCGAACTTGACGCTGGACGCGTTCGACGAGGTCGACCGCCGGATGCACGACGCCATCGGCGGGGGCGAACCCGCCGGCCTCATCCACCACTCTGTCTCCGGTGAAGACGGCGCCCTGACGACGTTCGAGATCTGGAACTCCGAAGAGGAGTTCGCCGCCTTTGGCGCAGTCTTGATGCCGATCGTCCAAGAGCTCGAGCTCGAAGCGGGCCTGCCCACGATCATGCCGCTGCATCGCCTCGTCCAAGAGGCGCGGCCCTGAGAAAGGGAAACACCAATGACCGACTACGGACACGACCTGGTCTTCGGCACATTCCTCACGCCGCAGAGCACGCGCCCGCAGGATGTGATCGAGCTCGCCGAGCGCACCGAGCAGGCCGGGCTCGATCTTGTCACCTTTCAGGATCACCCGTATAACCCTACGTCCCTCGACACATGGACGCTTCTCTCGTACGTCGCGGCCCGAACGGAGCGCGTGCACCTTTCGGGGTACGTGCTCAACCTGCCGTCACGACCGCCCGCGGTTCTGGCGCGAGCCGCGGCCAGCCTCGACCGGCTGTCGTCGGGGCGCGTCGAGCTCGGCATCGGACCCGGAGACACGTACGCAGCCGGCGCCGCCGTCGCAAACGGGGCCCCGCAACGCAACGCGCCGCAGGCAGTGCAGGCGCTCGGCGAAGCAATCGACATCATCCGCGGGATCTGGGACACCTCCGGCGCAGGCGGCGTTAGCGTCTCGGGCGAGCACTACCAAGTGCGCAACACGGCACGCGGACCGAAACCCGCGCACGACATCGAAGTTTGGGTTCCTGCGGGCGGTCCGCGCATGCGGCGTCTCGTGGCCGAGAAAGCCGATGCTTGGATCGCCGGGGGCGCGTGGTTGTCGGACATCGACGGCGAGGTCACGCGCGGCAACAACACGATCGACGAGGCCGCGATGGCAGCGGGACGTGATCCTCGAGAGATTCGCCGGATCTGGGACTTTCACGGCCGATTCGGAAGCGTCGGTCGAGGCGTCGCCGGAGGTCGTCCGGACCAGTGGAGTGATGAGCTGCTGCAGCTCGCCATGACGTACGGCATGAGCACCTTCATCCTCATCACCGACGACCCGAAGACGATCGATCTCTTTGGCCGCGAGGTCGCCCCGTCCTTGCGCGAGTCCGTTGCCGGGGAACGCGCCATGAACGTGGCCCGACCCGTCTGACTCAGAGACCGAGCGTGTAGCAGCTCATCGAGATCGAACCGCCGATCACTCCTCCAACGAGAAGGTCGGTCTGTTCGGGCGCGGTACTGGCCAGACCGGCGAACTGCACAAGGGGCCAGAAGTGGTCCGGTGACGGTGCGGCCTCACGGAAGTGCGAATGCCGAACGAGCCGCCCGATGTCGGAAGGGTCCGAGAGGAGGATGTCCCGCGCGGTGGCGTCAAAGTCCTCGGCCCATGCGTAGCCATCTTCCAGGCGCGGATCGGCGAACCGGAAGCCGTTCACGATCTGGCCGCTCGCGAGGACGAGCACGCCCTGTTCACGCAGCGGCGCGAGACGGCGGCCGAGCTCGAAGTGATAGTCGAGGCCTTCGGCGGCGTTTACCGAGAGCTCGACTACCGGCACCGACGCGTCCGGGAACATGCGCACCAGGACGGCCCAACTTCCGTGGTCGAGTCCCCAGGTTTCGCGGTCGGCGCCGATGCGCATCGGCTTGACGAAGTCGGCGACCTCCTGCGCCAGCTCCGGCAAGCCAGGCGCCGGATATTGAACCGCGTAGAGATCGGCCGGGAACCCGCCGAAGTCGTGGATCGTTCGGGGGTGCGGCATGGCGGTCACAACCGTCGCGTCGATGAACCAGTGAGCCGACACGCAGAGCACGGCACGCGGCCTCGGCACCGTCTGGCCAAAGGTGCGCCAGGCGTCGGTGAACCTGTTCGGATGGATCGCGTTCATCGGTGTGCCGTGTCCGATGAACGCTGCCGGCATGAGCGAGGTCGGCTCCCCCGACGCGGTGCTCACACTTTTCCTTACGCCGGGAACGCTCGGGTCGTGGGCGGAGCCAGAGTCAGCATGGGCCTACCCTCGAGCTTCTCCACGTGCCTCATGAATCGATACTTCACTTCCATCGCATCGAGGGGGTCAGGGGCCACTGCGGCCGTCCCGATCTCGACGCGAGCAGCGACAAAGAACAGCTCGCTACCCTCGAGGGCCGTCTTCACCGCGGCGTGGAAGCTCTCGACCGAGTCGACGCGCACTGCGTTCTCGAAACCGGCTCCCTGTGCAATCTTGGCCAGGTCGGCGCGGTTCGCGGTATGAGTGTGACCGCCGCCGGCCGACTCGTAGGCCTGATTGTCGAAGACGATGTGTACGAGGTTCCCGGGATTCTCGTTCGCGATGGTGGTAAGCGTCGGGAGGTTGAGCAACAACGATCCGTCGGAATCCAACACGATGACACGCCGGTGCGGGAGCGCCAGCGCGAGGCCAAGTCCGACCGATGAGCACAGCCCGAGGGCAAAGACGTTGTAGTTCGCGTCGCTGGGCCGCAGAGCGTGCCATTCGACACGGACACCACCCAGGTTAGTGATGACGAGGTCGTCCTCACCCACGAGCGGGAGCATCGCCTGCAAGCATTCGTAGCGTTTCATCACGGTCACCTCAGGCATTCTTTGTTGAGGAGTAGGGCCACCGGCCGCCTCGTAATGCTGGCCAGCATGTGCGCGTCGAAGAGCTGGGCCTTGACCTCGCTCAGCCTTTCCGCGAGCTCGTAGACAATGCCCAAGGCGCGAAGGACCGGCTCAGTCGCCACGCCAATCTGCGAATGCATCCAGAGGAACTCGCTCATCCCGCCGCTGTAGCCAATCAACAACACAACCGGAATCCCGCTCATGAGATTCAGGGTGGTCAACGCGTTGGACGAATCGAGGAATCCGGCATTCATGATCAGAAGTGCCGGCTTCTTCCCGCCGAGAAACGCGCCCGCACAGATCCCGACGCCCTCTTCCTCTCGAGCGAGCCTTACGTACGTGATACTGGGCTCGGCCTCGATCTTCGCAACGAGCGGTTGGTAGTTGCCTTCGGGCAGCGTGGCAACGAAATCAATTCCCGCCTCCAGCAACGCGTCAACGATCACCGCGGTCGTGGCCTCGTTCATGACAGTTCGCTCCTTCTCGACACGTCCGGTGCGGTTATGGCGTCACGACAATCGTCTGCGTCATACCGGGATGGATCGTGCAGATCACCGTGTAGGTCCCCGGCCGCATGAAGCGGAGTCGGTATGTGCGCTTGGGTGAAGGCAGCGCGCCGATCGGCCCCGAGCGCGCGAAGCCCGACGTGTAGGCCGAACCGGACGGCGGGCTGTCGGGGAGAAACAGCGCCTTCGAGGGATCGAGGCCGCCGCCGACCATGATGACGTGGGGTGTCGCCGTCGGATTCATCCACGTGACGGTCTCTCCCGCCTCGATGGTGACCTGGCTCGGGAAGAACTGGTTGACGCTGACGTTGCCGACTGCCGCGCCAACCTGTGCCGTCGCGCCGGCGCTCGGACTGACCTTTTCTTCCGCCAGGCGAGCGAGCTCGGACTGGTCGCTCGCCTCCTCTGTCGCGGCTGTGTGCGCGAGCTGCGCGCGGGTCTGGATCGCCACGTCACGGGGAACCACGACGAGCATGCCGTGCTGTGCACCGTGAATGAGACACACGAACGGGTACGCGCCCGGGGCGATGTCGTTCGCAAGGTGCAAGACGAACGTCTTGCCGCCGGCGATGACACCTGAGCTGTAGAACGGCTGGCCGTCGAACGGGGGCAACGCGCCCGTGATGTCGCAATGGTTCGTCGCCGTGGTGAGCCGCTCCCTGGTCATACACGGAGCGAGAAGGGTCGGGTTCGGTGCGCCTTGTCCTAACCGGGGCTCGTTTGCCCGGTCGGCGTCGACGCCGAAGGTCATCGTGTGAATGTTCGCGACCGCAGCATTGTGGAACACGACCTCGTCTCCGGGATGCGCTTCGATCGTGTTCGCGTAGAAGGCGTCGATCGATTGCGTCGCGCCGTGCAGCTCGGGGGCGCCGACCGTCGCAGCCAGGGTTTGGACGTTGGAGTCGACCGCGGCAGACGCCGCGCCCTTGTGCACCGCGAGCGTGATCGACACCGCAGCTGCGGCTACCGCCACTACTGCGACGAGCGCGGTCAGCCAGCGGACTCGCACTTCGTGGGAAGTTGGTGTACTCCCGGCCGCGCCGTCACCTCGCTGACCCGCGTCGAGCGTCGTTACACCGAGACCGAGTGAACGCGAGCGCAGCTTGTGGCCGTGCTTGTCGATGAGCGACACGACGGGGATGTCGAAGGCATTGCGGAGCCGATGAGACACGTCTTCACCGACAGCGCGAGCGAATCGTTCCCGAGGACCTGCGACGACGATCTCGTCGAAATGTTCCTCGCGCAGCGCGTCTTCGACGGCCACCAGGATGTCCGAATCCGCCAATCGCGTCGTGGCGTTGGTCACGCCGGCACGCGCCAGGGCGGCATCGATCGCCGCGAGCCGAGTACTGGCCTCAGCCTGCTCGCGTCCTTCGCTGTCGAAGCCGCGCTGTGTCTGCGACGGAACGAGAACCAACAGCGAGCCGCCTTCAGTCAGCTCTCGGCGGTCACCCAAAGCGGCAGCTACCGCGTCGAAATCGTCACGCTGATGGACGATGACCAGAGAACGCATAATGGGAGCGTGACCGGCTGCGGGGTGAGCCGTCGATCACACGAAAAGATGATCTTGCGTCGTCGGTCCTCTCGGCAGGCTTGTGATCACACGATCGTGCGATGCGACTCAGCGCCCGCTCCGCGATAGTCAACCGGTGAGACGACCGGTTCCCGACTCCGTGTTCGGCGGTCGCCTGCGCGGCTCCTTCCTGCTGGATCTCGAAGTCGTGGATACGAAACAGCTCGCGCCGCATATCCGGTCGCTCACGATGGCATCGAGCGACCTGGTGGGTTTCGAGTTCGCGCCCGGACAGGACGTAATGATCGAGGTGCCCGCCGGCGACCGGGTGGTGCGCCGGAGGTACACGATTAGGCGCGCCGACCCCGAGGCCGGGACCGCCGACTTCGAGTTCGAGCTGCACGGACACGGCGGTGCCGCCGCGGGCTGGGCTGCGGGCGCGACGGCCGGCAGCAGGATCCAGGCGATCGGACCTCGAGGCAACATCGCATTGCGGGACACGCACTCGCATGTTTTCGTGGTGGACGATTCGGCGATGCCCGCAGCCTTCGCGATGCTCGAAGCAATGCCACGGAACACCGCGGCGAGGGCAATCCTCGTCACCGACCACGGCCCTGACTCGCGCCCGGGCCCGGCCGCTCAGCCGGACGTCGCTATTCATTGGGTCGAGTCCGCCGCCGTTGTCGACACGATCGCCTCGCTCGTCGTGGCTCCCGACGCAAGCGCGTACGTCTTCGGAGAACGATCCCTTGTGTTACGCGCGACGGAGGCACTTGCGACTCGCGGCCTCACGCGCGACGCGATCGCGTCGAAGGCGTACTGGAGGAGCGATCAGCCAAACGCCGACCACGGGGAACCAGGGCGGTAAACGTCAAGGTGAGCACTCACTGCGCTCTCCCGCTGGCTCTGGGCGCGACACCTCAGAGGACGCAACTAGAACCCACGCTCTGACCTGGGCAAACGTTGTCGAAACGACAACGGCAGTGGAGGTGATGGGACTTGAACCCACGACTTCTACGTTGCGAACGCAACTGGCCGCAGACTCGCACGCTGCACGTATGCGTGTCACGCATAGCCTGACGTGCGGAGATGCATCTGCTGGCAACTCGTCGCATCTGCTGTTCTCACGACGTTCTGCGCCCGTCTTGCGCCCGACTCGCGCCCGGGTCCCGTCGTCGAGAACGAACGAAGGTTCGCCCGTCCCTCCCGTCGAGGAACGCACCTCCCGATGCAGTCGACGCCCCGACGTGCGAGGACACGGGAGGGACGCACAGGACGCGGGAGGCATGACGAAGGGGACCCTCGGGGTCGTCGAGGCGGTGCATGTAGGTGCGGTCGACAGCGGTCGATTGGTTCGACGACCCGCCTGGGAGCAGTGCCGCGGGCCGGAGTCGCAGTTGCGGCGCTGGCGTAGGGAAGAATGCGCACGATGTCTCCGGCCCCTTCTCTGCTTGAACGGCCTGTGTACGGCTTCACGCAGGTCGACTCCTTGCTCAGCCTGCGCGCGGGTACAGCGCGCCGTTGGATAGATGGCTACGACCGGGGCGGTCGTCACTACGAACCCGTGGTGCGCGTGCACTCGACGGGCGACCCGACCGTCACATGGGGGGAGTTCGTCGAGACGAACCTCCTGGCCCAGTTCCGCAACAAGCATGTGCCGATGCGACGGATGCGACCCGTCGTCGAGCGGCTGCGCGCGCGCTACGGCACGTATCCCCTGGCGCGCGCTCGCGCGTACGTCGTCGACCGCCAACTCGTGCACGATGTGCAGGAGGATGTCGGCCTGCCGAAGGGCCTGGCCCTTGTTGAGGTGCTCGCAAGCGGACAGTTGGTTCTGACGAGACCAGCGCACGCATTCTTCGCGACGGCGGAGTTCACTGAGGACGACCCGCAGCTGCTGTCTGCTCAGGGCGCTGACGCGCTGGTGTGGGCTGAACTCGACGGAGAACTCGACCCAGATGCGTTCGTGCTGCGGCTCGCACCGCGCGGGCGCGCGAACGCGGTACGACTCGACCCCGACTACGGGTTCGGCGAGCCGACGGTCCGCGGCCGCAACATTCGTACGGACGTTCTCGCTGAAGCAGTGCGGGCCGGCGACTCCATTCCCTCGGTTGCGAGCGGCTGGTCGCTGAGCATCGAGGACGTGACGGCTGCGGTCGACTTCGAAGCGAGCCGAGCAGCGGCGTAGGAGACAAGCACCGCGAGGGCCGGGCGTGGCGAAGTACTTCGTCGATGAGAACCTGCTGCCAGTCGGCCGCGCATTGTCACACGTGCGCGAGGACGTGGTTCATCCCGGCCACGTTGACCTGCCGGAGATACACGAGGGCACGAAGGACCCCGTGTGGATTCCGCTAGTCGGCCGTGACGCTCTCAACCTCGTCGTCCTCACTCGCGACGGGAAGATACGACGGAAGAGTGCCGAGGCGGCGCTGTGCAAGCAGCATCGCGTGCGACTGGTCGTCCTCACCGGCAAGAAGTCGCTCACGAAGTGGGAGAACCTCGGGCTCCTCGTCCGGCACTGGGACAAGCTCGATAAGACGGTGACGAAGCTCGGCAATGGCTACTGGGCTCAATCGCTTACGAGTGCCGGCCTCACGGACCTTCGCCTCTAGGCGAGTAACTGTCACATCAGCGACAACGACGCCGAGTCCGATGCGCCGACACCCGACACCGACCCGAGCAGTAGCGCGCATCAGCTCGAGCCGGGGTGAACATCACCCCGCACCGGGAACACGACCGACGACGCGGTCGCATGGAGGCGAGGATGGCCTCGACCACCGGTCGGTCACGCGGGTCGAGCGGCACAACGTGACGGTACGACGCGGTCACGCATATCGGCAGTTATGGCGCAGTCACTCCCAGCGGCGTGACCCAAGACTGGTGGACAGACGCAGACCTGCAGACGTTGGTTCGCAGCGGCATGGATAGTGAACTTCGGTCGCCGGGGGGCGAAACTCGTAGTGCCGAGGTGGAGGCGGTCTGCGTTGGATATGCACAGTCTGCGTAGACCCCAACGCCGATCTGCACCAGCAGCGCCGTCGTGGCATGACCGGCCGCAAGTATCACTAGCGGGCGCCGATCCGGCACCGGGTCCACCGTCGCGCCGACACGGGCGCCTGCAGCGTTGACGTACGCTATCGAGGGATAGCCCTGCATCGAACACGTCTCCGGTCCGATGTTCGTGAAGATCACGGGGTGGTCGTAGTGCTCCCCGCCCACCTCCTCTCGGCCAAGGCTGAGCCTGAGTTCGCGCGAGAGACATCGCCCGATCGAAGTCGTGCGCACCGGGAGCGTGGCGGGCGGCGCAAGATCGCGGACGCTGCTCCAATACGACGGCGCCGCACCGGGACCGGTCATTTCGAGATCGTCTTTCCCCGTGGTGGATACCACGACGATTCCCCAGGGGTGGTCAGGGTTGTCGTCTGTCGCGACGTGGAATCGCCCAATGACCTCAACCGCCCAGACAGATTCGTTCGGCGGAAGGGCGGGCGAACTCATCTTCGAACCGCTGGCGGCGATCACGTCTCCGAACGTCGTGAGCTTGGCGTCGTACGTGCTGGACGGATCGAATCTTCCTTCGAAGTTGCGCACAAGGTCTATGGCCTGTGAACGGGTCATTGGCGCGTCTCCATTCGTCGTGGACACACCGAGCGTCGTTGACGATGCAGAGGTGCTGGGACCGGTGTCTCGGACCACCGACGCGTCAGAACGGCTGCTCGACGATCCTGCGCACGCCGACGCAAGCAGCATGAGACCCGAGAGGCCTACCGCTATTGATGACGCTGTCGCTACACCGCCACGGCGCACCCACACACACGCATAATGCCCTGATGGTTGAGTTCGTGTCACGCGCTGCGGTTGGTTCGTAGCGTCGAGGGTTCCGGCGGATCGGTCTCGAGAATGCCCTGCCGCCCGTTGGGTTGG
>Ga0335085_10001634_pt1 | contig 45958 bp, 49 predicted proteins | sample Lox_Sample_45_FD_206712 | JGI IMG/M metagenome (GOLD analysis project Ga0335085, IMG submission 206712) | Soil microbial communities from Loxahatchee National Wildlife Refuge, Florida, United States - Lox_Sample_4.5 | ecosystem: Environmental > Terrestrial > Soil > Wetlands | place: USA...
GGAACAACATATGCTGCCCGCGCGCTTCGCCCTGAATGTAGGCCAATGAAAATGCCCTCGCTTCGGCAAGGGCATCTTCCGATGATCTGCTTGTGAATTACCAGTTAGAGTTTCGTAACAGCCTCTTCCAGCCGGCCTTTGCACAATACAGAAAACGAAAACTACTTCTTGGGGGCGATGGCGTCCTTGGTGGCCTTGGCTACGCGGAACTTCACCACGGTCTTGGCTTTGATCTGGATCGGTTCGCCAGTCTGAGGGTTGCGCCCCATGCGGGCCTTGCGATGCGCCTTTACCAACCGGCCCAGTCCGGGGATCACGAAGATACCGTTCTTCTTGGTCTCTTTCACGGCGGTGTCGGTGAGGTGCTCGAGAAACGCGGCTGCGGTCTTGTTGTTAACTTCGATCTTCTCGGCCAGATGGCGGACGAGTTGTGTCTTGGTCATGCCTGAAGCCATGAAACCTCCTCTGAATTCCCGAAAATTTTCCAGCGGTGATCGCTATCTTATACCAGCGTTCTGTGGAAAAGTAGCGTTTCAGCCCCATTTTATGCGGATTTCTTTATCGCGGACACGGGAAAGACCACCAAAAATCGACTTCTCGCGCGGGTCGATGTCCCAAGATGGCCATTTGACTGCTAAAGCGATGAGCCGCCCACCTGCTTTCCCCAGGTCTTCTGGCCCAACTGGATGGCATAATGGTTCACAGAGACCCGCCCGTGAGTTGTGCCATTTGCGAAAAACGCAAGGAGAAGCGCTTCTGCCCGGCCATCCATGGCCGCATTTGCCCGCAATGCTGTGGCGAGCAGCGCGAGGTGACGCTCGACTGTCCCAGTGACTGCGTTTATCTGCAACAGGCCCGCGAGCATGAGAAGCCGCGCCGCCTGGTAGACCTCAACCCGTCTGACCTCTTCGTTCAAGTGGAAGTCGAAGATCAGTTTCTTTACCAGCGCGAACACCTGATCATGGGACTGACCTTCGCTCTCTCGAAGAGCGTTCGCGCCGACCGCAGCCTTAAAGACGCCGACCTGATCGCGGCCCTCGCGTCTTTGGCAAAAACCTGGGAAACGCTGGTCAACTCCGGGTTGCACTACGAGAGCCCGGTGGCCAGCCCGGCGCAGCAGGCGGTTGCAGCAGAGGTGCAGAACATGATCAGGGAATATCGCGAGGCCGAGCAAAAGCACATGGGATACGTGCAACTGCGCGACTCAGAGGTTTTGCGCGCACTGGTGTTCATGGTGCGCATGGCCCACGGCCGCACCTCGGGAAGGCCGAAGTCACGCGCCTTTGCCGACTTTCTGCTGGCTCAGTTTCCCGAGCAGACCTCCACAATCGCCGCCCCGGAAGCGGCCGGCAGCCGGATCGTTGTGCCGTAGGACGGGCGTCGGCCCTTTGGCTTCCAGCGCCCTGAATGGGATAATCGTTGCGGTGCCCGCGACTTCTAAAACCGATCTTTATCGCAAACTTCCCTCCGTCGATGAGGTGCTGCATCGCCCCGATTTGGCTGAAATCATCTCCCGTGAAGGCCAGGCCACGGCGGCTGACGCTGCCCGCGGCGTACTCGCCAGACTGCGCGCCGAGATTGCGGCTGGGAGATTGGACGCGCCCGCGATTGATCTCGCCCTCTCCGGAATCCCGCATGCGGTCGCGCGCCAGGTCCGCCAGTGGCTGAGCTACGCGTTGCGTCCGCTCATCAACGCCACCGGCGTCATTCTCCACACCAATCTGGGACGAGCCCCGCTGGCGGCTTCCGCGCTGCAACACATTCGCGACACTTCCTCGGGATATTCAAACCTGGAGTTCGAGATCGAGTCCGGGCAACGCGGCCGGCGCGATATCCACGTGGACCGGTTATTTCGCAAGCTGCTGCATGAAGGCTCCGCGGCCGAGGGCGCCCGCGCCACGCCGGACGTTTCCACAATCGTCGTTAACAATAACGCGGCCGCGGTTTTGCTGGCGCTGAATACTCTTGCTGAGGGCGGCGAAGTCATCGTCTCGCGCGGCGAGTTGGTCGAGATCGGCGGGTCGTTTCGCATCCCCGATGTCATGTCCAAGTCGGACGCCACCCTGCGGGAAGTGGGCACGACCAACCGCACCCGGGTGGAGGACTACGAGCACGCGATCAACGAAAAGACTCGCCTGCTGCTGCGCGTACACCGTTCGAATTTCCAGATCACGGGATTCACCGAGCAACCAGAGCTCGCGGAACTGGCCGCGCTGGCCCGCAAGCGCAATCTCCCGCTGATGGAGGATCTGGGCAGCGGGGCGCTCTTCGACTTGCGGGCCATCGGCGTGAGTGGCGAAACGGGCGTGCTCGACAGCCTTCGCGCGGGCGTGGATGTGGTTAGCTATAGCGGCGACAAACTGCTGGGGGGGCCACAGGCCGGGATGCTCAGCGGCCGCGGTGATCTTATTGCCCGGATGCGGTCGAATTCCCTGTTTCGCGCCTTGCGCGTGGACAAGCTGACGTATGCCGGGCTTGAGGCTACCCTGCTGGCCTACGTAAAGCATGACCACGAAGCGATTCCTGCGTTGCGCATGATGCACTTGTCCAAGGAAGAAATTGGCCGGCGCGCGGAAGCTGTGGCCAGGCTGCGATCGTCGGGGCTGACGGTTGAGGTTATTGACGGCGAGTCGGTGATTGGCGGCGGCGCGGCTCCTTCGGCCGTGCTGCCTACCTGGCTACTGGCCGTGACCCGCGAGGGCCTGAGCGCCGACGAAATTTCCGCCCGCCTGCGGGCCGGGGAGCCGCCGATCGTCGCTCGCGTGGACGAAGGCCGCGTGCTGCTGGACCTGCGAACCGTATTCCCGGAGCAGGACGAGAGCGTGATGGCGGCGCTGCGGGCACTGTGAGTTAGGACATTTCAGATTGCAGATTTTAGATTTCAGATTGAAGTCCCCGATCAGTACTGGCATTGTTAAATCTGAAATCTTCAATCTGAAATCTAATCTAAGATCTGAAATCCTCGTTGTGGCGACCCTCTACACCATCGGCCACTCCACTCGCACTCTCGATGAATTGATCGTGGCCCTGAGGGCCCACTCCATTGCGACGCTGGCCGATATCCGTTCCTTCCCCATGTCGCGACGCCTGCCGCACTTTAACCGCGAGTCACTGGAGAAGACACTGCCCGAGGCTGGGATCCGATACGTCTGGATGAAGGAACTGGGCGGACGGCGCAAGGCCATTCGCGACGACTCCCCCAACATCGCCTTGCGCAACCCCAGCTTTCGCAATTATGCCGACTACATGCTCACTGCAGAATTCCAGCGCGCCGCCCTTGGCCTGATCAGGCTGGCTGAGCAATCGCGCACTGCCTACATGTGCGCTGAGCGCGTCTATTTCCGCTGCCATCGCATGCTGGTTTCGGATTGGCTGACGGCCCATGGGCATGAGGTCTTTCACATCGACGGAGCTGGGCCAGTGAAACCCCACAAGCTGCTCCCGGAGGCGCGGGTGATCGAGGATGAGTTGATCTATCGGGGAGATCTGCTGCTCTAGCCACAGATGGGCCGGCGCTACAATCAATGTATGCCACCCCGTATCGCCATTCCTGTCCCCCACTCTGGCGATGCCGAGTATGCTGAGCGCGCCTTTCCGCAATACGCCCGCGCCGTCGAGATGGCAGGCGGAGAACCGGTGCGGATTCCTCTCGACCAGCCTCGTGCCGAGGTCGTAAAGCTGATCGAACACTGCGACGCCGTGCTGCTGCCCGGAAGCAAGGCCGACGTGGACCCCATAAAATACAATGCCGCCGCCCACCCCAGGACCGCGGCAGCCGATTCCAGGCGCGACGCGGTGGACGAACTGTTGCTGCAGGATGCCTACACTCGGCGCAAGCCGGTGCTGGGGATCTGCTACGGTTTGCAAATACTGAACGTGTACCGCCACGGAACGCTCTTGCAGCACATCGAGTCGCCGGTGAATCACGAGGCGGGAAGAAGCGTGCCCATCGCGCACACGGTGGCGGTGAATGCCGGAGCCAGGCTAAGCCGGATTGTCGTTCGAGACGCCGGCGATGGCGCGCTTTCAATCGCCGTGAACTCGAGTCATCACCAATCGGCAGAAAAAATCGGCGACGGACTGCGCATTGTGGCGCGATGCCCGCAGGATGGAATCATCGAGGCCATCGAGGGCACATCTCCAGACCATTTTGTTCTGGCCGTGCAGTGGCACCCGGAACGTTCCGTCGAAAATGACGAGAGCTCGCGCGCAATCTTCCGCGCCCTGGTAGAAGCGGCCCGCCGTTGATCATGCGGATCATGTGGGCGCGAGCGTCCCGCTGGTGCTGTGCTCGCTCGAGCAAAAACGTTGGCGCCCGGACTAGCGCTATTCCCTGACTTTTCTGGTCACACGCTTCACGGCCTTCTCCAGCAAGACCACTGCATGCGCAATCGCAGCATTGTCGGTCCCCATGCCTTCCGGGGTCTTGGCTTTCACGCCCACGCAATCAGGAGGAATCCCCAGCAGTTCCGCCAGATGAGTTCGAATCGCCGCCGCGTGCGGACCAATCCTGGGCGCAGCCAAAATCAGGGTCGAATCCACATTGACCACGGCATATCCTGCAGCGTTCACCCGCTTGACCGCCGCCGTCAGGAAAAGCGCGGAGTCAGCACCTTTCCAGCGCGGGTCAGAGGGAGAAAAGAGAGAACCGATGTCGGGCGCAGCGACTGCGCCCAACAGGGCGTCGGTCACGGCGTGCAGAAGCACGTCGCCATCGGAATGGCCGCCCAGGCCCTTGGAATACGGCAGCGTGATGCCGCCGATCTTCAGCGGAATGCCGCGCTTGAATTCGTGAGAGTCCCAGCCGTAGCCGATGCGAATGTCTGGTTTCAAGGTTTCCAGCCTTGTCGTTGTTCGTTGGTTGTTGGCCTCTGGCCGACACTGGTTCGGGTCACGGTACCGCCCATAGTTTGAGTCTTATCCCTGTGATCCGTGAAAATCCGTGGCCGCCTTCAGCGTTTCAGGAAAAACTCCGCGAGTTCCATGTCGGCTGGAGTGGTGATCTTGATATTTCGCGGCGAGCCCATCACTACTGCAACCTCGTGACCTGAACGCTCCACCAGTGAAGCCTCATCGGTGCCGAGAAAGCCGTCCGCCGTGGCTTCATCGAATGCTTTCTTCAGCACGCTATAGCGAAAACCCTGCGGCGTCTGGGCCATCACCACCCGCTCGCGGGGTACGGTGGCGGTGATGACGGCGCCTTCGGAGGTGCGTTCGACTTGCTTGACCGTGTCCATGGCTGGCATTCCCGCGATGGCCGCTCCATGTTTTTGCGCGGCCGCGATCACGTCGTGAATGATTTCCTCAGTTACGAATGGGCGAACCGCATCGTGGACCAGGACAATATCATCCGCCGCCGCCTGGACGGCGTCCATGGCATGGGCCACGGATTGCTGGCGGTGCTCGCCGCCCTCCACCAGCGCAATCTTCTTGCCCGAAAGTTCTTTGTCTGCCTTCAGGCGAGTTTGAAAGCCTGCAATCTCGTTGGCGCGCAGCGCCAGGTAAATTTCCGCGACCTCCGGGCTGGCTGCGAACCTACGCAAGGTGTGGACGAGGATGGGCGTTCCCCCGATCTCGGAGAACTGCTTCGACGCTGCAGGCTTCTTACTCCTGGCATCGGAGGCTGGGGCCATGCGTGTCCCCAGGCCCGCCGCCGGAATGATGACAACTACCTTCATCGCGGCCTGTAAGTATAAGGGGTTGCCGGTAAGGTGTTCAAATGTCCTGGCGAGGCGCGGTGGGTTTTGATACATTTTCCGCCCCAGATTCCATTCTGAACTATCGCAAGCAGAAGAAATGAGCTCTATTAGTGGTTACATCTTCCCGGTTTTGCATTTGGCTGCGGTCCTCGGTTACGACTGAGCATATTTACCAGATATGCGCAGCGAGTGCTGCCGTTGTGGCCGTTATCACCTACTGGCGGAACTCGTCCCTGGAGCGGGCCCGCTGGATGTCGAGCCTCTATTCGAAATTCTATGAGCAGGAAGACTTGAAAGGCATCAGGGAGACCCTCGATTCAGAACTCCCTACTTCCAGAGAGATTCAGAAACTGGTGGAGGAGCAGGATGCCAAATTCACGGACTATCTTAATTTCTTTGAGTTTATGGCCTACTTCAACCAATGTGACCAATTGTCCCAGGCAGACATCCGGGCCTTGTTTCACTGCTACTTGCGTGCTATGTGGAAGCATGACGCTGTGCGAAAATACGTGTTGGACGACGAGAACGGGTACGACTACCTGAAAAAAGTCTTGCCCAAGCTGACGCTATGAATCGCCATCTATTCGTTTACGGTACCTTGGAACCCGCTCATGCTCCGGCGGAAATCGCTGCGGCGGTTCGGCGTCTGCGACGAGTCGGCTCAGGATCAGTTCAGGGTCGGCTCTACGACCTCGGAGAATTTCCGGGCGCCGTCGTGAGTCGCACATCGCCCTCGGTCATCCGGGGCAAGGTCTTTGAACCGCCGGAGGACGAACAGGTTCTGTCCTCAATTGATGCGTACGAAGGATTTGATCCGGACCATCCTCAAGCCAGCCTGTTTGTCCGCAAGCGATGGCCGGTAACCCTGGCGGACGGAAGCCGGATGACCTGCTGGATCTACGCCTACAACCGCAAGCCTGGGGACGCGCGCCTTATCGCAAGCGGTTCGTACACGGCCCGGAACGGATCGCGCAAGCGGCCGACCTCTGGTCGTTCGAGAACAACCGCTCGCTAACGTCTTACTTTTTCGGCGGCTCGCACAATTCAATTCGATTGCCGTCCGGATCTTTGCTCCAGGCAAAGCGCCCGTAGTCGCCATCTTCACGGTGCAGATCGATTTTCACGCCCTCTTCCTGAAGCGCCACCAGCAAAGCATCGAGATCATGCACCCGGTAGTTGATCATGAAGGGGGAGGCGCTGGGATCGAAATACTTTGTGTCGCGGGGAAAAATCGACCACGCCGTCATGCCTTTCGCTTCCGGTTCATCGAGTTCGCGCCACTCGAAAGTTGTGCTGGTTCCATACGCGGCAGGCGGGATCCCGAGATGTTCTTCATACCACTGATACAACGCCTTCGGATCTTGCGTCTTGAAGAAAATACCGCCGATGCCGGTGACGCGCTTCATATCTTCCACTCCGCTGTCTAGGGTGTTTACGGTATGACATTTTGCCCGGGTCGTGAACTTTTTGCCAGGCGAAGCCGCTCCGCGTTGCCGGTACCCGGGAATCACGGTGCTTAGGGCAACCAGGATAACTGCTTAGGACACCTAAAGTGCGCTGTCCGGATCGGCCCTGGAAATGCTAGCCACAATTCAGCACGACGCTGGGGGGCGAATATGGAACAAGCACAACGTTCGTGGCTGTCTCTGGTAACTTTTTGCGCGGTGACCGGTTTGCTGGTGGCGCTGGGCTCCGCCGTTATACTGGCCGGCGCGTCGCTGGCGTTCGCAGTTGCCCAACCCGCGCCCGGCGCGGATGCGAACGCGATCCCCATGGCGTCCGCCGTGCAGATTCTCGAGCAACCGGCCGCTGCGAAAACTGCGGTTGAGGCCCGCGCCCGGATCACGACTCAGCCCATTGACGACGACGGCGCAGCTTCCGGCCAGACCTTTGCAGGCATGATTACGGACTCCCGCTGTGGCGCGCGGCACCGGATGAACTCGGGCAAAACCTCGGCGGAATGTGCGCGCTCGTGCGTGCGCCACGGAGCCCATTATGTTCTGGTGGACGGCGATAGGGTCTATGCCCTGAAGGGTGATCCCGTACAACTGGAGAGGCTGGCGAGTGAAAGAGTGAACGTTGTGGGAATGCTCGAGGGCGATACCATCAAGGTTGAGGCAATCGTTCCCAATTAACCTATAGTCGGAAGGCTATTCCGCCGGCCGCTCGACCATCAGCGGCGGTGACTTCTTCGCATCTACAGTTTGCGCCGTGGGTGCAGCCGGGGGCGCAACTGGAACTGCACTGATCCCCGCGCGCGATTCATTTCGGCCGCCGGGCCGCTCATCCCATTTTCCAAAAATCATTTTCCCGGCCGTCGTCTGCAGCACCGATGTCACCGAGATGTCGATGGTCTTGCCAATCATCTTTCTGGCGTTGTCCACCACCACCATGGTGCCGTCGTCGAGGTAGGCTACGCCCTGGTTGTATTCCTTGCCTTCCTTCAGGATAAAGACCCGCATGGTTTCGCCGGGCAGTACGATCGGCTTGAGCGAGTTGGCCAGCTCGTTGATGTTCAACACCGCGACGCCCTGAAGTTGTGCCACCTTGTTCAGGTTGAAGTCGTTGGTGATGATTTTGCCTTCATACAGCTTGGCCAGTTCGATCAGCTTCAAGTCCACTTCGCGGACGGAAGGAAAGTCGTCTTCGACGATCTGTATCTGAAGTGAGGGAACCTTCTGGAGACGTTGCAGGATGTCGAGCCCACGCCGGCCCCGGTTCCGCTTGAGCGAGTCGGCGGAATCGGCCACCAGTTGCAATTCGCGCAGCACGAACTGCGGAGTCACGATGGTACCGTCGAGAAAACCGGTCTCGGCGATGTCGGCAATGCGGCCGTCGATGATGACGCTGGTATCGAGGATCTTATAGCTCTTCTTGCCCTGTTTCTCCCCGCCGAAAATGCCACCCAGGGCCGCCAGATTCAGCAGGTCGCCCTTGTTGGCCCCCACCGCCAGGCCGACATAGGCCATCAGCAGCATCACCAGGATCTGCAGGAAGCTCTGAGTATGCCCGGGGGTAACGCTATTGCGAATGACCAGGGAAAACAGGTAGGCGCCAAAGATGCCGAGAACGCTGCCAATGGCGGCGCCGATCAGCCGCTTCAGACTGACTCGCCGCAACCGCCACTCGAACAGGACGATAGCGATCCCGATGAGCGCGCCCACTCCTGCATCCAGGTTGGCAGGCAGGTTGAACGGGTCCGTCAGATAGCAAGTAACAGCAATTATGAGAACAAATAACAAACGCACCAAAACCAAGTCCACTGAAGGACCTCCCCGGAACCCATTCGCGGACCCCTCCGCAAACGAGCGTCCCGCACCGGTTCCCCGGCGCTCCCACATTCGGCACCAGTGATCTGTTAAGCGGAGCCTATGAATTGGATATGAAAAGCGCTCCGACCTCCCCTCCCACGGCTGGCCCAGATTGCGGTCGATCCAGGAAGGAGAGCCCCAACTGTGTTACCGAAAGTATATACCTGCCGCAAAATACCGCGATGCGTTGGCGCGGCGAGGCCAATCGATCGTTACACCGCCCATCCGCGCGGCTGTTACACTGCTGCCCATGAAGGCCCTTGTCATCAGCCGTTTAGGCGATCCCGACGTGCTGGAAGTGCGCTCCGTCCCCGACCCGGCGCCCGCCCCCGGACAGGAGTTGGTCAAGGTAGAAGCCGGCGGCATCAACTTTGCCGACATCCTGAGCGCGCAGGGCGGCTACCCCGGCACTCCGAAACCGCCGCTGGTGGCGGGACGTGAATTCTGCGGAACTCGCCTCCGCGACAGCCAGCGCGTCATGGGTTACGCCCAGTGGGGAGCGTTTGCGGAGCGCGTCGCCGCATCGGCACAACTGCTCTGGCCGGTCCCACAAGATTGGAGTGCGGAAGAGGGAGCCGCATTCCCGGTCAACTATTTCACCGCTTACTTTGCTTATTGGAAGGCAGGTCTGCTCGAGCCTGTTGCCGGCAAGGCGGCTCCGCGTGTGCTGATCCATGCCGTGGCCGGCGGCGTGGGAACTGCCGCGGTGCAGATTGGAAAAGTGCTGGGCATCGAAATGTACGGCACATCTTCTTCGGAAGAGAAACTGGCGCGGGTAAACACGCTGGGCCTGCAGCACGGGATCAATTACAAGCAGCGCGATTACGCAGAAGCGATCAAGGACCTGACCTACGGCGAAGGTGTGGATGCGGTGTTTGAAATGCTGGGCGGCGAGCACACCGCGAAGAGCGTGCGCTGCCTCCGTGATTTTGGCCGAGTCATCGTCTACGGCGCGGCGACGGGACAACCCGCCCAGCTGGATGCGCGCATCCTTTACGCCAAAGGGGCGAGCGTGCATGGCTTGTGGTTGACGTACTTGTCCGCGAAGCGCGAGCTGATGAATCAGGCCTGGCAACAGCTTTCGGACTGGATGGCGCAAGGGCATTTGCGGCCCGTCATCGGCCACGTGCTTCCATTGGAGAAGGCTTCGGAAGCTTACCGGTTGCTGCTGGAGGGCAAGAACTTCGGGAAGGTAGTGCTCAGGTTAGGTTAGTTTTCAACCGAGAAATCGCCCGGCGGTCGGTTACCGATGATGGCGAAAATCTCGCCTTATAGAAATCCGCACTTGCCAGCAGCTAGCGCACGCGCTCCCAGACCAGGGTTTCGTCCAGCAGGTCACCGCTCACGGACTTGAACGCGGGTGGAGTAAGCCGAAGCAGTCTGCCCTCCAAGGTGAATCTTCTCTTCCACGTCTGCCCAACATAGTTCGGCGCCAATGCGATTTCGGGGCGGTGCACGACGTAGCCTTCAGCTTGATGGACCTCATAGGTTCCAGCATAAGCGCTAAACCCGTGTTCTACCGTGGCAAGCGCTTCAGCTGCGGTGGGGTGGTCCTCGTCCTGCCATTATGGAAGATCAGGATTCACGATTTGCACGCTCATGCGGCCACTTTGGTCGTAACAGATGTAACCAGCCGCGTGAGGGCCAAAATCGGGATCAGCAGTCGTGCTTCCATTCGGGTGTTTGACTTCGATCCGCACAAGTCTCCACAGGCCCACTAGCCGAGTCGCGGGGGCAGGGGACTGCGCCGCTTCAGTCAGACAAGTCACAGACAGACAGCAAGCAATCGCGATCGGTAGAAGCTTCTTCACCCTGTCACCTCATGTCAGAGTCTGTGAAATCATTTCACGGAACTTCCATCCGGCACAACAAGACAAATGGCTGTTGTGTTGCGCCATTCCCGCCGGTAGAGGATGCTAACAACCGCGCACCCATGTCGTCCAAAGAGGTGCATGCGAAATGTGCACCGGAACTTTTTATCGGCACGTTACGTAGCAGTGATTGCAACCGGGCCTGAGAAGAAGAAGCGACGGACCCGGTATTAGAAGAGAAAAACGTTCAGGGGTTACAGGGATTGGCTCACGCTCGGTTTGGCGGCCCAGGTGAGGACAATCCCCGGAGCAGAAAGCACGCGGCCTTGCGGCCGTACTCTTTTCGCTTAACCCCGAGGCAGCATTTTAGGCCTTCGACGGGAAAACGCAAGGTTTTCCTGCCCCAGGCAAATCCAGGCCGCCCCGAACCGGTTCCCGACGTCATCGGGAAAGAAAAAGGAGTGCAATGAGCGTATCAAAACTCTCCAAGGGCCTGCTGCTGGGATTGGCTTTGCTGCTGGCCACAAGCGTATTTGCCGCCAACAAGGGTGCTCTAGAAGTAAGCAGCCCCGTCACCGTAAACGGGAAGCAACTGCCCGCCGGAGATTACATCGTGAAGTGGGACGGCGCCGGACCGAACGTCGAACTGAATATCCTGAAAGGTAAGAATGTGGTTGCCACCGTTCCGGCCCGCATGGTTGACCTGGCGCGCTCGCCGGACCGCGACTCGGCAGTCACGGTAGTCAACAGCGACGGCCGCAAGTCGCTGAATGAAATTCGCTTTGGTGGGAAGAAATATGCCTTCGCGATTGGCGAAGAGTCCGCTAAATCCAACGCCGGCGGCAGCAGCGGCGCCAGTGTTCAGTAGTTAGCCAACTGATCCAGTTCCGCAAGGGAGCGCTCACGCGCTCCCCCTTTTCTTCCCATCCACGCTTTCCCTGTGTTCAATAAATCCGATGGCTGCCAAGCTTGGTATGAATGACTTCAATGCAGATCTCCGCATGACTGGCTTGGCATGAAGACCGCGGGAAAAAGGGAGCGCTTTCGCACTCCCTTCTGACGACGGACGACCGAAGACTGACGACTACCTTTCAGTACTTTGGCATCTTGGGATCCACACGGTCGGCCCAGGCGAGGATTCCTCCGGCCAGGTTGTGTACTTTCTTGAATCCTGACTGACGCAGAAAATCCACCGCCTTGCCGCTGCGCACACCGGAGCGGCAGTGCGCCACAATCTCGCGGCTGGAATCCAGTTCGTTGACCCGTTTGGGCAGGTCACCCAGAGGAATCAGATGTCCCCCGATATTGCAGATCTGGTACTCGTGGGGTTCGCGGACGTCGAGCACGAACAGGTCGTCGCCGGCGTCCATTCGCCGCTTCAATTCTTCCACCTGCATTTCCGCGCCTGATGATTCCACCGGCTTCTCCTCGCCCCGAATTCCGCAAAACTCGTTGTAGTCGATCAACTGCTTGATCGTGGGATGGGTCCCGCAAGCCGGGCAATCGGGGTTCTTGCGCAGCTTGAGTTCGCGAAACTTCATGTCCAGGGCATCGATCAGCAACAGCCGTCCAATCAAGGGTTCGCCCTTGCCCAGAATCAGCTTGATGACTTCGGTGGCCTGCATCACGCCGACCAATCCAGGCAGAATGCCCAGCACGCCCCCCTCGGCGCAGGAAGGCACCAGACCCGGCGGTGGCGGCTCGGGATAAAGGCAGCGGTAGCACGGACCCTCCTGAGTGGCAAAAACGCTGGCCTGCCCCTCGAAGCGGAAAATCGAACCGTAAACGTTGGGCTTCCCGGTCAGCACGCAGGCGTCATTCACCAGGTAGCGCGTGGGAAAGTTGTCCGTACCATCGGCGATGATGTCGAACTCACGAAACAGTTCCAGTGCGTTTTCGCTGGAGAGCCGGGTGTCGAACTTCCGGATGTTGAGTAAGGGATTGATGGCCTTCAGCTTCTCGGCGGCGGAGTCCAGTTTCTTGCGGCCCACGTCGGCGGTGGAGTGAATGATCTGGCGCTGCAGGTTGGTGTAGTCCACCACATCGAAGTCCACAATGCCTAGCGTGCCCACGCCCGCGGCGCCCAGATACAAGGCCAGCGGGGAACCCAGACCGCCTGCACCGATGCACAGCACGCGCGCGGCTTTCAGCTTGAGCTGCCCATCCATGCCCACCTCGGGCATGATCAGGTGGCGCGAGTAGCGCTGAATTTCGTCGTTGCTCAGCGTAACGGCTTCGGGTTTGACTTCGAATGTGGTGGCCATGAGAACCTCTGAAATTGAAGAATTGTCGAATTGAATGCAGCTAGCGACAGGAAGGACAACAGCGGCGGCGGACGTTGAGTTCGGATCTCAATGTGACGGTCCTAAAATGCGGCAATTCGTTAGTCAATTCCGCCCTCCCGCGATGGAGGGCACAATGGAAATACTATCACCGTCCTTGACTGCCGTGGCTTCCTTCTGCAGGTAACGGACGTCCTCGTCGTTAAGGTACACATTCACAAAGGCGCGCAGCTTCCCCTCGTCGGTGTAAAGATGCCGGCGCAAGTCGGGATGCCGGGCCACGAGGTCGGAAAGCGCGTCGCCGATGGTGCCAGCCTTGACCTCAACCGCGGGCTGCTTGCCAGTATACTGGCGCAGGGGGGTAGGGATCTGGATCTTGGGCATAGGCTATACATGATGCCACAGGTGAGGTAGGGGATTCATTGGGGGTGGGTCGGACACTCCCTTCGACCCACACACACACACGAATCACACTATTTCGACCCTTTCATCCACCAGCTTCTTGTCGTTCTCGTCGGAACCGGCCAGCTCAAATGAGTTGGTCAGCCCGGCTTTGCCTTTCTCCACGCTGGTGATCACGTAGGAGCAGCCAAACCAGTGTGCCTCGGCCAGATCGGTCTGCGACCACTGGGCGGGGTGGTCGGGATGGGAGTGATAGAAGCCGATGATATCCTCGCCGCGCTCACGCCCCTCGCGCTGAATGCGAACCAATTCCCGGGGATCAATGTTATAACGATTGTGGGCGGAATCGGTGCGGGTGTTGCCGGCGCGTGCGACCGAAGTCACGGTCCGTACGCCGTCGTCATCCATTTGTCCCAGCAGCACGCCGCAGCACTCATGGGGATAAGTCTCCTCGCCATGGAGGCGAAGAGCAGCGTAAGCGGATTGGGGCAGCTTCAACATCTGATTGTCGAATTGACGAATCTACGGATTGACGAATTTCAAGTCAACGGCCTCGAATTTCCAATTCGACACTCCGGCAATCCGAAACTTCGACAATCCGCTATTCTTCCCAAAATCTCTCGCTCAAATACTTGTCGCCGGAATCGCATAGAATCGTGACAAATACTGCGGGCTCACCCTCACCCAGTTTGCGCGCCACCTGCAGGCAGCCTACGACCGCCGCGGCGGCCGAGATCCCGACCAGCAGTCCTTCTTCGCGGGCCAGCCGTTTGGCCATGGTGTAGGCGTCTTCCGTCGAGATATTGATGTTTTCATCGGCCAAAGAAGCGTCATAGATTCCAGGGACAATGGCGCTGGCCATGTGCTTGGCGCCTTCGATCCCATGGAAGGGCGAGTCGGGCTGAAGCGAGATGCAGCGAATCGCGGGATTCAGTTGCTTGAGACGGCGGGTGGTGCCGACGAAGGTCCCGCTGGTGCCGAGCATGGAAACGAAGTGGGTGACACGTCCTTCCGTCTGTTGCCAGATTTCGTTGGCTGTGCCATGGTAGTGGGCCTTCCAGTTGGCGTCGTTGGAATACTGGTCGGCATAAAAGTATTTGTCGGGGTGTTGGGCGTAAAGTTCGCGCGCGGCCCGAATGGCTCCGTCGGAACCGTCGCCCGGGTCGGTATAAATAATGTGAGCGCCGTAGGCGTGCAGGATGTGTTTGCGCTCCACGGAAACATTTTCCGGCATGCACAGGGTCAGCGGGAAGCCCTCGGCGGCGGCGATCATGGCGTAGGCGATGCCGGTGTTTCCGCTGGTGGAATCGAGCAGGGTTTTGCCAGGCCCGAATTTTCCGCTGGCGCGAGCCTGGGCCACGATGTTCGAGGCGGCGCGATCCTTCACCGATCCGCCCGGGTTGTACCACTCGGCTTTGCCTAGCAACTCGATTCCCGGCAGATCTGGGGCGAGACGCTCCAAGCGCAAAAGGGGAGTGTTGCCGATGAGTTCGAGGCTGCGCCGGCCGAGCGGAGTGGCAAAATTGCCGGCTGCCTTGCCTCCGGCGGCACGCGCAGGGTTCGAAGAATCAGGCACTTCCGTTGGTTTTGCCGGAACCGGTCGCATAGATTTACGCTGAGGCCGTGACCATCGTAACGTACTGCTAACTCGAATTAACGGTTTCGCAACCGTTGGTTGGATTATAAAAGAGGCTGCTTCGATGCAGCCAGAACGCGGAAAAGCACTCTTTATCCGCAAATTCGCATCTCGACAAAGGGATGGCCGATTAAAGGCAGTAGAAGGGATTGGAAATCCGAACGAATGACAACCAAGGTAGAGCAGCGCGGTTATGAGGAAGCATTAAGCTGGTTGAAGGAGCACGGCTTCGACCTGATCGAGGCGCCGGGCATGCAGGGGCGGGTTTTCTTGAGAAAATACAACGTGTCCGCCGCCATCCAGAAGGACGGCGACGACGGCGTGAAAATCTTCGCCTACCCCGGATACCTGATCGGGAGCGAGATCTCCAAGCTGGTCAACCGCGGCTACCAGCAGTTTCTGAAGACCGCCAAGACCGAAGTCCCCGCCACCGCCGATCACCTCAAGGCGCTGCAGCAATTCACGGAAGAGTTGAAGGAAGGCCTCGGATTGCCCGTGTTGTACAACGAGTCGCTGGGCACGGTGAGCGAATCGTATCACTACGACCGCATTAAAGATCGCGACAAGCCCCAGGCGGAGCGCCCCAAACGCCCCTGGGAAAAAGCGGGCCTGACCGCAGCCGCCGCCAAAAAAGGCCGCGCCTAATCACAAATCATTCCGCCGTCATCCTGAATGCAGTAGTAGCGCGCGGCATCCCTTCGACTGCGTTCAGGGCAAGCTTTGCCGGCCGTCCCGAGGGCCTCTCGCCCTCGGCGGGTGAGAACAATCGAGCAGTAGTGCAAAACCAACCGCACGACCAACACTCTGCTATTTCTTAACCCGCACCTGAACCCGGGCCCCTTCCGGCAACTGGCCGTTCAGGACTTTGATCACTCCGCCTTGAACCACACCTTCGAACTCCTGCGGCGTTGCCGGAACCGCCGCGGGCGAGGGCGCCCGCGCCAAACGGCCTGTGCCTTTGTCCATCGCCTGGTTGGCCAGATCGTCGGCTTCGCGGTTGTGTTCGCGCAGGGCGTGATCGATGGAGAACCACTCCAGTTGAGCAATCAATTGTTTGGCGCGCCCGTGGAGTTCCTGCAGGGTTGCGTTCTTCACCTTGTAGACGCCCTTGATCTGGCGCACCAGCAGTTCCGAGTCGCTGATCACTTTGAGCGCTTTATGACCGTGCTCGAGGGCATACTCCAGCGCCGCAATCAGGCCTTGATACTCCGCGAAGTTATTGGTCTGGTGACCGAGGTACTGGCTGAGCGCGGCAACTTTCTGTCCTTTTTCATCCTGAATCACGACCCCGTAGCCGGCGGGCCCGGGGTTGCCGCGCGCGCCACCATCACTGTGAGCAATCAGGTGGCGCTCGGGCGCTTTAGCGTGCGACGAAGGAAACAGACCGCGGGATGGAGAATGCATAGCGAGAGTTTACATGGCCGTGTGTAGGTCGGACACTCCCTTCGACTTCGCTCAGGGCAGGCTCTGTCCGACCCACACACTTAGCGGCTGTGGCGTTTGAAGAAGTCCCAGATGGTTTGCGTGCCATCCAGATTGTGGCTGGCCTTGCCGACCAGGAAGGCGGGCAGGTACTGCGGCCCCTGGGGCCAGGTGTGGCCGCCGCCCTCGATGACGTAGACCACCACTTCCGTGCCTTGCTTGCCGCCGGTATAGACTTCGCGCCGCACACTGGTGCCGTCGTCCGTCTGAATGGGTAAGGTCGCGACCACGGGCTGAGAGGAAGCGCCATCCCACTTGCGCCAAAATTCCGCCGCCTGCGCCAGGGAGATCGCCACTCCCCGATTGCGCAGCACTGGCCCGCCTTCAATGTGCACCAGCGGGTCCTTGGTGCCGTGCATGAAAAGCACAGAAATCGGCGCCGAGGGATGGCACGCCGGCAGCAGCGTGTCGGGCATGGTGGCCGCCACGGCGGCGATGGCCGCAAGTTTGCCGGTCAGGTCGCAGGCCAGGCGGTTGGAAAAAAAGCCTCCATTCGAGATTCCGGCGGCGTAAGTTCGCTTGGGATCGGCGCGGTGGGTACGTTGTAATTCTTCAATCAATGTGCGGATGAAGCCGACGTCGTCCGCCGGCGAGAGTCCACGGGTGTCGCTCCAGCTCTTGTTGAAACTCTCGGGATAGGCCACCAGAAATCCCTCCTGGTCGGCCAGAAGGTCGAAATGAGTGAAGTTCGGCATGGTGGCGGCGTGGCCACCGCCGCCATGGAACACCAACACCAGGGGCACAGGGCCCATCTTGGGCAGGGATTCTGGAACATGCAGCAAATACGTGCGGTCCGCACCGCCGATGTTGACATGTATCTGTTCGTCGTCAGCCGGGGCTCGTCTGGGAGCGCTGTTCGCCAGCGAGAGGCCACCGCAGACCGCAATGATGGCGGCTACGGCAAGAAAAGCGATTCCCTTCCACATGCTGACTTCCCTCAGGGGCTGAAGCCCTCCTCTTTTTCAACGTTCTGCTCCACCCGAAGCTGGCGGTTGCGTGGTCGAAGGGTAAATGCCGTAGCGGAGGTGGTTGAAGTGACTCGTTATCTACCCGCAGCCAGGCGCGTGGCCAGGCGCTGTGGCAGATTGGCCGCGAGGATGCGCTCCTGTGCCTGTTTCAGATTGTAGGGCACACGACAGAAGGTCACGATGCGGGCGTCGGAATCAAACACAGCAAAGGCCGCGCGCCAGTCTCCATCCCGAGGCTGTCCCACCGAACCGGGATTGACCATGTAACGCATGCCTTCCTTGAGCGCAACCTCCATGGCTTCACTCTGCCCCACGGTCTTGTACTGTGGACGAAAATAATCACTCGCGACATTATTGGTGCAGAAACTTCCTTGCAGGTGGGTGTGCCCGAAAAACGTCAGCGGCGTGACCGAAGTCAGCAGCGGCTCAATCGCATCGCGTAGTGTGACCACGTACTCGTCTTCGTCTACCGGAGAGCCGTGCACAAACTGGATGCCCGGCAGTTCACCGGTCTGGATGGGGCCATGAGGCAGGCCGAGAAGCCATTTCAGGTTTTGCGGAGTGAGCTGATCGCGGGTCCACAGCGCCGCCAGTCCAGCGATGGGATTGAAGTCTCTCAAATCCATGGCGCCGCTAGCCGCCTTGTCGTGGTTACCGCGCACAAAGATGTGTCCCAAGGCGCGCGAGCGGTCGATGACTTCATTGGGACTGGCGCCATAGCCGACGGTGTCCCCAAGGTTAACCACCATGTCGTGCGGTGGGGCCGCGGCCAGGCACGCTTCCAGAGCTTCGAGGTTGCTATGAATATCGCTTATTAAAAGGACGCGCACAGATCACCGGACAAACTGGCGATTATAGACCTGTCAAGCAAGCCCGTGTGTCGAAAACATTTTCCATCCCGAGTGTGGGTCGGACACTCCCTTCGCCTTCGCTCGGCGCAGGCTCAAACCCAAAGTCAAACCTAAAGTCAAACCCAAAGTCAAAAGCGTCGGACAGGAGTGTCCGACCCAGATAGTTCAAGGGCTATTGTCCGTGGACCACGGGACACCTCGCCCAGTGGCCAGGCGCAATCTCGACCAGCGGCGGAAGGCTTCGCGCGCACTCCGGCACGCGAAACTCGCAGCGCGGCTCAAACGGACATCCCGGCGGGACCGCATGCAGCGGCGGCACTGTGCCTTCGATGGTCTCAAGCGGCTGATCGCGGTCGGTCTTCAGGGTAGGGACAGCATTCAGCAATCCGCGCGTGTAGGGATGCGCTGCCGCCTGAAATATGTCGAGCTTCGATCCCAGCTCCACCAGGTTGCCGGCATACATCACCGCCACCCGGTGCGCGACCTGCGAAACCACCGCCAGATCATGCGAAATAAACAGCATAGTCAAGCCAAACTTGGCGCGGAGTCCGGCCAGCAGATCGAGAATCTGTGCCTGGATGGTGACGTCCAGCGCGGTGGTGGGCTCGTCGGCAATGAGCAACTGGGGATGGTTGACGATGGCCATGGCAATCATCACCCGCTGCCGCATCCCACCCGAAAGCTGGTGGGGATAATCGCGCGCCCGGCGCTCGAAATCGGCGATGCCCACTTCTTGCATCGCAACCAGCGTCCGTTTCCAGGCCTCGCCCCTCGCGACCTGATGGTGGGCCAGAACGGCCTCCGCAATCTGGTCGCCCACCCGCATCACCGGATTCAGCGCGGTCATGGGCTCCTGAAAAATCATGGCCAGCCGGGAACCGCGCAAAGGACGCATCGCCGCGTCCGACAGCTGCAGCAGGTCGCATATCCCGCCGCCGTTGCCAAAGCGAATTTCCCCTGCAATACGCGCATGCACAGGCAGCAGTCGCATCAATGCCAGTGACGTAACCGACTTCCCCGAGCCTGATTCCCCCACCAGCCCCAGCACTTCGCCCGCCGCAATCGACAAACTAAGATTGCGAACCGCCACCAGCCCGCTGCTTCCGCCACCGTCGGTTGAACGGGGGAATTCGACGGACAGATTCCGCACTTCAAGAAGATCAGCCATGCCAAGTAGCGCCGGCGTCCCGCCGGCTGTCCGGAGGGCGTCTCGTCCTCCGCTCTCTATTGCCCAGAATCATTGCCCCAGAATCAACGGCAACCCATTCTTAGGATTGCCGATCACCACTACCTTGGCGTTTGCGCTCTTGGCCAAAGTCTCGGTCGCCTCTATGCCTTTCCATTCCAGCAGCTGCGGGCTGATGCCCTGGGCCACAATCTGCTGGAAGTCGCGAATGCCAGCCGCTTCAATGCGCTTGCGCTGGGCCTCCTGCGTTTCCTTTTGCAGGCGGAAGTTCATGGCCAGCGCCTCCTGCTCAGCCTGCTGCTTGGATTCGATGGACGATTTCAGTGTGGTCGGCAACTGGATATCGCGCAAGAGCACACTCTCTACCAGGACCCCACGTTCCCCAAGCTTATTGGTGAGCTGGTCATAAATCTGCTTGGCCACCATTTCCCGCTCCCCGGTGTAGAGGGCGTTGGCCGTATGTGAAGCAGTAGATTCGCGAATAGCGGCCCGCAAATTTGGTTCGACCAGCACGCTCATGTAGTTCGGCCCGATTTTCTGGTAAACCTCAGCCGCTTTATCGGGACTGAGGTGATAGATGAGCGAAGTGTCCAGATTCATCACCAGCCCCTCACTCGAAGGCACGCTGGCCGATTCCTTCAGTTCCTGGGTGCGAATGGAAAGCTCATGATTGGCCTTGAAGGGATTGATGAGATGAACGCCCTCGGACAGCACCTCTCCCGTCACCCTCCCAAACAAGGTCAGCACTCCGACATGCCCGGAATCCACTCGGGCCACAGAGGCAAAAATCAGGATCACCAGCAGGAATGCGGCGAGCGCAATCCCAAACAGGCGCAACACGGAACCGGAATTGGCGTCAATCACGCGGCCATGAGGTTCATTGAAAATCGTCATAAGCATGTCCTCCCCGCGGCGATTGTACTGCCAAGCTAGAGGGGCGCTAAGTGACCGCCACGACACACGCTTCGTCGGGGCGGGTGCCCCTCGCCCGCCCAGCCGAGCAACAGCTCGGCCAGCTTTCCGTTGACAGTCCGCCAAACCCAGGTGCGCGTTGCGCACCGCCCGGACGAGGGCGTCCGGGCCTACGCGGGTCATTGGCGGGAATCAAACCCGCATCACGATTGATTTCCCCGGAAATTTTCACAATCGCAAGAATCCTAGGCGTGTGGTGCTAATTCCACTCTGCAAACCGAATCCGGCGAAAAATCGCGCGTCTCTCAGGGCTGCGAACGATGATCCGCAACCCCGCTGCACCAAATCCGGTCATCCCCTTGTGGAGAGGCTGCACATCATTGCATGCAAACGAGATAGAACGCGCCATTTTTTATTGACTATAAAAACAGGAGGAGTAAAAACAACCTCGTTCTTTGACACGTTCTAAAGTTTACCCGGTTGGTGCGGCGTCCGGGGCTCGAGCGCGGTCACTCTGAAGCATCGCAAGATGAATTCAGGGAGGGCCAGCAAGGGTCTATAGCCAAGCGCTGGTCGAGGCGAACAGGAACATCTGTCAGAGGCAAGATGAGTCCCGAGGCGTTGAACAGTTTTTCCGGTTGGCGGTAAGCCCGGAGCCCAAGCGCAGATCGCGCCCGTTGTCTTCGCAAGGAGACACGAAAGCAGGTCAGCAAGGGTCTAAAGCGAGCTACTGGCCGAGGCGAACAGGTTCAACATCACTTCGGGACTCTTAATTTTTCACGCGTCCCTCTTCGTGTATTTGCTCTGGCTGACCTCTGCTATTCCCGCATGTCCGTTGCAACCAAGACCGCATTGTCTCGCGCTCTCGCCGCGCATGTGGTGACAGAGCCCGTCGCGACCGCGTTCGAGCCGGCGGTTGGACCGGTAAAGCTGGACTTCGCCGGGAACCCCAACCACTACCGCGCCCGTAGCACAGTTAGGAAACTGAACCGAGCCAAGCCTAAGGGAGCAGGAGAGATGTCGCCTCGCCTGAGGCTGAAGCTGTTTCACGCCGATTTGTCCCAGTCGAGATGACACGTTGGTTTTCGGAAAAACCTTTCCGTAGCGCCGCCGGAGTTCGCGGGCAAGGGCGCCCGCGCCACATTGCATATTCATCTACAGCGGTATGTTCCCATGCTTCTTCAGCGGATTCTTGTCCCGCTTGGTCTCCAGCATGGCCAGCGCTTGAATCAGCCTTTTGCGTGTCTCCCGCGGTTGGATGACGGCATCCACATAGCCCCGTTCCGCTGCCACATAGGGATTGGCAAACCGCTCGCGAAACTCTTCGATCTTTTTTTGGCGAATCGCTTCGCGATTCTCGGCCTGCTCCAACTCGCGCTTATAGACAATGTCCACCGCGCCCTCCGGGCCCATGACCGCGATCTCCGCCGTTGGCCAGGCGTAGTTCACGTCGGTGCGGATGTGCTTTGACGCCATCACGCAATAGGCTCCGCCGTAGGCCTTGCGCGTAATCACTGTGATTTTCGGCACCGTGGCTTCGGCAAAGGCAAACAGCAGCTTGGCGCCGTGCTTGATGATGCCGCCGTACTCCTGGTTGATACCAGGCAGAAATCCGGGCACGTCTTCAAACGTAATCAGCGGGATATTGAAGCAATCGCAGAAACGGACGAACCTCGCGCCCTTGGTGGAAGCGTTGATGTCGAGCGTCCCCGCGAGGAACGCCGGCTGATTGGCCACAATGCCGACCGGACGCCCATCCATCCGGGCAAAGCCTACGACGATGTTCCTGGCGTAATGTTCTTGCACTTCGAAAAAGTAGCCGTCGTCGGCGACAGAGTGAATCACATCTTTGATGTCGTAGGGCAGGTTCGATTCATCCGGAACAATCCGGTCGAGGGCGGAGTCGGCGCGGTCGGTAGGATCGGTGCACGGCCGGCGGGGCGGGTCGTCCAGATTGTTGGAGGGAAGAAAGCTCAGCAACTCGCGCACCATGGACAGGCATTCCGCGTCGTCGTGCGCCATGAAGTGCGCTACGCCTGAAGTCTCGTTGTGAGTGTGAGCGCCGCCTAGCTGGTCTTTGCTGACCTCTTCGTGCGTGACCGTCTTGATCACGTCCGGCCCAGTAATGAACATGTACGAGGTGTTCTCCACCATCAGGATGAAATCGGTAATGGCCGGCGAGTAAACCGCGCCGCCCGCGCACGGTCCCATGATGGCGGAAATCTGCGGCACCACTCCGCTGTACAGCGTGTTGCGCAGAAAAATGTCAGCGTAACCCGCCAGCGACACCACGCCTTCCTGGATCCGCGCCCCGCCGGAATCATTCAGGCCGATCACGGGTGCGCCCATCTTGGCCGCCAGGTCCATGATCTTGACGATCTTCGCGGCGTTGGTTTCAGAGAGCGATCCGCCAAAAACCGTGAAGTCCTGGGCGAAGACAAACACCAGCCTGCCTTCGATCCGTCCGTAGCCGGTGATGAAGCCGTCACCGAAATACTTCTGCTCGGCCATGCCAAAGTCGTTCGAACGGTGCGTGACCAGCTTGTCGGTCTCCTCAAACGTGCCCTCATCGAGCAGAAACTCGACCCGCTCGCGGGCCGACATCTTGCCTTCCTTATGCTGCCGTTCGCGACGTTGCTCTCCGCCGCCTTCGGCAGCCAGGCGGTCTCGCTTCTTTAGTTCTTCGAGCTTCTCTTCGAGATTCATCTCACACCTCAGACGGACGTCGGACCTCCCACCTCGGACCTCGGGCCTCGAACTTCAAAAGCGGGGCTTGCCGACGTCTGAGGTCCGGTGCCCAAGGGCCGCTTTCCTACTCCATGCTGGAGCCAATCGGCTGGTACCTGTACTTCTTGCCGTCCCAAAAAGTTGCAGAGGTCATCCGGTCGCCGCCGGTTTCTTCGGCATAGATGGCCATCCTCGGTTTCTTTTTCACCATCAGCTTTTTCACCGCGACCTGCTTGAAGGGCAGATTGATGATCACGAACTTGGCCTTGGGCACGGCCGCCCGCCAGGCATCCGCACCGGCGCCGTGGATGACCAGCAGGACCAGGCCCCGGGTTTCAGGGTCCTCCGAGGCAAATTGGGTCGTGATCTTAGTGTTCCCGTAGCCAAAAAAGGCATTGTAAGGATCGATCACGGTAAAGTTGTCTTCGGCCTGGTCCCCCAGGGGATTGGTGCAGCGGGCTGCGACCACCAGGTCCTCAATGCCATCGCCATTGAGGTCTGCCTTCATGGGCAGGGGCCCCGGCATCAGCTTGCAAGTCGATCCAAACTGCTTCTGGATGAAATCGTCATCCACCACCCCTGCGGCGGGCGGCGGTGGCTGCTGGGCCCAGGCGACAAACGACAGTGCAAAACCAAAAATAACGAATCGAGACATACGTAGAAACTGCATGAGAATACTTTAGTCCCGTGCGGTCGATGAAAATAGAGGCAGAAAAGGTCCCCCGAGAGCGTTCACGAACCACGTAGGGGCGGACGCCCTCGTCCGCCCTGGTCGAGCGAAGCTCGACGGTTCTGTGAGGGCGGCATCCCCGGGCGACAAACGCGCGCGTGCGGCGCCCGACCGGACGCGTGCGGTTCACTAGGTGCCGGCCGCCAGCATCTCGCAGACGCGCTGAATCTCGTCCCGCTGGGCGACGCTCAAGGCGAGAAATTCGAAGCCGTGGCGCAATCCGTCGCGATATCGCACCAGAGCACGAAACTTGATGGGATAAGGCGCCATGGGCAGCGCCAGTTCCATGGACACCACTTCCCCAGGTTCCAGTTCACCGGTCAAGGTGGCCCCAATGCCATCTTCTCCCAGCTCGCTCGTGCGTCCCCAAAGGGCAACGTTTTCTCCGGAGCGAAAAACGTGAACTGAGACCCGAACATCGAGCGGGTGGCGGGGAAAGCGGCGCGAGACGCGGGAATCAGGTTTAGGATCGGTCAGTGGGCCGCTCATGTGGCGCTTTGCGTAGCATCTTGCCGGCTGTCCCGAGGCTACCCTTTCTCAGTGCGCTAGTTTCCATGCAGGGGATATCCCGCTTCCAGCGGGAGCTTGCTTTCAATTCGCAATACGGTAATGCCCCCGGTGATGGAATACAGGTCCACCAAACCCACCGCGCCCGGCGTGGATTCCACCGCCTCTACCACCGCTTTGTCGGAATTCACCACCACAATAGCGGGGTGGTTCGCCCTGCCGTGATTGGCACTGGTGATAAGGGCCCTGACCTCATCGCTCGACATGCCATAGACCTTTTCGAGCACCAGCTTCATCTCGCTAGCGTCAGGGTTGAGGCTGAAGAGTGTGATCGGCTTGCCCTGCGGCCAGCGGTTGGTCTGTCCCTTACAGATCTTGACCAGTTCGGCCATGCTGACCTCGGTCACGCCGTTGGATTTGTTGGAAACCAGCGCCATGTCTTTGGCCCAGGCCACGGTCAAGCAACCCGCAACCGCCAGCCACACCCCGAATACCCATCGCCAAAGCACAACTCTCCCCCAGACTGTGGAACCCTGCCCCACCGATTGTCCCCGAAGCTGGAGAGATGCTCAATGACAACAGCTGCCGGGTTACCAGCAGAGACAATACACAGCCACGAAGCACGTAGGGGCCGATGTCCTCATCTGCCCCTACATGAACCGCCTGTCGTATCATCTCCTGCATGGCTGCCCTGCCCGAGCCGTCCGGCATTCTGCGCTTCGAAGACGCGCGCCACCTGGTGGAAGAACACGCCGCGCAGTTGCGTCCCCACGGCAGGGAACTGGTGGAGTTGCTGGAGGGCGCCGGACAGATTCTGGCCGAGCCGGTGCTCGCCGACCGGAATTTTCCACCATTCCCCAGGGCCATGCGCGATGGGTACGCGGTACGGGCCGCCGATCTTTCATCTCTGCCCGCAACACTTGAGGTGGTCGGAGAAATCAAGGCGGGTGCTCGAAGCGAAGATATGCTTACGCTCCAACCGGGTCAGGCCGCGGCTATCATGACGGGCGCGCCTGCTCCTGCAGGCTCCGATGCAGTCGTGATGGTGGAACACACTTCACAAGAGGCGGGACGGGTGCAGATCATGAAGCCGGTGGTCGCGGGCGACAACGTCGCCCCCGTAGCTTCGGAAGCGAAACGCGGTGAGCGTTTGCTGTCTCCCGGAGCACGACTCGACTACGCTGCCATTGCGGTGGCCGCGTCGGTGGGCCGAAGCCGTCTTCTGGTTTACAGCAAGCCGAAAGTGGCGATCCTCTCCACCGGCGACGAAATCGTGGACATCGACGTTCCCCCTGCCGCTGCCCAGATCCGCAACTCGAATACTTATTCGCTGGCGGCGCAGGTGCAGGCTGCGGGCGGGGAACCAATCCTGCTGCCAATCGCTCCCGATCAGTCAGCTCGTTTACGGGAACTCATCGCCGACGGCCTTGAAGCCGATCTGCTGCTTCTGGCCGGCGGCGTCTCGGCGGGCAAATACGATCTGGTGGAAGCAGTCCTCGCCGAATTTCAGGCAGACTTTTTCTTCACCGGTGTGCAAATCCAACCGGGAAAACCAATCGTGTTCGGGCGGGTGCCAGGTGACGCGGGCGCCCCCGCCCGAGACTCGGCAGCTTCCCCAGCCCAAGTTTATTTCTTCGGCCTCCCCGGCAATCCCATCTCCACCATGGTGACGTTCGAACTCTTCGCCCGGCCGATCCTCGAGGCCCTGGCCGGGATGACGCCGAGCAAACTGGCATTCCTCAACGCACGGCTGAAGTCAGAGATAAGAACAAGAACCGGCCTGACACGATTCTTGCCGGCGATTCTCTCTGGAGAGTTCGAAGACTCCGTGGTCGAGTTGGCACGCTGGCAAGGGTCTGGTGATGTGGCCGCGATGGCAAGAGCGAACTGTTACTTGGTTATCCCTCCGGACCGGGAACGGATTGCGGCCGGCGAATGGGTCGCGGTCCTGATGCGGTAGCACCGGAGAACCATGCGAGCGCAGCCGTGTGTGGAGTGTGGGTCGGACACTCCTGTCCGACGCTTTGGAGGTTGATGTTGAATGTAGGATTCGACTTCGGTTGACGAAAATCTGGATTAGGAGCAGAGGCCAGGTCAAACGCAAAAAACAGGTCAAAAGCGTCGGACAGGAGTGTCCGACCCACGCACATCCACATCAGATGGGAATTTGCCGGCCTAGCTTCAGGCCTTCCGCTTCCTACAAATAGTCTCGTCAATCACTGCCATGCCACCTCGAACGCGAGAGTGTCAGGCTGGGCCCCGAGAATAAGTCGTTCCAGGTTCGAACACGGAAGATGCATGTGTTGCTAAGATAATGCTATTCGCGGCGGAGGCAAGTGGCTCAGAAGCTTTCACACTACGATGAGGCAGGCCGGGCAAAGATGGTGGATGTTTCCACAAAGGCCGCCAGCAAGCGCGCGGCCGCCGCCAGCGCTTTCGTCACGCTGAAGCCCGCCGTGCTGAAGGCGCTGCCGAAAAATCCCAAGGGTGATCCCCTCGAAGTGGCCCGGTTGGCGGGCATCATGGCGGCCAAACGCACGTCCGAGCTGATCCCGATGTGCCATCCCCTGCCGCTTTCCCACGTTGATGTGACCATGCGGCTGTGCGAGAATGGCGTCGCCATCACCTCAAGTGTTATCACCACGGCGGTTACGGGAGTCGAGATGGAAGCCCTGGTCGCGGCCAGCGTCGCCGCCCTGACCGTGTACGATATGTGTAAAGCGCTGGACAAGGGAATCGAAATCCGGGAGATCGTGCTCGAGCACAAATCCGGAGGCAAGAGCGGTAACTACACCCGCGTCCGCACGAAGACCTAGCCCTGTCATGCCGAATAGCGTCAAAGTCCTGTTAGTGGACGACAATCCCATGGTCTTGGGGCTGTTGCACGGTGCCCTGAGCGCGCTGGCCAGCGTCACCACCTCCAGCGACTCCGCCGACGCCCTGCTTAAAGCCGTGGACGACCCGCCCGATCTGCTGGTCAGCGACTACCGCATGCCCGGTATGGATGGCCACCAGTTAGTCGAGCGGCTGCGCAGCCGCCCCAAGACCGCGGGCATTGCCGTAATCCTGCTGGCCAGCAAGGCAGATATCTCGGAAAAACTCTCCAGCCAGGAACCGGTCGATGATTTCGTGGAGAAGCCGTTCTTCCTCAAAGAGGCCACCCAGCGCATCAAGCGCGTGATCGACAAAATCGCGCTGGAAAAAATGGCCAAGACCGCACCCTCGGACGGGGTCCTGCGCGGTAGCCTGGCTCAAATGAATGTCATCGACCTGGTGCAATCGCTCGAGATGGGACGCAAGAGCTGTGCTCTCACCCTGACCAACGAACGCGACAAGTGCGAAATGTATTTCAGCGAAGGTCAGGTGACCCACGCCACCTACGGTTCTCTGAGCGGGGATAAGGCGGTCTTCAAGGTCCTGGGCTGGACCGGCGGCAACTTCCAGATAAACTTCGAGGGCAAAACCAGCAAGCAGACCACCACCCTGAACACCCAGGGCCTGCTGATGGAAGGCCTGCGCATGCTCGACGAATCCAAGCGCGACGAGGGCCCCTCCGAGGAAGAAGAGGAAGATGTCCTCCTCGACTCGTGAAGCTCTTACCGCCGCCGTGCTCACGGTCAGCGATTCCTCGGCCCGCGGCGAACGCGCCGACCTATCCGGGCCCACAGTTGTAGAGGTTCTCAAACGAAAAAACTTTGCGGTGGTTGCTACTGAAATCGTTGCCGACGATCAGCCCGCCATTCAGCAGGCAATCATTCGACTGGCTGGGAAGGCCCGCCTGGTTGCGACCACCGGCGGCACTGGAATCGCCGAGCGCGACGTTACACCAGAAGCCACACGTGCCGTGTGCAGCCGATTGCTCGAAGGCATAGCCGAACGCATGCGCTTCGAAGGCTCCAGGAAAACTCCAATGGCAGCGCTGAGCCGCGCCCTTTGCGGAGTACGTGAAAAGTCGTTGGTCCTGAACCTGCCGGGAAGCCCCCGCGGCGCAGCGGAGTCTCTGGAGGCAGTGATTGATCTGCTGCCGCACGCCCTCGATTTACTGACCGGAAATACCAGTCACACATAAGCACGGTGGGTCTGACACTCTTTATGTTTAGGATGGTTCGGGTAAACTGCTAGGCTTACCCATTGAACACAATCAAGCACATATTCCTGCGCTACTCTGCATTCCTTTGGGCGCTGCTGAAGCCTCTGGGAGCCTGGGGGGTTTTTGTCATCGCAGCCCTGGACGGCGCCGCTATCGGTCTGCCCATGGACCCGATCGTTGCCACTTACGTATATCAGAATCGCTCCCGGTTCCTGCTCTATGTACTGATGGCCTCGATCGGATCGACTGTGGGCAGCATCGTCATCTACGGCATCGGATATCTGGGCGGTGAAGAATTGCTGCGCAAGCGCATCTCACCCGAGCGCTTTGAAGAGTTTCATCTGGCTTTCCAAAAGCATCCTTTCTGGAGCCTGATGTTCCCCGCCATGCTGCCCCCGCCCACGCCCTTCAAGCTGTTTGCCCTCACGGCCGCAGTCTCGGAGATGCAGCTCAGCCACTACCTGCTAGCCATCTTCGCCGGCCGCTTGGTGCGCTTCCTGACCCTGTCCATTCTCACCCTGGTGTTCGGTCCCCAGTTCGTACACATCTCCGGAGCGATTTTTCGCGAGCACTGGACCCTGGTGCTGGCACTTGTGGCAGTGGGATTGGCTATCTGGCTGGTAGTAATCAGACTAGAGAAAAGAAAAAAGTAGGCGGGGCTATGCAACTTCTGGAATCAAGAGTGACTAGGTGGAAACAGCCACCCTCGGCTGTGAACGGGGTTTCGGGTATCTTACGCTGCGGCCGCGTGGTCGCCTTTGCCGAAGGCCTCGGAAAGGGCCGCCAGCACTACCGGCGTGGCAAAAAACACAGAGGTAAACAGCAAATCGCCTTCCGTCCCCTGGCGGAAGAAGGGCAAAGCCAACGTGTAAGACGTCATCAGCCCCGCAAAGTTTTTGGGATACATGTCATACGCCCCCCACACCGCAAAATTGCTGATGATGAAGAATGACACTGAACTGGTGAGAGCCGCGCCAATCACGGGCAACGGTTTCGCATTCGCCCGCAGCCGGGTTCCCAGCCACAGTATCGCCGCGTACCAGGCCCAGGTCACGAAATGGTCCCAGACAAACGGGTAGGCGTACACCACCTTGGTAAGGACTACGTCTGAAGCAGCCATCACGATCAACGGCACCCACAGGAAGCGCCGCGGGCCGCGGGCACCGAAGAAAAGCAGGGCCGCTGCCACCGGAGTAAACGTCCAGGGATGCGGCATAAACCGAACTGCGACGGCAAGCGCCAGGAACAGGTAGGCCAGCATGATCACCTCAAGTTGCAACCATGATTGTGGCGCGCCGCAAGCGGCGCGTCAAGCGCTGCCGACTCGGGGCAGTAGCTCAGTTTGAAATTCTGGTGGTCTGCCAGGGCGATTTTGGGTGGAGCAGCGCTTTAGTTAGGGCTGCAATCGGGGCGACGCAGAGCATGCGGCTTCCGCCGCTGAGGTATTGCAGGGGCTGAAGCCCGCTGTAAGAGACAGTCGCGGTATGCAGGCCTGAAGGCCTGCTCCACCCGTTGCCGATGACGTCATGTGGGCGGTCTCAACCTGAGCCACTGCCGACTCGGCCCATGGCTGCGGGCGCCCCCACCCGCGCACGGCCAGTCAAAATTGAAAAGCCGGGAGTCAAAGTCGAACGCCCCAAGTGAAAGGCTCCAACTAAAGTCAAAGGCCGCGGGCGAGGGCGCCCCGCGCCACATAAGGCTAGGGCGTGGCCTGACGGCTGCGCGATCCAAATGCCTCCCGGACAACCTTCAGGTTCCGATCAAGCGCCACGCTCGCGCCCAGCAGGTTCCCCCGCGTCCCGGTTGGGTCGTAATAGCGGAGGTCGCGGAATCGAACGATGTAACCTGACCCGGTCTCCTCCGTCTCCACCACGGGATACTGCGCCCAGTCCAGATACACCCGCCCCAGGCCGCTGCGCTTGGCAGCCAAGGTCACCGGAGTCTCTTCCGGCTTCTGCCGAACCTGCATTCGACCCTCCGGGTCGGCCTCCGGGACAGAAGAATCCACCGCCATGGTCGCGAAGAAATCGCGGGTCTCGACTACGCCATACCACTGAAACGGATTCAGCCAGCGAGGGTAAGCCGAGACTCGCACCGGGTCAGCTCCATCGTAGATCCGCGAGTTGAGTGCGTTAACCGCGCGCCGGTGCTCATAGTCCCGAAGGCCCCACACCATGATCACGCCCAGCAGCGCCACCACCGCGGCGAGACGTCCCGGTGGGCCCGTGCGGCGCACTCCGATCTCGTCGTTGATCAGCGAAAAAAGCGCGGGCACCACCAAGCCGCCGATCAACAAGATCAGAAGGATCGGTTCGATGATGAAGACGATGTCCCACGAATACCACTTCTCCCCAAAAGGCCAGAACGGGCGTACGCCGTAGTTATTGGTGAAGTCGAGCAGGATATGGGTAAGCCCCGCAAGATACGCGAACAGGAGCAGCAGGCCCCAACGCGGCGGCAAATTCGGGTCTTTCACCTTGCGACCGCGCAGGCGCCAGATGAAATACATCAGTCCGACGACCAGCGCCTGTACCAGAATGAGCCCGAGAAAGGAGTGGGTGAAGCCGCGGTGATGGGCGAAGCCGAAGACCGGGTTCTTGAAATTCCCCAGGATGTCGATATCGGGGGCTTCCGCCGCCAAGGTCATCGTGGCCGTGGCCAGCGCCGTCTTGCGGTTGATCCCGGTACGGGCCAGACAAGCTCCGGTAAGGAAGTGAGTTATTGGTTCCAAAACTTATTGTATCGCCCCCCGGCAGCCGTGTGGGTCGGACACTCCCTTCGACTTCGCTCCGGGCAGGCTCTGTCCGACGCTTTTGACTTTGATCTCGGTTTTTGAACCTGGTAAGCACAGGACCAATACCAAATTCAAAATCAAAGGCGTCGGACAGGAGTGTCCGCCCCATACGGAAAGAGCAACTTCAGCGCATCGGGCACCATGCTGATCGTGGCCGGCAGCGTTCCCAGCAATTCTCCATCGGCTTCCACAAAGATGCGGGAATTTGCAGTCGCATCCACCCGCGCCCGGCAAGCTATCGTAATGCCGTGCACCAGATCGATTCCATTCACCTGCCACCGCGCTCCTAACAGGCCGCGCACGATGTAGCTCAAATACGCCATCCGGCTGCGGGTGCGAAAAAGCACCAGCCGCAAATCGTTGCGATCGAGTGAAGCCCCCGGCGCCAACTCGCGCAGGACGCCGCCAAAGTTCCGAATGCGAACCGCCAGCAGTTGAGACACTTCCGTCGGCGAGTCCGCCTTCATCTCGACCGCGAATTTTTCCATGGGATGAGTCAACCACAGTCGCGTAGCCTTGGCATAGTAAGCGGCCATGCCCAGGCGGCCTTTGACCAGCGGGTTCAACTTGTAGAACAGATGCGCATCGGCGCCGATCCCCGCCGCGACCGTGAAGAACCGCGAGCCGCGCTGGCCTTCAAGATCGGTATATTCCACGTGGCCGAGTGCAATGCGCCGAGGCGCTGCAGTCAGCAGCGCCTTGGCCGCGCCCGTCGGCGAAAGCGGCAACCGCAAATCGTGCGCCAGCGTGTTGGCCGTACCCAGAGGAATGATGCCCAGGGCGGCATCGCTTCCCGCCATGCCCTGGAGAACGTCATGCGCGGTGCCATCACCTCCACAGGCGATGATGGTGTCACATCCGTTGGCGATGGCCTGGCGCGCCTGTTCGCCGGCCTCTGCCTGCCCGCGCGTGGGCTCAGCGGCCGCAGCGACCCCGGCCCGGTGAAGCACAGCCAAGACCGCGTCAACGTGCGTCTTCCGCCGGTGGCGCCGTCGCCCAGAGAGCAGGTTATAAAAGAGAGTGGCCTTGCGCATGAGGATTGGGGTTGCAAATCAGAATGGATTGTACTGGAAGCCAGAGCATGCCTCCCGGTTGCGCCTGACGGCTCTTTTAACTAAGCTATCCCCGCTGGGCCCATTCATCTTTCAATCGATCATCCATTGGAGGGAGCACTGCCATGAGAACCCGGCTCTCGGTCTTGTTCGTCCTGTTGCTGAGCGGCATGGTCGCAGCTCAGAATCATGCGGCTCAGGATCACTCAACTCCCGCTCAACCAAAGCCGGCCACCCTGATGACCGGACTGGGAGACTTGCATCATCCCGTCTCCACCAAGAATCCACAGGCGCAGCAATTCTTCGATCAGGGACTGCGCCTGATTTACGCTTTCAACCACGACGAGGCCGCCCGATCGTTCAAACGTGCCGCCGAGCTTGACCCCAAGCTGGCCATGGCGCACTGGGGAGTGGCTGAAGCCGTGGGGCCGAACTACAACGATCCCGCCAGCGATGAGCGCTTTGCCGAGGCTCATAACGCCATACAGAAGGCGCTTGATCTGTCAGCCGATGCTTCTCCCGCCGAGCAAGCCTACATTCAGGCCATGGCGCTGCGATTCCCGGCTGATCCTAAAGCTGACCGGCGGCAGGCGGCCGAGGCTTATCACGACGGCATGCGTGAGATGTCAAAGAACTTTCCCGATGATCTGGATGCAGCCACCCTGTTCGCCGAATCCGGCATGAACCTGCACCCCTGGGGTCTGTGGCACCGTGACGGAACTCCCGAGGCCAACACGGAAGAGATCGTGGCCACCCTCGAGTCCGTAATCAAGCGCGACCCCAACCACATGGGAGCGATCCACTACTACATTCACGCCGTCGAGGCCTCCAAGTCTCCCGAAAGGGCGTTGGCGGCTGCGAACCGCCTGGCCGCTATGGCGCCGGCGGCGGGCCACCTCGTACATATGCCGGCCCACGTCTACATTCGCACCGGCGACTACGCTGCAGCAGTAAAGACCAACCAGGCGGCGGCCATCGCCGATCGCGCCTACATCAAGGCCAGCGGTGCGCAGGGCCTCTACCCCATGATGTATTACAGCCACAATCTGCATTTCATCGCCATGTGCTCGGCCATGAACGGCGATTACGCCGAGGCCATGAAGAGCGCGCAGATGCTGGCGGCTCACGTGCGGCCCGGTGTGAAAGCCATGCCTCCCCTCGAAGGCTTCGTGACCATTCCCATGGCAGTGGACGTCCGCTTCCACAAGTGGGATGAAATATTGAAGACGCCGAAACCCGATCCCGGAATGCAGGTCGAGACCATATTCTGGCACTTTGCCCGAGGTATGGCCCTGGCCGCCAAAGGCAGGCCGGATGACGCACAGGCCGACTACCAGGTGGTGGCCGACGCGGAAAAGAACACGCCCGAAGATGCCGTCTTCGCTATGCCAGTAAACAACAAGACCAAAGACGTCCTGACAATTGCCCGAGATGTATTGGGCGCGAAAATTGCCCTGGCCAGGAAAGATAACGCTACCGCCATCGCCCAACTGCAGGAAGCGGTCGAGGTCCAGGACTCGTTGAAATACAACGAACCGGAAGACTGGTTCTTCCCCGTGCGGGAGTCCCTGGGAGCGGTGCTTCTGATGAACGGCGACGCGGCCGGCGCAGAAAAGGCCTTCCGCGAAGATCTTGACCGCCACCCGCGCAACCCGCGCTCACTGTTCGGCCTGGAAGAGGCCCTGAAAGCACAAAAGCGCGACTACGATGCTGCCTTCGTGCAAAAGCGATTCCTGGCGTCCTGGAAGGGCACGCCGCAATTGAAAGTGGAAGACCTGGTGTAACACAACAATGTGTGGGTGGGACTCTCTTATCCGACGCTTTTGATTTTGGTTTTGATCTTGGCCAGGACTAGTGAAGAACATCTCCTGAATCTCACAATCCAGCCAGGTCAAAGCCGACGGGAAAACTGTGTGGCGCGGACCTGCCCTGAGCGCTCAGGGCAGGTTCGCGCCACAACACGATCTCATTTTGCTCGAATCACGTAGACGTGGTGAGGCAAGTCTCTCCACACCACTTTCTTCCAGAGGCTCAATCCGATCTTCTCGGCCACCCGCTGCGACGGCCGGTTTTCCGGCCGGATGAGCGCGATGAGCTGCCCGGCTCCTAACTTCTCGAATCCATGATCCCGGCAAGCGGCGGCTGCTTCCGGAGCCAATCCCTGGCCCCACAGATCGCGCCGCACGTGATAGCCGATTTCGATCTCATCCACTCCATCAACCGCTTGCCGGACTAACCCGCAATTTCCGATAACCTCGCCGCTGGGCTTCAAGACCATCGCCCAGAGGCCGTGGCCGTGCTCACGGTAACGCCGCCGGTTGCGTTCGATCCAGGCTTCAACCCCATCCCGATCGAGGGCTGCGGGGTAGTAGCGCATAGTCTCGCGATCAGACAGGACTGCCGCCAGCGCTGCGAGATCCTCGGGAGTGAATTCGCGAAGCACCAGTCGCTCTGTTTCAAGAATATGCATCTCTAGTGTGCAAAATGTGCAATGTGGCGCGGACCTGTCCTGAGAGAAGTCGACGGGCACGTCCGCGCCACGCAACCCCTGCCCGAATATAATCTTTCAGTCATGGCCACTGCGACCAAGGGCTCCGAAAAAAAGATCGAAGCGCTGCGCGACAAAATCCGCCACCACGAGTATCTCTACTACGTTCTCGACGCACCCGAGATTTCCGACGCCGAATTCGACCAGCTCATGATTGAGCTGAAGAAGCTCGAAGACGAACATCCGGAGCTGGTGACGGCCGACTCGCCCACCCAGCGCGTCGGGGGCAAGCCTCGCGAAGGCTTCGTCAAGGCGCCGCACTCCTCGCCCATGCTGTCACTCGACAACACCTACAACGAGGACGATCTCCACAACTGGGAGCGCCGCGTGCACGAACTCAGCGGCCGCGAGGACATCGACTACGTTTGCGAGCTCAAGCTCGATGGTATGTCCCTGGCGCTGCACTACGAAAATGGCAAGCTGGTGCGCGGCATCACCCGCGGCGACGGCACCATCGGCGAAGATGTCACCCTCAATGTGCGCACGGTCCGCTCCATCCCCCTGTCAATTCCGCTGGAGAAGCTGAAAAAGGCTGGGATTCCCGCCAATTTCGAAGTTCGCGGCGAAATGCTCATGCCTATCGCGGCCTTCAAGAAGATGAACGAGGAGCGCGAACAAAAAGGGCTTTCTGTTTTCGCCAACCCGCGCAACGCGACCGCCGGCACCGTCCGCCAACTCGAGCCCAGCATTACCGCCCAGCGCCGGCTCGACTATTTCACTTACGCGCTGCTGAAAGATGGCCGCACCTACTTCGACCGCCACTGGGAAACCTTGGTTGCTTTGGACGCCGCTGGTTTCAAGGTCAACCGCACGCGCAAACTGGCCAGGACCTTCGACCAGATCTGGGCCTTCATTGAACAAGAGGAGCCCAAGCGCGAAACGCTGCCTTACGAAATCGACGGCATCGTCATCAAGGTCGATCGTACTGCACTGCAACAGGAACTCGGCTACACCGGCAAGGCGCCGCGTTGGGCCATCGCCTACAAATACGCCGCGCGTGGCGGGATCACGAAAATTGAAGACATCCTGGTGCAGGTGGGGCGCACTGGAAAACTCACGCCCGTGGCCGCGCTCAAGCCGGTTCCGATCGGCGGCACCACGGTCAGCCGCGCCACCCTCCACAACATGGACGAGATCGAACGCCTGGGCGTAAAGATCGGCGACTGGGTGGAAGTGGAACGCGGCGGCGACGTGATCCCCAAAGTCACGAGCGTGATCGAAGACAAAGACCACCCCCGCGGCCACAAATCCTTCCACATGCCGGAACGGTGCCCGGTCTGCGGAGGCCACGTCGTCCGCACCGAAGGCGAGGCCGACCACCGCTGCGTCAATGCCAACTGCCCGGCCAAGCTGCGCGAGACCATCCTGCACTTCGCCTCGCGCGGCGTGATGAACATTGACGGCCTGGGGGACGCGCTGGTCACGCAACTCACCGACCGCAAGCTGGTGAAGAACGTGGCCGATATCTACAAGCTGGCCAAAGAGAATTTGCTCTCGCTCGAACGCATGGGCGATAAGTCCGCCCAGAACGTGCTCGATGAGATCGACAACTCAAAGAAGCTGCCGCTGGAGCGCGTGATCTACGGCCTCGGCATTCGTTTTGTGGGCGAACGCACGGCGCAATTCCTGGCCGAGCATTTCGGTTCCATGGACGCGCTGATGAACGCCGGCGAAGAAGAGCTGCAGGAAGTAAATGAAGTCGGCCCGCGCATCGCCGAAAGCATTGTAGAGTTTTTTCAGGAGCCCAAGAACCGGGCACTGGTAGAGCAACTGCAAGAACTAGGCTTGCGGCTGACTGGAACGAAAAGGCAACGGGGCACGAAACTCGCCGGCAAGACTTTCGTGCTCACCGGCACACTGCCCCACCTCACTCGGGATGAAGCCAAGAAGATGATCGAGGACGCCGGCGGCCGGGTCTCCGGCTCAGTCAGCAAGAAAACAGATTTCGTAGTGGCCGGAGATGACGCGGGGTCCAAGCTGGATAAGGCCAAAGAGCTGGGAGTCAAAGTAATCGGCGAGAAAGAAATGCAGGAACTGCTGGGCTAGTAACATCTGCAGGGTTCCGGATCTGGGTGGGACCGGAATCTGTGTGGGGCCGGGTCTCTGACCCGGTCCCACACACTACTCCACCATCGCCCCCTTAATCCTTCCATACGTCGTTTCCAAACTCTCCGGCAGCACCCTGGTTTCCCCTATGACTGACATGAAATTGGCGTCCGCTACCCAGCGCGGCAGCGCGTGCAGATGGATATGTCCTGCCACTCCCGCTCCCGCCGCCTTGCCGATATTCATCCCCAGATTGATCCCGTCCGGGGTATAAAGCTGGCGCAAGACCCGCTCCATCTTCTGCCCCAGGTCCATCATTTCGTGGGACGCCTCCAGTGGCAGCTTCTGCAGTTCATCCACATGAGCAAAAGGCACGATCATCACGTGCCCCGAGGTGTAGGGATAGGTGTTCAAGACCACATAGCAGTACTGGCCGCGATGAACAATGTGGGTTTTGGCATCGTCCCCGGCCTTCGGCAAATCGCAGAAAATGCAGCCGGGGGTCTTATCGATGCCGGCAACGTAGGCATAGCGCCAGGGCGTCCAAAGATAGTCCATGGCAAGGCAGAGTAGCAGAACAGCGCTTCTGGCTTCTAGCTGCAGCTCGTAGCCAGAGGCCGGAAGCCAGAGGCTGTTTTTGTTGTTTGACACTGTTCGGAAGCGATTGCTACACTCGAAGAGTTCCCTTTGGACGCGGGTTTGCTTAGAGACGTCCGACCGCTGGGATTGTTCCAGTCCGTCCGCCAGGGCGGGCTCAACACAACCTTAGACTAACGCCAGCCGTCCGCTAATCGTCCCGCATTCGTCCCCGCACCCACGTGCGCGGAAAACCCGAGAGAGGCCATCAACCTTGCCTGACGATAACAACGCCCACAACCTGGATTCCGCGACTTCGACTTCAGTCGTGGAGCGACCCGTGGAATCCGCGGAGGGCTCGACCGTACACAGCGACTCCCCCCAACCCCAGGCTGCGCACAACGAAGTAACCCAGAATCTGGACGAAAAACCCTCAACCACCGAAGACTTCGCCGCCGCCCTCGAGAGCTTCACCACCGAGACGGAAGAAGCTGCCCGCGAGGACAACGTCATCAAGGGCACTGTGCTCAAAATTACCCCCACGCACGTGGTGGTGGATATCGGCGCCAAGTCCGAAGGCATGCTCCCCATTGCCGAGGTAATGGACCACTCCGGCAAACCGCGCTTCCAGCCCGGCGACGAGATCGCGGTGATGCGCGACAAGGGTGAGACCGAGGAAGGGTACATCAATCTTTCCCATCAAAAGGCGCAGCGGCTGCGCGCCTGGGACGAGATTGAGAAGGCTCACAACGAGAAAAAGCCGATCAAGGCGGTGGTGATCGAACGCATCAAAGGCGGCCTAACGGTCGATATTCTCGGCGCCCAGGCCTTCCTGCCCGGCTCCCAGGCTGACTTGCGTCCTCTGCGCAATCTAGACGTCCTGAAGGGCGAGACCATCGAAGTCGCCGTTATCAAGCTGAACAAAAAGCGCGGCAACATCGTCGTTTCCCGCAAGCAGTTGATGGAAGAGGAACAGAACGAAAAGAAGTCGAAGACTCTGGAGCATCTGGAAGAAGGCACTGTGCTCACTGGAGTGGTAAAGAACCTCACCGAGTATGGCGCCTTCGTCGACCTGGGCGGAATCGACGGCTTGCTCCACATCACAGATATGTCATGGGGCCGCCTCACGCACCCCCGGGACCTGGTCAACGTCGGCGACCAGATCCAGGTGAAAGTACTGAAGTTCGACAAAGACAAGCAGCGGGTTTCGCTAGGATTCAAGCAGCTCACCCCTGACCCGTGGCTGGATGCGTCGCATCGCTATCCGGTCGGTGCCCACGTCAGCGGGCGCGTCATCAGCGTCACCGACTACGGCGCCTTCGTCGAGCTCGAGCAAGGCATTGAAGGCCTTGTCCACGTCAGCGAGATGACATGGTCCAAGCGCATCAAGCACCCGTCGAAGCTGGTCAATGTTGGCGATCAGGTCGATTGCGTGGTGTTGAGCGTGAATCCGCAGGAACGACGCATTTCGCTCGGCATGCGCCAGCTGGCGGCCAATCCCTGGGACGCGCTGCATGACAAGTACCCGGTAGGCGCAACCGTCGAAGGCCGGGTACGCAACCTTACCGACTTCGGCGCCTTTGTGGAAATCGAGGAAGGCATCGACGGCCTGGTGCACGTCAGCAACCTGAGCTGGACCAAGCGCGTGAAGCATCCCTCGGAAGTTTTGAAGAAGGGCGACCGGGTCAAAGCCATCGTACTGGCCATCGAACCCGACAAGCGCCGGCTTTCCCTGGGCGTGAAACAGCTTCAGCCTGATGTTTGGGAGACTTTCTTCGCACAACATCATGTCGGCGACGTGCTGCACGGCAAAGTTTTGCGGGTGGCCACGTTCGGCGCTTTTGTGGAAATCGCCGAGGGCATCGAAGGCCTCTGCCACAACAGCGAAGCCGTGGATGCGAACGGCCAGCCCCTCGCACTCGAACCCGGTGTCGAGCACGACTTCAAGATCATCAAGATGAACCCGGAAGAAAAGAAAGTCGGCTTGAGCATCAAGGCGGTGGGCGAAGAAGCATCCCGCTCCGAGGTGGAAGCCTACAAGCAACCCGTATCAAGCACCGGCGGATCCACCATCGGCGAGCTCATGTCATGGAAGCGTGCCGGCGGTGACAACAGCTAGGGGCTCGCTGCTTCCGCGTCTAAGATTTTGCTGAAGACATAGTGACTTGGCGGCGAGCCATCTCCTTGCGCGTACAATGTTCGCGTGCCGGATCGAATTGCGCGCACGGTCCAGACCTGGTGGGTACTAGCCGCTTCTCTGGCATTATGTGCTGGCTTGTGGTACTGGGCAGTCCTCATCTTCGCGCCGGCCAACACGGCGTCCGCGCAGCAACACCACCGGCCAATGGGCAACAATTCTGATTTGTATGCCCGCTGGTATGGTACGCGTGAGCTCCTGCTTCATCATCGCGACCCCTACAGTCGCGAGGTTACGCGTGAAGTACAGACCGGTTTTTACGGCCGCCCTCTCGAGCCACAAAATGTTTCCGATCCGACGGCCCAGGAGGGATTCAACTATCCGCTGTATGCTGTTTTTCTCGTCGCTCCCTTCGCGAGCCTCAGTTTCGCCACGGCACTAGCGATTTTCCGTTGGCTCCTGATTTCGGCGGCCGCGTGCAGTGTGCCTCTGTGGATGAGGGCCCTGGGTTTCCACCCGCGGCTCCCGCTTGTGCTGGCTGGCATGGTGCTGACCGCAGGCGCCTATCCTTCAGTGATGGAGTTCTACCAGCAGAACCTTGCCGCGCTCGTCATCTTTCTCCTCGCGGGCGCCATGGCGTCAATCGCCCGCGGCTGGCTTGCCCTCGCGGGCTTCTTGCTGGCTCTGTCGACCATCAAACCCGAAATAGCCGGTCTGATGGTCTTCTGGTCTGTGCTCTGGGCAGCCGGCCAGTGGCGAAAACGCTACGCATTGATTGCCAGCTTCAGTGCAACCTTGGCCATACTGATCGTCGCGGCGGAGATCACGCTCCCGCATTGGATCGGCAGGTTTCTCGCTGCCGTTCGCGATTATCAGATCCAGGACGTCGATTTGCCGATCACAGAAGTGCTTCTGCCACGGTTTGCCGGAAGGGTGGTCACCTACGGTTTGATTGGCCTCTTGACGGTTCTACTCTGGCGCTGGAAAGGCAGCGAAGAAGGCTCGGACACCTTCAGGCTGGGCATCGCCTGGGCGGCCGCCGTGAACCTGTCTGTCTTACCCAAACTCGCGGCGTATAACCAGCTCGTGCTCGTGCCCGCCCTGATAGTTCTGCTGGGTCGCTGGCAGGATATTCTGCAGGGCGGCCTCATCACGCGATCATTGGCGAAGGCAGCCCTTGCTTCGCAGTTGTGGCAGTGGATCGCTGCCCTGGGACTGGCCGTGTGTTCTCTTGCCATATCACCCCGGTTGGCGCGCAGCGCAGCCAATGCTCCTCTATACACACTGCTTGCTTTGCCGCCGCTGGTTTTGGGGGCTGTCGCCCTGTTAACGTTTTCGCGCCGATTCGCTCCTGGAAATGTGCCGGGGCCGGCGCAACGCTGAATGCGCATCAATCCAGAGGGCAAGTCAGTGGTTTCGGAGTGGTAACTGATCTGCTGCGACAAACCTGCGGAGGCCAGAGCTGACCCCGTGAGGTGCAGGCTTATCAGGACAAGCGCACATCCACCCGCTTACGATCTTCGTCCGATACCTGGAAGAATTCTCGGGGCTTCAAGGCCATCATGCCCGCCAGGAAGACTTCCGGCAGCTGCTTTATGCGGGTGTTGTAAGTGTTCACATCGTCGTTAAAAAACTCGCGCCGGTCAGCGATGCGTTCCTCCAGTTCAGAAATCCGGTTCTGCAACTTCAGGAAATTCTCATTCGCCTTCAGCTCAGGATAGTTCTCCGCCACCGCGAACAGGCCGCGCAGTGCGCCGGTCATCATCAGGTCGGCCTGGGCCTTCTGCCCGATGCTGGCCGCACTCATTGACGCCGCGCGCGCCTGCGTGACCGACTCCAGCGTCTGGCGTTCGTGCTGCATGTAGCCTTTCACCGTCTCCACTAGGTTCGGAATCTCGTCCCGGCGCTGTTTGAGCAGGACATCAATATTCGCCCAGGCACGGTCATTATCGTTCCGCAGCCGGACCAGTTCGTTGTACATGATGATCAGGTAAAGCAGCACTCCCGCCACAACGAAGAACACGGCCGCCGCTGCAACAATGCTAATGCCCATCTTCACCCCTCGGTCATCCTGAGCGAAGTAGCTGCTTCGCTTGCGACGCAGCTACGCAGTCGAAGGACCCCTCTAGCGGACCCCATTCGCCGCAGCCGTGCTTCCTAGTACAAGTTCAAGTGCCACAGCAGCAGGGCCAGACAAAACAGGGTCAGCGCCGCCCCGCCAAACACCATGCCCACCGCCCGCTTACGCAGATCGTGCTGTACCGCCTGCTCCGGCTTCCAGGAGATAAGGAAGGTCTGCTCATTCTCTCCTCGTACAATCATGTTGCGGTCATGGGCGTCATGCGCTTCCGGATTCTCTACGCAGGTTCCGGTCACGTGATACTCCTGCCCCGGCAAAATCAGAGATTCGCGCAAGCGGTAACGCCCGCTGGCTTGTTCTGAGGACTGGGGAATGGGCAAGCCGCCAGTTTCCCGAATGTGCTGCAGAAACATCTGCCGCTTCTGCTCCTTTTCAGGATCGGCCAGCGGTTGTGCCGCGGCGATCTTGTCGATCAGATCGACGGGAATCCTTCCTCTTCCCGACGTCGCCTGCGGTATCAGGCGGACCATCTCGAGCAGGGTCTGACGCCCCTGTTCGCGCCTGGGGTCGTCCAGCGGGCCCTTCTTATCCAGCCAGTGCTCCATCTTGGAGGCGAGAGCGTTTGCGCCTGCCCGGTGGACGTACTGCAGCAACTCCTCGTCGCTCGCGCCGGTTCCCATCAGAGGCGCAATGTGGGCGCCATCCACAATCCGGGGTGGGCTCTCCGGCAGATCGTATTCCGCGGAGTAGGAGTCAACCAGCACCTTCCCGGTCTGGTCCTGGACGTAGAACTTGCCCCCGTCCATGTCGGTGCGGTAGTGCTTCCATCCACCATGCTCGCCGGTTTCGTAGTGTTCAATCTTGACCTGATAGAGACAGCAGGGAGTGCGGGTGACGGGACTGGGGATCAGTTGATCGGACAGGGCTCGCCCCCGCACCTGCACCAGGCCCATGGGGATGCTGCGGATGGGCATGCGCGGTGTGTCGGCGACGATCTTGAATTCGCGAAATACACGGAAGCCCTTGAAGAAAATCCAGACTCCCGCTCCTGTCCCCAGAAACAACGCGCCCGTCGGATCGGATCGGCTCATACCTGACTTACAAGCAGAATGCTACTCAATCCAGCCCTGGAGGAGCAATTGCCAATGTAGGCGCGAGCGTCCAGTTGGTGCAAGGGTTGGCAGTCCATTGGCGGAACCGGGAGGCAATTACAGGGACGCACGAAGGTGGACACTCGCGCCTAAATTGCGAGGCTATTTCGTGCCAATCTTCAGATTGATATTTACCGTCGGGCGGGTATCGAACTGGCTCACCGTCTTGGTGTCGCTCTTGGCGTCTTTGTATTGGGCGTAAACTTCATAGTCCACGTTGGGCGATAGCGCCGGAAAGCGATACATGCCATCTTTGCCCACAATGAACGTCTTTACTGCGCGCGTGCGGGTATTGGCCAGATAAACCACGGAATCAGGAAGGGGGGCGTCGGCGTTGTTAACGACTCTCCCGGTCAACAGTCTCCCGGCATCTCCGCTCTTGTCCTTAGCAGAAGCCGGCAGAGTGGCGATGGCAAAAGCCAGCGCAAGGATCATCAGAGCTACCACGCCGTGCTTTCTCATAAGGATAGCCTCCCGCAAACCTACTGCTTTAGATGCAAACCCAGGTCCTGCCGCTCATCATTGTCCACGTGTACCTTGACCTCGGCGTCCTGGTGTAACTCCTTGCCAGCCGGTGACTTAAAGCCCTTCAAGTCGGCCCAGACCAGGTAGTCAGCCGGCCCCGGAGGCACCCGCAGGGCAAACTCGCCGTTGTGATCGGAATAGAGCTCCCAGTGGGCTTTCTTCTGGTCAGCCCGGCGGACCTTCACCTTTACGCCATATAGTGGACGATTGTCCGGCCCCCAGACGGTCCCAAAAATCAGCGCGTAAGGTTGGTCGGGTCGCTGACCCACCGCAGCGGCCTGGCTGGCGGGCACCGAGATGGCGAAGCCAAGGGCGATGATCAGGAACCTGAGGCAGATCCGCGCGGAAGATGCCGGGATGCAGCGGGAGCTAGGAATCGTCTCCGTCCCCCATTTCCTCTAGTTCTTCCTCGTCGAGGACGGCCTCTTCCACCGGCTTCAACTCGATGGGATTTACGGTAACAATTTCGAAGTCGCTGCCGCACTCGGGGCAGGAAACGATTTCGCCTTCGTCAACCTCCTCTTCGTCGATGTCGAGGTTGGTCTCGCATTCGGGACAATAAATCATGCTGGCCTCCGGGCTGGACGGGTGTCCTGATAGAGTGCTCCTGTTAATATTTAGTTTCTCCGGGGCCAGAGGTCAAGTGCTGGTGACCGGAAAAGAGTACGCCCACAAGCTTACTCTGTGGACATCATGTTTGCTTCCCGAATTTCTTCGATTCTCGCGCTGCTGACCGTATTGTTCGGGTCCGTACCCTACCGCACCCTGGCGCAAGCCAGCCTCGAACCCAGGCCGCCCGCAGATCCTCAAATCGCGGCGGCCCTGACCCAGATCTCGGCGCAGCGGATCCAGGCCAATATCGAGAAGCTGGTGAGCTTCCAGACCCGCCTCACGCTCTCGGCCCAGGACCCGGATTCGATCAGGGCCGGCCACGGCATCGGCGCGGCGCGGGAATGGATCAGGGCCGAATTCGAAAGCTACTCCCGTGCCTGCGGTGGCTGCCTCGAAGTCAAGACCGACAGCTTTACCGAAAGCCCTGCGGACCGGATTCCGAAACCCACGGTTATCACCAATGTTTATGCGGTGCTGAAGGGTGCCGACCCGGAAGGCGCCAAACGCATCGTGCTGGTCACCGGTCACTACGATTCGCGTAATAGCGATACCCTCGATGTAAGCGGTGTCGCCCCCGGCGCCAACGACGACGGCAGCGGCACTGCCGTCAGCCTGGAATGCGCCCGTGTCCTCAGCCAGATGAAGTTTCCCGCAACGATTATTTTCCTGACCGTGGCCGGCGAAGAGCAGGGCCTGAACGGCAGCCATCATTTCGCAAAAATGGCAAAGGACCAGAATTGGGACATCGAAGCCGTGCTGAACAACGACATCGTCGGGGGCGATCGTAGTTCGCAGCAAGACCCTGGCGTCGTGCGCGTATTCTCGGAAGGCGTGCCGGCTGCCGCCAGCGAAGCCGAATTGCGCCGGGTGCGCAATCTGGGTGGGGAGAGCGATTCCACCTCCCGCCAGCTCGCCCGTTACATTGCTGAGGTCGGCCGCACCTACCAGACCGCGGCCAAGCCGTTGCTGGTCTTCCGTCTGGACCGCTACCTGCGCGGCGGAGATCACTATTCCTTCAACCAGCAGGGTTACGCGGCGGTTCGCTTCACCGAGTACCGCGAAGATTACAACCACCAGCACCAGAACGTTCGTACGGAAAACGGCATCGAATACGGCGACCTTCCCAAGTTCGTCAATTTTGATTATGTTGCGAATGTGGCGCGGGTCAATGCGGCAACCCTGGCGTCTCTGGCGTCGGCGCCTGCTCCGCCCATCCGGGTGCGTCTGGAAACCAAGGACCTGGAAAACGACTCGACCCTGACCTGGGAGGCGTCTCCGGGCAGCGCCTCCTACGAAGTCTTATGGCGCGGTACAACAAGCCCGGAATGGGAACACGCCCAGGCAGTGGGAAATGTGACCCGCACCACGATCCCGCTGTCGAAGGATAATGTGATTTTCGCGGCACGCGCCGTCGATGGTAAAGGGCATCGCAGTCTGCCAGTGGTGCCCCAGCCCGAAAGATGAGACAGTAATAGCTGCATCCCGCTGATTGTCAGAGACCGATTTAACCGAGCACGACCGGAGCCAATTGTGCCGCGAAGCCGAGAAATGACGCTGAGCCTGCCGCCTTTCACCCGCGCGGTCACCTGGCTGCTCGCGATCAACACCGCCGTCTTCCTGCTGCTTGAACTCTTCGGCATGACTCTGATTGACGTTGCGCGCTGGGTGCGTGACTACCTGGCGCTCGAGCCTCAGGCCGTTGTCCACGGCGCCATCTGGCAATTGGTGACTTACAGCTTCCTGCATTTTGAATTCTGGCACTGGTTTGGCAACATGCTGGGCATCTGGATGTTTGGCTCGGCCTTCGAGGGGGCATGGGGCACGCGCCGCTTCGTGGAGCTCT
>Ga0335085_10001639_pt1 | contig 45939 bp, 67 predicted proteins | sample Lox_Sample_45_FD_206712 | JGI IMG/M metagenome (GOLD analysis project Ga0335085, IMG submission 206712) | Soil microbial communities from Loxahatchee National Wildlife Refuge, Florida, United States - Lox_Sample_4.5 | ecosystem: Environmental > Terrestrial > Soil > Wetlands | place: USA...
CGCCCAAAAAGTTATCAATGATTACAATAATCAAGTTATGACCGCTGCTAAATCCGCATTACAAGCTGCCAATTTACCAGTTCCGTCCGATAAAGATTTACAGAAGAAGCTTAAAGCCGCTGGAGCTTTTTATGCGCCCAAGGCTAAAACTATCCAAGGCTGGCAAACTAAACAACCTCAGAATGCCAAGACTTTACTGGGACTCTGATTGTGCTAGAGTATAAATTATTAAGGAGAATATCATGGCAAAATTAAGTGAGAAGCAGAAAAAAGCTGTACCCAAATCTCAACGAGGATTACCAAATAAGAGCGGCACAGGAAGCTATCCCATGCCTGACGCTAAACACGCGGCTGTAGCTAAGGCTTATGCCAAGCGTTTTGCATCACCGGCTCAGCAAGCTAAGATAAATGCTAAAGCTAATAGGATTATTAAAGCATCTGGCGGCAATCCCTCTGTCAAATCAAGAGTACAGGCAGCCAACGCTCGCATAAAAGGCAAGTAATGAAAGCTCCTAAAACTGGCGATAAGAGTCCAACTAAAGCGCACAAGGCTTTTACCACGGCTCATCTTATAAACACCATATCTACCCAGTTAGGACATACTAAGCGTCACTATAAACAGCTAGGTAAAGACAAAAACGCCAAGGCTAAAGCATTAGACTATAATCATACTGGCTCTCATCTTGATGGTGGCGTAGAACACGCCCAAAAACTGATTGACCATATAAAGACTAACTATCCAGCCGAAGCTAAAGAATTTGCTAAACTGCAAGAGGATACGCCTAAAATGGATTTAAGTAAGCGTATTAGCGCAGCTCATCGGGCAGTCAAAAAATGATTGATCCCAACGCGACCACTATTATAATCGGGCTATTGACCCTTTTAGGAACTACTGTAGGTGCAATAATTTGGGTAGTACGATGGGCTATTGGTGCTTATGGTAAAGATATACAAGCTCATACTGCCGCTGCTAATCGATTGGCAAAGGCTAGCAATAAAATGTCTATAGCAGTTGAAAAGAACACTAGTTCTAATGATGAGGTTTTGAAATTTATGAAAAATCTTAACGGTAAGCTAGCTAAAGCCACCATTCAAACAGTGAAAGAACAAAATGTTGAGCATCAAACAATAAAAACTCAGGATAAAAAAGTTGACTAATGGTGCTATTATAAAACTATGAGCCATCCTTTTACTAAGCTAGCTGGAATCATCGGCAAGGATGTTAATAAACTAGATAATGATCCCAGAGTCCAACTCAAGATTCACACTGTTGGTTTTTGGTACTGGACTATTAACTTTCCGATTGTCATCTACCTATTCTTCTTCCAGCCGGCAATTTGGTTCAAGTGGGGACTTTTTATCACCTTAGTTTATTCAATCTATGCTAACTGGACTTCTGACTACACCGGCATGAGCAGTAGTCAAAGTGTTATCAATACGGAAAATAACCCTAGTGTTAACGTCGAGCCAGTACCATTTCCCGGTGCTGGAGTAGTAATTAAGAAAGGCAAAAAATGACTTACTCACAATTCAAAGCCCAGTGGTTAGGGCATAAAATAGATTACGATAAAGTTGACGGCTTCCAGTGCGTTGATCTAATCCTGCAATTCCTTAGTCAGTGTGCCGGGGTTTCAGGTGGAGTTTCGGGTAACGCGGTAGATTATGCCAAAAAGCCCAGTCCAGCTTTTGTGAAAGCAGTTAATGAGGTTACTGATGGCAGCAAACAAGCTGGAGATATTTTGGTATTCGTTAGTGCTGCTACACCTGATGGTCACATAGCCTTGAGAGACACCAGCCTCGACAAAATGCTTGAGCAAAATGGTGTCGGTACTGGTACTGGACTAGGCAAAGATGCAATAGGCGTTTACCGTGTAATTCCGTATAACCATCTTATTATGACCTACAGGCTTAAAGTATTCAGCGCAAAGCCTTCTCTGCCGCATGGTACGGCTTTAGTTACTAAACAATGTTATGTCAGATCAGCTCCAAACACCTCAGCTCCTCTAGCTGGTAGTCGTATTCTTGAGCCGGGCAACACTTTCGTCTTTATCGGCAAAGTTCAGGGACAGTCAATCGCTGGTAATAGTATTTGGTACGAGTCACAGCAAGGGCACTTCGTATGGTCAGGTAACGCAAAGGATATTTAATATGTTTAAAAAACTATACAACAAGGTAAAAAACTTAACCCTAACCGCTAAAGAAAAAGCTTTTATGGGTGGCTTAGTGACCGCCGTATCCACTTATCTAGCTCAGAATCCTGGTACGCTAAAAGAGGTATGGTCGATCCACGGTCTTTGGGCGCTAGTTGCCGGAATCGTTTGTCACCAGGCTGTTTACTGGACTAGCAATACTAACCTCGACGGATAGTGTGTCCTAGCTGTCGGCTGTAGATCACAACGGTCCAAACACAGATCTCAGACAGTGGTTTAGCCCAGCTAGTGAACCAGTCCCAAATTATATCCAGGATACTCCTAGTGCTCCCGAGTGGGCGGTATTTTAATTCGTATAGATTGAAAGGGGTTAATTCGTATCTTAGTCGATAGTTACTCATGGGCGGACGGGTCACTTCAGCAGGATGTCCATTACTCCTTAGTCCTTATATTATACAGCTTCTAGCAAGTGGGGGTAAAATTCAGCACAATACGCCTCATAGCTCCGTGAGCCTTTACGATCATTATCTAGTAGGCAACAGGGTACCAAATTACTTTGCTCAGTCGCCAAACTAACATGCGAGCCTCTAGGTTTAACGTGATCTAAGGTCAGATATTGGACTCCCATTTCTACTAACTCATCGTCTATGGTCAGAGGTACGCCACAGTAGTGACAGTACCAGAGGTTATCTTCCGGTGGGTTATTTTTAATCCATAGCTTTTTAGCCTTTGACCACTTGGCACGCCGGCTACCCGGTGTTCCTTTTTTAGCTATATGCAAACTGGTCCTCCTGAGACTCATAGCTTTTTTGTAGGCACACTTACCGCACCTATTTTGAGTGGTGCTATATTGGCTGAAAGATTCGCCACAGTCTCTACACTGCTTTTTCACGGCAAACAACACATTTCTTGTTAATGATACAGTGCTTACCATTTACGGCGAAGAATCCACAAATATATTCAGTCATTCTTAGAACCCCTCTTTGAATTGAGCCTACGGTTAGTAGTGTTTGGTTTAGTCATGGATTTTATGTTCCTCGTTAGCTTTTGGGTCATGTAGCGGGCACTCACCAGTTATCCAAAAGTTTGGCTTGCCATTTTCGCTAGGGATGCCTTTGCCATAACGATTATCAATTACAGCACAGGTACAACCGAGTTCAATAGCTTTTTCGCTACCTGGGTTTGGTAAATCGCCCCAATCATATATCTTAGTAGTGTTTGGTTTCATGGTTAACTGCCCCAAAATCTTTTAATCTTGAGCACAAATGGCTTCCACCTAAATGTCAGCACTGCCCTAGCATTATCAAAACCGCCTAAACTACCGTCACTATATTTATTGCGATAACCAATCCGCATAATTTGTAAACCACCAGTCCATCTAGGATTTTTACTAAACTTATAATATTTTTTACTCATCTTGACCTTTCTTGTTAGGTTGGCTCACAGGATACCGCCGTCGCCCTCGCCGTCGCCGTTGCCGTAGCCGTAGCCGTAGCCGTCGCCGTAGCCGTAGCCGTAGCCGTAGCCGTTGCCGTTGCCGTAGCCGTAGCCGTTGCCGTAGCTGTAGCCGTTGCCGTTGCCGTAGCCGTTGCCGTTGCCGTAGCCGTCGCCGTAGCCGTAGCCGTAGCCGTAGCCGTAGCCGTAGCCGTAGCCGTTGCCGTTGCCGTCGCCGTAGCCGTAGCCGTAGCCGTAGCCGTTGCCATAAGGCGTTTTGTGTAGGGCTATTGGCTGAACTTCATCAGCCGTATTAGGGTTTCTAATATAACTCATTTACCACTCCAATATGTCAATTACGCAAATTACTCCCTCGTTAGGAAAAGAAATCTGACCCACTTCATCAAGCCTGTAATCTTTTTTCAGAGCTTCTTTACATAATCCACCAATACCCTTACCGTTTGACCAAGACCTTACCACATTGGCATTAAGCAATTGTAGTTTGTCTTTAACCGAATTGTCACGATGCCCCTCAAAAATCCAACCACGCTGTGCTATGACAATGATATGGTCAGTGTCAACCGCTGGCTTAATGTCTTTCTTACTTGCGTCGTATTCAACGTAAGTTTTACCATTTAATGTTATTGTTTCTTGCTTGGACATGGCGTCCTCCTTATTATTTAATTTACTCACTTTGTAAACCCCCTTTTCTTTAGTTCAGCTTTGGCTCGTTCCTTGACTATTTTTTCACCATTACCCCAATAAATCTCAGGGTCATCAGGCGTTTCAGTAAGAATTGCTTGGAGCATATCTTCTACTAATGTAGTGAGGGCTTTTTGGGCTTTATCGAGTTCATCGACATCAATACCTACTTGTGGGTCAAACGCTTTAATCTTGTGTAGTATCTCATCTACTGTTAAATCTGGTTTAGTCATTGTCTTGCTCTCTTTCTAGTGCCCGCCTTATTTTTCCAACTTGCTCAAAGAACCTAGCTATATCCTGTTGCTTCCAGTGCATAAACTGTTTATATGGCTCTAACTGAATCAACTCGTCAAGTTGTGCAACCCTCTCAGCCCTACCGTAACTCTGGATAGCTTTTAGTAGGGTGGCTTTGGCTCGGTTAATTAGCATTTGGCGGTATTCTGCACCAGCTTCGGTATTAAAATAATGGCGTTCCTCTGCATCACCAGGATAACCCTCAGTTTCAACAAGATACTCTAATGCCATTTTTTCAGTTATCACTTCCCTTAGCACTTCTTCAATAGTCTGCTCTAGTTCAGTTGGCATTTTGTAACTCCTTTTTACGCTTCATATTTCTTATACGTCGTTGTCGGTCTGTCATGGCATGGCACTTCTTGCACTTTCGGTGAGGCGTATTAGTCTTTTTATAGGGGTAGGATATGTAAACATTATCTTCTGTAAGCTCATGCCCTCTAGCACAGCGGTCATCTCCGAATTTCATGCTGTACCAGATGTTTTGCTTGTTGGTTACAGCTTCTAGGTGCTTTGGATTAACGCAAATTTTTACTTCGCATAAATGGTTAATTAACAAGCCTTCTGGGATAGAGCCAACGCAAGCCTCATACATTAGCCTGTGAACAGCATGAGCATGGATTTTGCCGTGATATGTTTGGTAAATTCGCCCATATCCCCGTGTGTCAATATTGCCAGCATATAACCAACAGTCGTCTGTATCTACAGCTTTTACGATATTGTTTCTGCCCGTACCTCTCTCTACTGCTTCGTCTTTGGGTAGTGGATTAGTCATATTTTGTACCTTCTGTTCCTCATTAGTCTAATAACCTCTAAAAGTATAAGCACGAGCAATAGTCCTGCTGTCTACAGAGCTATTATCGGTGAATACCATATTACCCAGTCAGTCATTGATCGCTATCCCTTCCTGCCACCATTTAAGCGGCACTATTAACTTATCTTCACCACCGAGTTTTCTAACAAACCCGTGCTTAAAAGCGTCATAACGGTTGATAACATACCTCGTGCTAGGCGTAATGTATTCGATCAGCACAGCATCAGCCGGTAGATCCTGTAAGTTTATAGTCCAGGAATTACCACCTAGCCTGAGCTGTTGTTGATCATCTTCGTATTTAGTATAAATGTGATCATGTAGTATGCCGCGCATCTTTAGCCTCCTTATGCCTGAGCTTCATAGCTTCACTGATCTTTTTCTTAGTCTTAGCACTGAGCTTCCTGCCCTTAGATTTTTTACCACCTCTGGCACCAAGTCTAGCAAAGTAATCCTCGCCACGCTCTTGTCTTAAAGTTTGGCTAGCCTTCTTAGCACCAGCACTATTTTGCATCTGGTACCTCCAGGTGATGTATCTGCTTGCCTTTAGCACGTTTAGCAACTCTAATGGTCTCCAGTCGAGTAGCCAAGTCCCTGCCGGTGTAGGCACGCTTAAACCGACGAAAGTCCTGTTTATTGCTAAACAGTGGTCTAAACAGCTTTACTCTTTTTTGGTTCATTCTTCTTGCCTTTCATTGCTTTTAGGGTATCTGCTAATTGCTTCTTATCCATAACCCGGTTATCGTAACGCTGCTCTTTAGAGCCCCACTCGTGAATTTGACCATGTAAGCCTTTGTTGCGACGATCCCAGTAAATGGATTTATCAAAGGTCATACCTGGGTACTCGCTAGGGTTACAAGATGGTTGAACCGGCTTTGAGTCACGCCAACCTGTTTCCAGGCTGAGGCAACTAGCCGGGTTAGATATTTAATCTGCCCCTTAAGCTCGGCTGTTTCAATGTCCACAGTCCGTTCAGCTTGCGTGACCTTCATATTTTCCTTAAACATGCACTGAGATAGCTTCTTAGCGTAAGTGAGCTCATAGTCCTTTTCATACTCAGCCAGCTTAGCTTCAACGGCTGAGGTATGTGTAGATAGCCTAGCCATCCACTTAGACATGTAAGCAGGGTTATCTACCCCCTGCTGGCTCCTAAGCGCTTCCTCGGCGCTCATCATGCCTTTTAAAGAGGTTTCTAGGTCCATTATTTTAAGAAGTCCTCTGGCATATCTTCTGGCATATCTATCGGCTCACCTTGTTTAATTATGGATTGAGCCTTTTTGGACACTAATGCTTCCGGGTCAATATCTGATATAGGAAAAGCTTGCTGGACACTAGGCAAACGACTTAATACATCATCAAGCACGATTGACTCAACCTCGGCTCGCTTATCTGCTTCCAGCTTGCTCTTGGCTGACGGCATGAATGAATACTTAGTATCAGTTTCTTTGCCAGTTCGCTTCATGGTAATATCGTAGCCCTCTGGATCCCCCCAGTCTGGATTCTCGTTAAGATCGTATATGTCGTTGAAAGCAGTCTTGCTCAACATCAACACCTGGGCACACTTGTCAGTCTGGTTGTAGATAGTCAGAGCTACCCGGATCGACTGATTGCCTTTGAACTCACTGCTGTAAACCCAAGGCTCACCGATGATTCTAATCTTATATGGCTTACCTTCTTCCGGCTTGAGGATATCTCCACCACCGCTTTTAATGTCTTTGAATTTTGACCAGTCATTACTCATTATCTACCTCTTTCTGCGCTGCATCGCGCTGTTGTTTAACATCTTCTAACAAGCCATTTGAATACTTTTGTAGTACTTCTAGGGCATCTAGTAAAATGATTTGCTGGGCTTTAATAGCTGTAGTCATTTTCTTAATCAGCTCATTAACATCATCCAGCTCGCCGACTGTCATGCTCATATTACTACCCAATCTAGTGCGCTCATGTCACCATCCGAGATGATCCAGTCGTGCAATTGACCGTCACCGAGCATTATCATCAATCTGCCGTTTACTAGGCTGCCGAACACTTTAACATCGTTCCATTCCAGTCTAGTAATATTTTTACCGTCCATGACTTCTTTGAGCGCGTCATAGAAGTTTAAGTGCACCTGTGTTTGTGTCGTCATTGACACTGCCGGCACCGGGCTAGTTGTCTGTTCGTCCATACTTCTCCTCTAATTCCTTAATTATATTCTCCGCTTCCGGATAAAATGCATAACACTCTTTAAGTGTTTTCTGGTTTACGGTTCCGTCTATAGGCTTGCCCTCCTTGATTTTTTTAACAATATTATTTAACCGTCTGAGGGTACTGCTGGCTTTTTCCGCATACTGATCTGGTCTATCAAAGCCGTAATCTGTTAGATAACTGGAGTATTCAATCTCCCAGTTCTTGCCAAAGCGTTCATTTTCCCAAGTCAGTAGAGGCTGCATTGGTAAAACATCACTAGCTTCTAAAAGCTCACTCATAGCGGCAATATCGGTCTCATATAACTCACTCCAACGCTCAGAATCCGGCAAAATGACGTATTCACAGACCCTCAGATCGTCTCTGCTGACATAAACCAGCAAAAACGGTCTATTGAGCGTTTTAGCGTAGAAAAACGACTGTAGCCCATGATTTGTAGCTGGAGCAGCCTTATATTTATCAAACATCAAGCCGGAACAGGACTTTATTTCAATACCAACGTCTTTTAAGCCGTCCGGGTACTTTTCTTTAAGGTTTTCGATAGCCATTTTAGCCATAGCTTGAAAGTTTTCGGGTAGTCCGACTAGATCTATGTTCTCAACGTCTTTAATTTGACCGCCAGCCATAAAATCACAGCGTCCACTAACTCTAATTGGTCCGGTGGTATCCTCAACTTTGGTTTGAGTTTCTTGCAAGATGCCGGCTCGGGCTAGAATCTGTAGCATGACCCACTCAGTCAAGTTGCCAGCCTCAAACTTGCGCTGAGCGCGTACACCAGGCGGCGTGGTGGGTTTTCTGCCTTTCATTTTCCAATAACGGTCATAGTAGCCTCTACCAAGCTCAGAAGCCCATATATAGTCCCTAGGCTCTAGCTCTCGTTGTCTGTCTATATCCAGCGCCGTGTTCCAGACGCCGGCAAATGACCAATTATTACTCATGTTTAGACAATTCCTTAAATTCTTCTTCAGATAACAATATTTTTAAGACTGAAGTTATCATTGTAAGTTGACCGTCTTGACGTTCTGAATATTTTTTATCACATAGATCAAAGTACCATTGTTTGAATGTGTCTATAGGAGTGTCGCCAAGTTGAGGCAGTAACTTACCAATAACACCATATAGGTGTGGTATGTCTAAAGCGGTTCCCCATTCTTTTTGCTTAAGTAAAAAGTACCTATTACGTTTAGGATAAAAATCTAGCAAATTACCGACTCTTAGCTGATAAGGTGTTATCTGTTCTAAGCTTAACCCTAGCTTGTCACATATTTCTTGCAATTGATTGTCTGTGATACGTTGCAAAATTATTTCAGGTTCAACCATTTTTACCGCCTTAGTTGTTATTTTGTTACCTTATAATCCTAGCACAGCGGAATGAAAAAGTCAAGTAGTTTAGCGGTATAATTTTTTAACTATTAACCCGTCTTCCTACTACTTGTAGGCTGCACATGGTTTGTATACTTTCTTTTAGCTACTGACAGGTAACATTGGTAGGCTAATCCCCCGAGTTCTAGTGTGGTTCTAGTTCCTAAAACTGTCTTCGCTTGTTGCCGATAAATATCAGTAAGATCGCCCATTTGCCATTTAGACCAGGAGTGGGCTATCCTGTGATATTTATCACAGCGGCTTAGAGAAGTAAATGCCTGCTACATTTAGCGTTGACAAGTCATAAATTGTGCTATATATTGTGTGTATACAATTTAGATTCGTCAACAATAGCAAGACCGTTCCGCAAGGAGCGGTTTTCTATTCGTCAACAATGGCGAATATGTTTAAAATCATAGACCGATGGGTCTATAATGTCAATAGCTATGGACGAATTATTAAAGCCATTACCACCATTTATAGATGATAGCAAGGGTAGGGCGTGGCTAACATTCGGCACTTCAAATATCGGTTGGTCGGCAACTTACGCTGATTATACTGGTCGCATACTCCCAAGCGTCGGTGAAGTTCACGGCATCACTATTTACGATTGCATTAATAAGTTAAAAGATGCGCTCAAATCTCGAGATGATCTTATAAAGTTACTCAACGCGCCTACGGTTGAGGGGGAGCCGGCTGATTCCGGCGGTTGATATATTCATTTAACCATTCTTGTTTTTCGTCCTCAGTGATGCGTCCTTGGTGAACAGCTAGCTTTAAACCGTCTAGTATTATTGATTCCTCGGCTAGGATTTGATCGACTCTAGCACAAAACAGTTCTTCTTCTGCTTTGCGCTCGCCTGGTTCCACCTCATGCCCCGATTCTCGCTATGACGAATTTACCAAGTTCGTTAATAATCTCAACTCTTTGTTCGACAAGCTCAGTGTGCTTGCGATTTAAGGCTGCCATTTCTGCTTGTACGTCTAGTATCTGTTGGCTGAGGTAAGCTTCTTGTCGTCTAAGTGCTGTTTCTGCGTCCACGATGGATCCTTCCTATTTTACGATGTAAATTACTTCTTTCAGTAGCTGTCATGCCAGCCCAAACTCCATGCGGTTCGTATTTACCACGTTCACGACAAGCATCTATGGTGATGCAATTATCGCAAACAGACTTAGCAATAGCTACGGCTCGTTCATCGGTCTCATCGGGGTATATAATGTGCAAAGCATCTATACCCAGCTTTTTACAATTAGCTTCGTTAAAAGCTGGTTCTAAGGCTTCAGCCGACGGTTGGAGGTTTGGTTTCATTTGGTGGTAGTAGCCTGTCTACGTTTTCTGGTGTTACTTCAATAAATGGACTGGGATCGTGTCTAAACTGATCAGCTAGGGCGTGAAATACCAGTTTTGTCTCATCGACAATTAACTCACCGACACCTTTGACTATGTCTAGCCAGCCTATATATTTTTCGCTCATGCTTTAATTATAGTTCGCTAGTCAACTGCTTTGCTTAATTTTCTTTCATCGTCCGGACTTAATTCTTGGACTTTATCGTGATCAATCTGGTGGACTGGTAGTCTAAAAACAATTGTGACTGAGTTACTCTCCTGGCTAATAATCTTATAGCTGCTGCTGTATCTATAGAATGTGTCCCAGCGTCGACGCGGTACGGACTTTTTAACATAACGGGCGACTACATCACCATCTTTAGTCATGACTGGCTCGCCAAAGACTTGGCTGCTGGCTTCGATTAGCTTTTGGTCAATATATGGCTCATCACTAATTCTAAAGTCTTTGATTGATTTAACAGCAATAGCTCGGTCCGGCATGATAACAGCGCCATCGCCTGTACTCATAAGTTTTTGAATGTATTGAATATTCTTTTCGTCCGGCTTAACTTTGATTATTTCCTTTTCCCAAGTTTCAATGTACCAATAATTTAATCTTTCCATTAAAGTTCCTCGCCTAATTCTTTTATAATCTCTCTTGTAAATTGTTCTAGTATCAGTTTGACTTCCGCCGGCAAGTCAGTATTTATATATTCCTCGTAAGTATTACGGACCATCTCAGCCGTTTGATGACTAAAGAATTGCATCTGTCCACTGATTCTGATGCACTGTGGACACCAGCGCGTCGCCATGCCGATAGCTTTTGGGTCTGGAGTAAACATACGTCCGCGCACACCGCCAGTGGTTACGATACAGATCGGACTAGAGCATCTAACTTCGCTCATGTGATCACCATTACATTATTATCTGATTGCTTCTTAAGAAAATCTATCACAGTGACTAATTTACGCTCTAGCTCAAGCACTGAGTTGATGCTAGGGCAGTATTTTTGACCGCGTGACTTGCTCAAAGCTTCGATAACGCTAATTATGTCGTCAGCGCCGTATTTGGCTGCTAATCGCCTGGCTGCATAACGGTCATACTGAGATACTTTGGTTGTACCAAAATTGTCTTTGAATGAGTCAATAATACTATTTATCACCGGATCGCCGTAGCTAATAGTGCTCTCCATCGTTTCAAGCACGTCAATTAGTGGCTTTAAACGTAGTCTGGCGTTATATATGCTACCCTTAGAGGTTTGTAGCTTGCTGATTATTTCCTCGTCCGGATAGCCTAGCTCTTTCATGAGCACTATAAATAAATCTAAGTTTTGATACTGTTTAATATATTGTAAAAAGTCCATGTTTTCCTCGTACTAAAAGACTGTCAGATTAGCTCTAACAGTCTATAGTCTATATAATTATTCTCCACTTGCCTTTGCCTTCGGTCATGATCTCATTAAATAGTTCTGGTTTCATATTACCTCGCTACTTTTTACCCTCGTCCATTAAGTATGCGCCGGCAACCATGCCTATACAAAAGATAATGAAATATGTTAATGCTTGTTGCATTTGATTTTCTCCTGTTTATATTGCTTAGTAGATACGGTTCAGGTCTCAGCGTTGTTAATTGAATATTTAATTAAGCTTTGCTGTTCGGATGCCGTATGTATTATCTTTAATATGTACGCATAATTCAGCTTTTGATAGGTTAGTGCCTAAAAACTGCTTTAGATATTTAAGTGTAGTTGCGGAGTAATCCCAGTAATCAGGGTCAACGATAGTGTAAGACTCGCTAGGAGCAGCACCGCCGTATTCACTGATTGACTTTGCTATAACACTATCATAGCTCTGGAAAACTTCTGTTTCTCGAACGCGCCCAGTTGGGAAAACTCGCTTTATCTTGATGACAAATTGGTTAGCTACTGGCTTGCCTGTTCGTGGACTTTCTAGGTTATATACTTTGACTTTCATAGTGATTGCTCACTTTCTGCCAAGACCTAAACTGTATCTACTAATTTGAGTCAGTACAATATTATATACTTATTATCGGCTCTATATAATTTACTTATTAGCTCAACAAGTGTATAATATAGGTGTACTTTGACTCAGTTTGTTTAATGTACGTTGAGTTTTGTTTCTCAACTGTTTTAATTCTAGCACAGCGCAATAAAGAAGTCAAGTATCTGACCTATATTTGGTAGGACAAATGCACCTTAACAGATGCAAAATAGTGGATAACTTGAACTCTTATATATAAGCTTGTAGTATGTACTCACATGGAGACTTCACAGACTATTACTAAAGCACATGGTCAAAAAATGCTCGTTGCTGAACGTAATGTTTTGATCGCCAAAATGCTCGACAAAATGCTGTCCGGCTACATGAGTACCAACAAGTTAGCTAAAGCTTGTGGAGTTAGTCGGGCAACCATAGATCGCTATAGACCACTAGTTGATGACATTATCGCCAAGACTAAGCTAGATCGTAATGTTATCCGTAATTTACAGGTACAACGGACTTACACAATCATTGAACAGTTAACCGAAGATCTGAAGTACACCAAAGACCCGAAACAACGATCCATGATCTATGGAAGCATTTATAAGTTTTCTAGTCACTTAGCACTGATCACCGGATTAAATATTGAGACGCATGTCAATATAGATCCCACTAAGCTAGTCATTATTAGACCAGCCAAAAAGAAAGACGATAGAGTATCAATCAATGATGTTAACCCAGTCATTGATGCTGTTGACAATAAACTCAATTCAGCGGATAATAAAGAGGAGTCTTAAACAGACTAGTACCTTGTCTCTATCATACCAAACCATAAATTAGCTCGAACCTCAGTTACCCGACTGGGGTTCATTTAATTCAGGGCGCGGGATAAGACAGAGTTAACAAGATTAGAGTTAGTTATTCTCTTATTTATTACTAAACACTTACTAGCAACACAGCATGGCAAGCACTTAAAAATGGCTAGCACACGCAGCTCGCGCAAAGCCTAAAATAGTCTTACATTATACCACTATCTGTTAATTTGATCTGATTGGCTTATAAATGACGCACGTAGGAGCCCTGTGAGCCGTTTTAAGGCGGCGAGTTGATATAATGTACATGTTATGTACAGTACAGTACGTCGCACAAGGTATATTTTGCGACCTATGTACAGCTCACCCCTGTTATGTACTGTACTCTACTGTACGGTATAGTATGTACATGTGTACTGTACGGTATGTTATCTCACATAAGGTATGTATCAAGAGCCTTATAAGGTTTAATCATGCACATAAATAAGGCGCTTAACCTAAGGCGGGGGTGTTTTTGCGGGGGCGGTATAACCCGGTCCCGGTGGAGCGGTGCGTCAGATCCTAGCACGAACGTAGCGCGTGGAAAATTTTTCCTAATGCTCCCCCCTAGAGAAACCCAGCTAAAAATCATTAGCCCCCAAAGCATGCTTGACCGTACCGTACTGTACTGTATAATGTACGGTATGCCACAAGTAACTGTATTTATTAGGGACATTGATCTTCCTGCCTGGAAGAAGATTGATAAGAAATCTGCCTGGATGCACGAGCATTTGACTGGTGCGGCTCAGGAAATAGTAAAAATGGACAAGCTGATAGCCAAGCCAAAGGATGTAGAGAAGATGGTGGCAAATTTGCCGAAGTCTGATCCTGCTCCGGAGGTTAAGGGCAAATTATGCGTTCATGGAAATATTAAGGGCAAATGTTTATTTAAGGGCTGCCCGTTTAATACGAGGTTTTAGATGACGACAGTTACATGTGATGGTTGTGGCAAGAAGATAGATAGGGCTCATGATTTTATGGGTAATATCTCGGACTTTGGGTTGGTTGATGCTTGTGATAGTTGTTACGATAAGCTCAAAAATAAGGGTAATGCAGAGCTGGAGGCTTTTGATAAGGAAGCCGGGGCTGCCCGGCAGAAGAAAATTGATTCTATAGTTAAAGCTCTGCAGTATAGAGTGGTGTAAGGAGAGATATGGGTAGAATAATTATAAACATTTTAGATGATGATATTGATGATTTACTGGCGGTTGAGCGGGTCTACCAGGTCATTAGTGGTGGCAAGGTATCTGGTAACTTAGTGGGTGAGAGCCGAGAGAGTTATTGTTACGGCACAGTATTCACTGATGAAGAAGTATTTACTGACAAGCCACGCAAAAGGTCGCCTAACACCTACACCTTTTACATCAAAAAACGCACCCCAAAGGCTTAACTACATAAAGAGCAGTAAATATGATTGCAACTAAAGAACCACACGTACATAAATTCAAGCCCAAGCGGACTAAGGTACTGCTACATAAATACGAGAATATTGAGGGCAAACCCGAAGACGTGGCTCTAACTGGCTATGACGTGCTTAAACAATTTGTGTGTGATTGCGGGAAGACAGAAACCTACGACCTAATCCGCACTCTAACTACATAAAGAGCTATGGTATAGTTAAGCTATGCCTTATGTATCTAAAAAGCAGGAAGCCTGGGCGCACACTGCTGCCGCCAAGAAAGCTGGTTTTCCGACTGCCGAGTTCGATAAAGCTTCTAAGGGGTTGAAGTTGCCCGTTCGCTCTGGGACTGTTAAGCAGCAGGTCCAGCGAGCTCATAAGAAAGTCAAAAAAGGGCTTGCAAAATAAAAAAGCCTAGCTATATTCGGTAGTATGTCAGGCTTTCCTAATAACGGACCCAATGCTTTAACGATCAACGATCTGATGTATGATTATTACCAGCAGCAGCTTTATTCAAAGAGTCCCAGTATTTCTCCGAGTTCGAGTGCTTCGCCGAGTATTTCGCCATCTGCATCACTTAGTCCAAGCACTTCGCTCAGTCCAAGTCACTCGATGAGTCCTAGCAGTAGCATAAGTTCTTCGGTTAGCCCTAGTCAGAGTGCTTCGCCCAGTTCTTCACGCAGTCCAAGTAGCTCGATGAGCCCAAGTTCGAGTGTGTCCCCATCGATCTCACCAAGTCACTCGCTTAGTCCATCTGCCTCTGTTTCTCCGTCGATTAGCCCATCTGCCAGTATTAGTCCAAGTGCCAGCGTTAGTCCCTCGGCTAGTCGCTCGCCGAGCTCTAGTAGCAGTCCCAGTATCTCGCCATCTAGCTCATATAGCCCGAGCTCATCAATTTCTCGCAGTTTATCTCCCAGCGCTTCAATCTCGCCTTCAAATTCAAGGAGTCCATCTGCTTCAATGTCGCCTAGCGCCAGTGGCAGTCCATCGGCTAGTCAAAGTCCGTCGGCTAGCTCGAGTCTTAGCCAGAGTCCCAGTGCCAGTCAGAGTCCTAGTGCTTCACAAAGTCCAAGCTCATCGGCTTCCAAGAGTCAATCGCCTAGTTCTAGTATTAGCCCCAGTATCTCACCCAGCTCCAGCTCCTCGGCTTCTAAGAGCCCAAGTTCGTCTATTAGTCCAAGTTCGTCTCTTAGCCCGAGTCATTCGTTATCTCCAAGCTCTAGTCCAAGTCCTAGCGCACAATAGGTTTGGTATATTGTCAAGGTATTGCTTTATATAGTTAGTTTACTTATACTTTAAGCATGTACGATTTGACTGTTGTTATACCGTCTCGCTCAGACCAATACTTACAAAAAACAGTCGATGATTTATTTGCTAAAGCTAGTAAAAGAGTTGAAGTTATTGTGGTTTATGATGGTCGCTGGGCTAACCCGATTCTTAGAGATAATCCTAACTTGGTTCAGGTCCATCAGGGCGAGGTTCATAACAATCCAGGCATGCGTGCGGCTATCAACGCCGGTATGAAGTTAGCCCGGGGCAAGTATGTTATGAAGATCGATGAGCAGTGCATGGTGGATCACGGTTATGACGCTAAGCTGATGGCTGATTGTGAGGATGATTGGGTAGTTATCCCTCGTCGCTGGAGGCTAGAGCCGGAGACTTGGACTCTGACCCGGGATTCTGAGGGTGATAAGCGTCCGCCGGTTGATTATATGCAAGTCGATTATCCCTACCAGCGCCCTTATGATAAGACCTGTGGACTGCATGGCGGCGAGTGGCGTCAAAGATACTATGATCGGGCTGATATTTTGATAGATGATACCCCGACAATGCAGGGATCATGCTATTTTATGACCAAAGACTATTGGTTTAAACTATTTCATCCGCTTGATGATATAAACTACGGGACGTTTACACAAGAAGCGCAAGAAATTAGCATGAAAGCTTGGTTTTCCGGCGGTAAGGTCAAGGTTAACAAGAATACTTGGTACGCTCACTGGCATAAAGGTTCTAAGGGTAAGGGTTATGGCTTTTCTAATGAACAATACAAGCGGCATTTGGAAGGCACTGAGCGTGGACGACTGTATTGTATCGATTACTGGATGAACACCAAGGACTTTAAGCACGATTTTGTCTGGTTTGTTAATGAAAAGTTTCCAGACATGGAAGGCTGGGAGAATTGGCAGGAAAGGATTTTGATAGATAGACAAAAGGATTTTTCGGCGACATATAAAGAGACTGGGTATGTGCCGGTATGGTCGTAGGAAGTGGTGATATTGCCTCGGTTTTACCTGATAGAAGTGATTTGATCTTCTTTGCCAGTGGGGTTAGCAATTCGGCTGAGACTAGAAATAGTGAGTATAATCGAGAGCTGGCACTGCTAGCCCGTCAAGACCGGACTAAGCGGATTGTTTATTTTAGTTCGTTGTCTGTTTTTTATAGTGATACTAAATACGCTAATCATAAACGGGCGATGGAGGATACGCTTAAGAAGTTCTACCCTCGTTATTGCATTGTCCGGATCGGTAATATTGACTGGGGTAAAAACCCTAATACGCTGATAAACTATTTGCGAGCTCATCCGGAGGCTGAAATTCGTGATGAATGGCGTTATGTGGTTGATAAGGATGAGTTTTTACATTGGATCAATTTAATACCTAACTGGAACGTGGAAATTAACATTCCGGGTAAACGGATGAAAGTCAGAGAGATTTATGAAAGATATTGTCAGTAAGGACCGTAATGAGCTGGCTCAGTTATTCAGTGGTGTCGGTGTTGAGGTCGGGGTGGCTGAGGGCGAGTTTGCCGAGACTATTCTGCAACTTGGTAAGGTTAGTAAACTCTATGGAGTCGATCCATTTAAGCCATTAGAGGGTTATAGGGATTATGTTTTTGAAAAGACCTTTCAGCGATTATATGACACGACAATGCGGACCTTGATGCCCTATACCAACTGGATGCTGATTCAAGAGACTAGCATGGAAGCGGTTAAGCATTTTGATGATAACTCACTAGATTTTGTTTATATAGATGCTGATCATAGCTATGAGCATGTTCTTCAGGATATTACTGAGTGGGCTAAGAAGGTTAAGCCTGGTGGCATTGTCTCCGGTGATGATTACGTCCGGCGCAAGGGGCAGGATCAATATTATAACGTGGTCGATGCCGTTGATAAGTATGTGGCTGACAATAATCTGGATTTGACGATTTATGGTAACGGGCGGTCTAATTGGATGTTTATCAAGTGAAAACTATAATCTTGACAGCTATTTTGGGTGACATTGAGGACAAGCTGATTGACCCGGTTGAGCAGGATATTACGGTTGACTTCCACCGGTTTACTGATAAAGACTTTCCACCGATTGTTGGTTTAACGCCAAGATTACAATATCGGATTCCTAAAACTCACGGCTGGCAGATGAAGCCGGGCTATGATTTCTATATCTGGTTGGATGGCATTACCTCTTTTAAGCGTTCGGACTCGGCTCGCTGGTATCTAGAACAGTTAGGTAAGAACGATATTGCCCTGTTTCATCATCCGCAGCGTCACACTATTCGCCGGGAAATGGCGCATGTCGAAGATCACTTGCAAAAGGGTAAACCATATATTACGCCTCGTTACAAAGGTGGACTGCATAAAGAACAAACTGAGGAGATCTTGGGTGATCCGGATTATATTGATGACAAGCTGTGGGCTAGTACAACTTTTATCTACCGAAATAACGAAAAAGTTCAGGCTATGATGAAAGAATGGCTTTACACCAGTGTAAGGTATTTCTCGGTTGATCAACTGTCTTTACCTTACCTGTTATGGAAACATAAGCTGAAAGTTAAAGATTTTGACGAGCCGATTTATAAGACGGGCTATATGTCTTTAGTGAGTCACCATAAATGAAAAAAGTAACTGAAAATAATATTATGGATCTATTATTAAATATTTTAGTAATGATGTTGCATGATAGTGGTAGTGATGAACTTGAGATTGACGAATATCACCATAATGGTAAAACTTATTATATTCAAATAAAGGAGTTGAAATGATTGCTGTAGTTATCCCAACGATTAGACCAGAATCCATGAAAAAGTTTATGGAAACCTGGCAACCTCTTTTTGATAAGCACCGAGCTAAGGTTATCATTGTGCGTGATGGCAAGAAGCCGACTGTTAACGGTATCTCTTTAAAACAGGTGATGGGTAGGCATGCTGATGCGATTGTTAATTTTAATGGTGGAGTCCGCAATCTAGGCTTTGCTTACGTGGCTAAGTATTTGCCAGGCTATGATTACGTTTTAACTTTAGATGATGACACTAGACCAGTTGGTGATCCGATTCAAGACCATCTGGATATTCTTAACCAGCGAGTGCCGATTAGCTGGATGTCAACTGCTTCTGAATATATGCGCGGTTTTCCTTACTTGGTGCGAGATGAGGCTGAAGTAGTTCTGTCTCACGGTGTTTGGGAAGGTGTAGCTGACTGGGACGCGCCGACACAGTTAGTCAAAGGCAGCCATCGTCCAGTGGAATTTCCGAAAGCACCTGTGCCTAAAGGCATTTATTTTCCAATGTGCATTATGAATGTCATGTTTAAGAGTAAAATGTTGCCTTGGATGTATCAAGCTCCGCCAGCACCAGAAATGCACATCGGTAGAACTGATGATATTTACTGTGGAATCTTGGCTAAAAGGTATATAGATGAGCAGGGGTTTGCGGCTGTGACTGGTTATGCGAGAGTTCATCATGAGCGTGAAAGTAATGTTTATAAGAATCTTGATGCCGAGGCTAGAACTATTGCTCTAATGGAGGGTTTTTGGCAGGGTGATGAATCTGACCCTTACTTTAAAATTTACAGGGATAAGCTTAAGATTTGGCAGGAGTATATAGAGTCATGTCGGATCTGACAGTCATTTTCCTGACAGCTAATTTGCTGCCTAAAGACTTTGCTGAGTATCAGTTTGATACGTTAATAAAGGCGATTGATGGTCATAAGTTATTAACAGTCGGGCGTGATCCGGCTCAAGAGTGGGATATTTTGGATACTGAACCAAAGTCTCATCTTAATATGTATCGACAATTACTAGCGGCTTGTAAGCTGGTGACTACACCATATATAGCGACAGCCGAGGACGATGTGCTTTACTCATCGGATCACTTTAGTTTTTACCGTCCACCGCTTGATACGGTAGCTTATGATATGTCTCGCTGGTCACTTTATACTTGGACACCGATTTATTCACTTAAACAGCGAATTAGTAACTGTACGCTAATAGCGCCACGTGAACAGTATATTAAGGCGCTAGAAGAACGATTAGCTAAAATGAGTGACGACAGACCGGAGCTTATTAGCGAAGTTGGACGTTATGAAAAGAATCTAGGTGTTAGTCCGCAGAAAATTGAAAAGGTTTACTCGCCAGTTCCGGTAGTACAATTAAACCATCCTGATAGCACTGATGAGGTAGCTAGGACTCAACGGAAGCGGTTAGGTCAAATTAAAGCCTATGACATCCCAGTTTGGGGCAAGGCACAAGATATTTTATGGAGGTACAATGGAAAATCAGCCTACAGTCGAGATTAAGGAAATGCCAACTAAAGAAGTTCTGGAAGCTTTTATCAGCTCGATAGTTATGGGTACGGCAGTTACGGTTCGATTTAATACTGAGACTGGTATGTTTGATCAGGATCCTCAACCTGCTGAAATGCCTAGATGTGGATGGGCTTAATGCAGCATTTGTTATCTTTAGTAAAATCTGAAGAAGTTGAGGTTTTAGATGCCGGCTCCGGTCCGCATGCTATAACGCTATGTGAGTTTGTTAATGGGGTTTCTATGGAGATTACGTCGATTGATCACAGAGATTTTCCGGGTGTGATTAAAATGAGCATGGAAGCTTTAACTTATCCGGATAGTTCTTTTGATATAGTTCAGTGTATCAATGCGCTAGATCACACTAAAAATGCTGTACAGGCTCTAAAAGAACTTATTCGGGTTGCTAGAGGGGCAGTTTATATAGACTGTGCCCTTGATCAACATTCTACCAGTGGTGGCTGGCATTACTGGGATGCCAAAGAGGACGGAACTTTTACTAATGGTAATGAGAGTTTTAATTTGAAAGATTATGGTTTTAAGATCGAGTATATCAACAACGGCGGTGAGCGACGCTATAATCACATAATTGCAAGGTTACAGAAGTGAAGTACGATTTATCCATCTTAATACCAGCGCGTAATGAGTTATTTGTTAGCAATACTGTTGAGGACATTTTAAAGAATAAGCGTGGTAAAACTGAGGTGCTAGTTGGTTTAGACGGTGCTTGGGCTGATCCGGCAATTCCTGATCATCCAGATGTACGAATTGTTTATGTCGGTGAATCGCTCGGTCAACGTGGCATGACTAACCATCTAGCCAGACTATCTGAGGCTAAGTGGGTGGCTAAGTGTGATGCTCACGTGGCTTTTGACGAAGGCTTTGATGTCAAACTGATGGAGGCGATAAAAGGTCACGACGACTGGACGATTATTCCAATGATGCTTAATCTTCACGCTTTTGATTGGGTTTGTCCAGAAGGACATAGACGCTACCAAAGTCCTTCCGGACCATGTGAAGAATGTGGACAGCCAACTACTCGGGATGTTATTTTCAAACCTCGAGACAGGACTCCGCATAGTACGTCATTTTGTTTTGATAAAACACTGCATTTTCAATATTTCAATGAGTTTAAAAAGCGTCCAGAGGGCAAGGGCGATTTGACTGAGACTATGAGCATCCAAGGTTCGTTTTTTATGCTTACCCGGGAGAAGTATTGGTCACTCAATATCTGTGACGAAAATCACGGTTCCTGGGGACAGCAAGGTGTTGAGGTGGCTTGTAAGACTTGGTTATCTGGCGGACGGGTAATGTGCTTGCATTCCACTTGGTATGCTCATATGTTCCGCACTCAAGGTGGTGATTTTGGTTTTCCTTATCCAAACTCCGGTACGGCTCAAGAAAAGGCTCGACAGTATTCTAGGGATTTGTGGTTGAATAATAAATGGGATCAGGCGATTCATCCGCTTCAATGGTTGATTGATCGTTTCGCACCAGTTCGTTACTGGCATGACAGCAACAAGGGCATTATTTACTATACCGATAACCAGATACCAGTTAAGACAGCTCAAGCGGTTCAGAAACAGATTAAAACTAGTGGACTGCCGATTGTCAGTGCTTCACTTAAGTCAATGAATAATATGGGTAAAAATATTCACGTGAAATTAAAGCGTGGTTATATGACCATGTTTAAGCAGATTCTAGCGGCACTTGAGGCGCTTGATACGGAAATTGTTTTCTTTTGTGAGCATGATGTGCTATATCATCAGAGTCACTTTGAGTTTATACCGGCTAGGAAAGACAAGTTTTATTATAATCATAACTGGTGGCGAGTCCGTCCTGATGGTTTAGCAGTTCACTGGGATGCTAATCAAGTCTCGGGACTGTGTTGTTATAGAGAGCTGGCGATTGATTATTATAAGAAGCGGATTGCTGAAATTGAGAAGTCTGGTTTTAATCGAAGTTATGAACCTGGCGGTAGGAATCTGGAGTATTATGAGGCTTGGAAGTCACCAATGCCTAATATAGATATTAGGGGTGAATGGAACCTAACTAAGAGCAAATGGTCGCTTGATGATTTTAGGGACAAATCAACAGCTAAAGGTTTTGAAACTTCTACTATCGATAAAATCCCTGGCTGGGATAATTTGAGTGCTATTATATAGTTATGGAAACGCAAGCCTCAATTCTATGGGAAATAATTAAAAATATAGCTTTTGTTGATCGCAGCCTATATCCGCAGGAAGCTCAATATACGGAACAAGATTTTGACGATTTAGTAGCTAAGAATCCTAATGATTGGGTAGGAACAAATTGGTTAATAAGGGCAACATTTCTTGCTGATAATGGCTATGACTTTACGGCTGATAATATAGTTAATTCAAGTTTGCCGAGTCAGCCAGATATTTTAGCTCAGGTTAAGCCGGAACTGGCAGATGTTTATAATGACTTGCCTCAAGATTATTGGGATACTAGGGATGCTCTCCAGCAACAGCTTGACTCGCTCGATGCTGTTATCCAGCAAGCGGCTCAAGACCCAACCCAAACGGCTGATTTAGCTAGTGATGCGGTACAAGCAGTCCAGTCTGTCGTAACTATCTCAACCATTCAACCATCACCTATCCAGCCAGCTCCACCGCTAGGAGACTAAAGTGGCTGTAAATACTTATTACTTCGATGGTCATAACGGACTTAGTGACCCCGATAGTGCCTGGACTAATGAATCCAACTTAACCGACGGCAATAATACTACTTATGCTAGTTGTTCAACGTCAGGTCATAACTTAGAAGCAGACGGTACTAATGCGCCGACTATAACTGACTCTATCTTAATGGTTAGGTTTAGAGTTTACTTCGCCTCTGTAGCTAATTTAACAGTTGCAGTCGGTAACTCTGGTTTTGGAACTACTTATTTAAACCAAACATTCACTGGTACTATTTCTAATCCATCGAGTTGGGTTGTATTACCTGTTCCGTCTGGCGGTTGGACGTATGACCAGATTATAAATATGTGTGTTAAGGGTTCTATCACCGGTAACATTTCCGCCAGTTGGTATCAGGCGGAAATTGAAGTTACTGATGACACCGCTTATCAGTATCCGATTATGGTAGGCAGTTCAGCTTCAATGCCTGCTGTTAGCACTACTCGGATAATTCCGTTAATGGCAACAAATGATGCTGCTTGGGGTGCATCAACTTCTAGTGCAGATGCTCTAAGTCCAGTCACAACGATGTTTTCAACTCTTAAAACGACTCTGACGACTGCGGCAGGGACGGGCATTGTTAGGGCGCAAACATTTCAGACTGCTGATACAGCAACGGCTTTATTTGTTAGTTTGGCGAATACGACATCAGGTAGTGATACAACAGATATAATCAGTGTTCCAGCTTTAAGCACTCTTGATTTTGCAAGCATTGTGTCTGGCGGTACGCCAGCAGCGTCAACACCTAATACCTGGCGAATATTACAAATAAGTAAGAATCAGATATTCTTTACAACAGCCAATGGCACTTTCTCAACTACGGCTAACAGGTTTATTGGCGTTCAAGATACGGGCGGCAACCAAACAACGGCAGCAGCAGCTACTCAATACATGCCTGAATCGGGCAGTATTAAGAATGTCAATGTCCAACTGGCGGCTACAATCGCATCAGGTAGTTATCAGATTGATTTAATGAAAAATGGCTCATCGGTTCTTACCTTAACACTTGACTCAACTCATCAAAGTGCCTCTGATACGGGTAGTTACTCTTATAGTCAAGGCGACACAATTTATTATCAGGTAACACCAAGTAGCCCGGCTACTGCCAGGAATATTTATTTTGGTGCTGAATACGCATCAGGAACGGCTGGTAACTTTATATTACTCGGTTCAAATAACTCAAATGTAGGAACATCAACTACCACCAATAATAACTGGTATGGCACGGGTGCATGGAACACAACTGAGGCTAATGTACAAGCTTTGGGTTATGCTTCAACTTTGACGGCTATGTATGTTGTCCAAAGTGCTGATACGGGTTCAGGTGCAAAAACCAGAATTGTTACTTTTCGTGATGGTGGCTCAAACACATCGGCAACAGTTACATTTAATAATTCTGGAACAACAAAATCTTGGTCTGGTTCGGTCACGGTTAATACAGATGACTTGATAAATGTTCAAGCCGTTATGTCAGGTACGCCGACTAATAGCAGTGTCAAATACGGACTCGTGTTTGCGGCTCAGGCTTTCGTGCCTAGTTTATCGCCTAGTGCTTCTCAGAGTCCTAGTGCTTCACAATCTCCTAGTGCATCAATAAGCCCCTCAGCCTCAATTAGTCCGAGTGCTTCAATTTCACCTTCAGCCTCAATATCTCCAAGTTCTAGTCCGTCACCGTCTGGCGGTTCGCCGAGTGCATCACTAAGTCCTAGTGCTAGTATTAGCCCTTCATCAAGCTCAAGCCCTAGTATTTCCCCATCAAGTTCAGTTTCACCAAGCATCAGTCCTTCAGCCTCAATCTCCCCCAGTGCATCAGTATCACCTTCCAGCAGTTCTAGCCCCAGTATATCCCCTAGTGCCAGCTTGAGTCCTTCCTCATCAGTTTCACCGTCTATCAGCCCAAGTGCTAGCATCTCTCCTAGCCATTCGTTATCGCCAAGTGCGAGTGTAAGTCCAAGTATCAGCCCAAGCGCATCAGTCTCACCAAGCTCCAGTTCTAGCGCTTCATTATCCCCGAGCGCCTCAATATCGCCATCCGCGAGTATTTCCCCAAGTGCCTCTATTAGTCCTAGTTCATCCAGTAGCCCCAGCATCAGTCCTTCAGCTTCAATTTCACCGTCGTCATCTTCCAGCCCGAGTATTAGCCCGAGCGCTAGTATTTCGCCTTCAGCATCGTTGAGTCCTTCAGCAAGCGTATCGCCATCAATATCCCCAAGTGCCTCGGTAAGCCCTAGTTCTTCAGTTTCTCCGTCTATAAGTCCGTCAGCTTCAGTTAGCCCCTCGGCATCAATTAGTCCATCAAGTTCGAGCAGTGCATCGATCTCACCATCCAGTTCGAGCAGTCCTAGTATTAGTCCAAGCGCTAGCGTAAGTCCTAGTGCCAGCATCAGTCCTTCAGCATCCATTTCTCCAAGTTCGTCACCATCGCCTTCAGCCGGTGGGGTATCACCGAGCGCTTCATTATCTCCATCGGCTAGTATCAGCCCATCCGCTAGTGTAAGTCCCAGCTCGTCCAGTAGCCCTTCTATTAGTCCGTCTAGTTCGGTTTCACCTTCTATAAGCCCGTCGGCATCAATCTCTCCATCGGCAAGTGTCAGTCCGTCATCATCGTCTAGCCCAAGTATTTCGCCAAGTGCCTCGAGGAGTCCATCATCAAGCAGCAGTCCTTCGATTAGCCCAAGTGCGAGCATCAGCCCGTCGTCATCTATAAGCGCTTCAATTTCACCATCAGCCTCTCTTTCGCCTTCGGCTAGTATTAGCCCTTCAGCCTCAGTGTCGCCATCGATTTCACCGAGTGCATCAATTTCACCAAGTTCATCAGTTAGCCCTAGTATCTCACCGTCCGCCAGTATTAGTCCTTCGGCGTCTTTAAGTCCTAGCAGCAGTATTTCGCCGTCAATCAGCCCCTCGGCTTCGGTGTCGCCATCTAGTTCTGTGTCCCCGAGTATTAGCCCATCGGCAAGCACCAGTCCTTCGGCTTCAGCTAGCCCAAGTCTTAGTCCGAGTGCCTCGTTATCTCCCAGCGCATCCATAAGCCCATCGAGTTCACCATCACCTTCGACTGGCTCGCCGTCATCCTCGATAAGTCCCAGTATTTCACCGTCATCATCGGCTAGTGCCAGTTTATCGCCATCGGCTTCGATCAGTTCAAGTATTTCCCCATCGGCATCTCTAAGTCCGTCGCACTCAGCCAGTCCAAGTATCAGTCCGTCAAGTTCCTATTCGCCTTCAGCTAGCATTAGTCCTTCGGCTTCTATAAGTCCAAGCGCATCATTAAGCCCGTCAAGCTCCTACTCACCGAGCGCCAGCGTCTCGCCGTCAATCAGCCCAAGTGCGTCACTGAGTCCCTCAGCCAGTATCAGTCCTTCGCATAGCGCCAGTCCCAGTCGAAGCCCATCCTCAAGTTTGAGCCAATCTATTAGCCCTAGTGCCTCCACTAGTCCATCGAGTTCATATAGTCCATCAATCAGCCCAAGCCATTCGATTAGCCCCAGCTCATCAGCTAGTCGTTCACGCTCACCATCTGCCTCAACTAGTCCGTCGCATAGTATTTCACCGTCAAGTAGTGCTTCTAGGTCGTTGTCTCCTAGTTCCAGTCCTAGTCCATCAATTGGTCTAGGCTATACCAAGTATTCACGTGAAGCCGCCGTTACATTGCCGTCAGATGACGCTGATTTATCTACCCTTTATACGGCGGCAGAGGTTCAAAAAGTAAGCCTAATAGATGGAATTTTTGTTGATATAGGTGCGACTGATGAATACATGATTCATGAGTATAAAGATTTTATAGATATTTCTACCTCTATTCAGATTAACTGGCGAGGCAAGTCTACTCAAGATGCCTCAAAATCCCCAATCTTTATGCAGATATATGATAGAGGCGCAGCCGGCTGGGTTACGATTGCTCAGGATATTTCGGCGGCAGCCAGTGCTGATGTAACTCTTAAGGCTGTAATTGACGATACTACTCCTTATATAGACAGTCATGATGTTATAGCTTCACGGATTTACCAGGAGGCTGTCTGATGCCAAACATTATTGATTCGTATAGTGAGAGTAATCGAAATACTCAAATTTCAATTAACGGTGATGGGACTTCTACTAACTATGGAGCTGCCGCTGCAGTGTTTGTTGTTTCTTCAGATACTACGCTTGGTAGTGCAGTATTTTATCTAAAGAAGAATAGTAGTCCAACTGGTAACCTTTACGCAAAAATATATAACATCACTGGTGTATATAATACAAGTGCAATACCCACAGGGAGTTCATTAGCGACATCTGACGCAGTAGATATTACTACTCTCTCAAATTCGTCTTTTAATCTAGTTACTTTTCCTTTTTCTGGAGCCAATCAAATATCATTATTTGCTAGTACTCAGTATTATGCAGTTTCTATTGAACGTTTTGTGGCGGATACTTCCAATTATCTGGTAGTAGGTGACCAATCTTCAGGTAGCCATAAGGATAGTGCTGTTTATTGGGGAAATTCTTGGAATTATTACGGTAATTCTATATGTTTCTACGTCTATGATAATGCTGGTGGTGGTGGCGTTTCTCCATCCAGCAGCCTTAGCCCATCTGCCTCAATTAGCCCTTCGGCAAGTGTCAGCCCTAGTTCTTCGGTTTCTCCATCGATAAGCCCTTCAGCTAGTTTGAGTCCTAGCTCATCAACTAGTCCGAGTATTAGTCCAAGCGCATCGGTTTCTCCTAGCGCCAGCTTATCACCATCAGCTTCAAGCTCGCCTTCAATAAGTCCCTCAGCATCTATAAGTCCGAGTTCAAGCGCCTCACATAGCTTATCACCATCAGCTTCGATTTCCCCAAGTGCTAGTATTTCCCCATCGGCTAGCCGCTCGCCATCGTCTAGTAGTAGCCCGAGCTTATCGCCCTCTGCAAGCTTAAGCCCAAGTGCTTCAGTTTCGCCAAGTATTAGTCCTTCAGCTTCGCAGAGCCCCTCGGCATCACTGAGTCCGAGTTCGAGTATCTCGCCATCAATTTCGCCAAGCTCGAGTAGTTCGCCCAGTTTAAGCCCGTCAGCCAGTATATCTCCATCTGCATCGCGTTCACCTAGCTCAAGCGTTAGCCCAAGTATAAGCCCCAGTTCCAGTGTTAGTCCCAGTATCAGCCCGTCTGCTTCAGTAAGCCCGAGTCATTCATTAAGCCCTAGTGCTAGCCTTAGTCCGTCATCTTCGGCTTCACCATCAACTGGAGTCTCGCCAAGCTCTAGCCTTAGTCCAAGTTCATCTATTTCACCGTCAATCAGTCCGTCAGCCAGTATAAGTCCAAGTGCCAGTTTATCTCCATCAGCTAGTTTATCGCCTTCAAGTAGTCGTAGTCCAAGCTCGAGCGTGAGCTTATCTCAGTCACCGAGCGCCTCATCTTCGCCATCGAGTTCAGTTTCGCCTAGTATCAGCCCGAGCATCAGTCCATCTGCTAGTAGATCGCCATCAACTTCTATTTCGCCTAGTATCAGTCCGAGTACTTCACGCTCACCGTCAAGTTCAGCCAGTGCCTCAATACCGCCAACAGAGCATGTTTTATCAACTGACTGGTGGTATATTGCCTTTTTGACCTCGCCAGTTGAGCCAGTACATACGACGGCAGTTAAGTCGCCAAGCTTGATATTGAGGCAGGACACTGGACTTGATGTCATTGACCTTTATTATTGATAAAGTTTCAATCATGCACTATAGTTATAGATATGATAAAAGCAATACCTGGATACGAAGGAATCTACGAAATTGATACAAATGGTATTGTCTGGTCGCTTAAACATCCTAGAACTGGAGGGCGTAAGGCTTTGAAAGTTTTGCTTAATAAAAAAGGTTATCCTCAAGTACGTTTATACAAAGATAAAAAAAGCCATATGTTTAGGACTCATAGAATTGTGGCTCAGGTATTTATTCCTAATCCTAATAATTTCCCTGAAGTTAATCATAAAAATGGTAAGAAAATAGATAATCGAGTCGAAAATTTAGAGTGGGTTACTAGTAGTAGCAATACACAACATAGTTTTAATGTATTGGGTAGAATTGGTCTTAGGGGTAATAAAAATGGTTGTGCTAAATTAACTTCAGCGCAAGTATTAGACATTTGGCATAAGAAACATATTAAGACCAGAAAAGAACTAGCAAAGATGTACAATGTGACTGGAACTTGTATTTATAATATCCATAAACAGCTTACCTGGAAGTGGTTGACTGATGAATATAAATAACATAGAGCTATTTCCTCAGCAAGATGCTTTTATTTTCTCCAAGAAGCGTTTTACGGGGTATATGGGAGGCTTTGGCAATGGTAAGACTTTAGCTGGTGCTATTAAGGCTTATATGCACTGTATGCAACCAGATGCTTTCTTCTTGATTGGTCGTAGGCACGCCACCGACTTGTCTGACTCTACTCAACGCGACTTCCTGAAGCTATTTGGCGATATGGGTAAATTTTCACCTAAAAATGGTTCGTTTAAGTTTTATAAAGATGGTAAGCCTCTCTCTGAAGTTATATTTCGTCACTTGGATGACTTGCAGTCTTTGACTAATATGAACCTTTCCGGCTTTTGGATTGATCAAGCAGAAGAAGTTTCTGAGGAAGTTTTTGACTTTCTAGTTGGTCGTATTCGCCGTCCAGTAGAAAAACGTGAAGGTTTTATAACAGCAAATATGGCTGGGCACGACTGGTTATGGCGTAGATTTTATAAAAAAATCGGTAAGGATGGTAAAGAATTACCTAACGCTAGTGATTTTGAGCTTATTACAGCTTCAACTTTACAGAATCGCCATAATCTGCCTGAGGATTACGTTAAGGGACTACTCGCAATGCCTAAAGAGTATGTTAAACGCTTTGTAGAAGGTTCTTTTGATGTCTTTGCTGGACAGATATTTGATGAATTTAATCCGCACATTCACGTTATACCGCCTTTCCAGATCCCTAATACCTGGGAGCGGTTTAGGATGATTGACCATGGACAAAACAACCCGACAGCTTGTTTGTGGGGTGCAGTAGACTTTGACGGTAATATTTATATTTACCAGGAGTATTACAAGGAAAAAGACGTTGTATCTAACCATGTGGCTAAGATCAATGAAATGAGTCAGATTAGAACTACTCAAGGCGATATTCTAACTGATAACTATTCTTACACGGTAATTGATCCATCAACTCATGCCAAGACACTTGAAAAGGATGGTTATAGATTCAGTGTAGCTGATGAGTATCTGGACGCTGGCATACCTACTATATCGGGGCAAAATGATGTGATTGCCGGCATTAACCGGGTCAAAGAGTATCTAAAGATTGACCCGGAGCGTTTTCATCCGTTCTTAAAAGATAAAGACGGTGAGTCAATTATGGGTTCGCCGCATTTATTTATATTTGCCAGTTGTGAGAATTTGGTTGAGGAAATGGGGCAGTATAAGTGGAAGTCTTACACTGGCATGGCGGTTGGCAATCCGGACCGTGATGATATTAAAGAAGCGCCAGTCAAGCGTAAAGACCATGCCGTTGACGCTTTGCGTTACGGTATTATGTCTCGTCCACAGACTCCACTACGGACTCAGCAAGTCGAGCCTTGGGTTTATAAAAATCCGATGGAACTAGCTCGGCGAGCTCAACAAATGGGACTTACTGTAGACGATTTTATTACTCAGCGATATAATCGAACTAATATCAAGCATTCAAAGTCTGGTATAAAACACACTAATGGCTTGAAAAAGTGATATTATATGCTTAAGAGGTATCATGGCTGAAAAATCTTTCGTTAATCCAGATAAACTTAAAGAGCTTAATGCTAAAGTTTATGAGCGTGGTCATGTAGACCGAGAACACTTACTAGAATTTTTAAAATTAGTTGAGACTTCTGATGCCTTACTTATTATTAAAGAAGTTAAAGATTGGCTAGAGGCTTTGCACACCGATCCTTATTACAGTAAAGTTAGCTTCCCCAAAGGTGATATAGAGGCTATTCTCGGTGACTTAGATTCTTACGGTCACGTTTCGGCTGAAACGATCTTGCAATTCAAGCAAGACTCTAATAAGGCGTTGCCAATATCATGATCACACTAATTGCCATCTTGCTCATACTAATCACCGTTTTGCTCATACTAAGCATGCTTTCGCTGTACTTTATGTGGCGAAAGCTATCAGTTTACTTAACTTATAATACCCGTTATCAGGCGGTAGAATACGAAAAAGCTGTCAATACGACTAAGTTCCCACGCCCTAAAATGCCGGCTATTAAAACTGAAGTCCGGGGACGGGCTATCAAGCCATCCGATGATTTGGTTGACTTAGAAGATATGGATTTTGAAGATGCCGCTAAAATTGTAGAGGAACTGGGTGCATGATATGGCTGTTAGAAATCCTTTAGCCAAACAAACACAAGAAGAACGAGCCGATGAAACTATTGTTCAGCAGATCAATACGATTTGGCAATATTTAAAACAAGCTCGTCGCCGTGAAGAATTTGAGTGGTTTATTAACGATGTTTACTATAAAAATAACCAGTATTTTAAATACAATACTGGTACTCGCCGGATTCAAAATATCTCTGTTGAGAAGATGAATGACCGGGTTATTATCAATAAAGTTAAGCAACAGGTTCGAGGGATTGTAAACTTTTTGAATGCCGAGCATCCGGAAGTTGGCATTCGTCCTGGTGATCAAGCAGACAATGCTTATATCCGAGCTAAAAAAGAAAAACATTTAGCTGATTATTGGTATCGTCATTTGAATATGAATAGTATTTTCAAAAAGGTGTCGCTTGATGCCGCCAAGTATGGTCTAGGCTGGGTCAAAGTTCTTTGGGACAATGATGCGGTTATACCGACTAAACCTTTTACAGACAATGATGGCAATCAAAAAGATACATCCTTTGGTGAGGTCATGGTGGACCGTTGTGACCCGTTTGAGATTTATCCTGATCCAATGGCTCAAACTAAACGTGATATGCGTTATATTATCCATGCTCCGATTCGGACGATAGCTGAACTTAAAGCTAATCCTCGCTATAGGAATAAGGATAAGTTAGCTCCTGATATGCGCTTGGCTGCTTCTTTATTTAAGCAAGCTGAGGTTAGGCTCCAGATTTCAAACGCTAATACCTTTGCGGCTGGACAGTCTAATGATATGGACACAGTTGTTATATTAGAGTGTTTCCGCAAGATCTATGACGAAGCTACCGGCAACTGGGATATTTGGATTACTGTTATGACTGAGAATGGTGTATTGCTCCGTAACGAGAAGTGGTACTGTGATGAGTATCCATTTGAGGTTTTCCAGACCGATATTTCCGGTATGATCATGGAATCTAAAGGTGTTATTCATGACATTAAAGAGCCTAATCGAGCCCTTAACGAAATGGTATCTCAGGTTCACGAGAGCGCTAAGATCATGGGTAAACTTAATTGGTTATTGCCTAGAGGCTCTAACGTCAATGTAATTGACGACGAGACTGGACAGTTTATTGAATACGATATAACTCCGGGTGGTGCGCCTCGGCAAGCTGAAGCCATTAACTTACCGACTTATATCATGCAACATATTGGTCAACTGACCGCCTTTATGGAAGATATTTCTGGCATGCACGCTTCATTTAATGGCAAGGCTCCATTTGCTCAGGCTTCTGGTGATTTGGTTGATAGATTATCCCAGGGCGATCAAAACAACCTGACCATGCTCAGAGATAATTATGACGACTTTGCGGTTGGCGTGTTTAAACTAATGTTTAAGACCTGTAAAGAAAATGCTCAGGTTAGCAAGACTTTTCCAACCGGCATAGAGGATGAGTTTGGTGAGACTCGTTGGGATGACATTGACCCTAAAAAAGATATTTCAACCAATGATGACGTAGCTGTTTCGACTGGCACACAAATGCCTTACTCGATTGCGGATAAGCAACAGATGTACATGAACCTTTGGAAAGAAAAAGCTATCACTGATCCTAAGATGTTATTTAAATTACTTGAGATGCCGGATATCGATGCGGCTATGGGCGATGATGAATCGGATATAGAGCGCCAGCTTAATGAAATACGTGGGGTTTTGAACGGCAAACAACCGCCAGATCCAGAAATCTTTGAGGATCATGCTGTTCACATTCAGACTTTGGATAAGTTCGCCAAGGGTGATAGCTGGGATAAATTGAGCGATAAACAAAAGCAATGGATTCGTGACCACCGCCAGAAACATATGGACTACTTGGTTCAATTAGCTCAGATTCAAGCTTCACTTCAGATGGAACCAATTAAGCGCAGCTTCACCGTTATGGAGCGTATGAACAAGATGAGTGACACGACTGCCACTGAACGGACTCAGATGTTCAAATTATTCGGTATGCAATCTGACGCCGCTCAGATTCAGTTACGTGGCGGTCTATATATTCAAGACCCGGCTCAGGCTGAAATGCAAGCTCAGAATGAAGATATTGAGATGATGGAAATGCGCGCAGTTCAGGTTAGTTTCGGGGATAATCACATTGTTCACTTACAGACTCACGGTCCGGTGCTGGATCAGTTACTTCACGCTCAAAAGGCTGGTCAACCAGTTAGTGCTACTATAATCAAACTGTTCCAAGATCATATTAAAGACCATGTTCAAGCTCAACAGGCTACTCAAGTAGCGCCAGGACTTGTACCTAATGATCAAGTCGGCATACCTAATCCACCTCGGCTTGAAAACGCCAAGCAACCAACTGTACCCGGTAAAGCTAATATAGATCAGCAGCAGGGCAAGATTATGGCTCAGAACGAAGCGGCTAATAAACCGCCAGAAAAACCGGCTGCAAAGCTTGCATCGAAAAAGAAACCGAGTAATAATAAGCCTAGTAAGTTAACGAAAGGTAAGAAGTAAATGGCTAAAGAAGATGTCGTAGAGGCACTGGAATCAGTTCCAGAAGCACCAAAGGACAAGAAGGTATCAGCTACCCCTGTCGCAGATCGTCTCAGGAAAGAGGGCGCAGATATTGATAACCCCGAATTTTATAACCTAGATTTAGAAGCTGAAAAAGCTGCCGCTAAGAGAAAGGCAGAGAAAGGATAGAATAATGGCAACTCCATCTCGTCCAATTCGCAAGAGCGCTGGTGTTAATCCTAGCCCAGTTGGTAACGGTGTGACTAGTGGTAGCGTTCCTATGCCTACGCGTAGAGCCGCACAACCATTTGGTTCAGTTAGCAAGACTGAGCACAAGCGTCCATCGGCACCAATTAGCCCAAGCACCATGCCAATCAACGACAAAGATGCTGGTCGCGGCACTGGCAGCGTTCGATAATTTGACTTACGCATCTTTATAGGTGTATATATTAAGCATAGTTGGCATACAACTCTAAAAATGTAGGGAGATTTTTATGGCTGATGAAGCTATAGCCCCCGTCGATAACGCTGACTCGGCACCAGCAGATAACGCAGCTCCGGCTGCACCACCGGCAGATAAGCCGGCACCAAGCGAACCAGCACCTAACGGCAGTGAAGCCGATAACAACTCAGGTAATAAAGAACCAGCTATGGTTCCAAGCGATAGGTTGCGCGAGGAAACTGAGAAACGACGTCAAGCAGAGGAGGAGTTAGCCACTTTACGTGAGCAGCAATCCAAGCCACAAACGACTCAGGAGGACGACGATTTAGACCCTGAAGCGGTAGAGATCGTAAAAAAGTCAGCTAAAAAGCTAGGCTTCGTCACACAGGAGGAATTAGCCCAAAAGGAAGTGGAGATTCAGGTTCGCCAGGATGTCCGTGACCTAGAAACTAATCCACCTAACCCTGGCATACCATACAACCATAAGGATGTATTAGAATATGCTAAGGACAACAATTTGCCGGTCACATCCAAGGCAGCTCTTAGAGCCGCTTACCGAGATATGAACTACGACAAAATTGTTGAGGCTGAACGCCAGAAGGCTATCGACGGCTTTAAAACTGCCGGTACCAGTGGTGCGGAAAAGCCAGGCTCCAGTGGCGCAGCGCCGCCATCAGAGCAGGAGATTTCTGGTTCTGATCCGAAAGAACGTGTTCGTGAACGCATTCGATTGGCTCGCCAGAAGGCTCAAGTTTAGTCAATTTCTATTTAACTCCCATGAAAGGGGACATATATGGCTGGAACTACAGAATCCACCGTGTCCGCCATTTTGAAGGAAGTTTACCCTGGTGCTATCGAAGATGAACTTAACAACGAAGTTGCGTTATGGGCTATCTTAGATAAGCAAAAAGTTACACTTGATGGTCAAGGTCAACACGTTGTCCGTCCATTCCGTGTGTCTCGTAACCAGGCTATGGGTGCTCGTAGTGATACTGGCATTTTACCTTCGGCTGGCACACAAACTTTGGCAAATGCCAAGATTAACATGTCGTCTAACTATCTTGTTGGACAAATTACCGGGCGTGTTATTCGTACTTCATACGGTACCGAAGCAGCTTTTGAAAATGCTTTGGAGGAGGAAATTCGTTTTTCTCTGACTGATGTGCCTAATGATATAGGTCGTCAGTTGTTCCACGGTTCAGGTCGTCTTACTACTGTAAATGGTGCCGTTGGTGGTTCCACTTCAGTTATAGTAAACAACACACAATACCTGGCTGTTGGAATGTTTGTTCAGTTCTGGAAAACTGATGACACTAATGAAACTACCGATGATGCCGGTCTTGATACTGGTCAACACGGTACGGCTATTGTGTCTATCACAGCTTCTACCAACACTATTGTCGTTACTACGTCTCAGACGTTAACTAGCGGTGATGTTGTGGCTCGAGCTAACAGTAACACTGGTTTTAGCACTACTTATGAGTTGAACGGTTTAGACACTACCATCGATGATGGTACTGACTATTCTGGTCGCGCATACTTCGGTGTTAACCGCGCTACTTACCCAGTTCTTTATGGCAACCGTTTTGATGCTTCTGGCTCTCTAACTGAGACTTTGATGCAGCAAGCTTTCGATGCGGCTCGTCAAGTTGGTGGCGGTATCATTGATCTAATCATCACTGATTACGCTTCCCGTCGTGCTTATTCAAACCTATTGCTTGGACTCAGGCGCTACCCACTTGAGGGTGTTAATGCTCCTGCGTTTGCTGGCGGTCAAAAGGTCTCTCAAGACTTACGAACGCAAATGGGCGAAGGTTTGAGCTTCTCTGGCGCAACAGTAATTCCATCTCGTCAAGCACCACCTAAGAAAATGTGGTTCTTAGACACCGATAGTTGGAAGTTGTTCCAGCAAAGCGAAATTGAGTGGATCATGAACGGTGATAGTATTCTTCACCCGTTACTGGTTAACTCTCAGGATGCTTACAAGTTTAGTTTGTACTACGATGCACAACTATATTGTGAAGCCCCGAACAGAAATAGTAAGATTGTGAACACATTTTAGTTCATTTGTCAATAGCTATTTTGCAAATTACCCCTGTTATCCGCAGGGGTTTTTTGTTTTTTTATTGACTTTCAGAATGTACTATGATACACTTATTGGGTAACTAAGGAGATGATATGAGCGTATCAAACGGTGAGGTGGGAGATATTATTAACAATAACGAAATAGATATAGCAAGTAATTTAAAATATAAACGGGGCGTTAAGAACTGTGTAGATTGCGGTAAAGAAGTCACCCGTTCTAATCGTGGTCGCTGTCCAACTTGTTATGCGCGTTTATATAGAGCGCATTTGATTAGTGATGAATCGCTTAAAAAAGCTTATGAATATCGTAAACGATATCGTGAACTTAATAAGGATAAAATACTTGCCAACCGTAAAAAGAAACGTCAAGAAAATAGATCAAAAGCAAGGCAACATTATCGTACATATGGTAGAAAGAAATATGCTCGTTCCCCTGAATACTTAGCCAAAGTAAAGGCTACTAGAGATAAGGTTAATAACTATAAGCTTGAAAAAGGCTGTATAGATTGTGGCTACAACAAACATCCCGAAGCCTTAGACTTTGATCATTTACCACAGTATGAGAAAAAATATAATGTGAGCAACTTGGCTCGTTCTAACGCCGCTCCCGAGACCCTTTGGGCTGAGATAGCTAAGTGTGAAGTCCGTTGCACCAACTGCCACCGCATAATGACCTACAATCGTCGTATGGAGTTGAAACAGGTGCTATAATGCACTTATGGACATAACTATCAAAGAAGGAGTCCCCGGACTTAAAGAAGCCAGGATGGTAGAAGCTGCCATTCACAAAGTCGGTATACAGGACATTCAACTTCTTTTTGATGAACAGTTAAGGATGTGGGCGGTAGTCCAGGTTCAGAAAAAAGCTAAGAGTTTAATCTTATTGCCTAAAAGTTATAACGAAACTGACATTAAGCCTTACTTATTATGGTGGTGCAAGAATGAAAAAGGCGCTTATAGATCTCCTAACGACATAGATGTTACGGATATTATTGCAGTTGTAACCAGGGCTCATGCTCATTTCGCTGATGGCGGCAAAACCTTAAACGAAGGGCTTGAAAGACAAGATGCCGAGAAGCAGCAAGCGCATGAAAAGAAATTTCATGATAGAATCCATGCTATAGCCCCGGCTATGAAAAAAGCTATACGAGAGGAGTTAGGATGAGCTCAGTTGTCAATCCAACTTTAGCCCAAATTAGAGCCCGAGTACGTCGATTTATAGATGAGCCTGTTCAGGCTAACTATACTGATTCAGACATTAACTATGCTATTAACCGAGCTCAACAGGAAGTGGCTACTGAAATTTCACTGGTTGATGAAAAGTATTTTGTTAACACTACTCCAACCACCATTACTTCTGTAGCCGGACAACGCTTTTACCCACTGGCTAGTGACTTCTGGAAGCTGACCCGATTAGAGGATGCTCAAACCGGACTCAGGCTTGAGTTTGATGATTTTGCGGCTCAGAATAATTACTGGAGCGATATGGTCCCACCTTTGGTAGCCTCTAACCAGATTGGCTATAGCGTATCAATTATGGGTAATTCACTAGCTATCAACCCTACGCCGACAACTAGTGGTATTACTTGCCAATACTGGTATGTTCCAGTCTTGCCAGATATGTCGAGTGATAGTGACACCTCGTCAATACCGGTTATGTTTATAGATCTATTATCTATTGCTGCTGCCATAGATATGTTGATCAGTGATGAAGATGACGTTTCAGCCTTGCAGAATAAATACAATGCTCGCTTTAATCAGCTAGTCCGGGCTACCAGGGATCGTCAACAGCAAAGTCCACGTCACGTAACTAGGTCAGCTATACCTATCAATTACTACAGGATGTAGCATGGCTGTACAACGGTCAACTAACTTATCCATCCCCCAGCGGAATGCACCGCGATTAAAGTTAGATTACGAAATTCCTTATTTTGCTACTTGGGACTCGACAACTGATCCATCATCCAGCGCACCGGACGGTATGATCGAGGAAGCTTCACCGGATTGTTTAAATGTAGTCTTTGACCAAGTGCAATCAGTTGGCTCGCGCAAAGGTTATACGAAGTTACTGACTACTTCTTTAAGCAGTTTTGTAGGCGGTATGTATCCGTTTTATAAGTCTGATGGCACTAAGCAGTTAATCTATCAGTCTAATCAGCACTGGTACAAATATGATAATGCCGGCGGTTCAACTACTTTAACCGGTACGCCGTCAACTTTTACAGCCGATAAGCAGTGGGACTTAGACGAGTACCAAGATACCGTTTATGGTGGTAACGGTGTCGATGGTTTGATCAGTTACAATGGTTCAGCTTATTCGGTAGCTAATGGTGGTATTACACCTCAGTATGTCAAAGTCCACAAGAACCGGATTTATTGTGCTAATCTTAATTCTTCAACCGTTTACTTTTCTGATGCCGGCAACCCCAGTTCGTTTCCAGTTAATAACTTTATTTTAATCAACACCAATGATGGACAGAATATCACTGGCATTGATGATATTCTCGATAACCTGGTTATCTTCAAGGATGAATCAGTTTGGATATTGACTGGTGAGCCATTGGGTGCCGGTAACACTACAACTATTGGTAACTTACAGTTAAGGCAAGCTAACTCACCAGTTGGCTGTAGCGCTTTTAGAACTATCGCTAAGGTAGAACAAACCTTATTCTTCATGCACTATTCTGGTATTTATGCCTTGCAAAATTATACTGTTGTACTGATCAGTCCATTCCTAAAAAACACTTTTAAAAGTGGTATGAATGCACCATTTATAGGCTTATCCTGGGGAGTTTATAACTCTCTACTCAATGTTTATTTGATCGGCTTTCCCAGTTCAAGTTCATCTACGCCGGACGAGGTTATTTACTATGATTTAACTACCAAGCAATATGCTCACTGGGATCATATACCGGGCGGTTGTGCGGTTAACTTTCGCTTCTCAGGTCTAACTGATACGGTTGTTTTGGGCGATCCAAACAAAGGTAATATTTATGAATTGTTCCAAGGTTATCATGATATTTATGGTGATAACGGAACAGCTACTGGCGGTAGTTCTACAACCTTAACTGATTCTACTAAGTCTTGGACTGCCAGCGCTTTAGTAGATGCTCGGATTAAAATTGTCAGCGGTACGGGTGCCGGTTCAACAGCGGTTATAACAGCCAATACTAGTACCCAAGTAACTGTAGCTTCCTGGTCTAGTGATTCGCCGGCAGCCGATAGTGTTTATACGATTGGTTATTATGATTCCTACTGGACTACTAAAAACTTTGACTTTGGCATGACTGGTTATATTAAAAAGTACCGTTTCTTTAATCTGTTTCTTGATTCAGAAGATTATCCGATCCGGTTTGGTTATTCAATAGACTTTCAAGCTTTGCAATATCAAAAGGCACTTAACCTATCCGGCGCTACACTTCATTGGGGCGATTCGGGTCTGCTTTGGGGTCCGGATAGTGGCAACTGGGGTTCGACTACTTCTGAGTTTGCTCAGGCTAATATCGGTTCGACTGGACGATATATACGCTTTAAATTCGGTAATGACTTAGCTGATCAGCCGTGGCGAGCGATTAAGTATTCAATAGCCTATAAACTTAAGAAACAACGACCAAATATCGTAACCACTTAATATGGCACAACTTCAGCCAACCACTGATCCTACCGAGAAAATGAGCCAAGTCGAGCTTAATAAGCAGGATATCAAAAATATCATGGACGAGCTTAACCGTGGGCTTGATCCAACTAGTATGGCTCGACGATCTGTTCTAGCTAGTCAGTTAAGAGTGATATCTTATCAGCCAAGTCCATTAAAACTTCATAGTGGTTCCACTTTAGCAGCCGGCGCTTATGCAGAATTAGTTATCAACTTTCAGAACAATGGCTTAACCGCTAATGATGTTGGTCAGACTTACTTGCCAGTTTTTTATGTAGATCTATTTATTGATCCCAGCGATACCAGTTCAACCGATAATATGTACGCTAATGCTGTCGGTGATATTTTCCCTGACGGGGCTAATATGACCAGTGGCAAAGTTAGTGTTAACTTTACCTGGTATTTACGCAACTCAACGCCTGGAACTGATGAAGATTTGGTATCCTATGTACTGGCTATTAAAAACTCTGATTCTGCCGCTCATGCTTATTGGGCTTCTGTACAATTATTATTACCGGCTGACGGCAACTTAAACGAAGGCGATGTAGCGAGTTTACTGACATGAGATACTTACTTTGTAAAGACGAACAAGTAGTTGATGTCTATGAACAAGACAGTAATTTTATTACTTTGAAGTACCCGGGATTGGAAAGTATTGCTATAGATGTTGATGATCAGACTTGGCAGGAGTTAAAAACTAATCCAGAAAACTATACCTATAAAGACGGAAAAGTTGTATTATTAGCATAAAAGGAGTATTTAATGACATTTGTCCTGCCTAACCCTACCTCACCAACTAACGGTCAGAGTCTTGATGCTACACCTATATTACAAAACCTAGATGCTATAACTAGTGCTATTCAGTCCTTTGATGGGTCTCAGATTCAATCTAACTCTATAGTAGAAGCGGCTTTAGCTAATGTTGTTAATCCTAGACTTAGGGGCAGTGAAACTATTTTTGATCATGTAGCATCGGGCTGTGTTTGGAGTGCTGATTCGGCTGGAGCTTCTTTAGCTGGATCTATGACCGCCGGTACCGTTTATATAAACGGTTATAGGACCACGATTTCTTCAATATCTGGACATGCCTTTACAGCTAGCAAAGATACTTATGTAGACGTAGATTACCTTGGCAATATTACTTATTCTGAAGTTACTAATAACTCGGCTTCACCATCGTTAGCTGCTAACTCAATACGATTAGGTATCATTGTTACTGGAGGCAGTTCGATAGCGGCTGCAGCATCTATCAATCAGGGACAACAAGATCGGGTATTACCCATTGCTTCGTCAATTGCTTATGCCGTAACAGACTCTTTGGGTAACTTGATTTGCCCTCGAGATCCACAGCGTAAAGTTCTAGGATATAGACAAATAACGGCTCCTTTTACGACTACAAATAATAGTACAGAAACAACTGTAACTGGTCTTAGTGTGCCTGTTATCGTTCCTGCAAACCGAAGAATCAAGTTAGTTGGTTACGCTGGAGGCATAAAAACATCTGGTTCGGCAGGAACGGCACTGACATTATCAGTGATGGAGTCAAGCACATACTTGGCTGAGGCTACGATCAATGAACCTGTAACTACTTATAACGCTTCAATCAGAGCAGAAGGTATTATCAGTCCTTCCTCTGGTTCACATACTTATATAGGAAGCGTATATCAGTCTGCTGCTGGGACTCTTTCTCTTGAGGCTGGAACAGGATCAGCTAATAATTACTCGCCAGCATTTGTCTTAATAGAACTTGCATAGGATATATATGCCTCCTCAATTATCTACTTACCAAAAAGCTGCCAACGCGATTTATCAGCCGCAACAAGAAGCTGAACAGATAGCATTACAGTCTACCGAGCAGCAGACTATCAATACGCTCGAAGCTGAAAAGCCTCAGATTCAGACCGATTACCAGTCGGCTATAGACAAACTTACTCAATCAGTTCAAGATCAGTCGGCTCAAATAGCTCAGTTATACAGTCAAAGACTGGGCGGTAACTTTTCCGGACTTCAAGGTAACGACATGGGTGCCATGTTCGCCCGGGCTAATGAAGCTCAAGCTACTATCGAGGAGACTCGAGCTAATAAACTAGCTCAAATTACTTCTGGCGAAGCTAACGCTAAGATAGCCTACAGTTCGGGTATGGCTGCATTAGCACCTAAGTATCAATCACTTGAGACTCAGTATGCTCAGAGTGCTTACGGACAAGCTGTGAAAGATTTTCAATCTAATCAACTGGCTGAGGAACGACTGGCTATATCGGCTTCCAGAGCAGCTAGTTCAAGCAGTAATGCTTCGTCTAAAGCAGCCGCAGACTTACAGAAACAATATAACGTTAAGCAAGGCTCTAAAGGTCAATACATGTTTACCGGACCTAATGGTGTACCTATATCTATGGCTGCGTTTGCTCAAGGAGCTGGACTCGGCAGTGGTGACGTACTTAGCATGTTACAGAATGGAACTTCTTATGATAAAAATGTTTACTCTAAAGTTAAAAACCTGTCTGGAGATGCTCTAGCTAAAGCTTTGAGTAGCTATAAAGTATATGGATTCTAGTTATGGGTTGGTTAGCAGAAAACGATTCAGCGGCTAAAAATCAACCTATAAATGCGGCAACGGCTCGTCAAGGTAAAGAAAATTACGAGGGATATGGAGTCTCGACGGCACCTAAAGCACCGCCTCCGCCACCGGCTCCTAATGGTGCCTCTAGTTTTTGGAGTCGCATAGGTCAAGTTGGTATTGGAGCTGTTGGCAAAGTAGAGGCTGTTAGCAAGGCTGGAGCTAGAGATGTGACTGGCATCTTTAAGAGTAAACCGGCTCCGCCAACTATGCCTAGACAACAAGGTATCAGGGGTGGTGCGCCAAAGTTTGATTTAAAGTCGGTTACAAATGAAAAGCCCGGCTTGCCTGGAGCCACTCATGTTCAGACTAAAAATGAAGCTGCTACAGGTAAGTTTTTAGACGTATTTTCTAATGCCATTAAAGGAACTATCAAAACTACTGGCAAGGCTCTTGGTACCGGTGTCGAAGATGTTAGAGCTCTTACCGGACTGGCGACTGGCAATAAACCAGCAGCTCAGGCAGCTATGAAACGCGGCAGCGCTGATGTCCAGGCAGCCGAAGGTTTTGCCCGGATCTTTCCTCAAACCGCTGCTAAAATAGGACTATCTTTTAAGGGTAATAAGACCTTTACACCGGGTAGTAAATTAGAAAAGGTAATATTCGGTAACAATAAAATAGGTTCTATTCAAAATACTTATAATCAAACCTTGAAACAATCTGGCAGCAAAGCGACTGCTGCCGGTGCAACAGCCTTAGATATAATCACCTCGGCTTTAGTAGCCTATGGTGGAGTCGAAGCGGTCAAAGGCGGACTGGAAAGTATACCTACCGAAAAGACTACTGCTACTGAGTCAACTGTTCCAAATGAACAGGCTCGAGCTTTCTTTAACGAACCTAATCCAAAGATTGATCCTAAGACTTCAGACTTGCTTAGACAAGCGCTTGATGATAATAAGCAGCAATTTGTCAAAGAATTGCGTCAAGGCGAAGGCGTAACAGTTAAGGATGTACAAACTGTACCAACAGTCTATGGAAAGCTACTTAATATTATAAAAGATAAGTTAGCTAAAAATGAGCCAGTAACTCAGGCTGAGGCTGCCGTCGTTCATGATGCCATGACTAGTCCTGATAAGTATGTAGACACCAAAGCTCTGGCTAAAGTTGAAAAGCCTTCTATAAGCGAGACGTTATCAAAGGTAACACCTAAGATTGCCAAACCTAAAGTCAGTCTAGGTTTAGGTGAATCTGGTGCCGTCAAGCCGGGTGCAGCCGCTTCAGACATCCAGGACATGATTGCCAAACATCAAGCTACCACTAAATATAGTGGTGACATTCAGCGTGGCGGCGCTATGGTTGAGGGCGCTAAAAAAGCGATAGCCAGCGATGCGGTTAAGGTAGCTAGGAGCATGCCTAAGCTGTCTACTCAAGATAAGCAAATTCTTCAGGATTATCGAGATAATAAGGAAGCTGGATTGCTGACTGAGCCATTACCGAAGAAGTTACAGGCAGCTAACGATGATATTACGGCACTTAATAAGGCAGCTACAGCCGCCAAGCGAGAAACAGCCAGGCTTGAAGGCAGACCATTTAATGAAAATGTTAATCCGGAAACTTATGTCCACCGTGAAGCTGTTGGCAAAAACACAGCCTTCGATAAGTTACTCCAGGGCGGTAAAGGACGTATCCCCTCACCAACTTCATTCGCCAAGGGAGTAAGTAGTAATAAAGGCAGGGTCTTGCAAGCCGTCACCGACTCCAGTGGTAAGCGTCAGGTTGTGGCTATCAAAAATGAGTCTTTTGGTAAGATTAAACATTTAACTGGTTTTGAAAATGGCAAGCCAGTTAAACTTGGTAGATATCAGTATGATGCTAAGACCAACACTCTAACTAATGCCAAAGGCGAAAAACTAAAACTTAGTCAGGCAACTACCACCGAGATTACTAAAGCTAGTGGTCAGAAGTATTACGTTGATCCACACCTAACATCACTTAAGAACTATGTCGACGCTCGAACTGCACTGGAAAATGTTAAATTTATTGAATCTATTAAACAGCATCCAGACTTTGAATTATTTGCTTCACCACCAGATGAAGTAGCGCCTAAAGATTGGCAATCAGTAAATGGCTTGATGCAATTTCCGGGTTACAAATTTGAACCTAAAACAGCCGAGGCGCTTAGAGATATAGTTAAAAGTGGTTCTGGTGAGGTATCAATATCTAATAAAGTTGGTAATGTTTTAAAACGAACCATAGTTTATTTCCCACTTAAACATAACCTTAACCAGACAGTCACCTACGCCGTAGACCGAGGACTAGCAACCTTGGCTAATCCGCTGGCATATAAACGCGGTATTACCTCTTTAGTCAAAGCTTACCAAGAAGTCACTAATCAGGGTCCGATATATCAAGAGCTGCTAAAAAAAGGTTTCAGCTTGCCGTCAACTGACGAAAAAGCTTTTACGGATTATGTAACCAAGGAGCTTAAATCTCTACATCAAGATGATCCAACTATAATCGACACAGCTAAAGCTTGGGGAGTTAGTCCAGTTAAGCTATATAACGCCGTTCAGCACATGGCAGTTTGGGAGTTTGGTGACATTTTAAACGTAGCTCGGGTGATTGAGCGTATGAGCTCCGGACCGCTTAAAAAAGGTATGAGTTTAGATGATGCCATGAGAGCCACCGAACGCTATTCATTACAGTACAAAGTCCCTAGTCGTGTAGGCGGCAAACTTACTGGGTTTAATATAGCTGGTAAGAATATAGGACGTAGTGCTTCACAAGCTTTACAATCCCCTATAATTTTCTTTGGTCGCTATAAATATGACTTATACAAGATCATGACTAATAGCATTAAAGATACAGTTAATTTGAAAACTCTACCAAAGAATCCTAAAGCTAACTTTGACGCCGCCAGTAGACTAGCAGCTATGGCAGTCGGCGCAGCAGTTATTATGCCGTTATTAAATAAGGCTCTACAGAAACTATCTAAGAGCGCTAATGCTCATATGACAGCGCCGGGCGCACTAGAAATACCAGAGATGATCAAAGATATTAAGAGCGGTAAAAAGACTTTGCTGGGCGCAGTAAGCGGTCAACCTTATGTCTCTGGCGCACTAACTATCCCTCTCGATGTTATGAATAATCTGGACTCATTCACCGGTAAAAAGATATATGATCCTAATGCTCCACTTAATCAACAGTATAAGCAAGTTGGAGCTTGGCTTATAAGTCAGACCAGCTTTAGTCAAAAAGCTGGTACGCTTGGTAATGCCGGCGGCAATAAAGCAATAGACATTTTCCTATCTTTAGCTAGTGTTAATTTTCCCAAAAATTCTAGCCAGACTAGTAAGCTTTATTCTTTACAGTATGACACCTTGCCAATGGTTCAAACTAAAGCTAAAGCCTTAGCTAAGAAAGGTGACTTTGGTGGCGCCCAAAAAGTTATCAATGATTACAATAATCAAGTTATGACCGCTGCTAAATCCGCATTACAAGCTGCCAATTTACCAGTTCCGTCCGATAAAGATTTACAGAAGAAGCTTAAAGCCGCTGGAGCT
>Ga0335085_10001640_pt1 | contig 45925 bp, 40 predicted proteins | sample Lox_Sample_45_FD_206712 | JGI IMG/M metagenome (GOLD analysis project Ga0335085, IMG submission 206712) | Soil microbial communities from Loxahatchee National Wildlife Refuge, Florida, United States - Lox_Sample_4.5 | ecosystem: Environmental > Terrestrial > Soil > Wetlands | place: USA...
GTCATCGAAGCCGAGCAGCCCGGCGAGGCAGCGCGCCTCGCGCGCACCGAGAAAGCCGGCGCGATCATTGCCGATGTCGACGAACGCCGCCTGCATGCCGGGAAGCACGCGTTGCACGCGACCGAGGATGATGTTGCCGATCAGGCTGTGGCCGCTGCGCTCGCCACCGCGGCGGCGCAATTCGCCATCGTCATTCCCGATCAGCCGTTCGAGAAACAGTTCGTAGAGACGCCCATCCTCGACGATCGCGACGCGAATTTCCGCCGCGCCGGCGTTGACCAGAACTTCCTTCGCCATGTGTCACTGCAATGCTTGTTCGAACGCGAGCCTATCATGAAATCGGACAGCCCGCGCCGCGAAGTAAGTTTCTCGTCTGATAAAGTGTCAGTCCCACGACGCTGGAATAGGAGCCGTTGATCTGACGGACGAATGCGTCAGCACGGCCCTGGATCGCATAGCCGCCGGCCTTGCCGAGACCTTCTCCGCTGGAAACATAGGATTCGATGGCGTCATCGGTGAGCCGATCGAACACCACGCGCGTTGTCGCGATGCGATAAGTGACGCTGGCGTCAGGCTTTGAAACTGCGATGGCCGTTATCACCTGATGTGACCGCCCTTCCAGCAGCGACAGGCACGCGCGCACCGAGTCATCGGAATCCGCCTTTGGCAGAATGCGACGGCCGAGGGCGACGACCGTGTCCGCCGCGAGAATGATGGCCGGCTCGCCGCTCCATGTCTCGCGCACGCGCGCCGCCTTCGCCAGCGCTAGCCGCTTCGCATGGTCGCGCGGCGTCTCGTTCTTCAGCACGCGCTCGTCGACGTGGGCAGGCATCACCGCATTGGGCACGACGCCGATCTGCGCGAGCAACGCCAAGCGCCTCGGGCTCTCGCTTGCGAGAACCAGAAGCGGGCGCGGATTATTTGAAGCGATAGGTGATCCGCCCCTTGGTGAGATCATAGGGCGTCATCTCGACGAGAACCTTGTCGCCGGTCAGAACGCGGATCCGGTTCTTCCGCATCTTGCCGGCGGTGTGCGCAATGATTTCGTGGCCGTTTTCGAGCTTCACGCGAAACGTGGCGTTCGGCAGCAATTCGCTGACGGTGCCGGGAAATTCAAGCAGTTCTTCTTTGGCCAAACGGTCCTCATTGGGCGGAAACGGGCTGGAGAATGCACTGAAACCCGCGAAAAGCAAGGGGAGCGGCTATCCGGGCACTGGTAATGTTGGACTTAGAATCCATATTTCGCCGGGTTTGCCAAAATCGAATCCGCTACGCTTGCAGCCTCATCCATGGTTAGTTCGAGCTGGCTCAAGATGGCGATCATTCCGTCCCGATCTCTGGCCCCAGCGGCCCTATCAAACGCATCGGATAGCCTGGCTGTGAACAGCCGCTCGTTTATGGTCATGCCGCCATATTTTTGCATGGTGCTATACTAGCCCCATGCCCAAGACCCCAACAGGTGCCAAACGCCCCGTCGATGTCATCGGCAACGCTGACCATGTCATCGGGACAGGTTGAGGAGAGACCATCAAGGCTCAGGCCCGCCAAGGAAACTGCAACAGTGCCAACTATCCCTTCAGGTGAAGCACGCAGATCAGCGTGAAAAGGCGGCGGGCCGTGTCGCGGTCCACCTCGATCTTTCCCTTCAGCCGGTCTTTCAGCAGGCCCGAACCTTCATTGTGGATCGCGCGGCGCGCCATATCGAGGGCCTCGATCTGCGACAGCGGCGCGTTGCGGATGGCGCCGAAATATTTCTCGCAGATGACGAAGTAATCCTTCACCACGCGGCGGAACGGCGTCAGCGACAGCATGACCTTGCGATGCGCGGACTCGTCTTCCAGGCGCACATCGAAGACGAGCCGGCTTTCCGAAATCGACAACACAAGCTTGTAGGGCCCGCCCTCCGAGCCATCGGGCTGAAAATCGTTGCCCTCCAGCAGATCGTAGATGGCGATCTCGCGTTCCTGCTCGATCTCGCGCGTGCGGCGAACAACCGTCTTCTCGTCCAGTTCAACCGCGACGATGCGGAAGGGAGAGGCTTCGCTCATGAGCGGCGCTGGCCGAGGCGCACAGCGATGGACCGCGCATGCGCACCAAGGCCTTCCGCATCCGCAAGCGTGATCGCATCGGGACCGAGCGCATCGACAGCCTTGTCGCTGCACGAAAGCAGTGTGGTGCGCTTCAGGAAATCGAGAACCGACAGACCCGAGGAGAATCGTGCGGTGCGCGAGGTCGGCAACACGTGATTGGGGCCGCCGATATAATCGCCGATGGCTTCCGGCGTGCGATGGCCCAGAAAAATCGCGCCGGCATGCTTCACCCGCTTCAGCAGGATTTCCGGATTCTCCGTGGCGATCTCGAGATGCTCGGGCGCGATGCGGTCCACCAGCGTCACCGCGTCCTCGATGCGGTTCACCACAATGATCGCGCCATTGTCTCGCCAGCTTGCCCCCGCGATGTCGCGGCGGGGAAGCGTGCCCAGCATGGCTTCGGCCGCCGCCTCAACGCGCGAGGCAAGACCGGAATCGTTCGTGATGAGGATCGATTGCGAGGATGTGTCGTGCTCGGCCTGGCTCAATAGGTCGGCGGCCAGCCATTCCGGATCGGCGGAGGAATCCGCGACCACCAGAATTTCCGACGGGCCGGCAATGGAATCGATTCCGACCTGGCCGAACACCTCGCGCTTGGCGGCCGCCACATACGCATTGCCCGGCCCGACGATCTTGTCGACCGGCGCGATGGACTGTGTTCCATAAGCCAGAGCTGCAATCGCCTGCGCTCCGCCGATGCGATAAATCTCGGACACACCGGCGAGCTTCGCGGCGGCAAGCACCAGCGGATTGATCCGGCCATCGCGGGCCGGCGTCACCATCGCGATGCGCGCAACGCCGGCCACCTTCGCCGGAACGGCATTCATCAGCACGGAACTGGGATAGCTTGCCGTCCCACCCGGCACATAAAGGCCAACACTGTCGAGTGGTGTCCAGCGCCAGCCCAGCTGCACGCCGGACTCGTCGGTGAGGAATTCGTCCTTGGGCAGCTGGCGGCGATGATAGGCCTCGATCCGCCGGCCTGCGTGTTTCAGCGCCGCGATGGCTTCCGCAGAGCAGGATTGCTCGGCCTGGGCGATTTCATCCTCGCCCACGCGCAAACCAATGGCGGAAAGATCGCAATGGTCGAACTGGGCGGCCAGCGCGATCAGCGCCGCATCGCCGCGGGCGCGAACATCGGCGATAATATCGCGCGCTTTCTGCGCGACCTCTATATCCGCAGCCGCACGTGGCGCATGGACCAGCGCATCGAAAGCCGCAGCGAAATCCGGCGCCCGCGCGTCGAGCCGTCTGGCCACGTCACTTCCCTGTCTCGTGGGCCGGACGCCCTCGCGCGGCCCATTCGCCGCTGACGTCCGACAATGTGGCGTCGATGCACTCGACCTCGAGGCGGATTTCACCGCCGCCGCTGAACACAAGATCGACCGAGCCGCTCGGATCGTCGGCTCCGCGCGGCGTAAAGCGGATCGCCAGTAACGACAGCACCGCCTTGGGATCGCCTTTCCGGATGCCGTGCGACTTGACGGACAGCACGCTGTCGAAGTGAAGGCCGGCACGCACGCGCAAGGCTTCGCGGGGCTTTTCGTGTTCCCACTTGAAGCGGTTGAACAGAGCCGCGAAGCGGCGCGCCTTGGGCAGCCACACAAGGTCCTTCACATGCGCGACCGCATCCTGCAGGCGGGCGGAGACAATCTCGAGATCCTCCGCATCCTCCGCCACGAGCGTTGGACCTGAACTCATTCCTTGACCCGCTCGATCTCCGCACCGACCGCCGAAAGCTTCTCTTCCAGACGCTCGAAGCCGCGATCGAGATGGTAGACGCGATTGACGATCGTCTCGCCTTCCGCCGCCAGACCCGCAAGCACCAGACTGACGCTGGCCCGCAGATCGGTCGCCATCACCTGTGCGCCCTTGAGTTTCGAAACGCCCTGCACCACGGCGGTATCGCCGTGCGTTTCGATGCGCGCGCCCATGCGCAGCAATTCCGGCACATGCATGAACCGGTTCTCGAAGATCGACTCCTTGATGCGCGCCGTGCCGTGCGCCGTCGACATCACGGCCATGAACTGCGCCTGAAGGTCGGTGGGGAAGCCTGGAAACGGTTCGGTCGACACATCGGCCGCGATCGGTTGCGAGCCGTTGCGATGCACGGCGATCCCATCGGCCCGCGGCGTCACCGTGGTGCCTGCGCGCTCGAGCAGCGGAACGAGCGCCCCGATCAACTCATGCGACGTGCCGGTGAGGAAGATGTCGCCGCCGCAGATCGCCGCGGCCATGGCATAGGTGCCCGTCTCGATGCGGTCGGGCAGCACGCTGTGCGTGGCGCCATGCAGCGAGGGCACGCCCTCGACGATGACACGCGAGGTACCGAGGCCGGAAATGCGCGCGCCCATGGCGATCAGGCACATGCCGAGATCGACGATCTCCGGCTCACGCGCCGCATTGAGGATGACCGTTTCGCCCTTCGCGAGGCTCGCCGCCATCAGCGCGTTTTCGGTGGCGCCGACCGACACGAACGGAAATTCGATCTTGCCGCCGCGCAAGCCGACCGGAGCGCGGACCACGACATAGCCTTCGCTCAACTCGATGGCAGCACCCAAGGCCGCCATGGCGCGAAGATGCAAATCGACTGGGCGTGCTCCGATCGCGCAGCCGCCGGGCAGGGACACGCGCGCCTCGCCGAAACGCGCCAGCAGCGGGCCCAGCACGAGGAAGCTCGCCCGCATCTTGCGGACGATATCGTATTCCGCGGTCGTGCTCGTCACGCCGGCGGCCGACAGGCGCCACGTTCCGCCTTCACCCAGGCGCCGCGATGGCGTCACCTCGGTGTCGACGCCGAGCCAGCGCAGCAGATCGCCCATGAAGGTGACATCGGCCAGCGAGGGAACGTTGGTGAGCGTCAAAGGCTGGTCGGTCAAAAGGCACGCCGCCATCAGCGGCAGCGCTGCGTTCTTGGCGCCGCTGATGGGAATTGTGCCGGACAAGGGGCCATTACCCCGGATGCGAATACGGTCCATATCCCCTCTGGGAGTTGTTGCCTGCTTCTAACGCGCCGGCCCGCGCGAAGTCACGATTTTCGCCGATAGTGTTAGCGCCGCTTTGCGGCTTCCTGAGGGCCATCCGAGGGCGCTGCGGAGCGCCCCGCTCGATTATCTGACTGCTTGGCATCCGCGAGCGCCCGCGTTCGGGCTTTTCGCCGTTTGAGGTTGGCCTTCAGTGCGGCGGCTAGCCGCTCCTTCTGCTCTGCACTGGCCATTCCGGATGCCCTTTTCCTTGCTGTGACCCTGGGCTATAGGCACCCCCGGCCGGAGTTTTCGCCCCGGATGCCGGAGTAGCGTAGTGGTAGCGCAACCCCTTGGTAAGGGGTAGGTCGTGAGTTCGATTCTCACCTCCGGCACCAGGCTTCGCACGCGACAGCGTGAGAAGCCTGCCCGGCGTAGCCCGAATGGGCGAAGCTTGGGCTGTATCCGCGAGCTACGCCTGGCAAGCCGGCGGGAGCGCAAGCTCGTGCCTGATTTGTGTTCGGAACCCGCGGGTCACACGGCCCGTTGTTCGTCAGCAGAGGGAGCGCCCATGCCTGCCCCGAAACGGAAAACCAGCGCCAAGCCGAGCAACCGCAAGATCGACGAGGAAGTTGAAGAGAGCTTTCCCGCCAGCGATCCGCCGGCCTTCGTGGGCGGCAAGCGCCTGATCGGTGCGCCGAAGCATCGCGAAACGCCGACGCCCGATGCCTGCAAGCCGCGTCAGGTCAAAAAGAAGAAGTGATCCCGGCCTTACGGCCACCATCCGCCGCACTTTGCGTTATTGCGATGCTCCTCACGAGGCATTTGCAATGACGACCGTCGATATTCTCGTGCTTCAGCCGCTGGTCGCGCTGGTGTTCGGAATCCTGATCCTGTTCCTGCCGCGGCTGCTCAACTACCTGGTCGCGATCTACCTGATCTTCATCGGCGTGGTGGGACTGTGGCCGCACCTGTTCGGCACGCACATCCTGCACTGAGAGATTGCTCTACTCCGCGGCCTTGAGCGGCGCCGCCTTGGCGGCGGCCATTCGTTCTTCCGCGATGCGGTCGGCGATCGCATTGGTGGTGCGGTTCTCCGCATCGGCGCGGCGGAAGATTTGCGCCAGCGTATCGCCGATGGCGAGCACGCGCTTCTCGATCTGGTCGTCGGCCCAGTCGAAGATCTGCCCGGCAACGCGGATGATGCCGCCGCCATTGATCACATAGTCCGGCGCGTAGAGGATGCCGCGCTGCTTCAAGGCCGCGCCGTGTTCGTCGCGCGCCAGCTGGTTGTTGGCGCCGCCGGCGACGATCTTCGCACGAAGTTCGGAGATCGTGTCGTCGTTGATCACCGCGCCCAGCGCGTTGGGCGACAGCACATCGCAGTCCGCCATGACGATGGCCTCCGGGTCGAGCGACTTCGCGCCGAACGCGTCCACCGCGCGGCGTACCGCTTCCGGATTCACGTCGGCAACGATCAGCTTCGCACCTTCGGCATGAAGATGTTTCGCAAGGCCGGAACCGACCTTTCCAAGCCCTTGAATCGCAATCGTGAGCCCTTTGGTCGTGTCCACACCGAAGCGATGCTTCACGGCAGCCTTGAGGCCCACGAACACGCCGAGTGCCGTGAGCGGGCCGGAATCGCCGCCGGATTTTCCCGGTTGATCGAAACCGGCGACGTGTGTGGTGCCGCGCGCGATAATCGGCATGTCGGCCGGTCCCATGCCGACATCCATCGCCGTGATGTAGCGGCCGCCGAGCGCATTCACGGCATCGGCATAGGCGAGCAACATGCCTTCGCTCTTGTCGGTAGATGGATTGCCGATGACGACCGCCTTGCCGCCACCGAGCGGAAGATTGGCGATGGCGCTCTTGTAGCTCATGCCGCGCGACAGCCGCAGCACGTCGGTCAGCGCGGCATTGCCGTTGGCGTAAGGATACATGCGCGTGCCGCCACAGGCCGGGCCGAGCGCGGTGGAGTGAATGGCGATGATCGCCTTGAGGCCGGTTCGCTTGTCGTCGAAAAACGAGACGGATTCGTGATGATCGAAATCCCGGGCCTCGAAAACGCTCATGCTTAAGCTCCCTTGTTGGCCGAAGTCTTCCCGCTTCGTGCAGGCCGGGGACCATAGTCCCGGCGGCCCGAAATTGGGTTTCCAAATGGAATGTCACACAGCAATAGCCGTGCGCGGACGGCACTTGATTCAGCAAGATTGTCGCCGTCAGCGATTCGCGATGGCGGACAGGACAATCCCTTCCGTGAGAATCTGCGGCAGAACCTTCGGCGCCGCCGCACCCGGTGCATAGTAAAGATAAAGCGGCACGCCCGAGCGGCCTTGCGATTGCAACAATGCGGTTATCTCCGGGTCACGGTTCGTCCAGTCCGCGACAAGATACGCGATGTGGCGCGAGGCAAACGCCTCGTGCACCGCGGCGCCCGAGAACGCGACCTTCTCGTTCACCAGACAGGTGATACACCACGCCGCCGTCGCGTCGACGAACACCGGGCGGTTGTCCTGGCGCAGACTGGCAAGGCGGGATGGCGTGTAGCGCTCGCAGGGAATTCCTGCGACCTCCAGATGGGCCGCTGCGGCGGCCGGGGGAATGCTCGCCAGCGAGATCGCGTAGACGACAGCGCCGGTGCCGGCGAGCGCCGCCAGCGCCAACAGCGTTCCCATCGCGCGCCAGCCCGTTCCGGCCATGCGGGTTGTGCTCCATGCCCACGCGGCGAATGCGAGCAGCAGGAATGCACCGAGCGCATAGGCCAGCGCCGTCGCGCCGGTCTGCTGGCTCAGCACCCAGATGAGCCACGCAGCCGCGCCATACATCGGGAACGCCAGCAGCTGCCGCAAGGTCACCATCCACGCGCCGGGCTTCGGCAGCCAGCGCGCCAGCGCCGGCGTCACGCCCAGCAGAACGAAGGGCAGTGCGAAGCCCACGCCGAGCGCGGCGAAAATCTCGAGCGAAATCGCCGTCGATTGCGTGAAGGCGAAGCCCAGCGCGGCCGCCATGAACGGTGCGGTGCACGGAGCGGCCACGGCAACCGCCAGCACGCCGGTGAAGAACGATCCGGTGATGCCGCCGCGACGCGTGAGGCTCTCGCCTGCGCCAATTCCGCCGATTTCGAACACGCCGGAGAGGTTTAATCCCACGGCGAAGAACAGCAGCGCGAAGATGGTCACGACAACCGGGTTCTGCAGCTGGAAGCCCCAGCCGATCGATTCCCCTTCGGCACGAAAGAATGCGATGGCCGCGCCGAAGATGAGGAAGCTCAAGATCGCGCCCACTCCATAGGCCAGGCTTTCGCGCAAGGCGACCGAACGTTCGCCATGCGCGTGCCTTGCGATCCCCAGCGCCTTCATTGCCAGCACCGGCAGGACGCAGGGCATCAAATTTAGGATCAGTCCGCCGAGGAAGGCGAACAGGATGGCAAGCGGAAGGCTCATGCTTGCGGGCGTTTCCGCTGCCGCGATCTGTGGCACGGGTCCCGGCTGCGCGTGGATGGACAGCGCCTGCACCGATCCGTCGGTCGACGTCAGCGCCAGCACGCCGTTCAGTGCATTGCCGATCTTCGGAGCCTTTGCGGGTTTCAGTTGCAGCACCAATCCATCACGCACACCCGCGAACGTCTGCGGCGCCATATCGGTGATGGTGTTGCCGGCGAGCGGAAAGAACTGCACGTCCTTCAGCGCCGCGGTTGCAAGGCCCGGCGACTTCACCAGCACATTCAGCGTCTCGCCAAGGTGGAAGGTCACCGGCCACGGCGATGGTGTCGGAAGCTTCGCGCGCGCCGCCGCGAACTGTTCCTCGACCGTGGCATATGGCGGCATGGGCGAAGCGGTGACTGTCAGCGGCAAACTCAGCTTCGTGTCTTCCGGAATGCAGACTTCCTTGCACACCAGCCAGTCGGCCGCCGCATTCAGCGTGACCACGCCCGGCTTCGCATCTTTCGACGCAGTGATCTTCGTCAGCAGCCAGACCTTGTTCTCGTAGCCGTACTGCATCAGCGGCCCGACCGGCAGGCGCTTGGGATAGGGCCACGCGATCGCGCTCGCCTGCCAGCCCGGCGGCAGAGTCCATTCGATTTCGGTCGGCAGCCCCGCTTCGCCGGGGTTCGTCCAGTAGGTGTGCCAGCCGGGCCGGATGATCTCCTCGAGCGCCACCGTCACCGTGCCGCCCGGCGCGATCTCCCCTGTCTCCGCGATCATCTGCGCGTGCACCTTGGGCGCGGAATCGAGCTCGGCCGCGGCGGGCAGCGCGATCAGGGCAAACAGGAGGGCGAGAGCGAAGCGCATGGGCGTCGCGTATATAGCCCAACGGCGTCAAATGCCTCTTTCCTTTTTTGCCTCGCGCCGATGTGATGGCCGCGCATTGGCATTAGGGATGTTCGGCATGCGGATCACCGGCGGGCGGTTGGGCGGACGCTCTCTGGTTGCGCCAAAGGATGCGCGGGTGCGGCCGACCTCCGACAAGGTGCGCCAGGCTGTCTTCAACATCCTCGCGCACAATGATTTCGGCATCGGGTTTTCCATCGAGGGCGCGCGTGTGGCCGACCTCTTCGCCGGCACCGGCGCCATGGGCATCGAGGCGCTGTCGCACGGCGCGGCCTATTGCCTGTTCGTCGACGACTCTGCTGAGAGCCGCGCGGTGCTGCGACAGAACGTCGAGGCGCTGGGGCTGACCGGCGTCACCAAGATCTGGCGGCGCGATGCCACGAGCCTCGGGCCGATGGCGGCGGGAAGCGGCGGGCCGTTCGATCTCGTCTTCCTCGATCCGCCCTATCGCAAGGCTCTCATTCCGGCGGCGCTGGAAAGTCTCGTGGCTGGCGGCTGGCTTGCCGAGCGCGCGCTGCTGGTCGCGGAAACGGCGGAAGATGAAGCCTTCGATCTTCCGGATGGCTTCGTGCTGCTTGATACGCGCACCTATGGCGATACGGTTGTTCGGTTGATCACCTTCACACCCTCCCCTTGAGGGAGGGTCGAAAAATCTGAAGCGAAGCGGAAGATTTTTCGGGGAGGGGTATTCTCTGGAACATCACCCCTCCCCGAAATTCGCTTCGCTACGCTCGCAAATTTCGACCCTCCCTCAAGGGGAGGGTATGCTCCACTGGACTCGCCAAGAGAAAAGCCTGCTTTAGATGAACGACAATCCGCCCTTCACCATCCGGCCTGCGCGCGAGAGCGACGCGGCGTTTCTCGGCTGGGTGATCCTGGAAGCAGCGCGTGGGCATCTCGCGCGCGGCTGGTTCGATGTCGTGCTCGAGCGCGACGTGGCCTTCCGCCTGGCGTTCTGCGCAAAGCTGGTGGCGGCAAGCGCGCGCTCGTGGTGGCACTGGTCGCTGTTCACCGTGGCGGAAGTGGACGGCACCCCGGCATCGGCCCTGTGCGGCTTCGGCGATGAATCCGTGTACGGAGCATCTTCCGAGGCGATGGCCGAGGCAGCCGCGGCTCTGGACGTGAGCGACGAGGAGCTGGGCCAATACTGGCCGCGCGGCAGCTTCATCCTCTCCTGCACGACGAGCGAGCCGGGCGCCTGGACAGTGGAGAACGTCGCGACCCTGCCCCGCTATCGCGGCCACGGGCTGGTGCAGGCCCTGCTCGCCCACGAATTCGCACGCGCCCGCGCCGCCGGCTATCCCCGCGCGCAGATCAGCTTCCTCATCGGCAACGAGCCGGCCGAGCGCGCCTACGCCCGCGCCGGTTTCGTTTTCGCCGAGGAAAAGACGGCGCCGGAATTCGAAGCCGCCATGGGCGCGCCCGGACTGCGGCGCCTGGTGAAGGAGATCTGACATGGCCCAGAGGAAATCGCGCACGGCAAAGCCATCGCGCAAGGCAAAGCCCGCCACGAAACCCAAGCGCGATGTTGCCGCGCGTTCGGCGATCGACCGGCTGCGGGCCGTGTGCGTTGCGTTTCCCGCCGTGGAGGAAGCCAGGAGCTGGGGCAATCCCACCTTCAAGGCCAACGGCAAGGCGTTCGCCGTTCTGGATCGCTACAAGGGCGAGGAATGCATCTGGTTCCGCTGCGCGCCGGCGATGCGCGAGACCTTGCTGAAGGACGATGCGTTCTTCGCGGCACCCTACGATAAGGCCAAAGCGGCGATGTGCGCCAAGACGTCCGGCATCAAATGGACCGATATGCGCAAGCTGCTGCGCGCGAGCTACGAACTCGCCTTGCTGAAGTGAAGACGCCTGGACGATTGCGGCATTTGCCCTCTCCCCTTGTGGGAGAGGGCGGCGAGCGAAGCGAGCCGGGTGAGGGGTTCTTCGGAAATCAGAAGCCAGAAATCAGAAGTCAGAACTGAATTGTTCAAGCACACGTTCTGACTTCCGGCTTCCGATTTCTGACTTCTGACGACCCCTCACCCGCCGAACCTTCGGTTCGGCGCCCTCTCCCACAGGGGGAGAGGGCAAAGCTCAGCCCCAAAGCGAAATGAGCGGGATGCCCGAAAGCATCCCGCCCATGTTCCGCATCCGGTTCGCATTGCGAACCCGAAGGGCTCGCGCGCAATCCGATTTTGGAGGGTCTCGAAGGGGTCGCCTTTCGGCGATCCCCTCGGGGCCGCGCTGGTCCGCCCGCAAAGGCCGACCGGCACCTCACCGAACGAATGTGGCCTCGTTCGTGAGCGCATGCCCCATTCTCGTGGCCGTTCGTACGACTGCCTCGCGAATGGTCCGTGGGCTTTCCGCTGTCGTCTTCACTTCGGCAAGCCGATGTGATCGTCCGGCGGCACGGACTGAAGCTTTGTCCCACCTTCCCCAAGGGCGCCACCCTCGGTTTGTTTAGGCGCCTCAGATGAGAAAACGTTACGCCCGCGAATCAGCGCGCGCAACAAAAAACGCTTGCAGAATCGGAATCATCCACAAGTGATTCGATTGAGCACGACTGCTTGGAATTTTCTTTCCGGTCACCCGATGGCGGCCGAATTTCAAATTCAGAGGTTGATTCTGCCGGCAATGCCAAGAGCGATGACTAGCATGCCTGCCGCTGTGCCCACTGTGCCGCAAACAACCAGGACCATGCACGTCCAAAAGAGTACGGGCCTGTCGTGTCGATTGAGATCCATGCGTCCGTTCGGCAATGGCCGTCCCCAACCACGTTTGAGGCCTTCCAAAATCGCACCCACCGCCGCTCGTACTGCAAGCAAATCAACGACGAGCACCGCCGAATAGAAGATTTTTTCTCCAGTGTTCACCGCGTCCTCGTGAGCGAGTAAAGACGGCGCCCTAGCGCCGTCCGAACAGCCGTTCGATGTCGGCGAGCTTGAGTTCGACGTAGGTCGGGCGGCCGTGATTGCATTGGCCGGAATGGGGCGTCGATTCCATCTCGCGCAGCAGCGCGTTCATTTCATCGGCGGTGAGACGCCGCCCCGAACGCACCGAGGAATGACACGCGAGCGTCGCCGACACATGATCGAGCCGCTCCTTCAGGGTCGAGGCGTTGCCGGTTTCGGCAAGTTCATCGGCGAGATCGCGCAACAGCGACGCGGCATCGACCTGGCCCAGCATCGCCGGCGTCTCGCGCACCAGAATGGCATCTGGGCCGAACGCCTCGAACACGAGCCCAAGCTCGGCGAATTCGCTCGCCCGCGCGGTCAGGCGATCCACTTCCGCCGGATCGAGCGACACGACTTCGGGAATGAGCAGCGGCTGGCGCGCAATGCCGCCATTGGCCAGCGCCTTCTTCATCCGCTCATAGACGATGCGTTCGTGGGCGGCATGCTGATCGACGATGACGATGCCGTCGCCGGTCTGTGCCACGATGTAGTTCTCGTGCACCTGCGCCCGGGCCGCACCCAGCGGCAGGTGTTCTTGCGGCGGTGCATCCTCGACATGCTCGACACGCGCGGACACCGAGTCCTGCGGCGCGGCGAACAGCGGCGCGTGATAGTCGCGGACGGGCTCGGAAAATCCCGCGCCGTGCTGCGAACCACGAGAATGGAATTGCGGCCTGAGCGCCGACAGTGCATCCGCCGCAACCGTCGTGGAGGCGCGGTGGCTCGCCTGATGCAAGGCATGCTTCAGCGCCGACACGATCAGCCCGCGCACCAGGGCGGAATCGCGGAAGCGGACTTCGGTCTTCGCCGGATGGACGTTCACGTCGACGAACGCCGGATCGCAATCGAGGAACAGGGCCAGCGCCGGATAGCGGTCATGCGCGAGATAATCGGCATAGGCGCCGCGCACCGCACCCAGCAGCAGTCTGTCGCGCACAGGGCGTCCGTTCACGATGAGGAACTGCATCATGGCGTTGGCGCGGTTGTAGGTGGGAAGGCCCGCGAATCCGGAAAGGCGCACGCCTTCGCGCTCGGCAGAAATCGCCGCCGCGTTCTCCTCGAAATCGCGGCCCATGATTTTCGCCAGCCGCTTCAGCCGCTGCTCGTCCGCGCTCGTCGCGAGATCGGCGGCCGGAAAGTCGAGCGTGCGGCGCCCGTCCAGTGTCAGCGTGAAGGCGACATCGGCGCGCGCCATGGCGAGCCGCTTCACCACATCGGTGATGGCGAGTTCTTCGGAGCGCGACGATTTCAGGAACTTCAGCCGCGCCGGTGTGGCGAAGAACAGCTCGCGCACTTCCACACGTGTTCCCGATTGACCCCTGGCGCCGAACGCGCATGGCGCAGGACCGCGCACCATGCCGCCATCGACGCGGATTTCATGCGCCTCACTCCCCTTCGTGCGGCTCGAAATGCAAAGCCGCGCCACCGCGCCGATGGACGGCAGGGCCTCGCCGCGGAAGCCGAGCGTGGAGATATGGGAGAGATCGTCGGCGCCGTTGGCGGTCGGCAGTTTCGAGGTGGCATGGCGTTCGACCGCGAGCTGCAACTCGCCGGCGTTCATCCCCTCGCCGTCGTCTTCCACCACGATCAGATCGGCGCCGCCGGCCGATGCCGCGATGTCGATGCGCGACGCGCCGGCATCGAGCGCGTTCTCGATGAGCTCCTTCACGGCGCTGGCGGGACGCTCCACCACTTCGCCGGCGGCGATACGGTTGATCGTGCCTTCGGAAAGCCTGCGGATTTTTCCGGCCGAGTCGGCGCTCATGGCGTGAAGCGTATCACGCGGCGAAAACGGCGAAGCTGTCAGATCGCGCGGATCAACAGGTCAGTGCGGTGCCGGCGTGACGGTACCGGCGGCCGGCATGGTCCGGCGCTGCTCGCGTGGCTTGGCCGCCGTGGAGCGGGTGGTGATGGGCGGCTTCGGACCCGGTGCGGTTGCCGCCGACTGCGCCGGCCTCGTCGGCAGCGCCGGTTGCGGCGGCTTGCCCGGCCCCGGCAAGGGCCGTTCGTGCACGGGAGCGCCTTTCTGCAGACTTCCGGCGACCACAATGGTGAGTTTGTTCGGCGAGAACAGGCGCTGCGACACGCGCTTCACATCGTCCAGCGTCACGGCATTGATCAGCCCGTTGCGCTTCTGCACATAGTCCATCCCCAGCCCGGCGCGCTGGAACGCATTCAGCTGGCTCGCGATGCCGACATTGGATGCGAATGCCAGCGGATAGGAACCCGTGAGATAGGTCTTGGCGTCGGCCAGCTCCCTGTCGGTGGCGCCGGTCTGCTGGAAGTCGCGCATGGTGGCGCGCACCACCTCGATGGTCTTGCGCATGCCGTTGGCGCGGGTCGCCACTTCGCCCGCCATCATGCCGGCCTTCTTCATTGCGTCGAGCGAGGTGGAGATGCTGTAGGTGAGGCCGCGTTTCTCGCGCACTTCGTCCATCAGGCGCGAGGAGAAGCCCCCGCCGCCCAGGATGTAGTTGGCGACGTAGCCGGGGATGAAATCCTTATCGTTGCGCAAGAGGCCCGGCACCGCGAAGACGGCGACGGATTGCGGCTCCGGCATGGGGATCACCTTCACGCCCGGCGCGCCGGCATGCTTCACCGGCGGGATCGGCGGCGGCCATTTGGCGGGCAGCTTGCCGAAGGCGGTGGCGATCAGGCTTTGCAGAGTCGCCGCATTGGCATCGCCGGAAACGGAAATGCGCAAGCCGTTGCGCACCCAATGCGCTTGCGCAAACCCGCGGATGTCGTTGCGCGTGATGCGCGAAACCGATGCCGCATCGCCGTTGACGGGATGGGCGTAAGGATGGCCCTGGAAATAGGTCGCGAAGAACGCCTTCGCCGCGATGGTCGCCGGATCCTCGTTCTCCTGCGCGATGGAGGAAAGGATCTGCGTGCGCACGCGGCTGATCGCATCGGGATCGAAGCGCGGGTGGTTGAGCGCGAGGCCGAGAAGCTGGAAAGCCTCCTTGGCATTCTCCGTCAGCGTGACAAGCGAGATCACGAGATGGTCGCGCTGCGTGGCGAAGCTGAGCTTGATCGCCCGGTCGCTCAGCGCACCCTGATAGGCCTGCGAATTGAGGCTCCCGGCGCCCTCATTGAGAAGGTCGGCGGTGAACGCTGCAAGACCCGCCTTGTCCTTCGGATCGTAGGCGGAACCAGCCGGCAAGGACGCGGTCAGGGCGATCATCGGCAGGGTGTGGTCTTCGACGTACCACACCTGCACGTTCTTCCCCATGTCGAGATTCTTGACGTTCACGGCATTGGCCGCGGCCGGCAGCACGAGTCCGGCGACCATCGCGGCGATACACAGAGCGCGCTTCATCGCTGCGCTCCTTGCGCCGGAGACAAATAGCCCGACACGGCATCGCGGCGATTGAGGCTCCTTGCGGCGGCGTCCTTCACCTGTGCCGGCTGCACGGCGCGAATCCGGCTCGGCCACTGGTCGACATCGTCGGCGGTCAGACCGATCGCCAGCGCCTGCCCGTAGGCCGACGCCATCTCGTATTGATTGTCGCGGCGATAGATGGCGTCCGCCACAAGCTGCGTCTTGGCGCGCGTGAGCTCGGCGGGATTGGGCAGCGTGCTTGCCGCGTCCTTGAGGATCTCGTCCACGGCGTGCTCGACCTGATCGAGCCGCACGCCCGGGCGCGGGATTGCGTAGACGGAGAATTCACCGTCGTCGCGCGTGTAGCCGTCATAGGAAGCACCGGCATCGGACGCGAGCTTCTTCTCGACGACCAGCTTGCGATAGAGCGCGCTGGTGGAATCGCCGCCGATCAGCTGCGCCAGCGTCTCCAGTGCCTCGGCCTGGCCCGGCCTCGCCTCCGGGTAGCTCACCACGCGGTAGAGACGGAAGAAGAGCGGCACCTTCACGTCGGATCGCGCAACGTCGAGGCGCGTTTCGCCGAGGCGGGCGGGTTGCGCGAATTCCCAGCGCGGCACGAGCTCGCGCGCCGTGAGCTTGCCGTACTCGGCTTCCGCGGCCGCACGCACTTCGTCCGGTGTGACATCCCCGGCGATCACCAGTATGGCGTTGTTGGGTGCGTAATGGCGCTGATAGTACTCCTGCGCCGACGCGCGATCGATGTGGCGGATCTCGTCCGGCCAGCCGATCACCGGGCGGCCATAGGGATGGGAGAGATAAAGCGCGGCCTCCATCTGCTCGCGCATCAGCGATTGCGGATCGTTGTCGATGCGCATGCGCCGCTCCTCCATCACCACGTCGCGTTCGGTGCGGACATTGGCGTCGGAGAGATCGAGATTGGCGATACGGTCCGCCTCCAGCCCCATGACGAGGCGCATGCGGTCCTTGGCGATCTGCTCGTAGAAGGCGGTGTAGTCATGCGTCGTGAAGGCATTGTCCTCGCCGCCGTTGCGCGCGACCGTCAGCGAGAAGGCATTGCCGGGATTGGCGGTCGTTCCGCGGAACATCATGTGTTCGAAGAAATGCGCCAGCCCGCCGATGCCGGGCGGATCGTCCACCGCGCCGACGCGATACCACAGCATCTGCGTGATCACCGGGGCACGATGATCGGGCACCACGATCACCTGCATGCCGTTCTGCAGCGCGAACTGGAATTCCTTCTGATCAGCGGGCTTGGGCAGCGGCACGGCATTCGCCCGCTGCGCGGCTTTCGCATGCTGCACGGCTTTCGGCGGCTGCGCAGGCGCAGCAGAACCGGCAGCCAACGCGGCCGCGATCAACGCCCCTTGAATGAGGCGCCTAGAAGATGCCATCGAGCCAGCTGCCGCTGTCTTTCTTGATTTCGGGAGCAGGCGGTTCGGATGGCTTGGCATCCTTGCTGGCATCGATACGCGCCTTTTCGGCGTCCGCGTTCAGCGGCGCGTCGGAATTGTTGGTCGTGCCGCCGCCGAACAGCAGCTGATCGGTGAAGGTTTCGTCCGCACTCTGCATGTTGCGATTGTCGGCTGCGATCTGCTGACGGATGGAATTGTCGGAATTGGCAGCGCCCGCCTGCGCCAGCAGCATCTTTTCGCTTTCGCTATAATTGCCGTTGATGGTGTTGGCCACTGTGCTCGGGTCTTCGTTGCTGTAGAGCGCAGCTTCCGCCGAAATGGTCGGCGACACCTGATTGAGCGGTGCGGCGCCCGGCTTCGGCGGTTTCAGGTTGAAGTCCGGCGGGATGATCAGCGGCGCCTTGTTCACCACCGCGAACTCGTCCGGCGGTGCTTTGCTGATTCCCGCCGCATCGCGGATGCTGCTGCATCCTGCCAACGCAAGAGCCGCGAGCGACACCGCCACGCCTGCCGGCAAAACCTTACGCGCGTTACTCCACATCGCTTGCTCCCGGGGCTTCGTGCCGCTGTGCCGGTCCATGATGTTCCGGCCGCAGCAACGCATCGTACAACAGCGCGGCCACACCGAACGTGATGGCGCAGTCGGCGACGTTGAATACATACCAATCGTAGCTATGGACATAAAAGTGAAAAAAGTCGGCAACCTTGCCATAGATCAACCGGTCGATGAGGTTTCCGATGGCGCCGCCGATCACAAGGCCGAGACCTATGGCCAGCGCGCGGCGCCGGGTGTTCCACAGCCACCAGCCCAAGCCAGCCACGGCGGCCAGGGAAAAGAGGGCAAGAAGTGCGGTTCCCCAGCCGCCATGGGCCGGGAACAGCCCGTAGCTCACGCCCGGATTCCACACCATGACAAGGTTAAAGAAGGGCAGGACCGGCACGGCGGCGCCCGGCGCCATCTCCTTGAAGCCAAACCCGTAAAGCAGGATCAGCTTCGTCGCCTGGTCCAGCACCAGCGCGCCGCCTGCGCTCACCAGACCCCAATCGCGTGCCGAAAGCGGCGTCATGCCGCGGCTCCTTCCAATGCACCCACGGCGTCCGCGCAGCGGTTGCACAGATCGGGATGTTTCGGATTTTTCGTCACTTCCGGCAGGATCATCCAGCAGCGCGCGCACTTGTCGCCTTCGGCGTGATGGAACACGGCCGCAGCACCCGGGACGTCGGGCAAGGTGAAGGCGTCGGGCGGCGGGGCATGCGTCTGCACCACGGCGTGCGACGTGATCGCGATCTCGCCAAGATCGACAGTCTCGAACAACGCGGCATCCTCCCTTGAGACGAACAGGACCGGGCGCGCCTCGAGGCTGGCACCGATCACCTTATCCTTGCGCTTCAATTCCAATGCCCCGGTGACAACCCGGCGCAGTTCGCGGATGCGCTCCCATTTCTCGACCAGCGCCTCGTTGTGCCAGCTGCGCGGCGTTTCCGGGAATGTGTGCAGATGCACGCTTTCCTTGTCGCCGGGGAAGCGATCGAGCCAGGCCTCTTCCATCGTGAAGCAGAGGATCGGCGCGAACCATGTCACCACGCGGCGGAAGATGTCGTCGATGACGGTGCGAGCCGAGCGGCGGCGCACGCTGTCGGCGCGATCGCAATAGAGCGAATCTTTGCGGATGTCGAAATAGAAGGCGGACAGGTCGTTGGTGCAGAACGCGAACAGCGCCGTGAACACCCGGTTGAAATCGAACGCCGCGTAGCTCTCGTGCACCAGCGTGTCGAGCGCGGCCAGCCGCGCCAGCATGTAGCGCTCGAGTTCCGGCATCCTGTCGTGGCCGATGCGCTCCTTCTCCGAGAAACCGGCAAGGTTCGCCAGCATGAAGCGGATCGTGTTGCGCAGGCGGCGGTAGGATTCGACGTTCGCCTTGATGATGTCCTGGCCGATGCGCAGGTCTTCGGTGAAGTCGGAACTCGCCGCCCACAGCCGCAGGATGTCGGCGCCGTTCTTGTCGGCGATGACTTGAGGGGCGAGCGTGTTGCCCAGCGACTTCGACATCTTGTAGCCCTGCTCGTCGAGCACGAAGCCGTGCGTCAGCACCGCCTTGCACGGCGCGCGCCCGCGGGTGCCGCAGGATTCCAGCAGCGACGACTGGAACCAGCCGCGATGCTGGTCCGATCCTTCGAGATAGAGGTCGGCCTGATCGGCGCGCGGCCAGGTGGGATCGACCGGCTCTTCGAACGTGAACACGTGCGTCGAGCCGGAATCGAACCACACATCGAGAATGTCGGTCACTTGCTCGTAGTCATCGGCGGGAAGATTGCCGAGGAAGCGAGACGGGGCCGAGGTGAACCACGCATCGGCGCCTTCCTTCTCGAACGCCTCGTTGATGCGCGCGTTCACGGCCGCATCATTCAGCACCTCGCCCGTCTTCTTGTTGACGAAGATGGCGAGCGGCACGCCCCAGGCACGCTGGCGCGACAGCACCCAGTCCGGCCGCCCTTCGACCATCGAGCCGATGCGGTTCTGCCCTTGCGCCGGAATCCATGTCGTGTCGCCGACGGCCTTGAGCGCGCGCTGGCGCAAGGTGTCGCCGCCGAATTCCGGCATCTTCTTGTCGATGGCGACGAACCATTGCGGCGTGGCACGGAAGATCACCGGCGCCTTCGAGCGCCAGGAATGCGGATAGGAATGCCGCAAGGTGCCTTTGGCGAGCAGCTTTCCAGCTGCCTTCAGCGCCTCGATCACGGCCGGATTGGCGTCGCCGTCCTTCTTGCCGTCGCGCGACAGGATGAACTTGCCAGCAAACAACGGGACGGTTGGACCGAACGATCCGTCTTCCTGCACGATGTTGAAAGCTTCCGGATGTTCGCGCGTGTAGGCCGGGAAGGTCCTGAGGATGAGCTCGAAGTCGTCTTCGCCGTGACCAGGTGCGGTGTGCACGAAACCTGTACCGGTGTCTCCCGTCACGTGCTCACCCGGCAGCAGAGGCACATCGAACTCGTATCCCTGCCCGCGCAATGGATGTGCCGCAATCATGCCGAATGGATTTATGTCGCGGGTTCTTCTGAGTGAGACCTTTGCATGTGAAGAAACCTGATCCGCGAGAGGATCGCCGAGTAGCAACCTCTCTCCGACGTCGGCGAACGCACCCTCTTGCGCAGTTTCAACTTCGTAGAGTCCGTATGTGATATCCGGTGAGAAGGCGATCGCCCGGTTGCCGGGGATCGTCCACGGGGTGGTTGTCCAGATTACAAACGAAACACCGCCGTCCAATTTCTTTTGACCAGGCACGACACTTTGTGATCCTGGCTGAACAACCGGAAACTTCACATAGATCGTCGGGCTGGTCTTCTCGTGGTATTCGACTTCGGCATCGGCAAGCGCAGTCTTTTCCACCGGCGACCACATCACGGGACGGAATCCGCGATAGAGCAATCCGTTCGCCACGAATTTGTGCGCCTCGCGCGCGATCGTGGCTTCCGCCGCGAAGCTCATCGTCGTGTAGGGATGTTCCCAATTGCCGATGCAGCCGAGCCGCTTGATCTGCTCGCGCTGCACGCCGAGCCAGTGCGTCGCGAAGGCGCGGCAGTCGCGGCGCAGCTGATCCTTCGGCACACTGTCCTTCGCGACGCCTTCGGCGCGATACTTCTCTTCCACCTTCCATTCGATGGGAAGTCCGTGGCAGTCCCAGCCGGGCACGTACGGCGCATCCTTGCCCAGCATCTGCTGCGAGCGGACGACAAAATCCTTCAGGATGTGATTGAGGCCGGTGCCGGAATGAATGTCGCCATTCGCGTAGATCGGCCCGTCATGCAGCAGGAAGAGATTGCGGCCTTTCGACTGCTCGCGCAGTTTCTTCTCGAGCTGCATCCCCTCCCAGCGCGCCAGCCATTTCGGCTCGGCTTCGGGAAGGCCCGCCTTCATGGGGAATTCGGTCGTCGGCAGGAAAAGGGTCGCGCGATAATCGTGCGGCTTGGGTTCGGAATCGTTCGGCATTCTTCTTAAGGCCTTCGAGGGAGTTGCGGAAAGCGGCTTCACCGGGTCTCCGCGAGATCGCCTAAGCGCGCGGAGCCGGGCGGCGAATTCGCAAATCTCCCCCAAAGAAATCCATTTTCGGCCCGCAAATCATGCGCGGCCCTTCTAGCAGCGCGGGCAGAGGCGGTCTAGCGTCCGACGGGGGATGTCCAGGGGGCTTTGAAGCAAAATGCTTGCGTTAAAGAGGCTGTTGCTCGTCATTTTCGTGCTTCTCGGGCCGGTGTTGCTGACGGCTTTGCTCTGGTGGGGAACGAACGCTTTGCTAGCGGCGACAAATCGGGTAATCGACCCGCAAATTCTCCGCGCCGCCGCCATCCTCGAGCTCATCGTGTTCTTTCTCGTGGCAGCGCTGGAGGCAAAAGACCGCTGGTCCGCCCAGCCCGAACAGTGAGGAAGTCCCATGCGCATCGGCGTGCCGAAGGAAATCAAGAATCACGAATACCGCGTCGGCATGACGCCTGCTGCCGTGCGCGAGCTGACCTCGCGCGGCCATGACGTGTTCGTCGAGACCAACGCCGGCGCCGGCATCGACCTCGGCGACGACAAATACACCAAGGTAGGCGCCAAGATCCTTCCCAATGCCGACGAGGTGTTCGCCTCCGCCGACATGATCGTGAAGGTGAAGGAGCCGCAGGCCGTCGAGATCAAGCGGCTGCGTCCCGGTCAGGTGCTCTTTACGTATCTGCATCTGGCGCCCGATCCCGAGCAGACCAAGGGTCTCTTGAACAGCGGCGCCATCTGCATCGCCTATGAGACCGTGACGGACAGGTTCGGCGGGCTGCCGCTGCTCGCGCCGATGAGCGAAGTGGCCGGACGCATGTCGATCCAGGCAGGCGCCCATGCGCTCGAGAAGGCGCAGGGCGGACGCGGCATGCTGCTGGGCGGCGTGCCCGGCGTTCCGGCCGCGAAGGTCGTCGTGCTCGGCGGCGGCGTCGTCGGCACCAATGCCGCGCGCATGGCGATGGGGCTCGAGGCGCATGTCTCGATCCTCGATGTGTCGCTGCGCCGCCTGAACGAACTCGATCTGCAGTTCGGCGCCATGCTGAACACGGTGTTCTCCACGATGGATTCCATCGAGGAGCATGTAACCGGCGCCGATCTCGTCATCGGCGGCGTGCTGCTGCCGGGTGCAGCGGCGCCCAAGCTCATCACGCGGAAGATGGTGAGCGAAATGAAGAAGGGCTCCGTCATCGTCGACGTCGCCATCGACCAGGGCGGTTGCGCCGAGACTTCGCATGCCACCACGCACGCCGATCCGACCTACATGGTGGATGGCGTGGTGCATTATGCGGTCGCCAACATGCCGGGCGGCGTTGCGCGCACCTCGACGTTCGCGCTCAACAACGCCACCCTGCCCTTCACCATCGCGCTGGCCGGCCTGGGCGCGGAAGGTGCGATGAAGAAGGATCCGCACCTGCGCGCCGGACTGAATGTCTACAAAGGCACACTCACCTACGGCGCCGTCGCCGAGGCGCAGAACCTGCCGTGGAAGAGCGCCGAGTCCGTGCTCGGCATCTAAGGGGCGTGTTCGGCAAACAAGGCGCCCGGACCGGACAATGTTTCAACGACTGAAGCCGGTAGAGCTGCTTTCACCGTTGCCACAAGCGACATGCGTGGAGCGTCTGCGCGCTGCGATCCATTCGCCTTGGTCGATGTCGACCAAAGGCTTTGTCGGCCGCGCGCGAAGCGACTCGCTGACACTCCGGTGCGCCATTTGGTACGGCAATTCCTTTCAGACCATTCTCCGAGCCCGATTGAACGAAGATTCAGACGGAACGCACATCCGGTGTCGATTCGGAATGCGCCGCATCGAGTTTGCCTTTATGTGTGTCTGGTTTGGTCTCATCCTGTTGGCAGGTGGCACAATGTTTTTCCAAGCCTTTGTCGCAGCGTTGAATGGCCACAGCTTCGGCAAATTGCCGGGCGCGCTGGAGATCGGTTCACCCCTAATCATGGCCGTTTTCGGAATCGGGTTGCTCAAATTCTGCTGGTATCTTGCGCGCGACGAGCGGCCCGAAATGATAGAATTCCTCAAAAGAACTTTGGAAGCTCAAGAGATTTCGGGACCAATTCAGCTGTGAAATACGACGCCATCATCATCGGCGCGGGCCACAATGGTCTGGTCTGCGCCTTCTATCTCGCGCGCGCCGGATTGAAGGTGCTGGTGCTGGAGCGCCGCGACATTGTCGGCGGCGCCGCCATCACGCAGGAATTCCACCCCGGCTTCAAGAATTCCGTCGCCAGCTATTCGGTGAGCCTGCTCAATCCGACCGTCATCGCCGACATGGATTTGCACGGCGCGGGCTTGCGCCTTGTCGAACGCAGCATCGCCAATTTCCTGCCGCTGCCGGACGGCGGCGGATTGTGTGTGGGCGGAGGTTTGGAGCGAACGCAGAAAGACGTCGCACGCTTTTCGCGCCGCGACGCCGAGGCATTGCCCGCTTATTACGCAGCCATCGATCAGGTGTCCGACGTGCTGCGCGACATCGCACTCAAGACTCCGCCCAATGCCGGTGGCGGATTGCGCGATCTGTTCCGCCTCGCATTGCAGGGGCGCGCCGCGGCGAAACTCGATCTCGAAGGCCAGCGGACCCTGCTCGACCTCTTCACCTTGAGCGCGCGCGAATTTCTCGACCGCTGGTTCGAGAGCGAGCCGATCAAAGCGGTGTTCGGGTTCGATGCCGTGGTGGGGAATTTCGCTTCGCCATCGGCGCCGGGCTCTGGCTACGTGCTGGTGCATCACACATTCGGCGAAGTGAACGGCAAGAAGGGCGTGTGGGGACATGCCATCGGTGGCATGGGCGCGATCACCCAGGCGATGAAACGACGCTGCGAGGAACGCGGTGTGGAAATTCGAACCAGCGCGCCAGTGGCACGTGTGATCATTCGGGACGGCCGCGCGATTGGCGTGGCGACGGACGACGGCGAAGAGATCTTCGCCGATCGCATCGTCGGCAATCTGCATCCCAAGCTGCTGTTCGCGAATCTGGTGGGGCCTGCAAACCTCGATCCCGATTTCGCCCGCCGCATCGGCAATTACGTCTCGGGCTCCGCCACCTTCCGCATGAATGTCGCGCTCGCCGAGTTGCCGAAATTCCGCGGCATGCCGGAGACGGGCGATCATCTCGGCAGCGGCATCATCATGGCGCCATCGCTCGATTACATGGAGCGCGCCTATGAGGACGCCAAGCGCGACGGCTGGTCGAAGGCGCCAATCGTCGAATTGCTGCTGCCGAGCGTGCTGGATGACTCTCTTGCGCCGCCCGGCAAACATGTCGGCGTGCTGTTCTGTCAGCATTTCGCGCCGTGTTTGCCCGACGGACAAAGCTGGGACGATGTTAAAGAGCGGGTGGCCGACAACATCATCAGCACGGTGACGCAATTCGCGCCGAACTTCCGCGACGCCATCCTCGGCCGCATGGTTCTGTCGCCGCTCGATCTCGAGCGCACGTTTGCACTCGTCGGCGGCGACATCATGCACGGACGTATGTCATTGGATCAGTTGTGGGCGGCGCGTCCCGTTCTTGGCGCCGGCAATTACCGCACGCCGATCAAGGGACTCTACATGTGCGGCGCCGGCACGCATCCCGGCGGCGGGGTGAACGGGGCGCCCGGCCACAACGCCGCGCACGAGATTTTGCGGGATGGATCGCTTCTGGCGCGCGCTTTTTCCTAAGCTATCCGCCGGAATGTCCGCGCGGCGTATCCACGCGTTGACGCGAATTCGTCGTCTGCCGATACTGTCCGGGACGGGCGGGCTGCCGGCCATGGCGCGATTTTCATAAAGCAATTTGGGTGCGGGATGCGGGTTCACTTCACTGCCATTGACGGAGACGACGCGTTCGTCCCGGGTCCGGTTTCAGGCACCGGAGGCGCAATTTTCTCCGCCTCACCGCCAGAGCATCACGACACGATCATCACCACAGCCGACTTCACCGTTCCCGCCGGGACCGAGTGGGATTTCGACTACATGGCGATCTACATGGAGGGACCGGATCCGTACGGACAGGGCGAAGGCGGCTCGCTCTTCAACGAAGGCAAACTGATTGTCAGCAGCGACCAGGATGCATATGGCATCGTGACACCGGATGCAGGCGTCGTCTTCACAGACAAGGTTATCCAGAACGACGGCCTCCTTCAGGTCACGGGAGGGTTTGACGAAACGAGCCAGGGCACGCCATGGATTGATGGCATTTTCATCCAGAGCTGGGGTCCCGACATCTGGAACACCTCGACCGGCGTGATCAAGGTCAGTGGCTACCAGGCGGATGCAATTCAAGATTGGGATTCGCTGGAACCGATCGTCAACGACGGACGGATCGAAGTCGACGGCAATCTGAACGCCACCGCCTTCGATTGCTTTAATTCGGGGTTTCATATCACGAACAACGGCACGGTCGTTGTTCACGCCGCGGATGGATATGGTGCGTCAGCCTATTTCTCGCTGGATGGCGGCGATACCATCATAAACAACGGCACGATTACCGTCAGCGGGGACACGGACAGCGACCACGCCACCGGTCTTGGCTGGTACACGCTTTCCTTCGTGGAGACGATCATCAATCACGGCACGATCACGGCGCCGATCGCGATGACCACTATCCCCTACAACGGCTATACGGAAGGCGGCTCAAACATCTACAACGACGGCGTCGTCAACGGAGACATTGATCTCCTGTCCTGTACAGCCACCGTCACCAATGCCGGACAGATCAACGGCAATGTGACCCTTGGCGATAACGACGGCGATACATTTACCAGCGAACACGGCCACGTCACCGGTATCGTTGACGGTGGCGGCGGCAGGGATACCGCCTTCTGTGACGTGTCGGACTCCACCGCGAACCTCGTCTTCACGGTCGGGGACACCAGCAAGGACATGTCTCTGCTCGACGGAACTGTCGTCATCAATTTCGAGTCGTTCGGCATTATCAGCGGCTCCGGCAACGACAGTTTCACGATGGCCGGCGGCGACGATTTTCTCGAGGGAGGCCCGGGAAATGACACGCTGAACGGTGCCGGCGGTACCGACACCGCGAGCTATGCCCATGCGACCGGCGGCGTAAGGGTCGATCTTACGATCTCGGGCCCGCAAAATGTCGGGGGTGGGGCCGGCACCGATACGCTGATATCCATCGAGAATCTCGTCGGCTCAGCGTTCGACGACGTTCTAATAGGGAACAGTGGAAAAAACGTCATCCAAAGTGGTGCGGGCAACGACACGCTGATCGGCGGCGATGGTGATGACACTTTCGTCATGGGTGCATCCTTCAATGGCGCCGACACAATCAACGGCGGGGACGGCAACGACACCATCGTGCTCGATGGTGATTATTCGGCGGGAATTACGCTATCGGCAACAACGCTCACCAGCGTTGAGACAATCGTCTTGGGCGACCTCGGCCATCCGCAGAGCTACGATATCACGACGGTGGACAGCAATGTCGCGGCCGGCGAGATGCTTACAATCGACGGGATATACACCGATATCTTCAATTTCGACGGCTCCGCAGAAACCGACGGATCCTTCTGGATTATCGGTGGGACGCAGGGCGGCCTTTTGATCGGCGGTGCCGGCAACGATTTCATCCGGGCGTCGGGGCAACACGTTACGATCGATGCGAGCTACGGCGGGGATGACACGATCTTCGGCGGCGAGAACTACACGACAATCTATTTCGGTTCGGCATTTACGTCGGCCGATCACATTCAGGGGGCCGGCGGCGGCAGCTTGACGGATACCGTGGTTCTCGATGGCGACTACTCGGCCGGTGTCGTCTTCACCCGGGATACGATGACCCTCATCGAGACCCTCGAGCTGACGGCGGGACACAGCTACAAATTCACCACCGCCGATCAGACGGTCGCGGCCCTGGCAACATTGACCGTCGATGGATCGCAGCTCGGCGCCGGGGAGACGCTGACTGTCATCGCGACGGCCGAGACCGACGGATCGTACGATGTGCTGGGCGGCGCGGGGGACGATGTCTATCAGGCCGGCACAGGCACCTGGGCCATCGATACGTTCAATGGCGGCGATGGTTCGGACACACTGAATTTCAGCAAGGCAGGCTTCGGACTGACGATCGACCTCACGCGGACCATTGGCCAGAACGTTGGAGAGAACCGCTGGGAAACCCTGATCTCGGTGGAGAATGTCGTCGGCTCCGCCTACGGCGACAGCATTCGCGGCAATGCGAGCGACAACTCCCTGTCGGGATTGGCAGGCGACGACGTGCTGGACCTCGCCAATGGCGGTAACGATACGGTCAGCGGCGGCGACGGCAACGACATGATCGCGTTCGGTGCGTCGCTGACGGCCGGCGACAAGATCGACGGCGGAAGCGGTATCGATACGCTGACGCTCAACGGCGACTACTCGGCCGGCCTGACCTTCGCCGCCGACACCATGATCAATGTCGAGATCGTGACGCTCGAGGCGGGGCATAGCTACAACCTCACACTCAACAACGCCAATGTCGCATCCGGCCGGACGCTCACAGTTGATGGTTCCGCGCTGGAAAGAGGAAACGCGTTGATATTCGACGGTTCTGCCGAAACGGACGGCAACTTCGTGGTTTCCGGCGGTGCAGGCGGCGACACCATCACCGTCGGTAGAGGCGACGATGTCGTCAACGCGAATGCCGGCAACGATGTGATCAATGCGTCCAAAGGCGGCAACGATGCCGTGTCCGGCGGCAACGGCAACGACACGATCAGTTTCGGCGCCACGCTCACGGCCAGCGACAAGATCGATGGTGGCAGCGGCAACGATACGGTCGTGCTGGATGGCGACTACTCCGGCGGGCTCGTGTTCGGCGCGACGACCATGATCAACGTCGAGACCCTGCAGCTCAGCGCCGGCCACAGCTACAATCTGACCACATCGGATGCGACCGTTGCGGCCGGCGCCACCCTGAAGGTGAACGGCAAGGCGCTGCATGGCGCAGACCAGCTCGTCTTCGATGGCTCCGCCGAGCATGATGGCAGCTTCAATGTCATCGGCGGCAAGGGAAACGATGTTCTTACCGGCGGCGATGGCAACGATCAGCTCTCCGGCAATGCCGGCAACGACATCCTGTTCGGCGGCAAGGGTGCCGATTTCCTGTCCGGCGGCCATCAGCACGACACGTTCGTCTACACGGCGGCCGATCAGTCGACCAGCACGGGCTTCGACACGATCTCGCATTTCAGCGCCAAGGCGGACGCGTTCGATCTGTGGTTCACCGTCGATGCCATCGATACCGCGGTGACGACGGGTGCGCTATCGCTGGCAAGCTTCGACAGCGACCTGTCTGCAGCACTGGCCGGCATGGGCGCGCACGAAGCCATTGTGTTCGATCCCGACTCCGGCGACTTCGCCGGCAAGACCTTCCTTGTCGTGGATGCCAATGGTGTGGCCGGATATCAGGCGGGACAGGATCTCGTGTTCGAACTCGACCACGCCTCCCACCTCAATCACCTGAAGCTGTCGTCGTTTACCTAACCCGCAATACAATAGAAAAGGTGGGCTTTTTGCCCGCCGGTGGCGCAAACGGCCACAACGCCGCGCGCGAGATTTTGCGGGACGGGTCGCTTCTCGGCCGTTTCATAAGTTAGGCGCGCAGAAGACGCGCCCAAGTTGACTTCTTCATCCCAATTGCCAACAATTTTCAGGGGCGTTTGAGAGCGACGAACATTTGGCGTGGGGCGCGAAAATCGTTCTGCCAAAATCAACGAACTTGGAGCCGCATGCTTGCGGCGACAGGGGGATTAAGGGGCCATGACGAAAGTAACCGGCGTCTACAGCAATTATGACGCGTCATATCTGCAGCAACTCGCAAACGCTCCATTGGGCGACCACGACTCGAACCATTTTGTGATCGATGTGGCCGGTTATGACGTCGTCGTGAGCGGCACGGGCATCACATACGCGAGCGGCCACCCCAGCGGTGGGACCATGACCGGCATTGTCATTACGGACCCATCTGATCGCGTGACAACCTGGAGCGACATGAGTGTTTCCATCGCCTCGGCGTGGGGCGACATGAAGTCCGGCAATGTCGATGGCTTCAACAGCCTGCTGTACGGCGGAGACGACACCTTCACGGCCACGGGTAATCAGGCGTATTTCGCGGGATGGAGCGGCAACGATACGTTCAACATGCAGACGACGGTCAGCGCGGATTCAGTCTCCGGCGGCGACGGAAACGACATCATCAACTACGGCGGCAACTACAACAGCTCCGATCAAATCGATGGTGGGTCCGGAAATGACGTCCTGAACCTGAATGGCGACTACGGGTCCTACAGCCCGATCGTCGTTACCAGTGTCGAGCTGATCAAACTCGGTGCCGGCCATAATTACACGGAACTGGCCATCTCACCCACCACGGCCACCACAGTGGACGCATCCGCTCTCGGCAGCGCAAACAGTGTCTCGCTCGATGGCCTGTGGCTAAACACGGGTTCGATCACCCTGTTGGGCGGTGCTGGCAACGATACCTTCTTGAGTGGCAAGGGCAATGACACCTTCAATGGTAGCGATGGCCTGGACACGATCGACTATAGTCACGCGACCAGCGGCGTGACGGTGAACCTTGCGCTGACCGGCGCTCAAAATGTCGGCGGCGGCGCCGGCACCGATACCCTCATCTCTGTCGAGAATATCAACGGCAGCCAGTACGACGACCACTTAACAGGCAATTCTCTCGACAATGTCTTTGCCGGCAACGGCGGCAAGGACGTCATCGATGGCGGCGGCGGAAATGACATCGTTACGTTCCAGTATGTCCCGTTCAACGGGGTCGACAGCGGCGTCACGGTCGATCTCAGGACCGGAAACGTCGATGGCGAGACCCTGACCTCGGTTGAGGGAATTGTCGGGAGTCAGTGGGGCGATACGTTCATTGGCAATTCAGCCGACAACTACTTTGATGCTGGCGGTTGCCTCAACGCAGCATACGACACCGTCGACTATGAGTTTTCTTCCGGAGCAATGACGTTCACCATGACGTCGTTCGACGGCGATCGAACCACCTACGTCTCGACCGGCGGCGACCAGGGCACGGACACGCTTGTGGGGTTCTCTCGCATCATAGGCTCCAGTCACAACGACGAATTTCTCATGCTGAACATCGCTATAGACGGTGGGGGTCCAGCCGAACCCTTCATCGACGGGGGTGCGGGCGACGATACGGTCAGTTTCGAGCTTGCAACAAAGGGCGTAACCGTCAACCTCGGCGGGACCGGCGGAGAATCGTCCAATTTCAACTCGGTCGAGCAGTTGATCGGATCGGCCCACTCAGATTCTCTGGTCGGCGATCAAAACTCGAACACCATCATCGGTGGCGATGGGGACGACACCATCTCCGGCGGCGGGTACGCGGATACTGGTAACGACGTGCTCGACGGAGGAGACGGTAACGATACGATTGACGGAGACGGAGGTAATGACGTCATCTATGGAGGTAACGGCAACGATACTCTGTACGGTGGCGTCTACGCACTAGAGGCCGACGGAAACGATACGATCTATGGTGGCGCTGGAGACGACATCATCTACAGCGCCGGGCTGGACGGAAAAAATACCGGAAATTGCCTCCTCGATGGAGGCGCGGGAGACGACGTCCTTTACGGCGATGATGGGTTCACCACCGCGAGCTACGCAGATGCGACGGGCGGGGTCGTCGTCAATCTCGGCATCGAAACGGCACAAGCCGTTGGCGGCGGCGCCGGAACCGACACGCTCGTCGCAATCAACGGTCTCATTGGTTCATCGTTCAACGACGTTTTGATCGGCAGCACCGGCAACAATACGCTCTCGGGCGGCGACGGCGACGACGTGTTGAACGGAGGCGCGGGCGATGACGTCCTCGATGGCGGCACCGGCGTCGACACCGCGAGCTACGCGGGCTCTACCGGTGGCGTCACGGTTTCGCTGGCCATTACGGGTGCGCAGAATGTCGGCGGCGGCGCCGGCACGGACACCCTGATATCCATCGAAAATCTCGAGGGCTCGGCGTTCGACGACATCCTTACGGGCGACGGCAGCGCCAACACGTTCATCCTCACCGATGGTGGCAACGACGCGGTCAACGGCGGCGACGGCAATGACACGATCGTCGCCGGCGGGACACTGAACGCCAGCGACAAGATTGACGGCGGCACTGGCACCGACACGCTCACGCTCGCCGGCGATTACTCGGCCGGCGTGACGTTCTCCAGCACGACGATGGTCAATGTGGAGGCGATGACGCTCGCTGGCGGCCACACCTACAAGCTTGCTCTGAACGATGCCAATGTCGCGCTCGGACAAACGCTGACTGTCGACGCCTCTGCGCTTGGCGCAAGCAATGCGCTGATCTTCGATGGTTCGGCTGAAACGGACGGCAAGTTCTCCATCTCTGGTGGCGCGGGGGCCGATACGATCACGACCGGCGCCGGCGACGACATCGTGACTGCCAGTGCTGGCAACGATGTGATCGATGTCTCAAAGGGCGGCAACGATACGGTCAGCGGCGGCGACGGCAATGACACGATCCTCGTTGGTGCGGCGCTTACAGCAAAGGACAAAATCGATGGCGGGAGCGGAATCGATACGCTGGTTCTGAACGGCGACTATTCCGCCGGCGTAAACTTCTCATCATCGACCATCGTCAATATCGAGACGATCCAGCTCGCGGCCGGGAACAGTTACACGCTGAAGCTGAGTGACGGAAACGTGGCCGCAGGCGCCACGCTCACAGTCGACGCGTCTGCACTCGACTCCAGCCATTCCTTGATCTTCAACGGCAGTGCCGAGACCGATGGCGGGTTCGCCGTTACCGGCGGCAACGGCAATGACCAGCTGACGCTCGGAGCAGGCAATGATACGGTCAATGGCGGCGGGGGCGACGATCTGATCGACCTTTCCAAAGGCGGGAACGACACCGCGGTTGGCGGGTCTGGCAACGACACGTTCAGCCTCGTCGCCGCGCTCACGGCCAGCGACAAGATCGATGGCGGCAGCGGCAACGATACCGTCGTGCTCGATGGCGATTACTCCGGCGGACTCGTGTTCGGCGCGACCACGATGATCAACGTCGAGACGCTCCAGCTCAGCGCCGGCCACAGCTACAATCTCACCACTTCGGATGCGACCGTCGCAGCCGGCGCCACCTTGAAGGTGAACGCCAAGGCGTTGCACGGCTCCGATCAGCTTATCTTCAACGGCTCCGCCGAGCATGATGGCAGCTTCAATGTCATCGGCGGCAAGGGCAACGACATCCTCACCGGCGGCGACGGCAACGATCAGCTCTCCGGCAATGCCGGCAACGACATCCTGTTCGGCGGCAAGGGGGCCGATCTTCTTTTCGGCGGCCATCAGCACGATACCTTCGCCTACACGGCGGCCGATCAGTCGACCAGCACGAGCTTCGACACGATTTCCCACTTCAGCGCCAAGGCGGACTCGATCGACCTGTGGTTCACGGTCGATGCCATCGATGCACCTGTGACGGCGGGCTCATTGTCGCTCGCAAGCTTCGACAGCGATCTGTCCACTGCGCTTGCGGGCCTGGGGGTTCACGCCGCCATCGTGTTCGATCCGGACTCCGGCGACTTCGCCGGCAAGACCTTCCTCGTCGTGGATGCCAATGGCGTGGCCGGGTATCAGGCGGGACAGGATCTCGTGTTCGAACTCGATCACGCCTCCCACCTCAATCACCTGAAGCTGTCAGCCTTCACCTGAGCGGCGATAGGAAAGGCGGGGGCTTGCGCCCACCGCCTCCCCGAACCACTTCGCCGTCGGGGTGGCTCAGCAGTCCGGCGCATTGCATAGGATTCTGCCGGTGGGCGCGCCTTAACCTATGTTGAGCGCATGCACGCAAAACGCACAGCGTTGCCACAATCACGCACTTTGTTGTGCACACTCACGCGATGGTTGAGCCGCCGTCGATGACAATGGATTGGCCGGTCATGAACGCGCCGGCCTTCGAAGCGAGGAACACCGCGGCACCGGCGATCTCGTCCGGCTGGCCGATGCGCTTCAGCGGCGTGCCGGACGTCGAGTATTCGAGGATGTTCGGATTCTCCCACAACGCGCGCGCGAAATCCGTCTTGATCAGGCCGGGCGCGATGCAGTTGGCGCGCACATTCATCGGCCCGTATTCCACCGCGATGTTGCGCGCGAGCTGGAAGTCCGCCGCCTTGGAGATGCAGTAGGCGCCAATCACGGCCGATCCCTTCATGCCGCCGATGGACGACACGATGATGATCGATCCGTCCTTGCGCTCCGCCATCTCCGGCAGCACCAGCTGGCACAGCCAATGGTTCGATCGCACATTGGCGCCCATGATCTTGTCGAAGGCTTCGTCCGGGATTCCGGCCTGCGGCCCGAAATACGGGTTGAGCGCGGCGTTGCAGATAAGCACGTCGATGCGGCCCCACTTCGCCCGCGTCTCGCGCACGAGGTTCTCGATCTGCTCCTTGTAGTTGATGTTGCAGGGGATCGGGATCGCCGCTTCACGGCCGCAGCTACTGTTGATGTCGGCCGCCACCTTCTCGCAGGCATCCGCCTTGCGGCTCGACACGACCACATTGGCGCCGTGCTCGGCCAGACGATGCACGATCGCCTCGCCGATACCCTTGGTGGAACCGGTGACGAGCGCAACCTTCCCCGTCAGATCGAACAAATTCATCGCACCCTCCATTGTCTGCCGGGCATTATCATAGGCTCAGTTGGCGCAATCGCCACAAATCCGCCGCCGGGCTAGAGTGCGATTGCCGGTCGGGAGAGATGAGATGAAGAGACACTTCGCCCTGCCCCTGCTTCTGTGGCTTGCCGCCTGCGCGGGCCCGGCGCCCTATCATCCGCCGCCGGTGCCGCCGCCGCCTCCCCCGCCGCCACCTCCGCCTTACATGCACGCCATGCCGTCACCGCGCGAGGCGGAGGCCGAACCAAACCGGCCGTGGCAGCCGCATGCGCCGGGCAAGGTTCCGAGTGCCGGCCCGCTCAGGACAGCGGCGATCGGCACCTACATGGACAATCAGGAACGTGACCTCAGGCAGCATCTGCGCGGCATGGGAGTCGGCGTCGGACGCCCCGGCGACGACATCGTGCTCAATTTGCGCAACGATGAATTGTTCGACGGCAATTCCAACCAGCTGACCGGATCGGGCGGCGAGGCACTGACCTCCATCGCCATCATCCTGCGCCACTACGATCACACGATGATCGATGTCGGCGCCTTCACCGACACGACGGGAACGCCCGAGCAGAACAAGGCGGCGTCGGAAAAACGCGCGCGCGTCGTGTGCGATGCGCTGGCGGCAGAAGGTGTCGCGCCCGGCAGATTGAGATGCGCGGGCTTCGGCGAGGAGCATCTGCGCATCGCCACCGGTGATCACAAGAGCGAACCGCGCAACCGCCGCACCGAGATCCGGATCACTGCGGCTGCGAGCGGCTAGTTACGACTTCAACGCCTTATTGATCTCACCATTCATGCCCGCATCGTCCGGTGGCGTGCGCGAGCCGAAGGTGCCGGCGATGCTGCCATCGCGATTGAACAGGTATTTGTGGAAATTCCACTTGGGTGCCGCATCCTCGCCAAGCTCCTGCGCGAGCCATTTGTAGAGCGGATGCGCCTCAGCGCCGATCACGTGCTCTTTCGCCGTCATGGGAAAGTCGATACCGAATCTCGTTTCGCAGAAGGCCTTCACTTCGGATTCCGTGCCCGACTCCTGCGCGCCGAAATCGTTGCAGGGAACGCCGAGCACCACGAGGCCGTCGCCGCCCTTCGCCCGCCACAGCGCTTCGAGCCCGGAATATTGCGGCGTCAATCCGCACTGGCTCGCAACGTTCACGACAAGCAGCGCCTTGCCCTTGAAGCTGGACAGCGGCAGCGCGCCGCCATCGATGGAGCGAAAGGCGAAATCGTAGGCGGTTTTGCCGGCCATGGTTGTCTCCCGGAAGGTCCGGTCCGTCCTATGACGTACTGACGCATGCGGGCAAGCCGCCCTCGCCTTTGCGAGCCGTTCGCAGCTATAGTTACCCCGATCTGGGGGAAATTCCGTTGCTGCCGCGCCTGCGCTTCGCTGCCACGCTCGTCGCCGTACTGGCGATGTCGGTGCGCGCGCTCGTGCCGGCAGGATGGATGCCGAACACGGCCGCCGGGCAGCATTCTGCCCTCATGCCCTGCCCGGGCACGGACGACATGCAGGGCATGGCGATGCCGATGCAGGGCATGGACATGCCAATGCCCATGCCGCATCCGGCGAAGCACGATCACGGCACCCCGCACGATTCGACTGTCTGTCCCTTCGCTGCGACCGCGCATTTCACGCCGCCGCAGGCGCCGGCGAATATCCTGCCGCCGCAGAGATTCGAAGCGCGCGCAGGGTTCGATTTCGCACCCGCTCTCCCCTCGCGCACGAAACACAGCTGGGACCACGCCGCGCGCGCCCCGCCACAAGCGGCATAGAAGGAAAATCCACAAACCGGTTTGCGTTGCGCGCGCCACTTTCAGGCGCTGCGCACTCACACATTTGGCTGGGAGTTCATCATGTCCAATTCAAAATGGGCGATCAGGGTCGCCGCGTTCTCCACCGTTTTTCTTCCATCTCTTGCGCTCGCCTGCGCCTGCGGCTGCGCGATCTTCGATGTCGGCACCAGCACGCTGCTGCCGTCGGGCCCCGGCGGCACGATCTTCGCCGAATGGGACTATCTCGATCAGACGAAGAACTGGAGCGGCGACTCCAGCGCGCCCCCGGCTAACAACGACGACAAGAACATCCGCACGAATTTCTATCTCGTCGGCGGCCAATACATGTTCAACGAGAAGTGGGGCGTGATGGCCGAGGTGCCGTTCACCGACAGGCATTTCGTCACGGCCGACTCCGGAGCGCCGGAAACCTTCAACCATTCGGCACTCGGCGATATCCGGCTGATGGGCGTCTACTCCGGCTTCTCGCCGGACATGTCGACAGGCGTGATCTTCGGCGTGAAGCTGCCGACCGGCGATTCCACCTACAAGAACTTCGATCCCGATGTGGAGATCAGCTCCGGCAGCACCGATGTGCTCCTCGGCGCCTATCACACGGGCGCGCTCGACTTTGCCGGCGACTTCCAGTGGTTCGCGCAAGGGATATGGCAGCACGAGGTCGCGACCGAACATGGCTACACGCCGGGCAGCGAGCTGAACGGTGCCATCGGCGCGAGCTACACGGGCTGGCATGTGACCTCCGATGTTTCCATCGCTCCCGTCGTGCAGGCTCTGATCTCCTATCGCGGTCACGACAGCGGCACCGGCGATCCCGACAACACCGGATACACCCGTGCGATGGTCGCACCGGGCGTGGCAGTGAGCTTCGCGAGCTGGAAGGTCTATGCCGATGTCGAGGTGCCGATCTACCAGCACGTGACCGGGAATCAGCTCATCTCGCCGGCGGCGGTGAAGTTAATCGCCAGTTACAGTTTCTAGGGTTTCCCTGGATTCCGGCGGCCGCGTTGGTTAACGGATTGGAAACAGGCTGCGTGCCAGTCTCGCGCGAGTCGAACGGGATTCGCCCATGGTTCAGGCGCTGCTGGCCGCCATTTATCTGATGATTTCCGCCTCGATGGCGCTCGGCCTGACGATTCTCGGGCTGGCCGATGTGCCCATCGCGGCAATGGTCGGTGCCATCGGATTTCTGGGTCTGCTCCAGATCGGTGCCGTGTTCGCCCGCCGCAAGGATTCGCGCCGCACCCGCCATGAGATTTCACAGCTGAAGCGCCATGCGGTCGAACTCGGGCGCGCGCTCGAGACAGCACAGGCCCGCATCGAAGAGGTCAGCAGTTCCGTCGACGCCAAGACCCAGGCGCAGAGCAAGCACATCGTGTCCGAGCTGAAGGTGCTGGAAAGCCTGATGCGCGACTTTGCCACGCGAATCGCCCACAAGGCGAAGGCGGCGCAGCCGGCAGCGGCTGAAACGGCCGGCCGCACGACGCCGGCCCCGCAAGCGACGCCGATCGCCGGCTTCGGCCACTCCGATCTGCTGGAAACCATCCGCGCATCGCTGGAAGAAAACCGAGTCGATCTCTACCTGCAGCCGATCGTGAGCCTGCCGCAGCGCAAGCTGCGCTTCTACGAGGCCCTGACGCGCCTGCGCGCCGAGGACGGATCGGTGATCATGCCGTCGCAATACATCAAGGTTGCCGCGCCCGCCGGTCTCATGTCGGTGGTCGACAATCTCCTGCTGTTCCGCTGCGTGCAGGTGATGCGTCGCCTGATCCAGAAAAATCGCGACATCGGCCTGTTCTGCAACATCTCCGGCGACACGCTCGCCGATGCCGAATTCTTCCCGCAATTCCTCGAATACATGCACCACAATCGCGATCTCGCACCGCAGATCGTTTTCGAGTTCGGCCAGGACACCGTGCTGAAGGCCGGTGCCGCGGGAGAGGAAAACCTGCGTTACCTCTCGAGCCTTGGTTTCGGTCTCTCCATGGACCACGTCGAAACGCTCGATCTGGATTTCGCGAAGCTCAAGGGCCTTGGCTTCAGCCACATCAAGGTCCGTGCCGGAACGCTGACCAGCGGAATGGAAGGCGCGCATGCCGCGGTCGCGGCCGAGGATCTCAAGCAGCTACTCGAACGGCACGGCCTCGATCTCATCGCCGAACGCGTCGAGGAAGAGCGCACTGTGGTGCAGCTTCTCGACTACGGCGTCGATTTCGCGCAGGGCTTCCTGTTCGGCGAGCCGCGCGCCGTTCGCGACGACGCCAAGACGCTGCCGGACACCACCGCGCCGGTCATCCCCTTTCGCCGCGCCGCCAACCATTGACGATCCGCACTGCTGCGTGCGACCGCTTGTGAATGACCGGCATTCCAATCCTCGCAGGGCTCTCGGAGATCGCGCAGCGCTACGACGCGCTGTTCTGCGACATCTGGGGCGTGCTGCATAATGGCCGCGAGGCCTACACCGGCGCCATCGATGCGCTGAACCGTTTTCGCGCCGAATGCGGGCCCGCCATTCTGCTCACCAATGCGCCGCGTCCCGTGAGCGACATCGAGGAATACCTGCTGAAGGTCGGCGTGCAACTCGATTGCTACGACGCCATCATCTCCTCGGGTGCTGCGGCACGCGAAGACCTCGAATGGCGCCTGCAGTCTTCGAAAGGTCCGCTGCCGATCCTCCATCTGGGACCGGAACGCGATCGCGGCGTGTTCGAAGGCCTCGCAGTCGAATGCGTCGATATCGCGAAAGCCGAGATCGTGATGTGCACGGGACTGTTCGACGACGACATCGAAACGCCGGACGATTACGCACCCGATCTGCGCCGCATGGCCGCGCGGCATTTGCCGATGCTTTGCGCCAATCCCGATATCGTCGTCCAGCGTGACGACCGGCTCATCTGGTGCGCCGGCGCCTTGGCCGAAGCCTACGAAAAGCTCGGCGGCACCGTGACCTACTACGGCAAGCCGCATCCGGCGATCTACGAAGCGGCATTCAGGGCGGCACAGAAGGCGGCCGGACGCCCGATCACAAAACCGCTGGCGATCGGCGACGGCGCCGACACGGACATCAAGGGCGCGAATGGTGCCGGCATCGACGCCGTGTTCGTGGCCCAGGGCGTCCACGCCGCAGAGCTTGGTGATCTGACGGCAGAGGGGCTTGCGCAGCTTTTCGCGGTGCCCGAAGCCCATCCCAAAGCGGCCATGCGCACGCTTGTGTGGTAGGGCCGCTTTCCGCTAATCGGAATGCGCGCCATACGAGGATTCTCCCTTGCCCTATTACATCGATCAGCTGAAGCCGGGCATGAGCGCCAGCTTCGAGAAGACCGTGACCGAGCGTGACGTCGAGCTGTTCGGCGAAGTCAGCGGCGATCTCAACCCCGTGCATTTCGACGAGGAATACGCGCGCAAGACGATCTTCCGCGGCCGCATCGCCCACGGCGTGCTCAGCCTGAGCTACGTCTCCAAGGTCCTGGGCATGGACATGCCGGGTCCCGGCACCGTCTTCATGAGCGCGACCACCCGCTTCAAGGCTCCGGTCCGCATCGGCGACACGGTCACGACAATCTGCACCGTGAAAGAAGTCCTGCCGGAAAAGCGGCGCGTGATGTTCGATTGCGTCTGCAAGGTGAAGGATATGGTCGTCGTCGAAGCCGAGACCCTGGTGATGGCACCGGCCAGACCCAAGGCCGAAGCGGCTTGAAATGTCAGGCCAAGCCCCCCTTCATACCCTCCCCTTGAGGGAGGGTCGAAAAATGCGAAGCATTTTTCGGGGAGGGGTGATGTACGACCCAATACCCCTCCCCGAAATTTGCCGCGCTGCGCTTGCAAATTTCGACCCTCCCTCAAGGGGAGGGTAAAGGGAAGGAATGCGGATCTACCGTCACTTCCAGGACTTGCCGCGCAACGCGCAGGGAGCGGTGGTCGCCATCGGCAATTTCGACGGCGTGCATCGCGGCCATCAGGCGCTGATCGCACGCACGAAAGAGATCGCGAAGGCAGAAGCCGCGCCCGCCGGTGTGCTCGCCTTTGAGCCGCATCCGCAGGAGTTCTTCCATCCGGATGCGGAGTCGTTCCGCCTGACACCATTCCGCGCCAAGGCGAGGCTGCTCGCGGAAACCGGCATCGATATTCTCTACGCAATCGCCTTCGACGCGAGCATTGCCAAGAGGACGGCCGAAGCGTTCGTTCACGATGTTCTGGTGCGAGGTCTCGGCGTACGCAGCGTCATCGTCGGCGGCGATTTCCGCTTCGGCAAAGGCCGCACCGGCGATATCGATGCGCTGCGCGAACTCGGAAAGCGTGACGGCTTCGATGTCGAGATCTTCACGCCGGTCATCGCACACGACGACCAGAAGATCTCGTCGAGCGAAATCCGTGCAGCGTTGAAGGCTGGAAAGCCCGAAGTCGCAAAGCAATTGCTCGGTCATTGGTGGAGCATCGAGGGCCGCATCGACCATGGCGACAGGCGCGGCCGGGAGCTCGGGTTTCCCACCGCGAACATGACGCTCGATGGCTATATGCAGCCGGCATTCGGCGTATATGCCGTACGCGCCAGTGTGGTGGAGAACGAGCGCATCGTGGCCACGCGCGATGGTGTGGCCAGCATCGGCGTGCGGCCCATGTTCAAGACGAGCGAACCCCTGCTCGAGACCTATCTGTTCGATTTCGACGGCGATCTGTACGGCAAACATCTCTCGGTCGAACTGATCGCGTATCTGCGGCCCGAACAAAAATTCGAATCCGTCGACGCGCTGAAAGCGCAGATGGTGAAGGATTCCGAAGCCGCGCAACAACGGCTCAAGGCAGTAGACAGTGGGCAGTAGGCAGGCAGCGCCGGCGGCAGTTTGTTTCTACTGCCCATTGCCTACTGCCCATTGCCTCCCGTTAAAGCAAATCGGCCCCCGCGGAGGCCGTGGGAGCCGATTGCCAAGCCTCGATCTCCGGCTAACTCAAGCCAGAGGCGGGGGGCTTAGTGGTGATGGCCGCCGCCGTGGCTGCCGCCCCCCATATGTCCGCCACCGAAATGGCCGCCAAAGTGTCCGCCACCGGCGTGTCCGGCCCAATGGCCGCCGCCCCAGTGGCCGCCACCCCAGTGACCGCGGGCGAATCCGCCATGCCAGCCGCCATTGTGGGCCCAGTTGAAATGGGCGCCGTGCCAGCCAGCCCAGCTATGCCATCCACCGTGATTCCAGAACCACGGACGGCCGCCCCACCAGCGATAGTAATGCGGGCCGTAGACCCAGCGGCCGCCGATGAACACCGCGCCGGTGTAGGTCGGATAGCCGCAATAGCCGTTGTAGTAGTAGTCGTAGTCGTAACACGGACCAGGCGGATAGTAGCCGGAGCCGTAGTAGTAGCCCGGAACGCCGATGCCGATGCCGACCGAAACACCGGCGTTGGCCGGCGCGGTCGTCGCGACCAAAGCGCTGGAGGCTAGCGCCCCCGCGGCCAGCGCGCCGGTCAGCAAAGTCTTGATGCGAGTCATTGTGCAAAGTCCTTCCCGTTGAGCCCCTCCGGCTCATGGCACGGAATCTGGCATTGCGCGTCTGAACCCAGCATGAACGGCACTTTCAGAAAACCCGATGGATTCAGGCAGATTTTCCGCGCGCTTCGATGGGCCACAATGCTTCCACAATGTCGCCGCGCACCGCTGCATAGGAGTCGTAGAGATTCACGGTGGGATCGCAGTGCGGCACGGTGCAGGCGAGAACATCGCCCGGGCGCAGGCGGCCTTGCGATGGATCATACAGAATGCCGCCCTGTTCATCGCCGTAGAAGAAATAGCTCGCGCCTTGCGGCGCGCCATGCGCGATCAGCGGACTGCTTGCATCGGTTGCGAAAGCTTTGAGGCCCGCATCGCTGGTGGCAAGCCCGTCACGATGCACGCTGATGATCGTGGTCTGCACGAACAGCGAGGTTTCGAACGGCGGCTTGTCGCCCGGCTTCTCCCAAACGTCGTTGTACTGCCGGTCCATGAAGACGTAGGAGCCGACCTGCAGCTCAGTCAGCGTGCGCGCATCCGGATCGATATCGAAGGTACCCGTGCCGCCGCCGCTGAGGATGCTGGGCACGAGCTTGCGTGACGCAATCTGGTCGCGAAACGCGGCGAGCTCCTTCATGGCGGCGAGCGATTTGTCGCGCCGCTCGTTGGGGGATTCCAGATGCTGAAGATGGCCCGCGTAACATTGCAGGCCGGCGAATTCGAGATGGCGTGATGCGGCCACCTGCTCCACCAGCGCCGCCGCACCGTTATCGGGGCGAATGCCGGTGCGGCCCATGCCGGGATCGATATCCACCACAACGCGCAGGCGTTGACTGGACGCGCTGGCCGCAGCATCCAGTTTCGTCGCGATCTCCGCGTCGTCGCAGACGATCCTCAATTCGCGCAGCTTTGCGTTCAGCGCCAGTGCCCGCGCGAGGGCACCGTCGGTCACGATCGGCGACGTGATGAGGATGGAATCGATCCCGGCGTCCGCCAGCGCTTCCGCCTCACCCAGCTTTGCGGTGCAGATGCCGAGCGCGCCGGCCGCGATCTGCCGCCTGGCGATTTCTGAGCATTTGTGCGTCTTGGCGTGCGGCCGGAGCGCGATGCGGCTAGAGCGCGCGTGTTCCGCCATCTTGGCGATGTTGCGCTCCAGCACATCAAGGTCGATGACGAGCGCCGGCGTCGCCAGTTTCCACCGCCCGCCTGGAACGCCGATCAGGTCGCGATTGGCATCTTGCGCCGACATTGCCTCTGCCGCGATGCTCGCGGCCCCACCATGATTGCCACGATTCTCATCCTTGTTTCGGCCATCGTCCACGCTGTCGTCAACCTGCTGACGAAGCGCGCCGACAACAAATACGCCATGCGCCTGCTGATCGGCGTGTTCTCGGCCGTGACGGTTGCCCCGTTCCTGTTCTTCGTGCCGCTGCCGCATGGCTTGGCCATCTGGCTGTTGTTGAGCACCGCGGCCGTCCACGCCGTGTACGAGCTGTTTCTCGTCAAGTCGTACGAGAGCGCGGCGTTTTCGGCCGTTTATCCCGTGGCGCGCGGCACCGGCCCGCTGTTCACAGCGATCGGCACGATCCTGATTCTCCGCCAACATCCCCCATTGGTGCAGCTGGTCGGCATTGCGCTTGTGTGCGGCGGGGTCATCGCCATCGGTATTTCGCATCGCGCGACGAAGGGTGCGGCGGAGGGACTTGGATATGCGGTGATCACCGGCCTCACCATCGGCGGATACACGCTCATCGATGCGTCCGGCGTTCACGCGACCCCCGATCCGTTCACCTATGTGCTTTGGTTCTTCGTCGCGCATGGCTTCTGCGTGCTGGTGACGGCCCCCGGCATTCGCGGCCGTGCCGTGGTGATCGAGGCGCGGCGGCAATGGCGGCTGGGCATCGTGCTGGGACTGCTCTCCATCACGACGTATGGCGCCGCGATGCTCGCCTACCGGTTCGGCGCGACGGCGCGCCTGGCCGCGCTGCGCGAGACCAGCGTGCTGTTCGGCACGGCGCTGGCCATGCATTTTCTCGGCGAGCGCATGACGGCTTGGCGCTGGATTGCCGCAGGCGTGATTGTCACCGGCGCAATCATGCTACAGATGCCGGGATGAAAACGATCTACTCGAGTGCCCATCTCCAGCACGCACCGAAGGAGGAATTCGAGGGCGGCAGGCTGACGCCGGCCGTCGAAGTGCCCGAGCGCGTCGAGCGGGTGAAAGCACGCATCGAGCAGCGCAAGCTCGGACCCATCCTTGCCCCGGAAGCGTTCGGCGCGGAGCCCATCGCGCGCGTGCACGATGGCGCGTTCGTGCAATTCCTCAGCGGCGCCTACGACGAATGGCGCAAGATGTATTGGCGCGACACGGCCGACGCGATCCCTTCGTCCTTTCCGGTGCGCTGGTTGCGCGACCGCCGCGGCGGCGATATCGAGTCCAAGCTCGGCTCCTACTGCTTCGACACGGCAACGCCCATCGGCAAGGGCACGTTCGCGGCGGCGCGTGAAGGCGTGCATGTCGCGTTGACGGCGGCGAAGCTCGTCCATGGCGGCGAGCGCGCGGCGTTCGCCCTGGCACGCCCGCCGGGCCATCACGCGGCCTCCGACATGTTCGGCGGCTACTGCTACCTGAACAATGTCGCCATTGCCGCGCAGTGGCTAGCCGACAAGGGTTTGCGGCCCGCCATCCTCGATGTCGACTACCATCACGGCAACGGCACGCAGGCGATCTTCTATCGTCGCCCCGACGTGTTGTTCGCCTCCATTCACGCCGACCCGAGCTTCGCCTATCCGCACTATCTCGGCTTCGCCGATGAGACGGGCGAAGCGGACGGCGAAGGCGCGAACGTCAATTATCCGCTGCCCCGCAAGACGGACTGGAGCGGCTATGCGCTCGCGCTTAATGCGGCGCTGTCGCGAGTCAGGAATTTCGCGCCGGATGTCCTGTTCGTGTCGCTCGGCCTCGACACTTACGAGAACGACCCGATCTGCCGCTTCAAGCTGACAGCGGAAGACTATCTGCGCATGGGCGAAACGCTGGCCGGAATGAAGCTGCCGACCGTGTTCGTGTTCGAAGGCGGCTACGATCTCGACGCGCTGGCGGAGATCACCGTGAATGTGCTGGAGGCGTTTGGAGCGCGCTAGCCACCGCGTTCCTTGATGGTGTCGCGGACTTTCTCGGCGGCGCGCTTGATGGCTTCTTCCGCCTTGTCGCCGACCGGGCCGGTGCGCGCCTGCATCTCGTCGATGGCGCGATCGACCGCCGCCTTCACGCTGGTCGCGGTCCCGCCCTTTTCGAATTCGCGCACGATCACGCCTTCGACGCGCTTCAGCACGGCATCCATCGTGTAATCGGAATTCAGGCTGCGCTCACGGTGATCGATAATGCTGTAGATGCCGATGGAGTCGTCGATGGTGCGGCCATACTCTACGACCTTGTAGAACCGTTCGCCATCCTGCTTGCCGCGGAACACAAGATCGACGATCGCAACCGCCAAGGTCATGGGGATCTGCACGAAATTGTGCACGTTGTTGAGCGCCAGCTTGAGTTCAAAGACCAGCACGTCGCGGACGAATTTCCAGCGGGTGTCGGCGTTGCTGACAACCGGCTCCGATGGCGCCTCGGGTGTCGTTTGGGGAACGTCGTTCATGGCCGGAATTTGCCCCTGCAGGCAATGGCCCGCAAGAGCTTGGCGCAACGCGGGCCGATTGCCTATGTTCGAGCCATGAACAGCCTCATCCGCGCCGTCAACTATCTGCGCTTCACCGCCTTCGACACGGCGGGGCTCGGCGGCACCTACGAGGAGCGCGAGCGCTTCGACAGCGCCATTTTCATCTCGCCCAGGCGCGATTTCCTGTTCACCAAGAACGAGAAGTGCGGCAACAACACCGCGCGCATGACCTTGCAGCATCTGTCAGCGGACCGGCCGCTGCCGGAGAATTTCCGCGACGTGAACCGCTGGGCCGCGCCCATGCTCATGCCGAGCGACCTCGGCATAAGCCGCGCCGAGGATTTGAACACGCTCATCCCGTTCAAATTCGCCATCGTGCGCAACCCCTATGCGCGGCTGCTGTCGTGTTACTTGAGTAAATTCGCCGGCAGCAATCCCAAGGACAATCTGGCGAAGCGGCTCGGCATGACGATGCCGATCTCGTTCACGGATTTCGCCTTGCGAGTGAAGGATCAGACGCCTGCAGAAATGGATCCGCACTGGCGCGTGCAGTATTTCAACGTCTTCTGCGACCGCATCCGCTACGACCGCTTCGTGAAATTCGAGAACTACGAAACGGAGTTCAACGAACTGATGCTGCGCTTCTTCGGCAGGACCGGCATCCGCAATGTGCGCAAGGGTGCGCAGCGCGCCGAGCTCAAGCTCGCCGACTATTACACGCCGGTCGCCACCAAGGCCGTGCGAGAGACCTACGCGATCGACTTCAGGACGTTCGGTTACAGCACCGAGCTGCCGAGCGCGTAATTGCTTGACCCCAAAAATCGTCATCGCCCGCTTTATGCGGGCGACCCGTTTTTCTTGATCCAAATGGATCGCCCGGATCGCGCTACTTCGCGCGACCGTGCGATGACGAAAAGATTGTCAGCGCTCGCCGAATAGCTGCGCGAAGGTGAACTGCCCTGCCCCGCGCGAGCTGATCTTGAAGATTCCGTTCGCGCGCAACGCCGGTTCGCCGTCTGCGGTCGCGAGCCCTTGCGCGAACATCAGATTGCGCGTGACCTTCACCGCGCCCGCCGTTCCTTCCACCCACGACCCGAGCGGCGCCGGCGCCAGATAGTCGCAGGTGAGGCTCACGGTCGGCAGAAAGCCCATGTCGGTCGGCCCCTGCAGGCGCGCCGCGAACGGGAGCAGCATGTCGGCGA
>Ga0335085_10001641_pt1 | contig 45814 bp, 46 predicted proteins | sample Lox_Sample_45_FD_206712 | JGI IMG/M metagenome (GOLD analysis project Ga0335085, IMG submission 206712) | Soil microbial communities from Loxahatchee National Wildlife Refuge, Florida, United States - Lox_Sample_4.5 | ecosystem: Environmental > Terrestrial > Soil > Wetlands | place: USA...
CCAACCGCGTCTTCATCGAAGTGGGCGGCAAGGTGCAGCTCACGCCGATCCGCTTCCGCGACAATGCGCAGCTCATGAACATCTGCCAGCGCATCGTGAGCCAGGTCGGCCGCCGCGTCGACGAATCCTCGCCCATCTGCGACGCGCGCCTGCTCGACGGCAGCCGCGTCAACGTCATCGCCCCGCCGCTGTCGCTCGACGGGCCCACGCTCACCATCCGCAAGTTCCGCAAGGACAAGCTGACGATGGAAGACCTCGCGCGCTTCGGTTCGATCAATTCGCCGGGCGCGCGCATTCTGGGCGTGATCGGACGGGCGCGCTGCAACGTGTTGATCTCCGGCGGCACGGGCTCGGGCAAGACCACGCTGCTCAATTGCATGACGGCCTATATCGACGCCGACGAGCGCGTCATTACCTGCGAAGACGCAGCTGAACTGCAATTGCAGCAACCCCATGTCGTGCGCCTGGAAACGCGTCCGCCCAATCTCGAAGGCCAGGGCCAGATCACCATGCGCGATCTGGTGAGAAACTGCCTGCGTATGCGTCCCGAACGCATCATCGTGGGCGAAGTGCGCGGACCCGAGGCGTTCGACCTCCTGCAAGCCATGAACACCGGCCATGACGGCTCGATGGGCACGCTGCACGCCAACTCCCCCCGCGAAGCCATGTCGCGTCTGGAAGCCATGATCACCATGGGCGGCTATGCGCTGCCGATGAAAACCATCCGCGAGATGATCGTGGCCTCCATCGACGTCATCATCCAGGCCGAGCGCCTGCGCGACGGCTCGCGCCGCATCACCAAGATCACCGAAGTGGTGGGCACCGAAGGCGACGTCATCATCACGCAGGACCTTCTCACCTACGAAGTCACCGGCGAAGAGGAAGGCGGGCGCTTGCGCGGCCATCACGCCGGCACCGGCATCGTGCGCCCCGTGTTCTGGGAGCGCGCGCGCTATTTCGGCATGGAGCGGGAACTCGCCGAAGCGCTCGACCAGCTTCAGGGCTAGGACATGACCATCGCGCTCATCCTTCTGTTCATGCTCGCCGCGGGCGGGGTTGCGTTCGCGTTCGCGGGCAATGGCGGCGCGCCCTCGCAAAAGCGGCTGTCTTCCGTCGCGCGCCAGCAGGCGGTGGGCACAGGCGGGCGCGGCACAGCGCCGGACGCCAACCAGCAACGGCGCCGCAACGTGCAGGCGCTTCTGAAGGACCTCGAAAAGCAGCAGAAGCAGAAGAAGGAGCGGCCCACGCTGCGCCGGCGCATCGAGCAGGCGGGTCTCACCATCGAGCCGCGCACCTATTACATGATCTCGGGAATTGCCGCGCTCGTCGCCGCGGCCGCGGTCATGCTCGGCCACCAGAGCATTCTCGTGGCGGCGCTTGTCGCCTTTGCGGTCGGTTTCGGGCTCCCGCAATGGGTGCTGATTTTCCTGCGTGCGCGCCGCCAGAAGAAATTCACGCTCGAATTCGCCAACGGCATCGACGTGATCGTGCGCAGCGTGAAATCGGGCCTTCCCACCAACGAGGCGCTCAAGATCGTGGCCAAGGAAATCCCCGATCCGGTCGGCAGCGAATTCAACAAGCTGGTCGAAGGCTTGAAAGTCGGCGTCACGCTCGAGCAGGGCTTGAAGCGCATGTACGATTCCATGCCGACGGCGGAAGTGAGCTTCTTCGCCATCGTCATGACGATCCAGCAGAAATCGGGCGGCAATCTGTCCGAGGCGCTCTCCAACCTCGCTTTCGTGCTGCGCGACAGAAAGCGTCTGCAAGGCAAGATCAAGGCGATGTCGTCGGAAGCCAAGGCGTCGGCCGCCATCATCGGCTCGCTGCCGCCGGCCGTGGGCACGCTCGTCTATCTTTCCTCGCCGCATTACATCATGCCGCTGTTCACGACGCATGAGGGCTGGCTGATGCTCGCCGGCTGCGCGTTCTGGATGTCGATCGGCATCGGGGTGATGAAGAAGATGATCAACTTCAAGCACTGAGGGCGAGGGCGCGATGGAACATCTCGGCTATCTCGATCTTCTGTTCGACCCGAACTTCGTGTTCACGGCGCTGGCCGCTGTGCTCGCGTTCGCCACGGTCGTCACCGTCGTGCTCCCGCTGATGGAGAAAAACGCGCTCGGCACGCGCATGAAGGCGGTGGCGGAACGGCGCGAGGAACTGCGCCAGCGCCATCACGCGGCGCTCAACAAGAAGAACCAGCTGCGCACCGCGCCTGTCAGCTTCATGAAGCAGACAGTGGACCGGCTGAAGCTCTCCAACATCCTGGAATCCGCCGACACGCGCGAGAAGCTGGCGCGCGCGGGCTATCGCGGGCAGGCGCCGCTCGTCACCTTCATGTTCTTCCGCTTCGTGATGCCGTTCATCGTGTTCGCGGTGGCGCTCATCTATCTTTTCTTCGTCACGCATTTCCACTGGACGGCGCTGATGAAGACGGGCGCGGCGCTGGGCGCGGCATTGCTCGGCTTCTTCCTGCCCGACATGTTCGTGTCGAACAAGATCCAGCGCCGCCAGGAATCGATCATGCACGCGTTTCCGGACGCGCTCGATCTGCTCCTCATCTGCGTGGAATCGGGCATGTCGATCGAGGCGGCGTTCACGCGCGTGGCCTCCGAGATCGGGCCGCAATCGGTGGAGCTCGCCGAGGAATTCGGGCTCACGACGGCCGAGCTTTCCTATTTGCCCGACCGCCGCCAGGCTTTCGAGAATCTCGCCAAGCGCTGCGGCCATTCGGGCGTGAAGGCCGTGTCGGCCGCGCTCAATCAGGCGGAGAAATACGGAACGCCCTTGGGCTCGGCGCTGCGCGTGACGGCGGCCGAAAACCGCGAAATGCGCATGCAGGAAGCCGAGAAGAAGGCCGCAGCCCTTCCCGCCAAGCTCACCGTGCCGATGATCCTGTTCTTCCTGCCGTGCCTGTTCGTGGTGATCTTGGGCCCTGCGATCATGCGCGTGTCGCAGACTTTCGCGATCCACCCGATGCACAAGGCGAACCATATCCATCTGCATCACGGCTGAAAGCCGCGCTTCGCAAATACACACTCGTCATCGTTCGCATAAAGCGGGCGATCCGGTTTTTCTCGCGCGGAGACGCGGAGATCGCTGAGTTTGGTGCCTCCGCGACTGCGCGTTCTCCGGCGGCCCGGACGCGCCGGGCCATGGCGGCATTGGAATTGGATTGTTAATCCGCCGCGGTGCGCAGCTTCGGCGCCGGCAGCGGCTTCTTGTCAGCGGGCTTGGCGGCGTCGGTGCCGAGCTTGCGCGGCTCATGCGTTGCGGCCGCCTGAGGATCGGTTGGCAGTTTTTCCATCACCACGCCGCCGGCAGCCTGCGGCGACGGCAAATTCGCCACCGCGATCGGCGCGGGCTTGGGCGAGCTTGCGGCCGGTTCCACCGGCTTCATGGGCTGAACGGACGCAGTCTGCGGCTGGGCGGCTTCGAGAGCCGCGATCTTCTGCAGATTCTGCCCGATCTTCGGATCGGCGCTTCCCGCGGCCGACGCCTGCTGCAACAGTTTCTTCGCGCCTTCGTAATCGCCGGCCATCATTTCGGAGACGGCCATGTTGTTCAGCACGGAAGGCTCGCCCGGCTTGAGCGCCAGCGCCTGTTGATACGCCGCTTTGGCATTGGCGCGGTCATTGGCTTCGTCATAGGCCACGCCCAGCGCCGAATAGAGCGTCCAGTCATTGGTCTTCAATTCCACCGCGCGCTTGAGGAAGGCGATGGCGTCGTCGGATTTGCCGCGCTCGGCCAGCGCCTTGCCGTATTCGCCCACCACGCGGGCATCGTCGGGCGCGACCAGCATCAATTGCGTCAGCGTCTGGGAGGCGCCGATCAGGTCGCCCTTGGCGCGCTGGGCCTGTGCGCTCGCGATCTCGCTGTCGAGATTGGCGGCAAGCGACTGGGCGGGCGTGGCCTGGACGGCATTGGCGGCTTGCGGCGCGGATCCGGCGGCCTTGGCGGTTTGTGTCCCGGTGGTGGCGCATCCGGCGCTCAGCATCGCGCCGAAGGCAACCGTCGCAGTGCGAACCAGAAAGCGGTTCATGGGCTTGGCCCTCGTCTGGAAATGGCGTCTTAAGCATGCCCGTCTGGGGGTCAATAAAGACTTAAATATCCCTCTAAAGAGCCGGAAAAACTCGAGTTTCGTCCAATTGTTGACGCAAAAAGGTGCTTAACTGGCAGGCGATGAAAATTCGCACGGCCGGGCTTTACGGATTGGGTGCCTTTGCTTTGGCATTTGCGCTGGCGCTCGGCCTGGCGCCGACGCCCGGTTTCGCCCAGCGGATTTCCTTCGTCATCGCCACGGGGCCCACGGGCGGGACCTATTTCCCCATCGGACAGGCGATGGCCGGCATCATCAGCCATCCTCATGGCGTGGACCGCTGCGACGCAGCCGGCGTCTGCGGGCCGGACGGGTTGATCGCCTCGGTGCAGACAAGCGCAGGCTCGGTGGAGAACGTGACGGATGTGGATTCCGGCCGCGTGGATTCCGGGCTCGCCCAGGCCGATGTGGTGCGCGAGGCGGTGAAGGGCGAGGGGCCGTTCGCCAAGACGGGCGCGCTCAAGAATCTGGCGGTGATCGCCGCCCTCTTCCCTGAAGACGTGCATGTCGTGGCGTCGAAGAAATCCGGCATCGCGACGATTGCGCAATTGCGCGGCAAGCGCGTGTCGCTGGGCGACGAGGAATCCGGCACGGCGGTCACGGCGCGCGCGGTGTTGCATGCCTGGCGCATTTCGGAATGGCGCATCAAGGCATCGAACATGGATTCGGCCACGGCGGCGGACGCGCTCGACAAGGGAAAGATCGATGCGTTCTTTTTCGTGGGCGGCGCGCCGGTGGGATTGGTCGCCGATCTGATCGCACGCGGGCGCGCGGTGCTCGTGCCCGTCGACGGCGCGGGCCGCACGCGGCTTTTGAAAGAAGACACCGCGCTTTCCGCCGATGTGATTCCGGCGAATACCTATGCGGGCGCGCCCGCGACGCAGACCGTCAGCACGCGCGCATTGTGGATCGTCAACGATTCCGCGCCGAAGGCGATCGTCTATGGCGTGGCGCGCGCGCTGTTTAATCCGGCCAATCGCATGAAGCTCGATCAGAGCCATCCGAGCGCCAAATTCATCCGCCTCGACACTGCCGCTTCGAATCCGCCCGCGCCGCTGCATCCCGGTGCGGCGCGCTTCTATCGCGAAGCAGGCAAGCGGCCGGACGGGACTTAGGAAATTCCCGCATCCACTTCGGCCTGCGAAGCGTTCGCCCAGTCGCGCATCGCGGGCAGCGCCATCATGCGGCTCACATAATCGCTGACAGGTTTCGGCGTTTCGATTCCGTAAGTGACAAATCGCGAGCACACCGGCGCATACATGCAATCGGCGATGGAAAAACGGCCGAACAGAAAATCGCCCTTGTAGCTCGACAGCGCCTGCATCCACGCCTCGATGATGCGCGCGATCTGCGCTCTTGTGTCGTCGCGCAAATCCGGCGTGGGAACGCGGCGCACGAAATCCATCGAGAGCTGGTCGCGCACATCGGGAAAACCGGAATGCATCTCGGCGGAATAGGACCGCGCTTCGGCGCGCGCAAACGGATCGTCCGGCCAGAGTTTCGCTTCGGGGTGGCGCTCGGCCAGCGTTTCGCAGATGGCGAGGCTGTCCCACACGATGTGTTCGCGGCCTCCCTCGCTGATCTTCAACACGGGCACTTTGCCGGCGGGAGAATGTTTCAGGATCGCATCCTTCGACTCGGGCAGCCGCAACCGGACGACGATTTCCTGGAACGGCGCGCCGGTGGCCCGCATCGCCAGATACGGCCTCAGGCTCCAGCTCGACCAATCCTTGTTGCCGAGGATCAAGGTGTAGGCCAATTTCCCCTCCCGTTGCGAAGCGGCCAAGGCATTTCTAGAGTCGCGCGGCAAATCCGGCAAAGGGCAAGCGATGCATTCCAGCCTTGCGAAGAGCGCAAAGGGCGCGATCCCGCTCCATGCGGTGAAATCCGCCGATCTCAAGCGTTGGCTTTCCGCGCGGCCCAAGCGCGAGGCCGAATGGCTGAAGGCCGCGGGCTTTTCCGCCAAGGAGGGCGAGCTTCTGCTTGCGCCGAAGCCGGACGGCAAGCTTGCTTTCGCGGTGCTGGGCCTGGGCGATGGGCGCGATGCGCTGGCGCTGGCCGCATTCTCGGAACGCCTGCCGCATGGCACCTATGCTCTGGCCGATGCGCCGCAGGAGATGGGCGGCAACAACGCCGCGCTCGCCTGGATTTTGGGAACCTATAAATTCACGCGCTACAAGAAGAATGCGAAGCCGCATCCCAAACTCGTGTTGCCGAAAGGCGCGGACGGCGATGAGGCCACGCGCATTGCCGAGGCCGTGTTTCTCGGGCGCGATCTCGTCAACACGCCGTCGAACGATATGGGGCCGGAGGAACTGGCCGAGGCCGCGCGCGATCTGGCGAAGCGGCACAGAGCGAAGTTTTCGGTCATCGTGGGCGATGCGCTGCTGAAAGCGAATTACCCGCTGGTGCATGCGGTGGGACGCGCGTCGTCGCGTGCGCCGCGATTGATCGACATTGTTTGGGGAAATCCCAAAGCGCCGAAGATAACGTTGGTCGGAAAAGGCGTGTGCTTCGATTCCGGCGGGCTCGATCTGAAAACGGCGTCCGGCATGCTGACGATGAAGAAGGATATGGGCGGTGCGGCGACCGTTCTCGCCATCGCGCACATGGTGATGGATGCGAAATTGCCCGTGCGCTTGCGCGTGCTGATTCCGGCGGTGGAAAATTCCGTGTCCGGCTCGGCCTATCGCCCCGGCGATGTGCTGAACAGCAGAAAGGGCTTGACCGTCGAAATCGGCAACACCGATGCGGAAGGGCGATTGGTCTTGGCCGATGCGCTGGCCGAAGCCGATTCGGAATCGCCGGAATTGCTGATCGATATCGCAACGCTTACCGGTGCCGCGCGCTCCGCCACCGGCATGGAATTGCCGCCGTTTTTTACCGACGACGAAAAACTCGCGAACGATCTGATGTATCACGCCAACGCGACACAGGATTATCTCTGGCGTCTGCCGCTGTGGCGCAATTACGAGGACACGATCAAAAGCACCATCGCCGATCTCAACAACAATCCCGATTACAATCTCGCCGGCGCGATCACCGCGGCGCTGTTCCTCAACCGCTTTGTCGGCCGCGCCAAAAGTTGGGCGCATTTCGATATTCCCGCCTGGATCGACCGTCCCAAGCCCGGCCGGCGCAAAGGCGCCGAAGTCAACACCGCGCGCGCGATCTATGCGCTGCTCGCTTCGCGTTACCGCCCATGAGCGATTTCGATCGCCGAACGACGCCCGCCCGCGCCGATCTGGCGGCCGCGCACCTCAAAGGCAAGGTGCAGGCGCCGCGTTACGCGGAAGGAAAAACATATCATGCGATACGCGGCCGTGCGGCGTTGCGCGCGCGCCCGTCGGACGATGCGGGCCTCGATACCGAACTTCTCCATGGCGAGAATTTTGACGTTTACGACATCGCAAATGGCTGGGCCTGGGGACAATCGAAAGAGGATTCCTATGTCGGCTATGTGCGCGCCGATGCTTTGGCCGCGAATGCGCTCGCGCCCGATCATCGTGTTGCCGCGCAGATGACGCCGGTGTTCCCCGCGCCCGATCTGAAAAAACCAGTGCGCGATTTTCTGCCATTAAACGCAAAAGTCAAAATTGAAACGCGCGAAGATGTTTATGTGCGCATCGGCGCGGATGCGTATGTGTTTGCCGGTCATCTCGTGCCGTTGAACGAAATTGAAACCGATTGGGTCGAAGTGGCGATGCGTTTCCTGCGCGTGCCTTATGTGTGGGGCGGAAAGACCGCGGCCGGATTGGATTGCTCGGGCCTCATCCAAACCGCGATGCAAGCCGCAGGCATCGCCGCCCCGCGCGACACCGACATGCAGGAACGCGCGCTTGGCCACGCTCTCGATTCGAGAAATCTGCAACGCGGCGATCTGGTGTTCTGGAAAGGCCATGCCGGCGTGATGCTGGACGCGTCGCGTCTGCTCCACGCCAACGCGTTTCACATGGAAGTGTCGATCGAGCCGTTCGCCGAAGCGGCGGCGCGCATCGAGAAAGTCGCGGGCGCGGTCACGAGCGTGAAGCGGATTTAGATGAATTATTAAAATAAAACTGTCACGGCCCGCCTGGTGCGGGCCGCCCAGTTGGGTTCTGCAAAACTTTGAAGCGAGAACTGGGTGGCCCGCAGTCGCGGGCCATGACAATGGAGGTTGCTTTAATACCCGCGGCTAAAATCAACGAGATTATCCAGCTTCTTCCCCGCACGTTCTTTCCGGATGCAATCGATCAATTGCTGTGCCGCGATCTTGGGATGCGAAATGGCGGCGACATGCGGCGTCACGGTGATCTTCGGATGCGTCCAGAGCGGGCTTGTTTCCGGCAAGGGCTCGGTCTGGAACACATCGAGCGCTGCGCCGGACAGATGCCCGGAATCGATCGAAGCGATCAGGTCGGGCTCGACCAGATGCCCGCCGCGCGCCACATTGATGACGAAGGCCTCGCGCGGCAATTGCGCGAAGGTCCTGGCGTTCAGGATATGGCGCGTCTCATCGGTCAGCGGCAGCACGCAGACGAGAATATCGCTGCGCGCCAGAAATGCGCCCAGTTCGCCCGCACCCGCAAAGCTTTTCACGCCTTGCACATCTTTTCGCGTGCGGCTCCAGCCCGCCATGTCGAAATCGAGATCGCGCAATCGCTCCGCCGCCATCGTGCCGATTTCGCCCAAGCCCAGAATGCCGATGCGCGTCTCGCGCGCAGGTTTGGCGATATATTCCTGCCGCCATTGGCGCGCCTTCTGCTGCGCGTCGAACATGCGCTGCTGGCGGTAATGGATCAGCGCATGCATCACGGTGTATTGCGCCATCTCGACCGAAAGCGAGCGATCCACGAAGCGGATCAGCGGAATGTTTTTGGGATATTCGGGGTCGGCGAAGAATCCGTCCACGCCCGCGCCGATGGAGAACACGAATTTCAGATTGGGCAGCGATTTGAGCAATCCCGGCTTGGGGCGGAAGCTCAGCACATAATCGACATCGCGTGGATCGTATTCGTCGCGCCCCGTCGCCAGCACGCGCAAATCGGGCGCAAGCTCCGACAAAGGCACGGCCCAGTGCGGCGCCCATTTGGGCGGCACGGCGATCAGAACCGTGGGATGCTCGGCCGTCATGCGCGAACGCTCGCCGCTTTCGCGGCGGCGTTCAAGCCCGCAATGCTGCTTCTATTTCTTCGCGGGCGCCGGAATCGCGACCGGGCTGTCGGACAGCGTGCGCAGGTACGCGATCAAATCGATGCGATCCTGCGGGCTGCGAAGTCCGGCAAACGTCATCTTGGTTCCGGGGATATAGGCCTGCGGCTGCTTCAGGAAGCGGAAGAGTTCGTCATAGGTCCAATTGCCGCCCTTGGCCTTCATCGCGGACGAATAATCGAAGCCGGGGTGGGTGGCGCGCGCCCGTCCCACCACGCCATAGAGATTGGGGCCGATCTTGTTGGGCCCGCCCTTGGAGAGATCGTGGCACTGCTCGCAGCGGCCGGAAATGTCCTTGCCTTTGGCGGTATCGGCAGTGGGCAGCACCGTGCCGAAATCGGGCAGCGGCTCCTCGGCGGCTGCGGCGGGCTGGGTCGAGGCGACCTGAGTCGTGACGACTCCCGGCACGTTATAGCCCGGCTTTGCCAGTTCCGGCTTCTCGAAGATCGCGTCGCTGGCGATTCGGATGACCATGATGAACAGAAGCGTGCCGAGAACGGCCCCGATGATCTTGTTCCACTCCCAGGAATCCATATCGTCACGCTCCGTATTTGCCGCCTCATGAGGAGGGTGCTGGGCGGTGAAACAGCGGGTTGAAATTGCCCCCGACAACGGCGCGACATTACCCGCCGAAGATGGAGCGTCATTGCGGCGAAGCGTCGCATAAGTGCCTGTATTTTGGGAGAAAGCGCATGAATCCAATCGTCGTCATTCCGGCGCGGATGGCATCCACGAGGCTGCCGGGCAAACCGCTCGCCGATATTGGCGGCGTGCCGATGATCGTGCGCGTGCTCAGGCAGGCCGAGAAAGCCGATGTGGGGCCGGTTGTCGTGGCTGCGGCAGAACGCGAAATCGCAAAAGCGGTGGAGGATGCGGGCGGGCGCGCCGTGCTTACCGATCCGAATTTGCCGTCGGGCACGGATCGCGTTTTCGCGGCGCTGGAAGCTGTGGATCGCTCTTACGCTCACGATGTGGTGGTCAATCTGCAGGGCGATCTGCCTGCGCTCGATCCATCCTATGTGAAGACGGTGGCCGAGCTTCTCGCGCCCACCGGCGCCGATATCGCAACGCTCGCCGCCGAAATCGACGACGCGGCGGATTACGACAATCCTCATGTCGTCAAGCCCGTGGTGGTGTGGGACGTGACGGGCATGCGGGGACGCGCGCTTTACTTCACTCGCGCGCGCGCGCCGTGGGGCGAGGGCCCGCTCTACCATCACGTCGGCATCTATGCCTTCAAACGCGAGGCTTTGTCGCGCTTCGTGAAGCTCGAGCCTTCGCCGCTCGAGCGGCGCGAGAAGCTGGAGCAATTGCGCGCGCTCGAAGCGGGGATGAGCATTGCGGTGGCGCGCGTGGACAGCGTGCCCCTCAGCGTCGATACTGAGGCCGATCTCGAAAAGGCGCGCAAGCTCATCGCGCGAGGGGAATAGAATGACATCGCAATTGATCGCACGCGCCAAGAAGGTCGCCTTTCAGGGCGAGCCCGGTGCGTTTGCCAACCTCGCTGCGCGCGAGGCGCTGGCGCATACGCAGGCGATTCCGAAGCCCACCTTCGAGGATGCGATTGCCGCGGTGCGCGATGGCGAAACCGATCTTGCCATCATCCCGGTCGAGAATTCTCTCTATGGCCGCATCGCGGATATTCATCATCTTCTGCCGGATGCGGGGCTTTACATCGTCGGCGAACATTTCCTGCGCATCCACATGCAATTGCTGGGCATGAAGGGCGCAAGCGCCGCCGGATTGAAGACGGTGCTGAGCCAAGGCCCGGCGCTCGGCCAGTGCCGAAAGATCATCCGCGAATTGAAGCTCACTCCGCAGCATTGGCACGATACCGCGGGCTCGGCGCGGCATGTGGCGGAAATGAAGGATCCGTCGCTGGCCGCGATCGCGTCGTCACTCGCCGCCGAGTTCTACGGGCTCGATGTGCTGCGCGCCAATGTGGAAGACGAGCCGCACAACATGACGCGCTTCCTCATCATGGCGCACGAGCCCGACGACGCGCCCTCGGGCGACGGTCCCGTCATCACCACCTTTGTCTTCCGCGTGCGCAACGTTCCCGCCGCGCTCTACAAGGCGCTGGGCGGCTTCGCCACCAATGGCGTGAACATGACGAAGCTGGAGAGTTATCAGCTCGGTGGCTCGTTCAACGCCACGCAATTCTATGCCGACATCGAAGGCCATCCCGAAGAGCGCAATGTGCGATTGGCGCTGGAAGAATTGCAATTCTTCTGCAGCAAGCTGACGGTGCTGGGCGTGTATCCCGCGCATCCGTTTCGCAGCGAGATGCCGGCGATTTAACGCTCCGCCCACGCTTTAATCAGATGATGCGCAATCGCGACGCGCGGCGGCACGAACATGCCGTCGATGGGCTTGCCCGCCAGCAGCGCGCGCGCTTTGTCTTTTTCGAGCCACATCGCATCGGCGAGTTCGTTGCCGTCGAGCTTGATTTCGCGGCTCTGGCTTTCCGCGAAACATCCGATCATCAGCGATGACGGAAACGGCCAGGGCTGCGTCGTGTAATAGGTCACATTGCCCACGCACACGCCCGCCTCTTCGAGAAGTTCGCGGCGCACGGCTTCCTCGATGGTTTCGCCGGGCTCGATGAAGCCCGCGAGCGCGGAGAACATGCCCGGCGGAAATTGTTTGCCGCGGCCCACCAAACAGGCATCGCCATGCGTTGCGAGCATAATGACGACGGGATCGGTGCGCGGGAAATGATCGGCGTTGCATTGATTGCAATGCCGCCGGTAGCCCGCATCGGCGAGCATCGTCGCAGCACCACATTGCGCGCAAAAGCCGTGGCGCTTGTGCCAGTCGATCATCGCTTTCGCTTGACCCAATATCGCGATGTCTTTCTCGGCCATGCCCCCGCTCATCGCGGCCGCGCGCATGTCGCGGAAATGACCGAGGCCTGCGAGCGCGCCTTCGTTCGCCGGATCGCGCGCCGCCGAAATGTCGAGTGCGAACAGCGCATGATCGTCTTCGAGCCCCAGCAGCACGAAGGGCGCATCGGGCGCGGCCAGCCGTTCGGCAAGGCCGGGTTTGAGGAATCCGGGCACGAGATCGCCGCGTACAGTCTCCGGCCCTAGAAAGAACGGCTGCAGCCGCCACAGTGGCAGCACGAACGACGATGGATCGGCTCGCCGCGCGGTGAGCCACGCAGCATCGGTGCGCTTCTCGCTCGCCCGGTCGAGCGGATTGCCGGTAAACGGAATCATGGCCGCAACGTCGCATTCGTTTGCGCCCCATGCTAGGCCCACCGCCGTCATGGAAGCCTTGCTGGTTCTCATATTCCTCGGTCTTGCTCTGGTTGCCGCTTGCTTTGCCTGCTGGCCGCTCCTGAAGCGCAAGGGCGCGCCCGCCAGGATGCTGGCGGGTGCGGTGGCGCTGGCGGTGCTGGGCGTCGGGATCGGCGTCTATCTGATGCTGGGAAGTCCGGGCCTTGCGCTGCGCACTCTCACCGGCGTGCGTCCAAACGATCTCAACGGATTGATCGCGGAGCTTTCCGTGCGCGTGCGCAAGACGCCGGGCGATCCGCGCGGCTGGGTGCTGCTTGGCCGGGGCTATCTGACATTGGGCGACGGACAGGACGCGGCTGCGGCCTTTAAGCAGGCGGCAAGCGTCGCGCCCGCGAACGAACGAACCGAGCTTCTTTCGGCTTATGGCGAGGCATTGGTTCAGGCTGCGTCCGGCGCGGTGACGCCCGAGGCGGAAGCCGCATTTGAAACGGTCTTGAAGGCGAACCCGAAGGATCAGGCCGCGCGCTATTACCTGGGTCTGGCCTATGCCGCCCGCCGCGAGAACGGCAAGGCCGCGGCTCTCTGGCAGAGCCTTCTGGCCGATACCTCGAGCCCCACCCTGAAGAGCGAATTGATCGACCGGCTTGCCACGCTCAAGGCCGAGAGCGGACCCGCGCCCGATATTTCCGCGATGGTCGAAGGGCTTGCCGCGCGGCTGAAATCACAGCCCAACGATCCGGAAGGCTGGCAGCGGCTGATCCGTGCCTATGTGGTGCTGGGAGACGAGGCCAAGGCAAGACAAGCGCTGGCCGGCGCGCAATCCGCCCTCAAGGACAATAAAGCGGCAATGGATGCGCTAAACGAAGAAGCAAAAGCGCTGAAACTCGCAAAATAAAACGGCGGCTTTTGGCCGCCGTTCCTGCCCCCCACAAAGTCTTGCCCCACTCAGCCGGAGACGCGGCCTTGCCAGACCGGCCAGCAGGTCGATTTTCCGTGCGCCTTGGTCAGATCGTAGAGCTTCATCTGGGCGTCTTCGGCGTTCTGGCCGGTTTCGGTGGCCATGTAGTCGGCCGAGCCCGCGCACCAGACGTAAAACTGATGTTTGCCGGGGGAGAAGAAATCGGTGCGTCCGGTGGAGGTGAAATTGGCGGCGACGGCCACGCCGGCCACGGCTACAAGAACGCCGCCTACGGCCGCTCCCAGGATACGCCCCATCGTCATTCGAACAGCTCCCTGCCGCACGGGCAAAACCAAAAAGAACGGTTCATCCGTTCATCCGGCTGTTTTGTCTTAACCCAACCTGCGGTCCTGCTCCAATGAGCTATGTCCGGTACCGCCCCTAATTGACAGCAATGTACATCGCTGGCGCGGGCCTGTCACCGATTTTTTTATTATCCATCAGACTCTTATTATTACTCGAAATCATACATCAAATTGTGCGGACGCGTTCCGTTTCCACCCCTTCGTCGCGGATCGCATCCTCGATGGCGCGGGCCGCGTCTTCCACAGAATCGGCCTCGCGCCCGCGCACCACAAGCTGCACGCCGAATCCGTCTTCGCGGTAATAGGGGTAGGAGCCGATCGAGGTGTTTTTGAATCGTTCTTGAATGGATGCGAGTGCGCCTGCGATACGCCCCTCCGCGATCTTCGCAGACACGGTAGCCGAAATGACCACGGTCCCGCGCTTCAGCTGCGGCGCAACACTTTCCTCCAGCATGGCGCGCATGATCATCGGCACGCCCGCCATGACGAAGACATTGCCGATCTGAAATCCGGGCGCGGTCGACACGCTGTTCTTGATGAGTGTCGCACCGTCGGGAATGCGCGCCATGCGCTTGCGCATCTCGTTGAACTCGCCCGGCCTGTAGCGTGAGCCGAGCAGCGCGAGCGCCTCTTCGTTGTAATCGATCTTCACGCCGAACGCCTTTGCCACGGCATCGGCGGTGATATCGTCATGCGTCGGCCCGATGCCGCCGGTGGTGAAGACGTAATCGTAGCGCGTGCGCAATGCATTGAGCCCCGCCACAATCTCGTCCTGAATGTCGGGCACCACGCGCGCCTCGCACAGATCGATGCCGAGGCCGGAGAGGAACTTGGCGATGTAATTGAGATTGGTGTCCTGCGTGCGGCCCGACAGGATCTCGTCGCCGATCACCAGCACCGCGGCCGTCACCTTTTGCGCTTCCTGCATGGACTGGCCTCTTGCCCCCGCCCGGTGTAAGAAACTGTTGGCTTTCCATGCGTTAAAAAGCATGGGGGCGAGGAAAGGTCCATGTCGGAAATGCCCGAACCGCATATCTTCGAAGCCGCGCGCCGCGCGGCCGTCTCCGTTTCGGTCCATGGGCCGGAAGGGTTCGAAGGCATGCGCCGGGCGGGCAGGCTGGCCGCCGAAGTGCTCGATCTGATGGTTCCGGCGGTTCAGCCCGGCGTGACGACGGCGGCGCTCGACAAACTGGCTTACGAATATGTCCGCGATCATGGCGCGTTGCCGGCCTGCATGGGTTATCGCGGCTATCGCCACACACTCTGCACCTCGATCAATCACGTCGTCTGCCACGGCATCCCCAACGACAAGCCCTTGCGCGACGGCGACATCGTCAACATCGACGTGACGGTGATTGTCGATGGCTGGCATGGCGACACATCGCGCATGTATCTGGTCGGCGATGTGAAGCTGAAGGCCAAGCGCCTGGTGGACATCACCTATGACAGCATGATGCGCGGCATCGCCGCCGTGAAGCCCGGCGCCACCACCGGCGACATCGGCCATGCGATCCAGTCTTATGCCGAAGGCGAGGAGCGCTGCTCGGTGGTGCGCGATTTCTGTGGGCATGGCGTGGGGCGCGTCTTCCATGCGCTACCCAATGTCGTGCATTACGGGCGTCCGGGTTATGGGCTCACCCTCAAGCCCGGAATGTTCTTTACCATCGAGCCGATGATCAATCTCGGCGGCTATGGCGTGAAGGTTCTCAACGACGGCTGGACGGCGGTGACGCGCGACCGCTCGCTCTCCGCCCAGTTCGAACACAGCGTGGGCGTGACACAGGATGGGGTCGAAATCTTCACACAATCGCCCAAAGGCTGGCATAAACCGCCATATGTCTGACATTTCGGCAGGCTTCGAGGATGCGCCGCATTACCTCGAACACCGCCAGCGCCTGCGCGCACGGTTCCTTGCAGGCGGGGCAGACGCGCTTGCCGATTACGAGATGATGGAATTGGTGCTGTTCGCCGCAATCCCCCGCCGCGACGTGAAACCGCTCGCCAAAACGCTGATCGCGAAATTCGGCAGCTTCGCCGAAGTGCTGGCGGCCGCGCCCGAACGCCTTATGGAAGTCGATGGCGTGGGCGAGGCGGTGGTGGCGCAATTGAAGATCGTGGAAGCGGCGGCGCTGCGGCTCGCCAAGGGCAAGGTTTTGGGCAAGCCCGCGCTCAGTTCGTGGGCGGCGCTGCTCGATTACGTCACCGCCGCGATGGGGCGCAGCACGCGGGAGGAATTCCGCGTTCTTTACCTTGACCGCAAGAACATCCTCATCGCCGACGAGGTGCAGAGCCAGGGCACGGTCGATCATACGCCCGTTTACCCTCGCGAAATCGTCAAGCGGGCGCTGGAGCTTGGGGCGTCCGCCATCATCCTCGTCCACAATCATCCGAGCGGCGATCCTTCCCCCTCCCGCGCCGACATCGAAATGACGCGCGAGGTCGCCGATGCCGCCAAGGCACTGCGTATTGCGGTGCACGATCATCTGGTGGTCGGACGCGGCGGAACGGCGAGTTTCAAGTCGCTCGGATTGCTCTAGACTGGGGCAAAGGCGCTGGGGGCGCGCCAGGGCGCGCTAAGGAATATGTGGCGTTTTCTGTTGCTTCAGGCGGCGCGTTTGGCGCTCGGCCTTGTGGGGGCGGTCCTTCTGGCCGCCTGCGTGGCCGCGCTTGCTGCCGAGGGCGCGCAAAGCGGCGCGGGCGCATATTTCTCCGCCTTGCTTGCGCAACTGAACGCGTTTGCGCATCTCGATTTCGGCACGAGCATCATTTCGGGCATTCCGGCGCTGGGCGAGCTTGGCTTGCGCTTGCCGGTGACGCTGGAGCTTGTCGGGCTCGGCGCAATCGTGGCGCTGGTGCTGGGTGGACCGCTCGGCATTCTGCTCGGCACCGAGCGGCCATTGCGCGCGGCGGCACCTCTCCTCCAGATCGTGGCGGCGACGCCGGTGTTTGTCGCAAGCCTCGCGCTTCTCTGGCTGGCTGCGAATGTTCTGCATTGGCCCGATATGACGTTCCCGGTGTTTGCCGATCGCGGCGATCTCGACAGCACCGTGCGCGTATTGGCACTGCCCGTGCTGACGGTGGGTGCGGCGGGTGCTGCCGCGATTCAACTCGCACTTCGCAGAGCCACCGCCGAAGCGATGGACGAGCCCTATCGCCGCGGTCTTCGCCTGATGGGCCTGTCCACGCTCGAGATCAACCGCGTCTATCTCTTGCCGCAGGTCTTGACCGGCCTGTGCCGCAGCTTCGGCGACATTGCGCTTGCGCTCTTCGCCGCAGCCGCCGTCGCCGAATGGGTGTTCGGCTGGCCGGGTGCGGCGGTGCTGTTCCTCAAATCGGTCGCGCTGCATGACTGGCATGTGGCGGCGCTCGTGCTGTTCGTGTTCGCCGCGATCAAATTCCTCGCCGATTTTGCGGGCGAACTGGGCGCCGAGGCGCTTTCCGCGCGGAGTGCTGCCACATGAGCGCGATCGGAATCGTTTCGATGCGTTCGCTGCCGCGGCTGCGCGCGGCGATCCGCGCCTTCGGCTTTGCGGGCCTCGCGCTCATCGCGGTCGCCGTCGGCTTGAGCGACGTCATCGCGCGCGCGCCGGCTGATGCCACCGGCATAGGCCCCGTGCTCGCGCCGCCCTCATCGCAATTCCTGTTAGGTACGGATGCTTTGGGCCGCGATGTCTTGAGCGAAACGCTGCATGCGCTCGCGGTCACGCTGATCCATGCCGGTCTGGCTACCGCCATCACGCTGGCGGCCGGAAGCCTGTTCGGATTCATCGCCGCGCGCCTGCCATGGAAGAGCGGCGTCGTTGTGCGCTGGTTTGCAGGCATTCTGGGTGCCGTCCCCGCATTGCTGCTCGCCATTCTGTTCGTGGGCATCGCAACGCGCGATTACGCGGCAATCGCTGCGGGATTGGCAGCGGCGCCGCTTGCCTTCTCGCGTACTTATGATCGCGCCAGGGCGCTCTCCGTTTCGCGGCATGCCGAATTCGCGCGCGCCACCGGTATTCAGGGCGCAACACTGATGCGCCGCGATCTGGCCTACGAATTCCGCGACACCTTCCTCACCATCGCCGCGCGCGCGCTTGCCGCCGTGACGATCACGCTTTCGACCATGAGTTTTCTGGGCTTCGGCGCAGTGCCGCCGCATCGCGATCTGGGATTGATGATTGCGGCTGCGCGCGCCTCTTATCTCGAAGCCTGGTGGGTTGCGGCGTTTCCGGCGCTCGCATTGCTGCTGCTGATCTTATTTGCGCGCCTCGCCGCCGCCCTCGACGAAGGCGAACGTCCATGAGCGCGCTCGAAATCACCGATCTGCGCGTATCGCGTCCGGGTGCTCAGCGTGCCGAACTCGAACGCTTTTCGCTGTCGCTGGAGCCGGGCGAAACCGTCGTGCTTCTGGGCGAAGTGGGCTCGGGCAAGGAAGCGATCATGCGCGTGCTGGGCGGCTTGCCGGAATCCGGTTACGATATTTCCGGCACGCTCAAATTCGCCAACGCCGATGCGGATCGCGCCAGCCGCCACACCAAGCCGCATCCGCGCACGGCCTGGCTCGCCGGCGCCTACCCCTCGCCGCTCAATCCGAACGCGACCGTGCTTTCGCAATTGTCGCGCGTGCTGGCGCGCAAGCTCGGCGTGCCGGTCGCCAGCGGCGAAGCCGAATTGAACGTGGTGCTACGCCGCCTCGAAGGCGCGCCGCCGCTCGAAGCGCTCGATGCGCCACCCAAGAATGTGCGTGCCGAGACCATCGCCTGGGGCTTTCTCGCAACCGCCTTCGCACAGACGCCCGATCTGCTTCTGGCCGATCATCCGCTGTCCGGACTTGCGCCGCTGCATGCGCGCGCGCTCGTCGCCGCCCTGCTTGCCGAACAGAAGCGCGCGGGCTTCGCCATTCTCTATGCCGCCACGGGCACGGAAACCGCAAGGATGCTCGGCGGGCGGCTGATCGTGCTGCGTCAGGGCCGCGTGGTGGAGGAAGGGCCGGTCGAGCGGCTGGCCACTGCGCAGGCGCATGCCTACACGCAGACCTTGTTCAAGGGCGCGTTGGGCGAGCCGCCGCCGCCGCGCAACACGGGCCGCGGCGAGCCGGTGCTGCAGGTCTATGGCCTTGAAATCCAGCCGCGCCACAAGAACGGCGAAAGTGCGCGCGACAGCCTCACCTTCGAGCTTCGCCGCGGCGCGTCGCTGGCGCTGATCGGCGAAGACGGATCGGGCAGGCGCGATCTCGCCCGCACGCTGATCGGCTTGCGCCGCGCCGCGGGCGGCCGCGTGGTGCTCGATGCGGTCGATGTCGGAATCCTGTCGGAGAATATGCTGGCGCGCCTGCGCCGGCGCATCGCGCTCATCACCGGCGACGATGACGTGCTCGATCCGCGCATGACGATCTGGGACACGGTGGCCGAGCCCTTGCGCGCGCATCTGCGCCTGCCGCGCAACATCCTCAACGATTATGGCGAGGCGGCGCTGAAGCGCGTGGGGCTGGCTTCGCTCAAGCCCAACACATCCATCGCGGCGCTTTCGGCATTCGACCGGCGCAGGCTTCAGGTGGCGCGCGCCATCGTCACCGCGCCGGTTCTGGCGGTGCTGGACGAGCCCTTGCGCGGGCTCGACGCCTTCGCCCAATCGGTGATGCTCGATCTCTTGCGGAATTTCCGGAGCCAGGAAGGCCCCGCGCTCCTCGTCATCACGGCGGATTTCGCGGTCGCCCGCACGCTCGCCGAAACAGCACTGGTGCTGAAGGACGGGCGCATCGTTGAGCGAGGCGCCTTGCGCGATTTGCCGCAGAACTCCACCGAGCCTTTCACACGCAGCCTGATCGAAGCGTCGGGCAGCCTTGCGCAGAGCGGGCTTCCGCAAGCGGGCGGCGAGGGCTAGAACAGGGCGGAGGAGTTGACATGATTCCGCGCTACGCACGCCCCGAAATGACGGCGATCTGGTCGCCGGAAGAGAAATTCCGCATCTGGTTCGAGATCGAGGCCCATGCCGCCGATGCGCTGGCGGGTCTCGGCGTGATCCCGAAGGATGCGGCGCGCGTCATTTGGGAAAAGGGCGGCAAAGCGAAGTTCGACGTCGCGCGCATCGATGCCATCGAGCGCGAAGTGAAGCACGATGTGATCGCGTTCCTCACGCATCTTTCCGAGATCGTGGGGCCGGAGGCACGCTTCGTGCATCAGGGCATGACGTCGTCGGATATTCTCGATACGTGTCTGTCGGTGCAGCTGAAGCGCGCGGCGGATTTGCTGATCGCCGATGTGGATTTGCTTTTGGCCGCGCTCAAGAAGCGCGCCTTCGAATACAAGCACGCCGTCACCATCGGCCGCAGCCATGGCATCCATGCCGAGCCCACGACCTTCGGCGTGAAGCTCGCCGGTTATTATGCCGAATTCCAGCGGGCGCGGGCACGGCTCATCGCGGCGCGCGAGGAGATTTCCGTCTGCGCCATTTCCGGCGCGGTTGGAACCTTCGCCAATGTCGATCCGCGCGTGGAAGCGCATGTCGCGACGAAGCTGGGATTGAAGGTCGAGCCGGTTTCAACACAAGTGATCCCGCGCGACCGTCATGCCGCCTATTTTGCGGCACTTGGAATTGTTGCCAGTTCCGTCGAGCGGCTCGCCACCGAAATCCGCCATCTGCAGCGCACGGAAGTGCTCGAAGCCGAGGAATATTTTTCGGAAGGACAAAAAGGTTCTTCCGCCATGCCGCACAAGAGAAATCCGGTGCTGACCGAAAATCTCACGGGCCTCGCGCGCATGGTGCGCGCCTATGTGACCCCCGCGATGGAAGATGTGGCGCTGTGGCACGAGCGCGATATTTCGCATTCGAGCGTGGAGCGTTACATCGGCCCCGACGCCACGATCACTTTGGATTTCGCGCTGGTGCGCGCGGCGGGCGTGGTGGACAAGCTGATCGTCTATCCCGAACGCATGAAAGAGAATCTGGAAAAGACGCGCGGCCTTGTGCATAGCCAGCGCGTGTTATTGGCGCTGACGCAGGCGGGACTGGCGCGCGAAGAGTCCTATAAACTCGTTCAGCGCAACGCCATGCGCGCCTGGAACGGCGAGGGCACGCTGCTCGATCTGCTTCTGGCCGACAAGGACGTGACGAAGGCGCTGCCGAAGGCGCAGCTCGAGAAATTGTTCGATCTCGATTATCACCTCAAACACGTCGATACGATTTTTGAGAGGGTGTTTGGATAGAACTTAAAAAATGCGCACGCGGAGACGCGGAGACGCGGAGAAAACTTGGCGCGCAAAGCGCGCCGAAGAAATTGTTGAAGCCGCCGCAGTCCCGACGATCAGCAAAAACTCCGCGTCTCCGCGCCTCCGCGTGAGAAAGTGGATTACCCGCATCCGTGGGTGAAGACGGTCAAGGCTTGATCTTGTATTTCACCGGCAAACTCTTCAGTCCGCTGACGAAGCTCGCCTGCACGCGCCTGGGTTCGCCGGCGAGTTCGATGTGTTCGAGGCGTTTCAGCAATTCGGAGAAGAACGCGCGGATTTCCATTTTGGCGAGGTGCTGGCCCAAACACAGATGCACGCCATAGCCGAAGGCGACATGGCGGTTGGGTTCGCGATCAACCTTGAAAGAAAACGCATCGGGATAGACCTCTTCGTCGCGGTTTCCCGAAATATAAAGAAGCTGCAGCGCGTCGCCCTTTTTGATTTTGCGTCCACGAAGTTCGTAATCCTCCGTCGCCGTGCGCATGAAATGCTGCACGGGCGTCGTCCAGCGGATCATTTCGTCCACCGCAGTGGGCAACAAATCCGGATTGGCTTGCAGTTTTTTCAACTCGCCCGGATTTTCGACCAGCGCCCGCAATCCGCCTGCAATCGACGAACTCGTCGTATCGTGTCCCGCCGTCGCCACGATGATGTAATAGGACGCGGTTTCGAGATCGCCGAGCGGGCAGCCATTGACTTTGCCATTCGCAATCACGGTCGCGAGGTCTTCGCCGGGTTTGGCGCGGCGCTCCGCGGTGATCTGCGCAAAATAGCCGAAGAAATCGATGAACACATTCGACATCTCGGTGTTCTGATCGTCGGGGCGTTTCAAATCCGGGTCCTGACCGCCGAACAATTCCTGCGTCAGCTTCAGCATGCGTGGCTCGTCGCTTTCCGGCACGCCCATGATCGACATGATGACATGCAGCGGATAGTAGACGGCGATCTCGCGCGCGAAATCGCATTGCGGCCCCTTCTCGATCATCTTGTCGACATAGCGTTTGGCGAGTTCGCTCACGCGCGCTTCGAGCTTTTTCAGATTGGGCGGCATGAACCAGGCCTGCGTCAGCCCGCGATAGGCGCGATGATCCGCACCGTCCATATCGATCAGCGTGCGCAGGGGCGACACGCGCCCGGTCTTCGGATCGGGCCCGCCCCACATCGAACAGAGATTGGCCTCGGTTTCCTTGTCCATCAGGACCGAGCGCGGCTCGTTCAGGAATTTGTCGCTCTGCCGCTCGATCTCCAGAATGTCGGCATGTTTGGTGATCGCCCAGTAAGGGCGAAATCCGTCCGGCTCGGTCCAATGCACCGGATCGTTCTTGCGCAGATCGGCGAGCAGCGCGTGGATTTTCTTTTCGTCGCCATAGGTGACGGGCGAAGCAAGCGCATTATCGAGCGCGGACATAGGCGTTCTCCCAATATCGGTTGAGAGAATTGTGCACGGCCACAGCCCCCACACAAGCGAGCGCCTATTTGACCTCGTGCATGATCTGATCTTTGGCAGCGGCGAGAAGCTCGTCCATCTTTCCGCGGATGTGATGATCCGAGCGCGCCACGCCTTTGGCGGCGAAATCCTGCTTGACCTTGCGGAACACGTCTTCCTCGCCGCTCTCGGCCATGTCGGCTTTCACCAGCTCGACCGCGTAGGCGTCGGCGGCCGCCCCCGAAAGCCCCATTTCGCCCGCCGCCCAAAGGCCCACAAGTTTGGCGCGCCGCGCCATGACCTTGAAGCGCAGTTCTTCATCATGCGCCCATTTGTTCTCGAACGCTTTTTTCCGGTCTTCGAAGCCGCCGTTCATTCATAACCCCTTGAAAGAAAATGCCGAAATCGCCATATCCGATACGCCGGAGGCAAGTCTAGCGCAAGGCGCGAAAGCGCGCGACGGGTGCGCGCTTCGAATCGTTGCCGCGGGCCGCACCCATCCGCTAAGTTGGGCTCGCGGCGGGGCTGGCAGGCCCCGTTTTGCGTTTTTCGGCTGCCTTGAGGACATTTCCATGAAACGCCGCCGGATGATCTATGAAGGCAAGGCCAAGATACTCTACGAAGGGCCGGAGCCGGGAACCCTGATCCAGTATTTCAAGGACGACACCACCGCCTTCGACGCCACCAAAAAGGCGACGCTCGACGGCAAAGGCGTGCTCAACAACCGCATCAGCGAATATCTGATGACGCAGCTGAACGCGATCGGCGTGCCGACGCATTTCATGAAGCGGCTCAACATGCGCGAGCAGCTGGTGAAAGAGGTGGAGATCATTCCGCTGGAGGTCGTGGTGCGCAATGTGGCGGCGGGATCGCTGTCCAAGCGGCTGGGCATCGAGGAGGGCACGGCGCTGCCGCGCTCCATCATCGAATATTATTACAAGAACGATGCGCTGCATGACCCGTGGGTCAGCGAGGAGCACATCACCGCGTTCGGCTGGGCTTCCCCGCAAGACCTCGACGATATCGTGAACCTCACCATCCGCATCAACGATTTCCTTTCCGGCCTGTTCCTCGGCGCGGGCATCAAGCTCGTGGATTTCAAGGTGGAATTCGGCCGGCTCTGGGAAAACGATTATATGCGCATCGTACTGGCCGACGAGATCAGCCCGGATTCCTGCCGGCTGTGGGATGCGACCTCCAACGAGAAGCTCGACAAGGACCGCTTCCGCCGCGATCTGGGCGGCGTGGTGGAAGCCTATTCCGAGGTCGCGCGCCGTCTTGGCATCATGCCCGAATCGGGGCAAAGCGAGAGCAAGGGGCCGATGCTGGTGAAATAGCGTCATGCTTCGGGGCCGCGCTTTCGCGCGGGCACCTCAGCATGACGGGAAGGGCGTCATCCTGAGGTGCGAGCGAAGCGAGCCCCGAAGGATGACAGAGGCAGACATGAAAGCGCGCGTGTTCGTCACTCTGAAAAACGGCGTTCTGGATCCGCAAGGAAAAGCCATCGGCAATGCGCTGCATGGGCTTGGCTTCGGCGCGGTCGGCGATGTGCGGGCCGGCAAGGTGATCGATCTGGAACTGCAGGAGAGCGATGCGGAAAAAGCGCGCGCGAGCTTGAAGGAAATGTGCGAGAAACTCCTCGCCAACACGGTGATCGAGAAATACGAGATCGAACTAAAGCAATGAGCGCACGAAATTGCACTCCACTTTACCTCCCCCTTGTGGGGAGGTCGCGAGCGACGCGAGCGGGTGGGGGGCAGGCGTCGAAATCGGCCCCCCACCCGACGCATTTTGCTTCGCTTCATGCGTCGACCTCCCCACGAGGGGGAGGTAGATTTCTTGTTTACGCCGGTGCAGTGCCATGAAATCCGCCGTCATCGTTTTTCCGGCTTCCAATTGCGACCGCGATGCGGCGGTGGCGCTGGAACATTTCACCGGCGAGAAGCCCGCGATGGTCTGGCACGCCGATACCGAATTGCCGAGCGTCGATCTGGTCGTGCTGCCGGGCGGATTTTCCTATGGCGATTATCTCCGTTGCGGGGCGATGGCGAGCCAGTCGCATATTATGCGTGAAGTGAAGGCGCATGCGGAAAAGGGTGGTGCTGTGCTCGGCATCTGCAACGGGTTTCAGGTGCTGACCGAATCCCATCTGCTGCCCGGTGCGCTGATGAGGAACGCCAATCTCAAATTCGTCTGCCGCCCGGTGGCGCTGGACGTGACCGAAACCCAATCGGGCTTCACGCGCAAATACGAAAGCGGCCAGCGCGTGACATTTCCCGTGGCGCATGGCGACGGCAATTATTTCGCCGATGACGAAACGCTCGACCGGCTGGAAGGCGAGGGCCGCGTGGCGTTCCGTTATGCGCAAGGCGACAACCCGAACGGTTCCTCGCGCAACATCGCAGGAATCCTCAACGAAAAGCGCAATGTGCTCGGCCTCATGCCGCATCCCGAGCGCGTGATCGACCCGCTGCTCGGCGGCACCGACGGAACGGCGCTGTTCCAAAGCCTGATCGAAGCACTGGAATGACCGCGATCACACCAGAACTCGTCCGCGAGCACGGCCTCACGGACGAAGAATATGCCCGCATCAAGTCTCTCCTCGGTCGCCAGCCGACGCTGGTCGAACTCGGGATTTTCTCGGTGATGTGGTCCGAGCATTGCTCCTACAAATCCACGCGCGCCTATCTGCGCAATTTGCCGACGAAAGCGCCCTGGGTATTGCAGGGGCCGGGCGAGAACGCGGGCGTGATCGATATCGGCGATGGCGATGCGGCGATCTTCAAGATGGAATCGCACAACCATCCCAGTTTCATCGAGCCTTATCAGGGCGCGGCGACCGGCGTCGGCGGCATCATGCGCGATGTGTTCACTATGGGCGCGCGCCCCATCGCCATGATGAATGCGCTGCGCTTCGGCGATCCGGCCCATCCCAAAACGCGGCATCTGGTTTCGGGCGTCGTCTCCGGCATCGGCGGCTATGGCAATTGCATGGGCGTGCCGACGGTCGGCGGCGAAGTGAATTTCCACCGCTCCTATAATGGCAACATCCTCGTGAACGCAATGTGTGTGGGGCTGGCGCGCGCCGATAATATTTTCCTGTCGGCCGCGAAGGGCGCGGGCAATCCCGTGGTTTACATTGGCTCGAAAACCGGGCGTGACGGTATTCATGGCGCCACAATGGCGTCCGCCGAATTCAGCGAGGACTCGGAAGAAAAGCGCCCCACCGTTCAGGTCGGCGATCCGTTCACCGAAAAATTGCTGCTCGAAGCCTGTCTCGAATTGATGGCGACGGACGCGATCATCGCCATTCAGGACATGGGTGCGGCCGGGCTCACGTCTTCATCCGCCGAAATGGCCGACAAGGGCGATTCCGGCATCGAACTCGATCTCGACCGCGTGCCCCAGCGCGAAGAGAACATGACGGCTTACGAGATGATGCTCTCGGAAAGCCAGGAGCGCATGCTGGCCGTGCTGAAGCCGGGGCGCGAAGCGGAAGCCGAAAAGATTTTCAAAAAGTGGGAACTCGATTTCGCGGTGATCGGCAAGACGACCGACACGCACCGCCTTGTCGTGAAGCACAAGGGCGAAACGGTCGCGGATATGCCGGTGAAAGCGCTGTCCGATGCGGCCCCGCTTTACAAGCGTCCCTTCACGAAAACCGCGCCCGCAAGCGGCGAACCGAAAATCGATTCGGGCAAGCCGGTCATGGAATCGCTCGCGAAGATCATGGGCGCCCCCGATATGTGCTCGCGCCGCTGGATCTGGGAGCAATATGATTATTCGGTGATGGCCGATACGGTGCAATGTCCCGGCGGCGATGCGGCGGTGGTGCGCGTGCACGGCTCGAACAAGGGGCTTGCGATCACGACCGACGTGACGCCGCGCTATTGCGCCGCCGATCCGTTCGAGGGCGCCGAGCAGGCGGTTGCCGAAGCGTATCGCAATCTCAGCGCGGTCGGCGCCCGCCCGCTCGCCGTCACCGACAATCTCAATTTCGGCAATCCGCAGAAGCAGGAGATCATGTGGCAGATCGTGGCCGGGATCGACGGTATCGGCGAGGCCTGCCGCGCGCTCGATTTTCCGGTGATCTCCGGCAATTGCTCGCTCTACAACGAAACAAACGGCGAAGGCATTCTGCCCACGCCCGCAATCGGCGGCGTCGGTCTTTTGAAAGATGTGCATCGCATGGCGACCATCGCCTTCAAGCGCGAGGGCGATTGCATCATTCTCATCGGCGAAACGCGTGGGGCTCTCGGCCAGTCGATCTATCTGCGTGAGATCGAAGGCAAAGAAGAAGGCGCGTGTCCGCCCGTCGATCTCGCTGCCGAACGGAGAAACGGCGAATTCGTGCGCGAATTGATCGGCGCGGGCCTCACCACCGTTCACGATATTTCCGACGGCGGGCTGCTTGTGGCAATCGCCGAAATGGCGATGGCCGGAAATATCGGTGCGGTATTGGACACGGCCTCCGACATAAAATTCCTCTTCGGCGAGGATCAGGCGCGTTATGTGCTGGCCGTGCCCGAAAAGGAGGCGCGAACGCTGCTCGCGCTGGCGCAATCGGCGGGCGTTCCGGCCGCTTTGATCGGGCGCACGGGGGGAGATAAGATTGCGCTGAAAGGCGCGGGCGAAATTTCGCTCGCCGAACTGAAAAAGGCGCATGAAGGCTGGTTCCCCGCCTATATGGGTTCAACCGAGCTTCCGCCCGTGAACTGACAGGTGCCGCAATGGCGATGAGTGCCAGCGAAATCGAGAAGCTGATAAAGACGGCGTTCCCCGACGCCGACATCACCATCACCGATCTGGCCGGCGACAACGACCATTTCGCCGCGATGGTCACGTCGGCCGCCTTCAAGGGCAAATCGCGCGTGCAGCAGCACCAGATGGTTTACGAGGCGCTGGGCGGGCGGATGGGCGGGGCGCTGCATGCGCTGTCGCTGCAGACCGCGGCGAAGGGCTGAAGATTTTGGCAACGCAGTGCGAGACGGCATTTCTACCCGGCCTTCCCGTCGAACGCATTCGCGCTTGTTATGAATCCGCGCCGGGAAATGAATTCGCCAGTGGCAAGTTCGATCACCCTGAATCGTCTGCGGCGCTGGTAGCCAATGCTTTCGGATATTTCCTTGAGCGCCCCGAGGCTCTTCCACCACTGCCGGGCATGCAGACTTGCGATTGGCCGGCGCGCGACGTTGCTCTGGAAAAATCCCTTCGCTTTCCATGGACCGGAGGGCGGCACCCTTTTCTTGATGTCGTTGTGGAAACCGGCAAGCACCTGATCGGCATCGAATCGAAACGATATGAACCTTTCCGCTCCAAGCCATCAGTTGATCTTTCAGAAGCCTATTGGCGTCCGGTGTGGGGCGGGTCGATGCGCCGCTATGAAGAGGCCCGCGATGATCTGAGAGATGGCAAACTGGTTTACCGCCATCTCGATGCCTGCCAGTTGTTGAAGCATGCTTTTGGGCTGCGCTCGCAAATTCAGCGGGAGACGCCATCCGAAAGAACGCCGGTTCTGTTTTATCTATATGCCGAACCTTCACGCTGGTCGGATGGCAGGTCGTTGCAGCAGGCGGATTTCGAGCAGCACCGCGACGAAATCCAGGATTTCTCTGCCCGGATAGCTGGCGACGAGGTCGCATTCCTGTCATGCGACTATCATGCGCTTCTTGACACTTGGCGTCTGGCTGGGGGCGATCTGGCGGAGCATGCGGACCGCGTTTTGGCACGTTTCGCACCCGCGCCGCTTGACGCCTAGGGGCGTCAAACCTACTTATTGGAGAACAAAGGATCGTACCATGTCCAATTCCGTCCATGATCGCATCGCCAATGAAGTCGCCACCAGCGACGTGCTGCTGTTCATGAAAGGCACGCCCGTGTTTCCGCAGTGCGGGTTTTCGGCGGCTGTGGTGCAGATTCTCTCCAATCTCGGCGTGAAGTTCAAAGCCATCGACGTTCTGAAGGATCCCGAGATCCGCCAGGGCATCAAGGAATTCTCCAACTGGCCCACGATCCCGCAGCTTTATGTGAAGGGCGAATTCGTCGGCGGCTGCGATATCCTCAAGGAAATGTATGAGGCCGAAGAACTCGGCCCCTTCCTCGCCGAACGCGGCATCGCGCTGGAAAACGTCTAACTCCCGAAGTGCCGCTGCCATACCGGTGCAATCCTTGGGCGCGAGCTTAAGGCTTCGGCCAGCGCGTTAAGTTTCGGCAGATTGGCCGCGCGCCAATCCTTGCCCACGCTCCAGCGCGAGAACATCGCCGCATAGATATCGAGAATCGAAAAGCCGCTCGCCAGCAGCCATGGCCCCGCCGCGATGCGCTCCACGATCAACATGCGCTCGCGGATGCGATCGCGCGCTTTCAACCGCAGCGCGTCGGCGGCCTCACCCTCGGCCGCGAAACGCTGCGGATAATCGACGATCTCCACGATGGGATAGATTTCCGACGCCATGAAAGCGAGCCAGCGATAGGCCTGCGCGCGCTCGGTGCTGGCTTGTGCGGGCAAAAGCCGCGCGTTCGGGAAATGATCGGCAACGGTCAGAAGGATCGCCGCCGACTCGGTGAGGATTTCGCCTTCCGGCAATTTCAGCGCCGGGATTTTCCCGCTCGGATTGATGGCGAGGAAGGCGGGCTCTTTCTGTTCGTTCTTTTCGAGCGAGACGAAGCGGAATTCATAAGGCGCGCCCGCTTCGGCAAGGGCTGCTTCCGCCGCAAATGCGCCCGATCCCTTGTCGCCGAAGATGGTGTAGGTCATTACGCAATTCCCATCGCGCCACGCGCATTAGATGGGAAACAATCGCATGATTGCAAATGAAAAGGCCGCGAGCGGTCCCGCGGCCTTCGCATGGCGAATATGCTTTTGTTCAGCGCGAATAGAATTCGACCACCAGGCTCGGCTGCATCTGCGCCGCATAAGGCACATCGCCCAGCTTCGGCGTGCGCACGAATTTCGCCGTCATCTTGGTGTGGTCGGCATTGATGTAATCGGGCGTGTCGCGCTCCGCACTCTTGGCCGCCTCGATCACCAGCGCCATGTCGCGCGCCTTGGGCGAAAGCTCGATCGAATCGCCTTCCTTCACCTGGTAGGACGCGATGGTCACGCGCTTGCCGTTGACCTTCACATGGCCGTGGGAGACGAGCTGGCGCGCGGCGAACGGGGTGGGCGCGAATTTGGCGCGGAACAGCACCGCATCCAGCCGCTTCTCGAGCAGGCCGATCATGTTCTCGCCCGTATCGCCGGGGCGGCGCGAGGCTTCGACATAATAACGGTGGAACTGCCGCTCGGTGATGTTGCCGTAATAGCCCTTCAGCTTCTGCTTGGCCTGAAGCTGGGTGCCGTAGTCGGAGAGCTTCTTGGCGCGGCGCTGGCCATGCTGGCCGGGGCCGTAGGAGCGCTTGTTGACGGGGCTCTTGGGGCGGCCCCAGAGGTTTTCGCCCATGCGGCGGTCGAGCTTGTATTTCGAGGTCGTGCGCTTCGTCATGAAAAGTCCGGTTCCGGCGGAAAGGGGATCGCGGGGCCCCCCGCGAAAGGCGCGCAATATAGCCATGGACCTTGGCCTGTCAAACATTGCGTTGGCGCCGGTTTGGCGGGGATTTTCGCCGGATTTCCGGGGCGCCGCCCTATTCGAACCTCGAAAATCGAGAGGGGGTCCACCAGCCGCTTTCCCGTTCCCGAACCTCCTCCCGCAAATTCCACACCCAATATTCGTTTTTCGGATTCCCGGTACCCCCCTCCCCCCGGAGGTGCGGCTCGATCCGCCCGGCGAACATCGCCGGTCCGGCGGATATGGGAAGCGGGCGGGTGGCCGCCAAGGCGGCTGGCGGACTTAAACGCGCAAGCCTCGTGGTCTATAGGATGAGTCCGCGCGGGCGTGGCGGAATGGTAGACGCACCGGACTTAAAATCCGTTGGGCTGAAAAGCCTGTGCCGGTTCAAGTCCGGCCGCCCGCACCAGACGTGACAGCGTCGTTAGCTTCCGCAAATCCAAATATGGGACCGAATGTCAGCGGGTTAGATTTTTTTATGATTCAATTAGAGGTCGGCGAATAAATGCGATTCAACACCGGCAACGAACCTTCGTGCTGAATGTGAATATTCATCCAAGTGCGTTCGATCTTGTTTGTGTCCTCGGACTCAATCCAACTAAAGAAAATTGCTCTACCGCGTTCGTTAGGTTTGGTCTTTTGCGGATTGTCTAGGTGCTCATCCATCCGCTTACGCAAGTTGTTTGACAAGCCGATATAGAGGACGATGCCGTCAAAAGTTGTCAGGACATAGCAGCCGGATGTGACCGGTACAAAGCGCTCTCGGTCACGTTTGAAGATTTCGCGATGTGTAGGCGACGGGATTAACGCAAGAATGTTCATACTTCTATCGCTGCTGTCGCAGAGACTTTATGTAAAGCGCGAGCCATTTCTTGTGAGACAACATTAATCGCACCTGCATTCAGGAAACTTGCATTACTTCCTTTTGCCCACCAGTCAGGGTGGCCGACCCCCGCGTATTCTCCTTCGACACTCTCGAAACAAGCGGTTAGAAGATTTTGCATGGTCGCGACTGTGAAGCTGCCCCGGTCTTGCAGTTTCGTAAAGAAGGGGATGGAAAACTTACAAAAGAGTTCGACGCCGTTATATTTATAAAGCACCGCAGAATTGCCATCGTCCAGCAAGTTGGCGATCGCCTTCCAGTAGTTCAAGAAAACCTTTTTCTCACGCTCTAAATCGTTGACCACAACCGCAAGCGGATTATTTGCTGTCAGTACATACTTAACAATTGCTTTTACAAACGACCGTTGATTGATCGTGGTATCCTCTGTTTCGGAATTCGCCATATGGATTTTCCCTTTCCAGGGCGATTCATCTGCCTCATTGAGATAAGTTACGTATTTTAATGCTTTGTCCACTTCGCCTTTTTCGACCGTATTCAGAATCCACTTTGGAAGGCTCGGGATATCTTCTAAATCTAATGCTTCCGTAAGTCGGGCGATGATGCGTTGCTCGACTGATTTATCGACGCTCTTTTGTGTGGTGTTCACAATTAGAAAGTGACACATCTGCGCAATAAACGGCAGGTTCACTGCGATATTCACAGGTGTCTCGAAGTCGAGGACGCGTGCATCTTTTTGAGCGGCCATTTTAAGCCCCTCAAGTCTATGCTGCCCATCAACCACGCTAAACGGACAAGCGAACTCAGTGTCGATTTCGATGGTATTGTTTGTCTCATTGAACGGAATGTTCTTCGCAGTGGCAAGAAAAACGGATGTTGGCAGGAATGCGTCCTTGCTGTCTTGCCCCTTTACAATATAGTCGGCGAGACGCTTTGCCCGGGCCGTATTCAGGAGACGTTGAAATCCCTTATCATTCTTGTCGTTAGGATCAAGTGTCTCCACACTATAGAAATTCTGAGTAACGAGATCTCGGACCTTGATTGAGGTTGCATAAAGAACGAGATCACCTTGTCTAACTCTCGCTGCGGGCAATAATATTTTAGACATATTTTCCTCATCGATTGTAATTATGCAAAGATTCAAAACGTCAACTCATTTAGCATTGACATTGATATCTTTCATCCGCAAGCCCTTATTTTTACATAGATGCAGCCCGCACTAAATCGATCCCCTTCCTCTTCTTCACATTCACTGCCACATCCACGTCCCGCCCCAACCGGCTCAGGATCGTCAGCAGCCTGTCAATCGTGAAGCGGCCGAGATCGGCGTTGCGGATACGCGAAAAATCGGCGGCGGCGATGTTCGTGAGCGCGTGTGCCTTGCGCACGGTGATTCCGAGTTCATCGAGCGTGCGCACGATTTCGGCGGCCAAGAGCGCCTTGAGCTGGTGCAGGTCGGCGTCTTTCCTTCCGAGGTCGCGGAAGATGTTGCCGCTGCCGCGGACGGTTTCGAGGTTTGTCATTGCAATCACGCAGATAAATTGGCTCACCCTTCGGCAAGCTCAGGGTGAGGGGCTTTGGCTACTCCCTCATGCTGAGCTTGTCGAAGCATGAGGGGATCGGCTGTTCGGCATTCGTCAGATAACATTGCGTCTGCTTCTCAATTTCGCTGGCCCTGCGTCAAACCTTCCATATCGCCCTTGATCTGTGTCAATTTACAAAAATGACACTGGCGTCATTATTCTAAACGCAAGAAATTCGCGTTCAGGAGGACGCTTATGACGCAATCAGCAGAGGGCAAACAGAACACCGGCCGCATCGTCGAAAAGAACGGCTGGAAAGTCACCATGACCCCCGACGATCTTTATCGCAATCCGATGGAGATCGCGTGGAGCTTCGATTACGCGCTTGGGAGCGGCAAGGTCGAAGAGCTTTACCGCCGCGCCAAGCAGAGCCAGTGGGATTCCGATGAAACGCTGCCGTGGGATACTGAAGTCGATCCCTCGAACCCGCTGATCGCCGACAACGCTTCGCTCTATCACAAGATGCCGTTCTTCCAGAAACTGTCGAAATCGCAACGCGAAACCTTCACCGCGCACTCCACCGCGCAACTCCTCTCGCAATTCCTGCATGGCGAGCAAGGCGCGCTGATGACGGCGGCATGCGTCACCCATTCCGTGCCCGATGCGAAGGCAAAGCTCTATGCCGCCACGCAGACGATGGATGAAGCCCGCCACGTCGAGGTTTATTCGAAATATTGCGACAAGATCGCGATGGTCTATCCGATGTCACCATGGCTGAAGGCGCTGATCGACGCGACGCTGCAATCGGATCGCTACGAGAAGGTGATGATCGGCATGAACATGATCGTGGAGGGGCTCGCGCTCGGCGCCTTCGCCAACATGTACCACGCCACCACCTGTCCGCTGCTGAAGGCGCTGACCTTCAATGTGATGCGCGATGAATCGCGCCATGTCGCCTTCGGGCATGTGTATCTTGGGCCGGTCATCAAGAAGCTCGACGAGGCCGCGCGCGAAGACCTCGCCGAATTCGCTTTCAACGCGGTCAACATCATCGTGCAGGCGACGAGCGTGGGCCAAAGTCAGACGCTCGCCAATCGCCTCGATCCGGGCTTCATGGAAGTGCTTGCCAATGCGGGGATCGAGCCGGACGATTTCTTCAAGGGTCTCGAAGAGGCCGCCGCCCAGGGCATCCTGCAGGACCTGCCCCCCGGCCAGATCCATTCCATCAAGGATTTGATGCTCCCGGCCATCGCCCGGGTGGGGTTGATAACCCCCTCCGTCCGTCAAAAATACGCCGAAGCGGGCATCCCGATCTTTGAAGATCAAAGGGTTCTCAAGGCCATGGAGGCAGGGGAGGCCGAATTCCAGGAAGCCGCTTAAAAATTAACGAACTTTAGGGTATACTGTCCTGAACTTGCCGTGCTCCCGATGAGCCCCCCTCATTGTCAGGGAGCACGGAATTTTTTTGCCCGCTCATGTGCCGTTCAGATTGCGCCGCCTATTTTCGCGATGGGTGAAGGGAAGGCGGGCCATGAGGCGGGTCGCATTTGCATTCACGGCGGCATTGATCGCGTGCGTTCCGGCGCAGGCGGGCGATGTGGGCTGGCTCGGGCGCGAACTCTTCGTGCCGTCCGCGCATTTCGATGCGAAGACGGCGCCGCCCGCGCCGGATTATTCGAAGCAAAACGCATGGGCCGCGTTGGCCGGTACGAAAGACGCAAGCGACGTGGCGCCGCAAGGCGACGCGCCGATCGATCCGGCCAAGGCGCCGGCCGATGTCTTCTTCATCTATCCCACGAGCTATTTTTCCGGGCGGCACTGGAACGCGGAGATTTCCGACGCCGCGACGAATGCGAAGACCGATCGCGGCTCCTTGCGCAATCAGGCGAGCGCCTTCAACGGCTGCTGCGCCGTCTATGCGCCGCGCTATAGGCAGATGACGTTCGGCGGATTTCTCGAGCCGTCGGATGATTCCAAACAGGCGATGGGGCTCGCTTATTCGGATGTGAAGCACGCGTTTGTCTATTATCTCGCGCATTACAATCGCGGCCGGCCCTTCATCATCGCCTCGCACAGCCAGGGCTCGCGCCACGCGAAAATGCTGGTACAGGAGATGATCGACGGCACGCCGCAGATGAAGCATTTCGTGGCGGCCTACATCGTCGGCAATTGGTTGGACGAGGACTGGTTCAAATCGCTCAAGACCGTGAAAGTGTGCGAGAGCGCGGAGCAAACCGGCTGCGTCGTCACTTGGAGTTCGCTTGCCGGCGATGCCGACGCGCAGGAGCAGCGTTATGAATTCGTCTCGCGCTCCGGCCTGCCCGCGGCCGATGCGGAACATAAATACGTTTGCACCAATCCGCTGACCTGGACGACGGCGGATGTGCTGGCGCCGGCCAGCGACGATATCGGCGGCTGGGTCTATGGCGGCGGCGATGCGCCGCGCGCAATCGATCCGCATCTGGTTTCGATGCGCTGCGACGACGGCGCGTTGTTCGTCAGCCGTCCCGGCGATTGGCTCTATCGCGCGCGCATGCTGCCCGGCGGCAATTATCACGGCTACGATTATCAGCTCGCCTATATGAACATCCGCGAGAATGCGAGCGCGCGGGTGAAGGCGTTTTTGCGGTTGCATCCGGACTGAAAATCGCAGCCGCCGCAGAGGCGGGCCGCGAGCGGATAATCTATCCCGCCGTGCTCGCCAGCGTTTTGACGAATTCGCGGATGCGCGCGGCGTTCTTGCCGACGTCTGACACGCCCACGCGGCTCTTGCTCCGGATATCGAGTTTCGCGCCCATGCCGGAAGGCTTCACGCGGATCACGATATCGTCGGTGAAGCCGAAGAAGAGCGACGTATCGGTGGCTTCAATGCGGCCTTCGTCGGGCGCATCGGCCACGATGGTCCAGCCCATGTCCTTCGCCGCTTCCAGCGCGCGGTTGAAGAGCTTCTCGGGCGGCGTCAGGATCGCGATGGTGTGGATGTCGCCGTAATATTTCCGCTGCAGATAGGATGTCGTGTATTTCTTGCCGTCCGGCATCGTCACCATCACGGGCCCGTCATAGTCCGGCCCGTTCATCGCACCCTTGCGCAATTGCAGCAGCGCTTCGAATTGCGGGGGATGCTCGATGTCGGTGGAGATATCGTGGATCGGCGGCGAGGTCTTCGCCACATAGATATCGTAGAGCGGCAGCACCAGCACGATCGCCGAACCGATCAGCCCGATCAGCCCATAGCGCGTGCCCGCGCCATTGTTGGAGATCAGCGCGGAAATCACCCAGGCGAGCCCCACGAGGAACGCCGCGATGCCGATGTAAAGGCACCACGGAAAAAGCGTCAGCAATCCGAATTTGAAATTCCACAATCCGATGCGCGTGCCGAATCCGGCCGCAAGTCCGACGACGAGCGAGATCAAAAATCCCGCACATGAAATTTTCGCCATCACCGGCAAGATGCGCATGGCATTCTCCTAGCCTCAGGCCGCAACGGTCGGCAAGCGGTAATTGCCGAAGCGTTCGCGAAGCGTGGTCTTCTGGATTTTTCCCGTTGCGGTGTGCGGGATTTCATCCACGAAGGCGACATCGTCGGGCATCCACCATTTGGCGATTCTGCCGGAAAGATATTGCAGGATTTCGTCGCGCGTGGCTTTGGCGCCCGGTTTCAGCACGACGATGAGCAGCGGCCTTTCGTCCCATTTGGGATGGCGCACGCCGATCACGGCGGCTTCGGCGACGGCCGGATGGCCCACCGCGAGATTCTCGATCTCGATGGAGGAAATCCATTCGCCGCCGGATTTGATGACGTCCTTGGCGCGGTCGGTGATGGTCATGTAGCCGTCGGCGTCGAGGGTTGCCACATCGCCGGTGTCGAACCAGCCTTCGTCATCGAAGGAACCGGTTCCTTCGCCGCGGAAATAGCCTTTCGCCACCGCGGGCCCGCGCACTTTCAGGCGTCCGAAGGCTTTTCCGTCGCGCGGCAGCTCGCGGTTTTCGTCATCGGTGATTTTCATTTCCACGCCGAAGGGCGGATGGCCCTGCTTGCATTTGTAATCGAGCTGTTTGTCGTAAGGCAGTTCCGCCATGCCGGGCTTGAGCGTGCCGAGCGTGCCGAGCGGGCTCATCTCCGTCATGCCCCAGGCGTGAACGACCGTGATGCCGTATTTCTTCTCGAAGGTCTCGATCATGGCGCGCGGTGCAGCCGAGCCGCCGATGACGACGCGCTTGAGATCGGGCAACGTCTTTCCCGTCTTCTCCAGATAATCGAGCAGCGCGAGCCACACGGTCGGCACCGCCGCCGTCATCGTCACATGTTCGTTCGTCAGAAGCTCGCAGACGGAATCGCCGTCGAGTTTCGGGCCCGGCATCACGAGCTTTGCGCCCACCATCGGTGCGGAAAACGCAATCGCCCAGGCATTGGCGTGGAACATCGGCACGACCGGCAGGATGGAATCCACCGAACGCAATCCCATCGCATCGGCCTGGCCTGCGGTGAAGGCATGCAGCACATTCGAGCGATGCGAATAAAGCACGCCCTTGGGATTGCCCGTCGTGCCGGAGGTGTAGCAAAGCCCGCAGGCCGTGCGTTCGTCGAATTCCTTCCACGCGAAATCATCGTCCACCGCGGCGATGAAATCTTCGTATGCCACCAGATCGGGAATTTTCGCCTCCGGCAGATGCGCGCGGTCCGTCAGCGCCACGAACAGTTTGATCGACGGAACCTTCGGCGCGAGGTCTTCCACGATCTTGGTAAATGTCGTGTCGAAGAACAGAACCTTGTCTTCGGCGTGATTGGCGATCCAGGCGATCTGATCGGGAAAGAGCCGCGGGTTCAGCGTGTGATAAATCGCGCCGAGGCCGGCAATGCCGTACCACGCTTCCATGTGGCGGCTCGTATTCCATGCCAGCGTCGCCACGCGGTCGCCGAGCGTCACGCCGAAACGGTCGAGCGCCTTCGCCACGCGGCGCGCGCGGCCCGCAAGCCCGGCATAGTTGGTGCGATGGATCGGGCCTTCCACCGTGCGCGTCACGATCTCGCGTTTGCCGTGGTAGAGTGCCGCGTGATCGATGATCTTGTGGACCAGCAGCGGCCAGTCCTGCATCTGCCCCAGCATCGTTTCACCCCTGTTCCGATCGGGCACATCATAAGAATGTGCGCACGGCGGGGCAATGTGGCAGGCTTTGCGCGTGCTCAATGATGGCGAGCCGCGCCCATGGCATCGGGGATCATGACCGAAATCGCCCAAACCGACGGGTTGAGTTCTGCCGAGGCCGAGCGCCGTCTGGCGCAATCGGGCGAAAATGCCATTGCCGAAAAGCAGGTCTCGCTGGCGCGGCGGCTGGCGGCCTATTTCTGGGGACCGATCCCCTGGATGATCGAGGCAGCCGCCATGCTCTCCGCCATCGCGGGGCGCTGGGGGGATTTCGGCATCATCGCCGCGATGCTGCTCATCAATACGGGCGTGGGCTTCTTCGAGGAGAAGAATGCCGACAATGCCATCGCGGCACTCAAGCAGCGTCTTGCGCCGATGGCGCGGGTCAGGCGCGACGGCGCATGGAAGGATATTGCGGCACGCCTGCTCGTGCCCGGCGACCTCATTGCGCTCACGCTCGGCAACATCGTGCCGGCCGATGCGATTGCGCGGGGGCCGGGTGTGCTCTCCGTCGATCAATCCGCGCTCACCGGCGAGTCGCTCCCCGTGGACCGCAAGGACGGCGGCACGCTTTATTCCGGCTCCATCGTGCGGCAGGGCCAGATGCAGGCGCTCGTCACCGCCACCGGCATGAACACCTTCTTCGGCAAGACGGCGCGGCTGGTGGAAAGTGCCGGCACACGCTCGCATTTCCAGCGGGCGGTTTTGCGCATCGGCAATTTCCTCATCTTCATCACGGCGGGGCTTGTGGCGCTGATCCTGATGGCGGCGCTCTTCCGCGGCAACTCGCTGGTGGAGACGCTGCTCTTCTGCCTCATTCTGATGGTGGCCGCGATTCCGGTGGCGCTGCCGGCGGTGCTGTCGGTCACCATGGCCGTCGGCGCGGGCGTGCTCGCGCGCATGAAGGCGATCGTCTCGCGCCTTGTTGCCATCGAGGAGATGGCGGGCATGGATGTGCTGTGCAGCGACAAGACGGGCACGCTCACCAAAAACGAATTGACGCCCGCAGCCCCCGTGCTGTTCGGCGGCGCCGATGACGTCACGCTCCTGCGCGCGGCGGCGCTCACTTGCGACCGCGACGCGCCCGACGCGATCGACGCTGCGATCCTCAAAGCGGCGGAAAAGGTGGACCATATCGCCACGGTGAAAATGCTTTCGCGCACGCCCTTCGATCCCGTGCGCAAACTGGCCGAAGCGCGGATCGACGCGGGCGGGCGCATCTACTCCGTGGCGAAGGGCGCGCCGCAGGCGATCCTCGATCTCGTGGGCGGCGATGCGGCACTTGCCGCGCGCGTGCATGGCCAGACCGATGCGCTCGCCGCGCGCGGCTATCGCACGCTGGGCGTGGCACAAACAGCCGAAGGCGGCGCATGGAATTATCTGGGGCTGCTGCCGCTCTCCGATCCGCCGCGCGACGACAGCGCCGCAACCATCGCGGCCGCGCGCGCCATGGGCCTCGACATCCGCATGGTCACGGGCGACCACATCGCGATTGCGCGCGAGATCGCGGGCGAACTGAAACTCGGCGCTAACATTCTTTCGGCGCGCGATGTGTTCGGCGAGCCGGGCAAGGACGGCACGCGCGTCGATCCCGACCGCATATTGAATGCAGACGGTTTCGCCGAAGTCTTCCCCGAACACAAATTCGACATCGTGCGCACGTTTCAGCGCGCGGGCCATATTGTCGGCATGACGGGCGACGGCGTGAACGATGCGCCCGCGCTGAAGCAGGCCGATGTCGGCATCGCGGTGTCGGGGGCGACGGATGCCGCGCGCGCCGCCGCCGCGCTTGTGCTCACCGCGCCCGGCCTCTCCGTCATCACGCGCGCGGTGGAAGAGGCCCGCCGCATCTTCGAGCGCATGACCGGCTACGCCATCTTCCGCATTTCGGAGACGGTGCGCGTGCTGCTGTTTATGACGCTTTGCATTCTCATCTTCGATTTCTATCCGGTGACGGCGGCGATGATCGTGCTGCTCGCGATCTTGAACGACGTGCCGATCATGACCATCGCCTACGACAACGTGGCGGCCGCCCCCCGCCCCGTGCGCTGGGACATGCCGCGCGTGCTCTCCATCAGCGCGATTTTGGGCGTGATGGGCGTGATCGCATCTTTCGCGCTCTTCTGGATCGCGGAAGATTATCTGCATCTGCCGCGCCCCACGATCCAGACGCTGATCTTCCTCAAGCTTCTGGTGGCAGGGCATCTCACGATCTATCTGACGCGCAATACCGGCTGGTTCTGGCAGCGGCCCTTTCCGAACTGGCGGCTGATCGCAGCGGCGGAAACGACGCAGGTACTGGGCACGCTCGCCGCCGTCTATGGCTGGTTCGTGCCGCCCATCGGCTGGACCTATGCGGGCCTTGTGTGGGCCTATGCGCTCGTCTGGCTCCTCATCAACAATGTGGTGAAACTGCGCGCCTATGCGCTGCTGGCGGGCGGTCCCTACGGTTTCGCCCAGCGGATGAAGCACACCGAAACGCACATGGCCGGTTGAAAGCGTTTCCATGCCCCGTTCGATCCGCTAGGCTCCGGGCGCAAAAATAAAACGGGGTGGCGCATGGCCGTACAAGAGGCGGAGGGCGCGGCCATGGGCCTGAAGCGCCGCTATATCGTGGCGGCCACGGCGGGCAACGCGCTCGAATTCTACGATTTCATCACCTACGCCTTTTTCGCCATCCAGATCGGGCACACTTTCTTTCCCTCGAAGAGCGCGTTCGCGAGCCTGATGCTGTCGCTGGCCACCTTCGGCGCGGGCTTCGTCACGCGGCCTTTGGGCGGCATCATTATCGGCGCCTATTCCGACCGAGTGGGGCGCAGGCCCGCCATGATGCTGAGCTTCACGATGATGGGCATAGCCATCGTGGGTCTGGCGCTCATTCCCTCTTACGCGCAGATCGGCATTGCGGCGCCCATCCTGGCGATCCTCGCGCGCATGGTGCAGGGCTTTTCGCTGGGCGGCGAAGTGGGTCCGACCACGGCCTATCTGATGGAAGCAGCGCCCCTTCATCGCCGCGGGCTGATGGTGGCGTGGCAGGGCGCAAGCCAGGGCATCTCGGCCACGGTGGGCGGCACGGTGGGCGTCGTGCTCGCCAGTGTGATGAGCGCAGGCGCGCTCGATGCTTACGGCTGGCGCATCGCATTCCTGCTCGGCGCGGTCACGGTGCCGTTCGGTCTTTGGGTGCGGCGCTCGCTGCCCGAAACGCTTTTCCATGCCGAAACACACGCCGCCACTTCCGTCGCCGCCACGCGGCTGGGTGCGGCGCGCGAAAGCTCGCGCATCATCGTGCTCGGGCTCATCATTCTCGCCTACGGCACCATCGGCACCTACATCACCGATTACATGACGACCTATGCGCAGAACACGCTGCACATGCCTGCGAGCACTGCGTTCTGGGTTACGGTGGTCAGCAATCTGACGGGCCTGTTCGCCGTGCTTTACGGCGGCTGGCTGTCGGACCGTATCGGGCGCAAGCCGGTGATGATCTGGTCCAATCTTGCGACCCTCGTCATTACCTATCCGATTTTCCTGTGGGTCGTAGAGGCGCACAGCGCCTTTGCGCTGCTCACGGGCATGGGATTTTTCGGCTTCGTCGGCAGCATTCCCTTCGGCCCGTTCTATGTGGGGCTTGCCGAGAGCCTGCCCAAACAGATTCGCGGCAGCACATTCGCCACCATCTATGCCGTTTCCATTGCGGCCTTCGGCGGCACATGCCAGCTGATCGTGACGTGGCTGATCCATGTTACGGGCGATCCGTTGGCGCCGGCCTGGTATCTTCTGTTCGCCACCGTCATCGGCCAGGTCGCCATCTGGATGATGCCCGAAACCGCGCCGGTGAAGCTCGGCGCCGCGCCTGCGCATTGACGCGGACGCAGCCCGCGTCGCTTAATCGCGCGAGCAATTTCCGTCCGGGGTGTGCCCATGCCTCTTTCCAACATGCAGACGCGCGACGTCGAATCCATCCTTCATCCCTACACCAATCTCGTGAAACTGCGTGAAACCGGCGCGCTGGTGTTCGAGCGCGGCAAGGGCGTGCGTCTCTACGATGAAAAGGGAAAAGACTATATCGAAGCCATGAGCGGGCTGTGGTGCACCGCACTCGGCTGGGGCGAGGAGGTGCTTGCGCAAACTGCCGCCGAACAAATGCGCAAGCTTGCGTTCGGACATTTGTTTGCGGGGCGCAGCCACGAGCCGGCCATCGCGCTCGCCGAGAAGCTGAAGGAGATCGCGCCGTTTCCCGTCGGCAAAGTGTTTTTTGCCAATTCCGGTTCCGAGGCGAACGACACGCAGATCAAGCTCTTCTGGTACGCCAACAACGCGCTCGGCCGCCCGCAGAAAAAGAAAATCATCTCGCGCATGAAGGCCTATCACGGCGTGACGATTGCAAGCGCCAGCCTCACCGGCCTTCCCGCCAATCACAAAAGCTTCGACCTGCCGCTGGATTTCGTGCGCTTCGCGGCGTGCCCGCATTATTACCGCGCGGCCGAGCCGGGCGAGAGCGAACCGGATTTCGCGCAGCGCATGGCGGACAATCTTGCGGGCATGATCGAAACCGAAGGCCCCGACACGATTGCCGCGATGATCGCCGAGCCGTTGCAGGGCGCGGGCGGCGTGATCCTTCCACCCAAGGGATATTTTCCCGCCATCATGCGCGTGCTTGCCAAATACGGCATTCCGCTGATCGACGACGAAGTCATCACCGGCTTTGGGCGCACCGGTAACTGGTTCGGCTGCCAGACCTATAATTTCCAGCCCGCGACCATGACGATTGCGAAGGCGCTGTCGAGCGCGTACTTGCCGATTTCCGCCGTGATGATCTCGCCGGAGCTTTCCGAAATCATCGAAGCCGAATCCGGAAAGATCGGCACCTTCGGCCATGGCTTTACCTATAGCGGCCATCCTGTCGCGGCGGCGGTGGCGCTGAAAACAATCGAGCTTTATCAGGAACGCGATGTGATGGGCCATGCCGCGCGCATGTCGCCGCATTTCCAGAAACACATCGCAAAGCTTGCCGATCATCCTTTGATCGGCGAAGCAACCGGCGTCGGCCTGATCGGAGCCGTCGAACTGGTGGCGCACAAGAAAGCCAAAACGAGTTTCGAATCTTCGCGCGCCGTCGCCGCCACCATCGGCCGGTTCTGCGAGGAGGAGGGCCTGATCGTGCGCCCGCTGACCGGCGATCGCATCGCGCTCTGCCCGCCGCTGGTGATAACGCAAGCCGAAATCGATGAGCTTTTCGCGCGCCTTGGCCGCGCGCTGGATAAAGGCCTCGATTGGGCGAAAAGAGAAAAACTTCTAAACCTCGCGTAACGGAACCGTTTGCTCTCTCGCGACTTACCGAAACAGATGCTGCGCGTGTTCCATGCCGCGCGCCGGCAATTCTTTTCGCACAGGAGCTTGAAAATGAGCGTCGCGACCAAATTCGAACTGCCGCCTTTGCCGTATGACGAGAACGCGCTGGAGCCCGTGATCTCCGCGCGCACGATCAGCTTTCACTATGGCAAGCATCACAAGGCCTATATCGACAAGACCAACAAGCTGATCGCCGGCACCAGATATGCCGACATGGATCTGGAGGAGATCGTGCGCGAAAGCCACGCGCATGATGCCGAGATCTTCCACAATGCGAGCCAGGCCTGGAATCACAATTTCTATTGGCATTCGCTCGGCACGCATTCTGCCAGGCCCACCGGCAAGCTCGCCGCGGCGATCGACGAGTATGGCGGGCTCGAAAAGCTCAAGAAGGACATGGCCGAGAAGGGCGAAGCGCAATTCGGCTCGGGCTGGGTGTGGCTGGTGGAGAAGGCGGGCAAGCTTGCCGTCCAGAAATCCACCAATGCCGAGGGCCCGTTCGCCAAGGGAGGGAAGTGCCTGATCGGGCTGGATGTCTGGGAGCACGCCTATTACCTCGACTACCAGAACGAGCGCCCGCGCTACCTCCGTGCGGTGCTGGACCGGCTGATCGACTGGGAATTCGCGGCTGATAATTTGTCAAAATAGTGCTTGACGCTTACGTAAGCGTCAAATAGGACTCGGAGCCGGAAACGCTATGGGACCGGATTCCAGAGGCGAAACGCCCGGGTCCGTATCGAGACTTGAGCCGCACCTACACCATCCGCGATCTCACCAAGGAATTCGGCGTCACCGCGCGCACGCTGCGCTTCTACGAGATCGAGGGATTGCTCGCGCCCCGCCGGCAAGGCCAGGCGCGCATTTATTCCAACCGCGACCGCGCGCGCCTGACGCTGATCCTGCGCGGACGGCGCGTCGGTTTTTCTCTCGCCGAAATCGCCGAGCTTCTCGATCTCTACGAGAAGGGCGATGAGGGCTTGTCGCAGCTTCAGCATGCCGAAGTGAAATTCGCCGAGCGCATTTCCGCGCTCGAGCGCCAGCGCATCGACATCGATCATCAGATCGCCGATCTGAAGCTCAGCCTCACCCGCGTGAAGAACATGCTGGAAGAGCGCAATCCCCCGCGCGCCGAGCATGTGCGCATGATCGGCTATGGCGTGCTGCCCGCGGAGCGCGAAGACGCATGAATCCGCTCGCCGTCGAAGCGCCGTCTTACATGACGGAGGATTTGCGCATCTTCGAGGATGGCGTGGCGAAATTTCTCGAGCGCGAAGCCGTTCCGCACAATGAGCGCTTCATCAAGAACCACGCGGTGGACCGCGAAATCTGGAACAAGGCGGGCGCGGGCGGCCTTCTCTGCGCGTCGATGCCGGAAGAATATGGCGGGGCGGGCGGCACATTCGCGCACGAAGCCGTCATCATCGATCAGCTCGGCAAGAAGGGCGTCGATGGCTGGGGCGTGGTGCTGCACAATGCGATCGTTGCGCCCTATATTCTGCATTACGGTTCCGAAGAGCAGAAAAAGAAATGGCTGCCGAAACTCGCCAGCGGCGAACTCGTCGGCGCGATTGCGATGACGGAGCCCGGCACCGGCTCCGATCTGCAAGGCGTGAAGACGAGCGCCAAGCGCGACGGCAATCATTATGTCATCAACGGTTCGAAGACGTTCATCACCAATGGCGGCACGGCGAACTTTATTATCGTCGTGACGAAGACCGACCCGACCAAGGGCGCGAAAGGCATTTCGCTGGTTTGCGTGGAAACGGACGAAGTAGAAGGTTTCCGCCGCGGCCGTGTGTTGGACAAGATCGGCCAGAAGGCGAACGACACGGCCGAATTGTTCTTCGATGACGTCCGCGTGCCGACCTCAAATCTCATCGGCGTGGACGAAGGCATGGGCTTCATCCAGCTCATGCAGCAATTGCCGCAGGAGCGCCTGATTATCGCAGCACAGGGCCTTGCGGTCATCGAACGCGCGATTGCCGAGACGAGCGCTTATGTCAAAGAGCGCAAGGCCTTCGGCAAGCCGATCCTCGAATTCCAGAACACGCAGTTCAAGCTCGCCGAATGCAAGACGGATGCGACGGTGGCGAAAGTTTTTGTGCAGCACTGCATCGATCTGCATCTGCGCGGGAAGCTGGATGCCACGATGGCTTCCATGGCGAAGCTCTGGGTCACCGACAAGCAATGCGAGATCGTGGACGAATGCCTGCAGTTGTTCGGCGGCTATGGTTACATGAACGAATATCCCATCGCCCGCATGTATGCGGATAGCCGCGTGCAGCGCATCTATGGCGGCACGAACGAGATTATGAAGCTCTTGATAGCACGGAGTCTTTAGTTTCCTCCCCCGTGGTTACGGGGGAGGTGCCGAGCGTAGCGAGGCGGAGGGGGTGTGAGGAGACGGGAAAGGAAATCGCGGCCGTTCGCCATAGGACTGAGGCGGCGAATGACGGAAGCGGAAGTGATGTTGTGGTCGCGTCTGCGCCTGAAAGGAATGCATGGCATCCATTTCCGCCGTCAATATCCCTTCGGTCCCTACATTGCCGATTTCGCCTGCGTGCCCGCAAAGCTGATTATAGAAGTGGATGGAGCAACACATTCAACCGATGCCGAAGTCGCACACGACAGACGCAGAGACGCATACATGATGCAACGTGGCTGGAAAGTAGTTCGTGTAACCAATGAGGATGTGTACCGGAATCTGGATGGAGTCTTGGAAATGATCCTCAGCCACACACCCCCTCCGTCCGCCTACGCTCCTCGCGGAGCTTCGGCGGACACCTCCCCCGCAACGGCGGGGGAGGAAAATTGAGATTCAACAGGAGACACACATGACGGACTGTTTCGTTTACGACACCGTGCGCACGCCGCGCGGCAAGGGCAAGAAGGACGGCGCGCTGCACGAAGTGACCGCGCTGGAACTGGCGACGCAGGCGCTGCGCGCCATCCGCGACCGCAACAATCTCGACA
>Ga0335085_10001642_pt1 | contig 45809 bp, 55 predicted proteins | sample Lox_Sample_45_FD_206712 | JGI IMG/M metagenome (GOLD analysis project Ga0335085, IMG submission 206712) | Soil microbial communities from Loxahatchee National Wildlife Refuge, Florida, United States - Lox_Sample_4.5 | ecosystem: Environmental > Terrestrial > Soil > Wetlands | place: USA...
AAATTGGTCGGGTCGGTCGAGGCGGACGTCGGCGCGCCGACGACGGCGACGGGGATCGAGAAGCCCGAGCCGGTCCCGCCGACGCTGGCCGCCGCGACGCCGAGCGTGTCCGTGGTCTTGTAGCCGGTCCCGCGGGCTTCGAGCGCAACCGAGGAAATCGCGGTCCCGCCCGAGGCGATTTGGAACTGGCCCTTCGCGCCCGAGCCCGAGCCGCCGGTGAAGGCGACGTTATCGTAGAACGCGCCCGTCGCCGCGACGGCGACCGACCAGCCCGAGCAGCCGGAGACGGAGCCGGTCAGCGCGTCGTTGACGAGGTAGCCGGCGTTGTTCGCGCCGTGGCTGGTGATCGTGACGCTGATGACAGCGCCGCCGTAGGTGTTGACAGTCGCGACGGCGCCGGTCGCGGCCGGCGTGGTGGCGTCGGTCAGGGCGACGGAGAAGCTGCCAGCCGCGCAGCCCGAGCCGCCGGTGATGGTCCCGAGCGACAGAACCGCCGTCCCGGACGTGTAGCCGGAGCCGCCGGTGCGCGTCCCGAGGCTGCCGATCCCGCCGGTCGTGGTCGGAAAGACCGTGTTCGCCGCGCCGCCGAAGACGCCGGTGAGCGCGATCGGGCCGGTATCCCACTGGATATTGTTGGAGGAGAAGAAGCCGGGCCTCGGCGGCGCGGCCTGCGCCCCAGCTAGGCTGAGCGCGAGGGCGCTGACAGAGGCGATGAGGGCGCGCTTCATGCGCCCCGACAGAGCGCGGGCGCGCGCGCCCCTCAACGCACTCCTTTAGTGCGCCGGGCCGCGCTTGAACGTGGGCTGCTCGACCGCGGCGCCGCTCTTCTCAAGAGCCTGCTTCACCGCGCCGGCGGCGCCTATGAGCAGCATCAGGCCGGTGGCGCACTTGGGGTCGCCGCAGCGGCACTGAACGCCGCCGGCCTCGATCGCGCCGACAAGGGCGGTCAGGGCGATGGTGGCCGCGTCCATCGCGTCGAGCTCAGCGAGCTTGCCCTCGGGGCCGCTGGCGATGATGCGGCGGATCGGAGCGCCGTCGGCGTCCGGGGCCTCGTCGAAGAGGCGGAACAGGAAGGAGGCTTCGTTGCGGGCGACGGGCTCGGTTTTCGCGCTCATGGCCGCACCTTCGATCTGCCAGCGAGGCCGAGGGCCGCGCGCTTGCGGGCGTTGGCCGAGGCGATCTCCTTCGCGAGGTCGACCCGGAAGTTGCGCTTGCTCGATACTGACGAGCCTATCACGTAATAGGCCCCGGCAGCGTCAGCACACAGACCATGACAGGCAAGTCCTGGCTGTAGAGAAAGTCCTCATCGATGATCGTAACCGAGATTTCTTCTGTTCTATTTTCGGACATGGTTATGCAACCTATAAATAGCCCCGGCGCGACGCCGACATCGCGCCGGCCGGGGCAGTCTAAGGAGGAAACGCCATCGGACTGGTTCATCCTCTAGCGATAAAAACGTCTCACGCTTTTGCGATAAAGTCAAGCACGCTTTTGCGTGTCGTCTCCGTCCCACTTTTCGAGCTGGTCGGCGTTGTAAATGTGGACTGAGCCGGGCTCGTGCAGGCTTTCGACGGCGACGCCGAACTCGGTGAGGCTTGTGCGGTAGAAGCCGACGACGCGGCCCCGCCAGGATGCGCCGCGCTTCGTCCGCACAAGGTCATGCGTGGCGAAGGGCCAACCGAGGAAGGTCGCCAGGTTGCAGGCCCGCATCGGGGGCGAGGCGAGGGCCTTGTCGATCTCGGAGAAGTCCTCGACCGCCTGAACCTCGGCCTTGCTCAATTGGGGTGCGCAGGCGCCGGAGGCGTCGCCGTCGAGAACCATTTACCCCTCCACGATCCCGAGGGCGATCTCGATGGCGCGGAGGTCGGCCTCGACGCCATCAAGGCCGAACATCGCTGCGCCAAGCCGGAGATGGAGTGTGGGCAGCAAACCTTCGGCGTTCGCGTCGACAGGCCCCGGGACGCCCCTCACCTTCGGCGGCGTGCCGGTTAGGGCGCCGCGCACGAACGCCAGGCGCGAATGCAGAGCCGCCGCGTTCGCCGCCAAGACCGCCGCCGCGTTCAGCACATCGCTACCCTTCGCCATAGCCTGCAGAAGCTCGTCCGTCGGCGTCCGCCCTTTCAGCGCCGCCTCTACGGCCTTGTGGCCCGCGGCCTCGGCGGTATAGCCATGCCCAGCGATCGGCTCGCGCCCAGCGACCCACTCCGCCGGCGACTTGAACTCGTGTCCCATGCTTCTCTCCCTGGTTGAACCTCACGTCTCGCGCACGAGCACCAGCGCGATGAAGATCACGATCAGCGCCAGCACGATGTCCTGAGCCTCATGCGGCATGGGCGATCTCCTGGGCTAAGCCTCCGCTGACAGGAACGCCCGCTGACAGATCCGCCAGGCAGGCGCGCGCTTCCTGTTCGTCCGTGAAAAAATGAATGCCGTCGGGCGAGGCGACCCACGAGCCATCGATGTAGAGCGTCATCGGATCCCAGATCGAGACGCCGACCATCCCGTCGACCTCGCGCACGAACACTCGCGGCGCATGGCAGCGCGAGGCGTAGGTGCGCGTGACCTCGTTCGCGGGCACAAGCAGCCGGCACAGCACGAAGCGCGAGGGGTCGACGAAGTCGTGGACGATCTTGAAGCCGACGAGGAAGGGCTGCGTCATGGTCAGACGCCGAAGAAGTGGACGACCCCGAGCCGCGTCCAGCCCAGGAAGCAGGCGACGATCCCGGCCCGCGCGAAGAGGTTGATCAACGAGCGCGGCGGAAAGCGCGCGGCGCGGAAGGCCGACGGCGTCATGAGATAGACCCACGCGGGGTAGAGCAGCGTGAGGATGACGAGGGCGAGGAACAGGAGGTCGAGGGCGAGGGCCATCTGTCAGGGGACCGGGTGCGTGGGGGAAAAATTGTGCGGGGGATGCTGGAGCGCGCGCGGCCCTCCCGATTTTCGAACCCCGGCGGCCCGCTGGTGCGATTGAGAGGGACCGGGTAGGGGGTCGCGATCGGCGTCGAGCTGAGCGCGTTCCACTCGGTCTGATCGAACGGATGCAAGCGAGATCAATGGCTTAGCCTCTGTTTCGCTTAATTGCCGGTTACGGTGCGGGCTGCGCTGCCGGCGCCAGCGCTGTCAGCGCGGCTGTCAGTGGCAGCGCGTGACAGAATGCTCGGGCGCGCGAGGCCTGGGCATGAAGTCCTCAGCCCCAGCATCCCATTCGCTCGCTTGTCTGTGCGCTCGCCCTGGCGCTTGTCCGCTCGCCTGCCGCGTCGCTCGCCGTAGCGTCTGTCAGCCCGTCGCCTGACGTGCTCTTCCTCGCCTTCGATCTGTCGCTCGATCGTCGCGACGCTCACGCCGTCCCTCAGCATGCCGAGGATCCTGCCAGCGTTGAAGTCCAGCGCCGTGTATCTCAGCCGCTCGCGTAGGGTCTGCGGCAGCGCGTCGAATGCGGCCATCGTGGTCTTGCTCATGGCGCTGCCTCTGTCACGGCTTCAGGCTCGGCGATCGGGCTGGCGTCGATGGTCACGGGCTGGGCGGCGGGCAGCGCTGGCGCAGCGTCAGCCTTGAGCCTGATGACGTAGCCGGGATTGATCGCGACGTTGTTCGTCGTCTGATTGACGGTGACGCTGACAGATGCGGGCCCGTCGCGCCCTTCGATCGCTTGGATCGCCTTGAGCCTTACCGTCTTGATGGCGGCTGAGCCGTCGCCCTCTTCGTCTCGAATGGCGATCGCGGCTTTGAGGTTGCGCACGAGCTCGCCGGTGCGCAGCGCGTCGAGGCAGCGGGCGAATTCTTCGCGGAAGGCGCGCTGCGATAGCTGGGCTTGGCAGCGCGACATGCGAAAGCCCATGTACTTGCTGGCCTGGCGCAGCGTCAGCGGCTCGAAAGCCGGGACAAGCTCGTCGCCGATCATTTCGCTGTCGGGCAGGCCGAACGCCATGAGGCGGGCCAGTTCCCGCAAGTCGTCATCGTCCGGCGTGCCTTTCCATGTCGGGCGGCCTTCGGTCTGGCGCGTCTCGGCAGTCTGTTCGCTCATCGTGGGTGGGTGAGGCTCTGGGCGCACGCATGCGCGAGGCTTGGCTTGCGCGGGGAAATCCGCGCCCAAATCGCCTTTTCTCCAACGCACCAGCGCATCGCTTCGCGCGCGAGGCCGAATACGTGAGTTATATCAATAGCATGTATAGTGGCCCATCAAACAAGTCAGCTACCCTGACCTATTGACGGTGCGTCGCGAAGCAGGGGTTTATGCGCGTATCTGCACACTATGGCGCGGCCCAAACTCGACCCTTCGGCGTTCGATGAAACCGTCCGCGGCGCGGTCGCGCTGGCGGCCTGGGGACGGCTCACGGCGGGCGAAGTGGCGAGCGCGCTGGGCGTGCATCCCGAGACGATCCGACGCTGGTCACGCGCCTTCTACGGCCGTTCGCCGAGCGAAGCGCGACGAACCTACGTGCGCAAGCTGATCGCCCAGGCCGAAGGCGTCGGCAAACGTCCCTTGACCAAAGCGCAGATGCGCCACGCGCAAGAGACGCGCGGAACCCCTGACAGCGAAAACCACAGCACAATCAACGGCTGACAGACGTTTTGCACGCAAAAACGATAAATCTGTCAGTCGCCTATTGCACGCTAAAGCGTGTTGTGCGATAAATCGCATTACACGCAAAAGCGTGTAACGAACGTCTTGGAGAGAACGTCATGCGCTTGTCACTCGAAATCCTCGCCTTCCTGGCGCTGCTTGCGGCTTACGCCTGCGTCGCCGCCTTCGCCGGCGTCTGCCTCGCCCTCTCGCTCGGAGCTTGATCGTCATGGCGATCCTCAACGACCGCGCGCTGATCACGATCAGCGCCGAGAGCCGCGCCCTCATCCGCGCCGCGATCCGCAGAAGCCCGGGCTGGCGCGCCTACGCCCTTGAGCGCGACGTCGATCTGTCAGACCTGACAGCGCGCGACGCGATCTTCGATTGCTGCGACGCGCTCGGGATCGATATCGCCGCGACGATCGCCGCCGGCGCGCAAGACGAGCCGCCCCCGCCGCCGAAAAAGCGCGGCTCGAAAGCTGCGCCTGTCATCGCCCGCCGAACCGAATTCGTCTCGACGTGGAAAAACGGCGAGCTCCCCCGCGACATTCAGCCCTCGCAAATCATCGCCGTGCTCGGGTTCGATCCTGCCCTGCCCGAGCAAGACGACGATGACGACGTCAAGGTCACGATGAAATGGGACTTCACGATCGACGGCGAGCCGGCCGCGATTTGGGATTACAAGGGCGCACGCTGGTCGACGTTCGGCTGCGAGCGCATCGCGCATCTGTTCGCGTCGCCCCAAGCCCCGCAAGCCCCTCCCGCACCCGCTGGGATCGCCTACCAGCGGCCGCCCCCGCCCACGGCCGCCCCCGCCGCTCCCGTCCCGCAGGAAGCCGCTACACAGCTTCTCAGCCTCATCGCAGGCCTAGCGCCCAAGGCGACGATGGATGCGGCCGCTGTCACGGCGATTGTCGGCCAATTTGTCGAGGAGCGCGTCGACCCCGCATTCCTGGAATGGGCGACCACGACAAAGGCGCTCATGGGGCGCGTCTCGGCGATCGAGAACCGCGAAGCGCCCGCCATCGTCGTCAAGCTGCAGCGAGGCGACACCATCGCTCAAATCGAGGGTCATCATCATCCCAAGTTCGCGACCCTGCTTCGCGCGCTCGGCTCGCGCCAGGCGGACGGCTACGCCCCGAACGTATGGATCGCCGGGCCCGCGGGGTCTGGCAAGACGCATGCGGCCAAGATGGCGGCGAAGGCGATCGGCGTCGCCTGGCATTACAACGGCGCCCTCAGCATGCCGCATGAGCTCTTGGGCTTCATCGATGCGGCCGGCAAATATCATCGCACGCCGTTCCGCGAGGCCTACGAACACGGCGGCGTGTACCTGTTTGACGAAGTCGACGGGAGCGACAACTCGGCGTTGCTCGCGCTCAACGCCGCGCTCGCCAACGGGACAGCGACGTTCCCCGACGGCCAGGTCAAGCGACACGTTGACAGCTATATCATTGGGACTGCGAACACTTGGGGCTTGGGCGCGACTGCGGAGTATGTTGGCAGATCCAAGATCGACGCGGCGTTCCTGTCACGCTTTCCTGTCAGGCTCGCATGGGACTATGATGAGCCGCTTGAGCGCAATATCTCGGGCAATGAGGCTTTCGCGAAGCGCGTTCAGCGCGCTCGCGCCATGGCGCGCTCGGCCGGCCTCAAAGTTCTCATCGATCCCCGCGCCTCGATCGCCGGCGCGGCGCTGATCGCCAACGGGGCGAGCGAGGCCGAGGCGGCCGAGCTCACCTATCTCGCCAATCTCACGGCCGAACAGCGCCGCATGGTCGGGGAGGGCTGACCGATGCGCCGTCTCTCTCTCTCTAGCCCCGACATCATCCGGGCCAAGATCCATCGCCGCTCGACCGATCACTTCATGCTGTTCGACGGCATGGGCGAGCTCGCGGAACACTACGCGCAGATCCCTTGTCGCCGTCCGCGAGCCGATGCTTGGGTCGGTTATCTCAGCGCCGATGAGGCGCGCGAGCGCACACGCTACGGCGACCTGTCGCTTGTCGAGCCGAGCGACAAGCTTCTGGCGCGCATGGAACAGGTCGAAATGCCGACGTCGCGCGCCAGGCTCGCCGATGACGTCTGCGGCGCGCTGCCGAATGTTCCCGCCTTCATCGCCGGCCATCCCCTCAACATGCGCCGGCGCAAGCGCGAGGAAAGCGCCGCCGCGCCGCTCGCTATCATCGCCGACCTGACGACGTCGGCGGCCCTCAGCGCGGCGCAAATCGCGACGCGCGGCGCGGCTATTCTCGCCCTCGTGCGCGCCCTGTCAGCGCGGCGCCCGATCGAGCTATGGGTGTGCGCCATGCTCGACGCTGACAATTACCAGAATTGCGTCACGATCGCGGCGCGTATCGAAACGACGCCCCTGGATCTCGCCCGCGCGGCGTTCGCGCTGACGCACGCCGCGTTCCCCCGGCGCGTGCTTTACGATCATGCGCACCACTTTCACGGCTACAAAGGCCAATGGCCTTACGGGACGGCCGCCCTCACGCGCGAGCAAATGGAGGCGGTTTGCGCGCCCGCCTTCTCGCACGTCAGCGAGACGCTATGCATCCCGGGCTTGCACCTGCAAGACCCGCTCCTCGCTGATCCCATCAAATGGGTCGAAGGCAAGATCGCCGAGCACGGCGCTGTCAATCTCGACGATGCGGCGTGAGGGGGGCTTGCATGACAGATCCCCTTTTCGAGAACTTCTACCGCTGCGAGGCCTGCGGCGGGCGCGAGTGGCGCGACTACTGGCAGCATCAATGCAACGATCGCTGCCCGGTCTGCCAGCGCGAGACAGAACCCTACAAGAGCTTCGAGGTTGATCCCGAACAGAACGTCGCAGAGGGATGGCGCATCGATGTTGATTGAACTGACAGCGGCCGAGGCTTTCGAGCTCAAGGCCGCCGCTTCGCGCCGCCGGGCGCTACGCCCGATCGCCGCGCGGATCTCTGTAGAAATGATTGCTCGCGCGGCGGCGCTTGAGGCCTCGGCCAAGACCTGGGATAACCCCGGCCTTAAGGCCTGCCCGGGCTGTCCTTGGGACGCCGGAAGATCGCGCCGCCGGCGAGGTGAGAACTCGCCAGCGGCGCTAACCGAACCAAAGGATGGATCCCTATGGAAACGGCTGTTCACCAGCATAGCACAACTGCGCGCGCACGTCGAATTCACGCGTCTGCGCCGCCTTTCGGCCGAGCCTCCCGACGCCGCCCCTTGAAGTGGCGTTTCCACCGCGCACGGGCCGCGCGCAACGCCGACGCGGAGCGCGCCGCGGGGGTCATCTTGTCGGCCAGGGCGTGACCGCCTTTCTGTTGCCGCGTCCGCGCATTTTTTTTCGACGAACCCGCTTCTCCGCCTAGAGCCTGCTCAGGATTTCCGGGATGCGTGCTGACAGCGCGCATCAACACGATTTCGAGGTCAAGCGCACCCAGGACCGCGTCGAGCGACATGTCGCCGAATTTGCGGATCCCGACTTCGAGCTTATTCACATAGCCGCCGTGCAATCCCGCGAGCTCGTTGAGCGCTTCCTGCGTGAGGCCGAGCGCCCGCCGGCGCGCCGCGAGCGCCCGCCGCAGCCCCTCATAGCTCGCGACCCTCGCGATCTCCCCGCCTTCGTTCATGGCTTCTGGCAAGCCTCGCGCTCGACGATTTCCCCATATCGACAGACGATTTTGCGCCAGGCGCCAGGAGGGGCTCTGCACTTGTCGAGGCCGCCCACGATGAGGATCTCCATATAGTCGACGCAGGAGTTAGCGCCTTCGGGACAGCCTGTCCGGCAAAAGTCCGTCGGCGGCCGCGCCGCCTGCGCCGTCAGAATGAGGGCCACCACGATCATCGTCTTCATCTCGTTTCTCCCGCCGCGAGCTTCGCGAGCCCGTCCTGCAGGCTCTTGACCTGCTCGTGCGTCGCCATCTTCGGCGGCTCGGCTGTCAGCGCGGGCGCGTCGAGCAGCTTCGCTATCTGCGCGAGCTCATGGCGATGAGGCGCTTCGCGCTTGCGGATCTCGGCGAGCAGCTTCGCGACGGAGGGCCGCCAACCGTCGCCGAGCGCGCCCTTCCGGAACGCCGCGCAAACATCTGTCAGCGCCCAAGCTGTCACGCCGAACAGGTCTTGCATGTCCTGGCGCATGAGCGCGGCTGCTTCCTCGCGGCTTGCGACCGTCTGCGAGGGCATGCCGCCGAGGCTGGCGAGCGAGCGCATGACGAAATCCGCCGGCGCGACGGCGAGCGCCTGCTCGAGCTCGACGCGCCGCCGGCTGAGCGCCGTCACGACGCCGGAGCCGACGACGCCGCGGTGCAGGCGCCCATCAGCGAGCGCCTCTAAGCCAGCGTTCAAGCTCATCGTCAGAGCGTAGTGCAGGGGCGGCGGGGCTCGCGCCGGCAGTGTCGGGGTCTGTGGGACTGTGGGCGTGATATTCATCGTGCATCTCCTTCAGCGCTGCCATTCGGGGGGAAAGCGGGCCATCACGCGCGGCGGGCGGCCCGCGCGGCAGTTGCTCGGCGGCGCGGCGCACCCAATTGCGCCAGGTCGCCGACCAGTCGAGCTTCGCCGCGTCGGCGCCGGCCTTGGCGCGCCAGAAGTCGCAGAACTTGCCGAGCTCGTCGTGACAGGCCGCCGACGAGGGAAGCCGATCGCGAGCGAACTGGCGATCGGCTTCAGATGGCTTCCAATCGTCGGGTAAGCGCGTCGCGCGCGCGGATTTTTGAGTGGGAGTGGAGAGGGTTTGTTTTTCTTTAGAGGGGGGAGCGGGGGGAGGGATTTCTTTTTCAGGGGGAGGCGAACCAAGCGTCTTGTTTAAGACGCTTTCAGACGTTTCAGACGCTTTAAGACGCTCTTTCCGCGCCTGGTAGTAGCGCGCGTTGCGCTCTTGGCGGGCGGTCTTCATCGGGATCGCGTTGCGCTCGAAGGCCTCGGCGGCGTCGAGCGCCTGCTCGATCGAGAAGCCCCGCGCGAGGAGCTCGCGTATCGCCGCTGTCACGCTCACCCGCGCACCTGCAGCGCCAACCGGAACAAGTCTTGCCGGAACACGTTCAGCGCGTTGTCTTCGTCCCTCGGCGTGCAGGCCATGCGGAGCTCGTGCTCGGCGCCGGCGACGTTGAACGCGATGACGACGTGCTTCGTCTTCCAGACGCGCACATCGCGCGCGCCGATCTCGGCGAGTAGGTCGAGGGCGCCCGAGACATGGCGGCCGACCCGCCGGGGATGATGGATCGGCTCGCCGCGCATCACTCATCCGTGTCCTCGATGAGCGCCCGGATGACAGCTTCCTTCGCGGCCGCCTCTTTCAGCACCGTCGCCGCCTGGCGCAGCGCGCCGTGGATATAGTCGGCCTGCGCGTCGTTCAGCCGGTATTCGCGCTTCAGCGCTGCGCGCGGGTCGCGCTCATAGAGCCGCAGCAGCGTCTCGCCGAGCGTCGCGAACTTCGTCGGCGGGAGCTTATTTGACATCGAGCGTCGCCGCGCCTTCGTGGCGACGCTCGATGCGCGCGCTCCAGATTTCGGGCGGCTGGCCGCTCCTCAACTCGAAAAACGTGCAGGCCTTCGCCTGATGAGGGACCGCCGGGCCTTGAACGCCGGAGCTAAGCTGCGCGAAACGCTGACAGCGCTTCGGCTCAAGCTGGCCGTGGTGATCGTAACGGAAGCTCTTAACGCCCCAGAATTTGCATTCGCGGCACGTGTGCTTCGCGTCGGCCAGGCCCCACGAGGCCATGCCTGGGAACGAATTGCTGATCCTCTCGCTCATCTCCGGCGAATGACCCTTGGTCAGCCTCGGATCCCGGAAGCCCGGCGCTCGCAAGCTCGTCATCCCAGACCTCCCTTGTCGACGTCACGCGCACGCGCATCTCCGTGCCGCGGCCGTGCCAGCGAACCTCGATCGATTGCGTCAGATTGTCGTTCTGGATCACGCCGCAGAGCGCGAGCATGTCGAGCGTCGGCTTGATGATCCCGTCGAGATCAGCGCCGCGCGTCGAGCGCTCAGATGACAGCCAAAAGGCGAAGGGACCGCGCACGCCGCCGGGACGCTGCAGGGCGATCTGTTTCGCCGCGCTTTCGCGCCACTCGCGATATGCAGATGTCTTTATGCGTCCCTTGCCAGGCTTGTTCGCGTAGAGCCCATTCACGCCGGGCGGCCGGTCGAACCAAAGCTGCACCGTCTCCACGGGACTGAGAAGGCTCCACGGGGGCGGGAGCTGTGCTTTCAGGGACCGGCCCAAGGCTAGGCCGCCTCTTCCTGCTGCTCCCGCCCCCGCTCTCGGCGCCTACGCCGCCGCCTAGCGCGGCCTTCGCGCCAAACCTCTTTCGCGAATTCTGGCGCGATCTCCTGCACGCCGATCTTGCGCCCTGTGGCGGCCGAGACACGCATCGCGATTTGCAGCGTCGGCTCTTTGTATTTGCGCATCACGCGATGAAAATAATTGCGCGAAAATCCGCATAGCCGCTCAAGCGCCGCCCAGCCGCCGACGAGCTCCGCGGCTCGCGCAAGCGCTTGTTTCCACTCTGGCAGCTCGTCAGAAGATGCTTGAGGATCTGTCATCCCAGATTACCGGCGATTGATGCTTTGGCGATAAATTCTTACACGCTTTAGCGTGTTGGTCAAGACACTTGAACAGCACGCAAAAGAGTGTTAATCATTTCCGAAAATCGCATACGAAATAATGGCTTTCGCGTGCAAGGGTGTCACAAATTCTGCATATACCCGCGTTCGATGTTAACAGGAGGGTGTGTTATGACCGACAACAATGGCGATGACGGAACCGGCTTCGTGCCAGCCCTCAGGCCGGCGACTACCCTGGCCCCGGACGACCCCCACGGGTTCGACGCGCGGATTAGGGAGCTTGGTCTCACGCCGTACAGCTTTGCGATTGAAATCGGGCAGGATCCGCAAAAGCTGTACCGGCTCATCAAACCGACAAAGAGCGGCGCCTACCCGAGATCGGCCGCCTTTAAAGAGATCGTCAGAGCCCTCGAAGCCCTGGAAAAGGGGAGACTTGGCGGTCGGCGTCATACCCCTACGCGGTTGCCGGGCGCGAAGTTTCGCCATAGCTCTGCGAAGAGCGAAACGACGGTTTTCTCGACGATGATCGAGCCGGACGGCTCGGTCAAGGTCGCCGAGCACGCCCACGCTTACGCGCGCGTCCCCGCGTCGCTGGACGAAGTCTCCGGCGTCATCGGCATTATCGTCCGCGACAACGCCATGACGCCGGTCTACCGGCCCGGCGATACGCTGATCCTCAATCCCGCCGGAGTGCCGCAGCCCGGGAGCGGCGTCGCGCTTCTGCGCGCCGGCGAGCTCATCCTGCGCGAATATGTCGACGAGACGCCGGACAAGTGGATCGTCCGCCGCTACGGCCGCGAGCCCGCGGAAGAAACGATCCTGAAACACGCCGGTCAGCGCGCCTACGTCGTCTCAGCGCTCTACCCGGGGCGATAAATGCGCGTCACAGGGTCAACACGCATTTACGATTGACGTCTATCGCAAAAGCGTGTATTCCTTGCTATCGGAACACGAAGCAAGGCGCACGCAAATGCGAGAAGGCGAAGCGGAGCGGTATTTTCGCGAATTCATCCTCCCCGCTTGCCGGAAGATAGGTGACACGGGCGAGCTCATCGCGGTCCTGCAGGGGCAGGTTGAGGCGTGGGAGCTCGTCAGGGATCGCGAGCCCGACGCGCCGCGCAAGCTTGCCTATCTTCAGATGACGCTGCTGCTGATCGAGGCCCGGACGCGCAACAGCGTCGAGGCCTTGCAGCGCGCGATCGACGCCGCGGTCGAGGCCTGCGAGATCGATAAGCTGCGCGCCGAGGGCGTGCTGTGATCGTGCTCACGCCCCCGGTGGGCGCTCCCGGCTTCTATGAGATGACCGCGGCGGAATATCACGCCGACCCGTGTCCGATACCGTCGCTGTCCGCCAGCATCGCGAAAAAGCTCTTGCGGCAGACGCCCAAGCACGCCTGGGCCGCCCATCCGCGCCTCTGCGCGCAGATCCCGGACGATCCGACGCCCGCCATGCTGTTCGGCTCCGTCGTGCATAAGCTCGTGCTCGGCGCCGGCGCGCGGATCAAGGTCATCGACGCCGAGGACTATCGCTCGAAAGACGCGCAGCGCGCGCGCGACCTGGCGCTCGCCTCCGGCCGCCTGCCTATCCTGGCGAAGAAATTCGACGAGGCCGATCTTATCGCCGAGCATGTCAGAACGCGTGTGCAGCGCGCCGCGCCGCGCATGTTCACTGGCAGGCCCGAGCTCGTCGCCATCTGGCAGGAAGGCGATGTGTGGTGTCGCGCGATGATGGACAGCTACCAGCTCGCCGGCGGCCTCGCCTTGATTGACGACCTGAAGACCAGCGGCCAGGATATCTCGCCGCTCGGCGTCGGGAAGACGATCGCGAATATGGGCTATGAGATCCAGGCCGCCTTCTACTCGCTGGCGAGCCTGCGCCTCGCGCCAGACGCCATGCCGACGTTCCGCTTCGCGTTCGCCGAAACCGAGCCGCCCTACGAGGCGAGCATCGTCGAGCTGACAGGCGCGGCTTTCGAGATCGGCCGCCGCCAGGTGAGCGCCGCGATCGAGCTGTGGCGGCGTTGCCTGAAGTCCAACGAATGGCCCGGCTATCCCGACACGCCCATACGCGCCGACCTGCCGCCCTGGCACGTCGGCTCGTGGGAACAGCGCGAGCAGGACGACCCGCTGCTTGAGGGGGTGAGTTACTGAGTTTGAGGAGGGGCTGGCCTGGGTGAGGTCAGGTCAGGTATGGTCGGGTGTGGCGCGCCTCATCAAATAAGCTTCACGGATTATTTGATGAGGTTCGGCAGGTGGGGGTCCGGTAGGCCGAGGTAAGGTCGGGCATGGCGAGCTTCATCAAATAATCGTGCTGCGGCGAGTATTTGATGAGGCCCGCCTCGGTGCGGCATGGCTTGGCGAGGTCGGGTACGGTGTGGTTCGGTGAGCAATGGTCAGGCGCGGCACGGGCCGCCTCGGTCTGGCGAGGTATGGCAACTAATTTGGTCTTAGCAAGGGGATGAGAGAATGACAAAGCATGTGAAGAGCGAACAAGTCACCAATGGGGCGAGGGATGCGGTTGAAGCTGGTATCCCATATGTGGTTTCGGTCACGATCGAGGGGAGCGCGGACATCTTGTTTCATCGCTGGAACAACGAAGCCGTCGCCGCCAAGGCGGCCGCGAAAAAGGGCTCCGCGGAAAAGAAGACGGACAATGTCGAGACCTTCGTCTATCGAGACGAGAGGGGTCAAATCGCATTGCCTGGCGAGTATCTTCGGCAATCGATCATCAACGCGGCGAAGTTCAAGCAAGACCCGCGCTCTCCACGCAAAAGTGCGATGGACCTCTACAAGGCCGGGGTTATCGCGCTTACGCCACTTGCGAGTTTCGGCAAAGAGAAGTGGGATTACGAAGACCGCCGAAGGGTGACAGTCCAGCGCGCCGGCGTCACCCGCGTTCGACCGGCCATGACCAAGGGCTGGAAACTGACGTTCGATTTTCTCGTCAATCTTCCTGAGTACATAGACGCGAACGATCTGCGAGAAACGATCGAGAGCGCCGGCAAGCTTGTAGGTCTAGGCGACTTCAGGCCGACCTACGGGCGGTTCGGGATCGTGTCGTTTGCGGCACGACTGCCTTAGTTTCCTCTGCCTCGCCGCGGTAGGGTTCGCAGCGGTTCGCCGCGGTATGGTCCGGTATGGCCGGGTCGCGTGAGGTAAGGTGTGGTCCGCTGTGGTTATATTATTTGGAGCTAAGGAAGTGACAACATTCCGCCCCGCCAACGAGATCCGCGATCGCATCGGCGTGTTCGTCGCGCTGACAGGCACAGCGAACTCCGGCAAGACCTACAGTGCGCTGGCGCTCGCCCGCGGGATCGCGGGGCCGGGCGGGAAGATCGCCGTCGTCGACACCGAGGGCGGTCGCACGCTGCACCTGAAAGAGCAGTTCAAATTCGAGGCCCTCGTCATCGGGCCGCCGTTCAGGCCCGATCGGTTCAGTGAGCTCGCGCAGACCGCGGAGCAGGAAGGCTACGCGTGTTTGCTGATTGACAGCTTCAGTCAGGAATGGGTCGGGATCGGCGGCGTGCTGTCATGGCACGAAGAAGAGCTGTCACGCATGGCGGGCGACGACTACGCCAAGCGCGAGCGCGTGAAGATGGCGGCCTGGATCAGGCCCAAGAGCGCGCACAAAGCGATGGTCAACAGCTTCCTGCAGCGCAGGATCCCGATCATCTTCGCGATCCGCGGCGAAGAGAGCGTCAAGCCTGCGGAAGCGGGCGGGAAGCCGCAAAAGATCTACAAGAGCCTCACGAACAAGGATTTCCCTTTCGAGATGACGGTCGCCTTCCGGCTCGACCCCGCGCGCAAGGGCTACATCGATCTGTCAGACCCCGCGACCTGGAAGATGGAAGGCGCGCATCAGGCCATCTTCAAGGACGGCGATCGGCTGGCGCCGGAGCACGGCCAGCGCCTCGGCGCGTGGGCGGCGAACTTGTCGCTGAGCGACGCCGCGCCGGCGTCGCCTATGGGCCGCGATCTCCTGACCGAAGGCTTCGAGGCCGCCTCGCGCGGCTCTGACACGCTGCGATCGTTCTGGGGCAGGCTGAGCGCCTCAGAGAAGCACGCCGCCGGCGGCGCGAACAAGCTGGCCGAGTGGAAGGACATCGCGTTCAAGGCCGACGCCGAGATCGCGTCGGAAGAGGGAGCGAGCTGACATGGGCGAGGCGAAGATCAAGGCGGCGCAGCGCGCCGCGGCGGGCGGCCCTATGCCGACGCCGGAGGAGTTCAAGGCGATGGAAGCGCTGTCCGCGCGCTTCGCCGAGGCGCTGTGGCGCGAGGGAATGGCGCTCGCCGGCCCGAGCCCGCACTTCATGGCGCGGATGCTGGCGTTCGTCACCGCCGGCCGCGTGATCGCGGAGGCGGGGAAACAGCTTCACGAGCGGCCGGAGGCGACGCAAGAGGCCGCGGCGCTCGGCATGCGCCAGGCTGTCATCATCGCGCAGCGCCAGGCCTTCGTCGAAGAAGGGCGGCGGCTGGCGGCCGCGGGGGAGCGGCGGCAGTGATCGAGGTATTTCAGGCGATCGTTTGGGGCTTGGTCATACTTTGCCTCGCGATTTGCGGCCTGGCGTCCATTTTAATCCTTACGATCCTGCTCTGCAGGATCCTTTCCGAGGTTGTCGCAGATGCTTGGCATGATTTGCGCGACTGGCGCGGGGGACGCTGACATGCACAGAGTTTTCGAATACATGCTGTGCTTTGCTCTTTTCATGTGCGCCAACGCCCTCGCGATACACGCTGGTGCGGCGCAAGGGATTGAGCTTTTCTTGGCGATGGTCCTGGCCGGCTGCGTCGGCGTTTTCCTGCCAGATTAGGACAAGGAATGCCCCGCCGCCCGCTGCCTCTCCTCATCGACAGCTTGCCTCTCTACGCGACGAAGGGGCAGATTATGGGCGCGATCACCGCCAGCACGCACGGGCAGTCGAACTTGCGGAGCCTGTTCTCCGCCGCCGGCTTCCCGAAGCCGAACGCCTTCATGGACGGCTACTATGTGCCGGCGGTCATCGCCTTCATCGAGAAGTTTGAAGCCGATCGTTCTGGTTCTTTGTTGGGGAGTAAGTCATGGGGCGAAACATCGAGGCGCCCGGCCTAAGGTGGCGCTCGCGCGCGAGCGGCGCGCGGATCCCGGTCTGGATCGCGAGCAACGAAGCGGCCATGCGTGGCTACCCCGTCAAGACCGTGAACCTGACGGGCCTGACGGACCGCGAGATCGTCGCGCGCTGCCACGCGCTGCAGGCCGAAATGAAGGCCTGGGTCGGCGGCCGACCCCAGGATGCCTACGACGGGACGCTGGGCTCGCTGATCAGGATCTACCAGACGCACGAGGAAAGCGGCTACCAGCGGCTCAAGCCGTCGAGCCGCATTCCCTACGATGTCTATCTCCGTCGCATCCACGAGGTCTATGGGCGGGCCAAAATCGAGCGCCTGACAGGCTTGGACCTCCGGGCGTGGCACAAGGACATGCGCGCGCCCGACGCCGCCGGCGGCCGCGAGAAGCTCGGCGCGGCGGAAATGGGGATCTCGGTCCTCAAGGCGGTCTTTTCCTTCGGGCTCGTCGCGGGCATTCGAGAGTGCGAGCATATCGTCGCCGTTGCGCGCGAGCTGCGCCTGCCAGGCCCAAAGGCGCGCGACGTCGCGCCCACGGCGGATGAGGTCGAACTGGCGCGCGCGGCCGCGCACCGCCTCGGCCATCCCCGCGCCGCTCTCGCCTACGCGCTGCAATTCGAGACGATGGCCCGGCAATGGGATATCATCGGCCAATGGGTTCCGCTCGACGACCCGAGGCCGTCGGCGGTCATTCGCGGGCGCTTGAAGTGGATCGGGCCGACCTGGGCGGCGATCGACGAACGCGGCGTTCTCAAGATCAAGCCGACCAAGACGGAGGGCTCGACCGGCGCGACGATCCACGTCGATCTGTCAGGCTGTCAGATGGTCATGGCGGAGCTGGCGCAGATCCCCGGAGCCGAACGCGTCGGGCCGCTGGTCACGTTCGAGGGCGCGCCGTATCCCAAGAACGCCTTCGATCGGCTTTGGCGGCGCGTGCGCAAGGGCGCCGGGCTCCCCGATGGAATGTGGAACCGCGACTTGCGCGCCGGCGGCGTGACAGAAGCGCAGATCGCCGGCGCCAGCGCGGAGGATCGCGCGAAGCTGGCGGGCCACAGCAAGCGCGTCAACGAGCAGGTTTATGCGCGCGACCGCCTCGCCGCGAGCGGGCGTGTGGTCGAGCTGCGGGCGAAACTGAGGAGTGAGAAATGAGCGCCTCGTCAATCGCAAGAACGTGTCGGCAACGCCGAAGCGAACGCGGGCGAACGCAGCGAACGCGGAGCCTGAAATCGTTGACGAAAAATAGCCTTGATCTTAACGATGCGTTAAGCCTTAGGCCTTGAAATCGTTGGCGGCCGTTCGACACGCTTTAGCGTGCAATCTGATATTGCACGCTTATTGCAAAAGCGTTTCACGAGCCCGCCCATTTGAGGAAAGCGGCGATTGACGCGTGACCCGCCCAGCCGGCCCCGAAGACGCCGGCCGCGCCGATCAGCCAATGGGCGATCCGCACAGCGCCGCGCCCCTGCAGGAGCAGGCTTTCCATCGCCTTGAGCGTGTCCTTCATCTCGCGCAGGTGTTCCTGCACGGCGCGCATCTCCGTCTCTAGCGCGGCGATGCGCTCCAATCCGGTCGGCTGCGTAAAGGGCTGCAGGCTCAAAATGGAATGACCCTGATCGAGGGGGCGGAAGAATAGGTGACGTTGTATTTCCAGCCTGGCGGCAGGACGAACGGCACCTGCTCGCCGGTGACTTGCGGGTTCCAATTCATCGACCCGCCGAGCGTGTCTTTCACGGTGACAACCGTGATATTGCCGGCCCACAGCGTCACATGCAGCGGGAAATTGTTCGTGTTCTGCCAGTCCGTGCCGCTGCTCGGGACGGAGGGCTGCGAAATAAGCGCGACCTGGTCGCCGCTTTTCTTGAGCGTGCCGTCCGAAAACTGCACCGGCTGCTCGACGACGATGTTCCCGCCCGCGAGATTGTTGATGTAGAAGTTCGCCCCGCTCTGCGAGAGGTTCGTCGTGTTCGGGCTGACGGACCCCTGCGTGATCTGGATCGCGGCGACCGAAGCGTCGTTCGTCTGCACGACGAGCGGGCGGCCGCCGTAGAACTCGAATTGCCCATGCCCGCGCTCGATCAAGACCTGCTGCGCGTCGGCGCCGGTGATGATAGGCGCGGCCGCCGAGCCGAGGTTGCCGCTGATCGAAATATAGTTGGAGAGGGAGTTCGCGACGGCGAACGACGTCGTGCCGTCCTGGCAGGTGGTCGCGACATTCGCCGTGAGCGCGCCCCAGACGAATTGCCCGTGCCACTCGTCAGCCGCGCCGCCATAGGGGCTGTCGAACAGGAACGCCTGCTGGACGATCTCGATATCGCAGCCGTAGAACTTGTTCGCGAACGAATAGCCGTTGAGGTAGTGGATCGCGTAATTGCAGCCGCCGACGATGATGCGCCCGCAAGACATCGTGACCGCCGCCATCTCGATACCGTAGGTCGGTCCCGGCGATGCGATGGTCGGGGCGGGCAGATTGACTTCGAGGCCAGCGAAGAAGCACGTAACCAACTGGTTCATGCGCAGGCCGACGCTGTTGGCCGCGCCAGACTTGTTCTCGACGATTATGTCGGTGTTGAGATCGTTGATGGCGTGCGGGAAGTTGAAGCCGTTGGGCGGGCTCTCGTCCGGTCCGAAGGTCGCCGCGCGGCCACCAGGGTTGTTACCCTGGATCTTGAAGCCCATCAGGTAGACGTAGAAGCTGTCGGTAACATTGCCGCCGGCGCTCGTATCTGTCAGCAAGAATTGCGTGTGCGTGCTCGTGCAGGCCGAGACGTCGAACACGGTCATGCTCTTGCCGGAGCCCTCGATCCATAGGCCCGTCTGCTGTGGCGTCCCCTGCACGCCGGGCGTCGCCATCGCGCCGCCGGAGGCGGTCAGCGAGGCAAGGTCGATGACCCACTGCGAGCCGGAGATGATGTAGACGCCTGGCTCCGCGCGCAGGCGCTTCCCCGTGCTCATGCCGGCGGCGACCCAGGCGAGCACCGCCGTCGTGTCGTCGGTCAGATTGTCGCCGGCGGCGTCGAAGTCGCCCTTAAGCCATAGCTCGCCGGGGTTGGCGATCGCCTGCGTGGCGCGCGCGGCGATGAGCCGGACGATGATGTCCGCGCCGCTCGCCGGCGCCTGCGTGAAGGTGATCGTCTGCGCGAGGGTGTCGAAGCTGTAGAGCGTGGGGTCGAGCAAGAGCTCGTTCGCGGTGACGAAGTAGGCGAGCGGGTTCAGGCTGATCGACGCGCCGAGGGTCGCGATCGAGAAGGTCGTCGTCGTCCCGTCGCCTGTCAGCGCGACATAGGCGAGCTGCGAGGCGGCCGAGCTCGACGCGAAGCTGCTGACGGCGTTGTTGATCGCCGTGACCAGCGTCTCAAGGTTCACCGCGTCTTCGTTCTGGACGGGATCCTTGACGTTGGAGATCGCCAGGCCGCCGGCGTTATAGAACCCGTCGCCGCCGAGGTCGGTCTGGTAGAACTGCAGCGCCAGGCGGGCGAGGCGAGAAACCTCGCGCTGCGCGGCGATGAGGGTCGAGATCGCCTGGTTGAACTCCCGTCGGGCGATACCGGGCGCGCTCGGCTGGATGAGCTGGCGGGCCTGCCAGTTGCCGATGATGACGATGACGCTCCCGGCGGCGACCGGCGTGTTGAAGGTCACGACGCCGTCGGTGATCGGAAGCGGGAGCTGGCTCAGGGGCGTCCCGGAAAGCGACGTGAACGTCCATTCGTTCGACGGGACGGGCGAGAAATTCACGAAGACGGCGAGATCTTCCTGCGCCCCAAAGACGGGGAAGGTCACGTTCATGGTCGACGTCGCCGTCCCCGGCGCGGACCAAATGTAGCGGTCCTCGTCGAGAATAGGGGGGACGTTCGGGAGGATCGCCATGCGCGCAAGTTGCGCGCGCGTGACGGGCCCTCAACGCACCCTGTGCAGCAGTTGACAGGTCCGGGCCGCCCTTCGATGTTGCCAGCGCGCGCGATCGCGGGGGAGGGGCGGCGTGAGGGCGATGCTGGCGATGATCGGGCTGCTCGGCCTGCCGGGCCTTGTGCTTCTGCTCATCTTCACGCCGTATCACGAGGTCATCTACGGGCTTGGCGAGTTGACGCTGGCGACGATCACGATCGTCGCGGTCTGTTTGCTGTACGAATATTTCAGCCCGAGGCGATGAATACTTAGCGCCAGGTCGAGGGGTCGGCGGGGTCGAAGTCCATCGGCAGATAGCCCTTCGTCTTATAGCGCACGATATGACCCCAGGTTTCGGGGTTGAGGGGCGGGAAGCCGCTCACGCCTGGCAGCGCGTTCGTGATGTTCGGCGCGCGGCGAATGTGGCGGCCCGTCCACCACCAGGGCTCGCCGGTCGCGGTGATCCACGTCACCCATTCCGGATCCTCGGCGTCCGCGAACACGCCGACGCAAATCGCCTTGCCCAGCGGCGTGAAGACGTGGAAATCTGACAGACGCGTCAGGATCATGGCGAGCCTCCGTATTGCGGCAGGCGCGTCGGCGCGCTTTCGCCGGGCCCCCACCAGAAGCCGCCGCCGAAATTCTTCTGCTGGCGCTGCTCGATCCGATCCCAGCTCGCGCGATAGTCGGGGTCGACGAGGGTCTGCAGCTTATCCCAGAACAGCCGATCGACCGCGAGCCGCGACCACCAGGTCGAGGGCGTCCAGCGGCGCAGGACGTTGATCGCCTCGCGCCCTTTCGTCCCGGTCCTGACGTTCTGCGTGTCGCTGAATTCCTCACGGATCGGCGCGACGCCGAACTTGGTCAGGTCCGCCATCATGCTCACCGTCGGGCCGCCGAAGGCCGCGACGATGTCGCTGGAGCTGCGATCGCCGCGCAGCGCCGCGTCGAGGAGCTCGCCGTAGTAGCCGGCCGCGCCGCCCTTGGTCATCGCCCTCGCCCAGAACCCCGGCGCGTCCATGCGCTCGGGATCCTTGCCGTTGATCACGTTGAGCGCCTGCAGGGTCGCGGCGCCGGCGGCGGTTGACAGCGTCGTGAAGGCGAGGCCGCGCAGGATGCGCTTGGCGGGATCGCCGTCGGTGAAGACGCGCATCATCTGTGTGGTCATGCGGCTGAGCGCGAAGGTCTTGAACTGCATGAACGATCGCCAGAAGTCCATCGCCAGACCCGGGCTCGCGCCGAACGCCGCGCCCGTCTCGATCCCGCGCAACCGGAAATCGGGCTGGTGCATCGCGAACGCGCCCTGCTCGTCGATCGCGTTCATGACGCGCTCGTAAAGCCCGCGGTCGGCCGTCTGCAGCGCCGTCGGATCGAGATAGCGCGCGCCGCGGAGATCCATCATCGCCCCCGTGCGCAGCGTGTCCCACTCCGCCGGGGTGAAGCCGTAGGCTGACAGGAAGTCGCGGAACTTCGGGCTCGCCTGGCCGAGCGCCGCCCAATCCTTGCCGCTCTGACTGGCGAACAGGTTCAGCATGTCGCCGGCCCAGGTGCGCTTGCCGACCTGGCCCCAGGCGTCGAGCCCGGTCGCCCGCACGACGCCCGACGAGAACTTGCCCGTCGCCTGCATCATCGAGATGTGGTCGTCGTAGTCGCGGATCCCGTTCACGAAATCCATGACGTTGTGGCCCTGCAGCGCCAGGTGCGTCGCGTCCTCCTTGCTGACACCGCCCCCGAAGACGCGCGCCATGTGGCCGATCCCGTCCATTCCCAGATGGTTAGCGGCGAGGAGCTGCGTCACGCTGTCCGTCGGGAGCACGGAGAACACCGCCTGCCGGAGGCTCGAAGCGACGTTCATGTTGCGCAGGGCCCCGAGCAGGCCGCCGATGAAGCTGTCATGGGTCGCGTGCGCCTGCCCGGTCGCCACCTTCCAGGCGCCCTCGATGGCGTTCGGGTGCTCCATGAAGGCGGCGATCATGCGCGCCGGGTTCCACTTGCCGATGGCGCTGGTCGGGATTTCTGTCACGCGGCCGGCCTGCTTGAGCAGCGCCCGGAAGTTCGCTTCGTAGCTTGGGCCGAAGGTTTCCATCAGCCCGATCTGATGCGCCATGCGGTCAAGGTGCCCGACCATCATCTGCATGATGTTGGTCCCCGGGCCGTATTTCTTCTGCAGGCGTAACCAGCTCTCCGCGCCGGCGCTGTTCTGGGAGAAGACGAAGGTGCGCTGGTCTTTCGAGAACGGCGCGCTCGCCCCGTTGCCCGACCCCGTGATGTCCTTGAAGGCGCGTGTCAGCACGTCATCTGTCAGCGCCGCGGTGACAGGCTTGCCGGTGTCGCGATCCCAGACGGTCAAGCCGCCGCGCCGGATCTCCTGCAGGATGTCGGCCTTGAAGGTCGGCATGCCGATGTCGCGGGTCCGCCAGTCACGCCAGAACTGCGGCGTCGCCCAATCCTCCAACGGCGTGAAAATCTTGCCCGCCGCCTGGGCGCGCTGCACGGCGTAGTCGCTCGCCTGCTTGAACCCGCCGGCGGCCGCCTTGGCGATCTGGTCGCCGGTGTCGACGCCCTTGAGCTCGCGGATCATGTTGTCGACGGCGTTGAGCTGGCGGTCGGTCGAGCCGCGGAAGCCTGGCTTGAGCTGCTCCATGCCGGCGCTGAACTTGCCGAACAGCGTGCGCGAGATCGAGCGATACTTGCCCTCGACGTTCGGCCCCTGCTTCACGAGGCTCGCGTCGGGCAGGTCGCGGAAGGCGGTCGCGTCGCGCCACATATCGCGGGTGATCATGCCCATGAGGCCGGCGTGCGCGCCCATCGGATGCTCGGCGAGGCGCTGCTCGGCGTTGTGGAAGGCGCTGACCTGCGCCTGCGCGTTGCGGATCTTGGCGGCCGACTGCGCGCGCAGCGCCCTTGCGGCGGCGAGCGCCGAGGCGGCGTCGGCGCTGGCGGGCGCGGCCTCGGCCGTGAACTCGCGCTGCATGCGCTGGTGCATGCGCAAGGCGCTGTCGGCGTCTTTCTGCTTCACCGTCCCGGCGACGACCGCGCGGGAGAGGCAATCGGCGACGGACATCAGGCTTCCTCGGGCTGTTCGCTCATCGGCTTGACGCAGGCCTCGATTTGCTCGGCGGCGCGCTCGTCGGCCTTAGCGTCCTCGATCATGTCGGCGATCGAGCGATAGACCGGCTCGCCGTTCTCATCGACGCCGGCGGGGACGCGCACGTCCTGTCCGGCCGCCGCGCGCGCGTCGAGCAGTCGCTCGGCGTCCGCCTGCAGAGCCTTCGCCATGCCAGGGTCTTGCAGGACCGCCGGGTCGGCCGCGGCCGCCGCGTCCGCTGACAGCGGCGGCTCTGCGGGGAGCTCGCCGCGTCGCGCGGCGGCGATCTCGGCGGCGCCCGGGAGCGTTTCTCGGATTGTGCGCGGGCGCGCGACGATCTCGTTCAGGATCGCACGCCGCTCCCAATCGTCCTGCGTTTCGAGCAGCCGATCTGTCAGTGCGGCGGCGTCCTCGCGCGGCATGTCGTGACCTGTCAGAGACGCCAGGTTTCGGACGTTGCCCTCGACGCCGTTGCGGAAAGCGGCCCCCATTTCGGCGGGCTCCATCTCGGCGAGGCGCAGCATCTCCGCGGTGTTGTCGACCCGGCCGAGATGAATATCGAACAGCGAGGGCGGGACGCGCGAGGTCTGGCCGAGGTTCAGCGGCTCGGTGATTTCCTCCGGCGACAGTTTCGCCCGCTGAACCGCGATTTCGTTGAGCCTGCCGTTGATTTCCTCAAGCTCGCGCGTGGCGAGCCGGCGCTGCTCAAGCGGCGCAGCGGCGGCGCGCAGCGCCTCAGGCGTCGTGTCGGTGAGCAGCTCGTCGCGGCGCTCGCCCAGCGCCCGGCGCTCGTCCGCAGTCGTCGCGGCTGCGCGCTGGCGGTCGATCTCGTCGAGGCGGGCAAGCGTCTCGGCCGCGCCGCGATCACCCTCCGGCAAGCCCGCAAGCTGGTCGCCGAGGGCGGCCTGGCGCTCGCGGAGGCCGGCCTCTTCCGAGATGCGGGCGAGCTCAGCCCCGTCGACCTTGGGAACGGCGAAAGGCCGCTCGGCATGCAGGCGCGCCATCAGCTCGCGCGACGCCGGCCCGATCTCGGCCATAACAGGATCGCCGTTGATGATCTGATCGAGGGAGCGCCCGAGCGCATCGCGGTGCGCGGCCTCGCCCTCTGCGCCGGGGAGGATATTCGACGCCTGGACGTTCGCCTCGCTCGCCACCGCGTTGCCGGCGTCCCTGACAGACCTCGGCCACGCGCCGGTCGCAACCCTCGTCCACAGGTCGCCAAGCCCGCGCACGGTCACGCCAAGCCCAGCGCCGGCTATGCCGGCCTCGGCGATCTCGGCGCCGGGCGAATAGGTCGGGTCGATCTGCTGGCGGCGTTGCGCGTTGATCGCTTCGTTCACGCGCTGAGAGCCCACGCCATAGCCGCCCCAGATGAGCGCCGAGGAGAGATAGCCGCCCTCGGCCTCGGGCGAGATGGCGAGCGCTGGCAGGTTCAGGGGGTCATTCAGGCCGGACAGCGCCGAGCCGGCGACGGAGCCGACCTTGCCGCCGAAGGTCTTTTCGCGCCCCTGCATCTCGTCGTAGTTCGCGACCGCGCCCTTCTGGATTTCGAGCGCCCGCCGGTCGATGTCGTCCGACGTCATCGGCTGCAGGTTGACCGCCGGGCTCTTGGTCCGGGCGGCGGCGAGCGCCGAGTTCGCGACGTCGAGGCCATCGGGTTCGATCACGCCCCCATCGGGGCCGGGCGCCAGGCGGTTCGCGTATTCGCTCGCGACGTCGCCGCCGGCTGCTTGCACCTTTTGCGAGAACTCGGCGATCGCCTGGTTGCGCGCGTTCGTGGCGCTGACAGAATTCGAGAACAGCTCGCCCCGCTGCCAAGCCGCGTCGAACGTGTCGCCGAAGCCGGCGGGAAGGTGAGAACCTTCACCCGGCTGCGGCGACGGATCGCCGAGGCTGTCAGCCCAGAGATCGAGCAGCATGTCAGTCTGCTACGCCGGGAACCCCGAGCAGGCGCCCGCGGCCGCCGACCTTCTGGGCCGTCGTGTTGCCGCTGGTCCAAGTCGCGAAGGTGACGCCGTCGGACGAATATTCGCCCGGGCTCTTTTTGAGCGCCTGCGCGGCGTCGACCGGGTGAAGGTAGACCGGCGTGACGGTGAAGTTGGTCCCGTCGCCCTGGCGAAACCAGATGGTCGCGAGCCCATCGGCCTGGGTGTCGGCCGTCGCCTTGGAGGCCGAGGTCGGGGGCTGCTGCAACTTGCTGGGGTTATTTGCGTTCGTCGTCGTCAATTTTGCCTCCTACTGATAATTGTAGTTGTCCCAAGTATTGCTGCCAGAAGAAGCGGCCGGTTGCACGCGACGCAAATCGAGCACGAACTTGGTCGGCGCTTCGCTGTCAGCGCCCTGGTAGGCGTAGACGGGGCGCGCGGGGTCACTGCCAAGACGGACGAAGTAGCGGCCGCTGCCTATACTTTCAAGCTGCGCGTTGTTGCGCAAATAATCCGCTGTCACGGGTTCCCCATTGGGCGACGTCACGCCGGCGAGCATCGGATCGGTCACGCCGGCGATCGTGCGATCGAACCCGCGCTGGTCCATGCCGCGCTGCGGCGCGATGATGCTGCTCCCGTTATGCGTCACGACGCCGCCGGTGACATCGGCGACGGACTGCCGCACGCGATCGGGGCTGTAGCCGCTCTGCCCGCTCTGTGCGGCGAGGTCGGCGTAGCGCGCCCGCGCCATCGCCCGGATCGTCTCATAGGCTCCCGCGGGGTTCGCGCGGTCCTGGATGCTGAACATCGTCGGCGGCAGGGCGGCGTCGAGGTTCTGTTGAAACTGCGACTTGCCTCCGAGCTCGCCCTCGGGCGCCCAGCGCTTGGCGTCCTCGCGGAGAAGCCCCTGGCCGCGCATGACAGACTGTGCGACGTCGGGCGCGGTCGGCATGAGCGACGCCGCGGCCGCCATCGCCATGCCCTCGACGCCGCCGGCGCCAAGCGCCCTGAACGTCGCTTCCCGGCGATCCTCAGGCAGCGTCCCGATGGCGTTCGCGAGGTTCACGCGCTGCTGCAGCGAGCCCGAAGTCAGGATCCCGCGCGCCTGGGGCAGCTCGTCGGGCGCCAGCGCGGGCGCGGTGTTATCGCCGGTGCGCGCGGCGATCGACGAAGCGAGATCGCTGCGCTGATGCAGGCCAACAGCGAGCGCGTTCTGGTCGTCGAAGTTGAGCCCGATCGGCGCGCCCTCGCCGCCATCCCAGCCCTTGGCGACCGCGGTTCCCCAGGGGTCTTTCTTGAGCTGCTCGACGCCCTTGTCATAGAACGTGCGCGCCTGCTCGGCGACTTGCGCCTGGTAGAGCGAGCCGCCCTGCGCGCGGTCCTTGATCATGTCGATATAGGCCTGCCCCTGGCCCGGTGGCAGATTGATGGCCTGGTCTGACAGCGCGCGCGCTGTCACGGCCGCTTGCAGTTGCGCCGCTTTCTCCGCGAGCCGCGGGTCCGTCTGGGCGATCTGCGCGATCGAGGCGAGCGTGTCGACGCTCGGCATGATCCCGGCGCCGACCGATTTCGTCGCCCCCTCGATCATCGTCGCGGCGTAATTGTATCGGTTCTCGGGATCGAGCGTAATCGATTGCACGTAGGTCGAAAGCAGGAACGGGTTCTGCCGCACCTGCTCGGGCGTGAACGGCGTCCCGTTCGCCGACATCCCCGTGCCCTCGCCGAGCACGGCGCGCGCCTCGGCCTGGCGGCGCGCGTAGTTCGCGCCATTATTGTCGCCGGCGTGCGCCCGGATGGCGGCGGCGATCGCCGCGGGGTCGCCCGTCGCCGCAGCGGCCGCGACGTTCTGCGGGACATGCCCGTAATTGTAAGCCATCGACGTGATGGCCGCCTGCGCGCCTGGCGTCATGCTCGCCCATGCCGGGCCGATCGCCTGCGCCGCGCCCTGGGCGTAAATGCCCGTCCGGCGCTGCAGGTCGCGCTCGGCGTCCGCCGGCGTGATGCGCGTGTCGGGGCCGACCTCCTCCACGGTCCCGTCAGCCCGCGTCACGGTGTCGGAGCCGTAGCCGGTCCGCAGATGGTTGACATCGGGATAGGGCGTCGTGCGCAGGCCCTCGGAGGCGCGCAACGCGCCTTGCACGTCGCCCCTGGCGAGGGCGCTGAGATAGAACCCGGCCGTCGTGCCGCCGACGCGGCTCGCGGCCCCCGAGGCGTCGATGGCGCCCTCGGGACCGAGGCCCTGGCGCACGAGCGACTGGTTAGGGCTGTCGGTCCGGGTCGCGTTCTGCAACTGCCAGACCTGATGCTCGGCGAGCAGGCGCTTCGTGTCGTCTTCCGCGCCCGGGATCGCGGCGCTCTTGAGGATGGCGGCCTGCCAGACCGGCTCTGTCAGCTTCGCGCTCGCTTCCGGGTTGTGCGCGGCCTGCGTCAGCGCTTCGAGGTTCGCTCGGTTCGCCGCGGCGTCGGCCTTGTATTGGCCGATCACGAAGCCGATACGGCTTTCGCCGACGGCCATGAAGTGCGCTTGCTGCGACGGCGAGAGGCCGAGCTTCGGATCATGCACGGCGTCGAAGAGGTTCTGGCGCGCCTGGTCGACGCCGCCCGGCCCCTTCATGTCGCGATCGACATTGCCGGCGATCGCGTAGCCGTGAAGCAGGTTCAGGTCGGCCTTGTCGTTCGCGTCCTGCAGGGTTTGCGAGACGCCGAAGGCGGGGTTGGCGACGAGCTGGCGGCCGGCGGCCTGATAATCCGCCTGCGCCTTCTCCCAATCCGGCCCGGTCGTGACCCCTTGCTGCGCCAGCGACGACAGCGTGTTGAAGGCGCTTGTGCGGGCGTCGGCGATCGCCGTGCGCGCGTTCTCGACGTTCACCGTCGCCTGCCGCGCGACGGCGCCGTCGTAGTGCTGCGTCAGGACGCTCGACGCCCGGTCGGCCATCGCCTCGCCGATCGGGCCGGGGTTGCGCGCGCGGACCCCCGCGACATAGGCGTTGCCCGCCTGCAGAAGCCCCTGCGGGTCACCCTGGTGCTGCGCGGCCAGGTCCGCCATGTCGCGCTGCGCGAGGTTATCACCCTGCGCCAACGCGCCCGCCTTGATCGCCTGCTCGTATGCGATCCCGGCCTGCCCGAGGATCGGCATTCCGGCGGGCTTGCCGACGGTGATATTGCCCTGCGCGTCGCGCGTCACCATGCCCGACTGCAGGTCGGTGACAGCCTGGTCCTTCGCCGCGTGAACGGCGACCGCCTCCAGGCCATCCGAGAGGCGATCGAGGCCGGCCGCCAGGAAAGAGCCCGAGCGGGCGTACTGGAAGCCCGAGACGCGCGGCGTCGGGGCCTGGGCCGTGACGTCGGGCTGGTCGGGGATGGGGAGGTCGACCACGCTCAGCTCCCCCCGCCGCTGAAGTTGATACCGGACACGCCCTTGAAGATGCTCCCGAGCGCGCCGAACGCGCCCCCGAGCAGGGCGTCGCCGGCGCTCTGCTGATAGAAATTCTCGGCGTTCTGATCCGATTTTATCTGCGCGTTGATGTTCGTCAGCGCCGCGGTGCGGTTGATGTCGCCCTGGCCCTGCACATTCGCGGCGATCGCGTTCCCGGTCGGGCTGTAGGGATTGAGCTGCGCCGAGGCGCGCACCGCCTGGATATTCGCCAGGGCGCCGGTCAGCCGGCGCGTCATGTCGCCCGAGGTCTGCGCGGCCTTGATCTTGCCCATCTCGACCGCGTTCGCCGCGTTCTGCGCCTCCATCTCCGCGCCCTGCGCGGCGCGATCGGCCCCGATGAAAGAGCCGACGGCGGAAAGCCCGGTGGCGGCGAGGGCGAGAGGGGCGGCGATCGCCATCAGACCGTGACCTCCGCCGTGAACTCGATCAGCCGGATTTGCCCATAGCGGCTCGACGTCAGCGAGATCGAGGGAAAGTAGGAGCGCCCGAGCGGCCGCTCGCGCACGCTGTTCAGGGCGAAGGTCGGCGGCTGCGTCGCGTCCTGGCCGAACTGGTAGGCGGGATAGCGCCGCGTTCCCCAATCAAACTCGCAGTTCGCCTCAAGCGTGATCATCGCGTTCTTGATTGAGCGCCGGCGCATGCGCTGCTTGACGTCTTGCCCGGGCTGGGCGGTGCGAATGACAGGGGTGTAAGTCTTCGAGATCGGCGAGCCGCCTGTCAGCGTCGGATCTGTCAGCACGTCCCCCTGAAGCTGCACGATGTTCCCGAGGGCGTCGATCGAGCGATCGCCGTAGTCGACGCCGCCCTCGGCGAGCGTGACGGTCCCGTTCGCCAGCCACCAGAACGGGCCCTTGCCGCCGACCACGAGGTTCGCCGGCGGTGAGTTTACGAGGATCGTGCTGTCGAGATAGTCGGCAGCGTCTTCCTTCTCGATGATCGTCCCGCCGCTGTAGGTCGAGGAATACCAGACGTCGCCGATGTCGGTCACGACCCAATTCGCTGCGCCGACGCCGTTCTCGGGATGCCAGCCGACGAGATTGTTCTGCTCGTTGAACTTGCCGATCACCAGCGACCCGTCGGCGTTGACGACATAGGCCAGGCGCTCCGGCGCATTGTCGCCCGCCGAGACGGCGATGCAGCGCGGCCCGGTGAACAGGTCGGAATAGGCGTCCGACAGGTCTTGGCTCGCGTAGGGGAGGGTGATCGAGCCGGTCGCGCGCACGACGGAGATGCGGTCGCCGGCGGCGTTCAGATAGATCACGGACTGCAGAAGCGGGACCGGGCGCACGGGCGAGCAGCCGTCGTTCGTGATCTCGCGAAAGGCGACCGAGCCCGGCTTGAGCGGCGTGCCGCTGACAGCGAGCGGGATGAACCATACGCCGTGATCGGTGAAAATGAACTCGTCGCCGGTGTCGACGACATTGAGCACTTTCGGCCGCCGGTTGACGAATTCGAGGATCCCGCTGGTCGCGTCGGAGCCCGCGCTCTGATCGGTGACGGCCGCGGCGCTGTCGATGTAGCACTGCGTCAGCGCGCCGATGACCGTCCACAGGATCGCCTCTTGGCGCTGCGGGAACTGGCAGAATATGAACCTGTCATTGCCGAAGGCGACCGCGGCGGGCCATCCGTTCAGCGTGCTCATGAATTCCTCGGTCCACTGCACGGTTTGCGTCGCGCCGCTGAACAGCGTGAAGCCCGACGTCGCCGAGCTCGCGGAGGGCGAGGAGATCGTGTCGGCCGTCGCGCCGCCGACCGTCGGCATGATGCGCCCGGACATCAGCGGGCCCGTGACCGTCGTCGCGCCGATGCTGACGACCTCGATCTTGAGGCCGCTGTTCGTCGTCGCCGCGACTTGCCCCTGCGAGAACGCGGTCGGATCGACGCCGGCGAAAACGACCGTATCGGGCAGGCGCGAAAGCACGGTCGCGGTCGCGTGCGTGCTGTCCGTCACGGTCGCGATCTGCACCTGGCCGCCGAGGATCGAAAGCACCGATCCGATCATGGCGTTGGTGAAATAGGGCAGCGAGCAGGTGAGGGCGAGCGACGCGCCGACGGTCTTGTAGTTGGAGGTCGACGAGCTCCACGACATCGCCGCGCCGAGCGCGTTGAAGCGGAAGAAGGGTTCCTGGTAGTTGCCGCCGATCGTCGTCCAGGCGAAGGGCGCGAAGGTCCAGCCCGAATTGGCCGGACTCCAGGTCAGCACTTGCGGCTGCATGCCGGGGAAGCAGACGCAGACCTGATAGAGCCCCTGGGCGACGCTGATCTGCCAGAGGGTCGACGCGGTCCAGAGATACGAAGCGCTCGAATTCTGGGCGACGATGTTCCCCGCGAGATCGGTGATGACGATCTTCGCGTTGCCGCCGGCGGGCGGGTAAAAGTGAATGTGGTAGACGGCCGCCGCCGACATGCGGCAGAACTCGAAGCGCGCCGCGCCGACGTAGAGGGCGTCGCGGCCGGGGCGCGTCAACGCGGTCCCCTGGGCCTCCGAGCGGTAGTTCAGAAGCGCGAGGGCGCCGGTCGCAACCGCGGCGACGTCATCCCGGCGCAGCGCGCTCGCGTTGACCTGGCCGCCGGAAAAGTCGACCTGGCGGATAACCTCGCTCGGGATCGGCATTACGGCCCCATGCCCCAGACGGTCCAGCCGGTGCGGCGGCGCCGGCGCGCCTCAAGCATCGGCGAACGGAACGGGAGCCGACGCGGCTCCGTCTCGTCGTCCTGCATGCGCGCTTGCTGCAGCTTCTCGTTGACCTTTTTCTCAAGCCCGAGCGCCGACTGCGGATCCTCGTTGTACCCCTGATAGATGAGCTGCTCGACGAGCCGCGTCACGGCGGCGGAGAAGCCGACGGTGAAGGCGCTTTCGTTCGCGGGGTTCTGCAGGTAGAGGCAACCCGCGCCCTCCGGCGCGATGCAATGCACCTGGCCGCCGAGGATCCTGTAGTCCATCGGCGGAAGTTTGATCCCCTCTTTCGAGATGGTCCAAGTATCGATCGGCTGGATCAGCGCCGCGACGCGCTGATCGTAGCACTCGCGAAGCTGCAGGACGTCAGAGGGCGGCTGGTAAATGTCGGTGTAGCCGGGATAGTTCGATACGCCCTGGCGCGTCATCTGGCCGAGGACAAGTGAGAACTTCCAATCGTGCTGGATCAGCGTCTCGCGCAACGCCCGATCGTAGAAGTTGCTGGCGGCGGTCCAGGCGTCCGATCCGTCGGCGATCACCGTGAAGGGCTGGTTCCCCGTCGCCAGCATAGCGTCGTTGCAGATCTGCAGCTTGTCGATGGCGAAAGGGCTTCCCATGACAGGACCATGCTCGCCGCATTCTGTCAGCGCTACGCACAGAGAAAGGGGCGCGCCGGTCCAGCAGTCGCGCCCCTCGCCTTCGTTAGGCGACCTTGAATGCGGGGGTCAGGCCGCCTTGCCCGAAGCCTTGTGCGCCGCCGGCGCCGGTCGGATGACCTCTTTGACGCCGATCCCGCCGAGCAGCGACGGCTTGCCGCCGCTCGGCCCCGTGGCGTCCTCGAATTCCCTCACCGCCCGCGGCGGCGCGACGGCGGCGTGGCCGTCGGGCGTGGTCGCGTATTCGTGGGGGAACCGCCGGCAGGCGTCGCGCGCGTCGATCTGACAGAGGGTCATCTTGACGATCGCGTCGCCCTTTTCGTCGCGGGTCTTGAAGTAGACGTCTTCGGTAGGGATCGACAACGCTCTCTCCGCCCTCTGTCAGGAACTCAGACCTTGGCCGCGCTGTTCGGCGCGACCCAGCTCGAAAACGTGATGCTCGGCGAGGTTCCGCCGACGAGCACGTAGAGCTGCATGTACTGGAAGACGTAGTCGGCGACCTGGTTGATCCAGGCCTTCACGAACAGCGTGCCGGCCGTCGCATCCTCGGGGATGGTCGGCGAGGCGGCGCAGACGGTGGCGAGCGTGCGCAGCGCGGCGGTCGCGGCGAGGTCGAACTGCGCCAAGACCTCCGTGTTGCCGTTGGCGAAGTTGACGTCATTCGAGCCGAGCAGCCAAAGCCCATAGAACTCGTTGGAGCTGCCCATATTGACAGCCGTGACGTTGATCGCCCACAGGCCATTGAAGCGGCCCGGGCCCATCGAGAGCTGCGTGTTCACGTTGCTCGCGTAGCCGCTGGCGGTGATCGTCTGCGCCAGGCAGAAGGCTTGCAGCGTGTCATACGGGACCGCGAACGTCGGCGTGATCGCGGGGAGGGTGGTTTTCGTCAGGGCCATGTGCTTCGCCTCGTCGGATCAGCAGGGATCAGGGGGTTACGCGGTGATGGTCGCCTGCGTGATCGAGGTCAGGCGCGCGACGGCGCGCGGATGCTCGCGGGCGATACCCCAGTCCCACTTGATGTGATCGCTGAGGAAGGGCACGCCGGGGACCGGGCCTTCGTCGCGGACCTGAAGCGAGGTCTGCTCGATCGCGTAAATGCCCGTGTCGTCGAAGCGGGTCAGGTAGATCGAGGCGGTCTGCGCCGCGCCGCCGCCGGCGCCGACTTCCGTGAACGGCAGCAGATCCGGCGTGTCGTCGGGATCATAGCCGAACAGGATCGGCAGCTCCTTGTACTTCATGATGCGCCGGCCGAAGTCGTCGCGGTCGAAGGCGACGGTCTGGTTGACCAGCGAATTGTTGCGCGCCGCGGCTTCCATGTAGGGCATGAGGCCGCGCGGGAAGATCCAGTGCGTCGGCTTGTTGACCATCCAGAACAGGATGTCCAGGTTCGCCAGCGACAGCGCGCCGCCGCCCGAGGCGACGCTATTGTTGAGCAGATTGTAGTTGAGGTTCTGGCAGCGCGACTGCAGCCCGTCGGGCCCCTTCGGGTTCGAAGTATGGTCGCCCTTCATGAAGGTGGAGCTGAAATACTGCGCAAGCGCGATCGTCTTGAGCTCGCGCTGACGGGCGCGGTGGCCGGGGCCCATGCGGTCGGACAGCGCGCGGTCGACCTGAATGTACTCGTCGATGAAGAACGTGTCTTCCTCGCGGAGGTTGTACTGGCCGGTGTCCGTGTTGCCGGCGGCGTTCAGGCCGCGGAAGCCGACGACGGGCGTCTTGCTGATGTCCATGAACTCGCGCTTGCCGGCGGTCGCGGTCAGGAACTTGACAGCGCGCATCACGTCGCTTTCGCGGACCATGTTCTCCACGAAGATGCGCGTCAGATCACCTTCCGGGAAGGTCTGCGCGTACTGCGAGAGCGTCGTCGGGGTCGGGATCGTGACATTGATCGCGGCCATCTGCTTGTCTCCTAGCCTTCCTTAAGCCGCCAACCCGGCTCGCTTCTCAGAGATGACCGCCCGCCTGAAGCTTCTCGACGAACGTCATCTTATCGTACCCCTCGATCTTGCCCGCCGGCGCCGCGCCATTGCCGCGCGCCCGCGTCAGCGACGTCACGCCCTGGTTGCCGAGGGCGCGCTGAACGCCCTCCCAAGCCTCGATCACGCCGGTCGTGAACAACGTCTTGCCGAGCTCGAAAGTGACCTTCTCGTTCGGCGCGATCGTCTTGAAGAACGTCGTCAGCGCGTCGATGCGCGCCGCCTTGTTCGGCCCTAGCGCTTCGTCGCGCGCCTTGATGGCGTCGGCGATCGCGCGCTGCTGCGCCATGAGGCGCTGCGCCTCGAAGCCGAGCATCGCGGAAAAGTCTTTCTGCGACAGGCCGGCGGCGTGCGCGAACTCGGCGGCGGCCTTGAAGCGCGGATCGTTCACGTCGATCTGCAGGCCCTCGGGCAGGCCGTCGATCTTCGGCAGCTCCGCCTTGTATTCGCCCGGCGCCTTCGGGACGCCTGCGGCGCGAGCGCGCGCCGCGTCGGCGTCGGCGAACAGCGCCTTGATGTCCTCGACCTTCGCGCCCTTGTCCTTGTCCCACAGTGTCTCGGGAAGCCAGTCGGGGCGAGCGGCTGCGGCGCTCGTAGCCGCCGCAGCGCCCTTGTCGTCGGCGGCAGGGCCCTTGATGAAGCTATCGCCGACGTTGTTGCTGCTGCTGGCGTTGCTGTTCTGTGAGGCCGGCGTCGTCGAGCTCCCCGACGCGCCGGAGGCTGCGCCCGAAGCCGACTGGCCGGGGTTCGCGTTTGCCGCCGAGGAGTTGTTCGGTTCGTCCGCCATCGCCTGCGTATCTGTCCAGGAGCTCAACGAGTTCGCGCGCAAGACTGCGCCGCCCCTCATGGCGCTCCAACGCACCAGCCCTGTCAGTGTGCGGGCAGACGGACATCATCTCGGCCAGAAGCAGCTCGCGGGCGTTGCGGCCCGCCGGCGTCGCCCCGAAGGCCGCCCAGGTTTCCTCGACGTCGTCGCGGTTCATCTTTGCGCCCCCGACATCGCCCCGCGGATCTGCGTGATCGGCGGCGGCGCCGGCGCGGGACCGACGGGCGCGGGCGGCGCGGGCTGGCCGGCGTTGGCCGCCGCCGCAGGCGCGCCGGGCGTCTGGCCGCCGAGAACCTGCGCCAGCAGCGGCGCGACCTTGGCGACGTCGTCGGGCTTGCGCATGACGATGACGTCGTCCGCGCCGCCCTTGCGGATCAGGTTCTCGATCGTCGCGCCGCCGTCGACCTTGAGCTTCCACTCCTCGGGGAAGGCCTGGCCGCCGATCTCGATCACGCGCGCCGCCTGCGCGACCTTCTGCTGGTCGGCCGCCTTGCGCGCGGGGTTCTGCGGCTGCAGCGAAACCTCTTCGCCGTTGTGCTTGACCTTGCTGACAGCGCCGCGCTGGACGAGCAGATATTCAAAGCGCTCGAAGACGCCGACGCACCATTCGCCCCAGAACGCTTGCCCCGGCGTGCCGATGCGCCGCTGCGCCATCGTCATCTCGTCGAGCCATTGCGTCGCGCTCGGCGGCGTCTTGCCCATCTGGTCAGGGAAATCGAGGAAGTGCAGCCGCTTGATGCGCTGCTCGACGTCGTTTCTGTCATAGATCGCGACGTTCGGCGACGTGCTTTCGTAGATGTTCTTGATCGCGTCCTCGGAACCGACGCGCACGGGATAGGCGTAGCCGGCCTCGATCCCCTCCTCGAAATTGACGACGCTGTCATCGGGAATGGCGATCGGCGGCCGCAGGCTGATGTCGCAGTTGAGGATCTTGGCCGCCGCCAGCTCGTCGAGATGGCGATAGTCCGGCAGGCACTTGATCCCCGGCCCGGCGCCGAACGCCCATTCCTTCATCGCGCCGAAACGCGCGACGACGAGCGGAATAGAGCCCGCGCCTTTGATTTTGGCGTCCTTGACGACGTGATTGTCGACGACGACCAAGTAATTCCAGACGATGTCAGAGTTGACGCGCCAATCACGCCAGAAGGACTTGCGGACCTCGACAGACTTCTTGCGGGCTTTCTTGTCCTTCATCTGCTTGACGATTTCGGCGGGCCACTCGGTTATGTCTGGCAATACTTCCGGCAGATGCTTGATCTGCGTGTGCTGGACATGCGACCGGAAGTCGACATGGCCGGTTGGCCCGGTGCCGATTTCGAGCTCGTGCAGCGGGACGGCCTGGCACTCAATACCCGCGTAGGCGCGGGGATCGTCGATCCACATGGCGACGGTTCCCGCCGCCAGGTCGGGCATGAAGCCGACGCCGCTTTCCGCATAGAAGTTGCTCGCGCTGATCGCCTCGAAAATCTTGGCGTCTTCCTCTTTGATCTTGTCGGCGATGACGTCCTTGACCGCCGGAGGCACGTTGAGGCCGGGCGCGCGCGCGACCCACGGCGTGACCTCGGGCGTGAACGTGGTCATGATGACGGTCGCGAAGTCTTCCGCCATCTCGATCGCGTAGGACGTGTTGCTTTCGCCGGCGTCGAGCGGCTTGACGCTGTTCTTGGTGCGCGAGGAAAGCTGGCGCGCGCGGTGCGGCGCGGCGAAGAAATAGAGCTCGCGAAGGTCGCGCTCCCACTCGGCCTTGTGGACGCGGGCGTCTTCGAGCAGCTCGGCCTCGCGCTCCTTTAGCGTCAAGCGCCTGTCAGCGGTTTCCTTGTCGAGCGTCTCGACGATCGGCTCGTCGGCGGGGAGGTTGTCGGCCATCAGGCTTTACCCTGCGCCGGCTGCTGCGGGAGCTGGATATAGCTAAGCTGCGTCCCATTTCCGAACATCGACCACAAATTCTCGGTCTGTTGGCCGAGGCTCTGCTGGATCTGCTGCGTCGCAAGCTGCTGGGCCTGCTGCTGCTGTTCGACCAGCGTCGGGTCCGGTTGCGCCTGGGGAATATCGACCATGAATGACGATCTCGGCTCCGTTCGCGAGGCAGTCTCGCCACAGCGCGTCGGGCCTCAACGCACTTCCTGGCAGATTGAGCAGCCTGCGGACGGCCGGCACGCACCAGAAGCCGATCAGCGCTGACAGCGGCGGCCGGCCGGCGCTGCCACGGCGCATCTTCAGGACCGACGCGCCGGCGACATATTTCGCGATCAGCGCGAAGCCCTCGGTGCCGCCCGGCGAGACTGTCAGCCGCGCGCCGCCGGTGAGCCAGACGTCGAAGAAAACCCATGCGTGGACGCCCTCGGCCCAGGCGAAGGCGCGCACGTGCTTGAAGCGGCCCGGCACGACGCGGCGCCAGAAGGCGTCATCGCATTCGGGATGGAAGACGATGAACCATTCCTCGATCTCTTGGGCGCGCGCGAGATAGATCATTCCGCGACCCGGCGCAGCGAGCGCCGCCCCTTCCAGACGCTCATCGGGCGGCGCGGCGCTTCCGCGGTGAGGCCGACCATGACGCGCCCCTCGCCGATCCCAAGACACAGATATTGCAGGCAATCCGCGACATCGGAATAAGGATCCTTGACCGGCTCGGGGTCGCCAAGGGCTTTCTTGCGGACGTGGTAGCGCCCCGCCATCGCCGCCTTGAGCGTCGGGCAATTGTCTTTCGAGATCTGCAGGCGCGGCATGCCGTTGTGCATGCTCGCCAGAATGCTGTCGACCGCGGCTAGCCGTGTTGGCAGATTGTTGTTCTTGACCGGCGCGGGCTCGACCTTGACGTCGTGCGCGTCGAAGATCTCGTAGGAGGAGCGCTCGGTCGCCTGTCCCTTGTCGCGCCCCTTGGGGTCGCCCCAGATCTTATAGCGAAAGCCGGGGTAGTGCTTCTCCAGGAATTTCTTGAAGATCGGCGCGAAGATGACGGACGACGCCCCGTAGGCGCGCAGCTCGTATTGCACGAACAGCCGATTATTGATTTCCTGGCCGAAGATCGCGCAGGGCCGGCGGCCGAAATCCATCCCGATGACGACGTCGTGACCCTTGACGGGATAGAGTGTCGTCGCCGAGACGTGCGTGTCGATGTTGAAGCTGGGGTGAACGGGGTCGCCGTCGATGACGAGGGTGATCACGTTGCGCAGGCGGCTGTCGATCCAGGCCTTGGTCTTGCCGCGCGACTTCTCCTCGTAATAGCCGGGCTTGAGCCATTTGAGGTTTTCGGCCTTCTCGTTGGTCCTGTAGCCGACGACCACGCCGCGGCTGTCACGGACCTCGTCGAGGGCGTGCGGCTGGATATGGTAGGCCCAATTCGAGGGCAGACCGAGCAGCTCACGCTCGGCCTCCGGCATGTTCTCGGGCGCCGGGACTTCGCCTGTCATGATCGGGAGCCAATGGTCCTCGGGCGGCGCGTTCATGTCAGCGATGACACCGTCCCAATTCGAGCCGCCCTCTTTCATCGAGGGGAAGCGGCCGGTCCTGCTTTCGGCCTCGTCGAAGATCGGCTTGTTGACGAATTCCAGCTCGTTGAACCACGCGCCGGTGTATTCGAGCGAGCGCAGTTTCTTGATGTCCTCAGGCTCGTCGAGGGCGAGAAAGATCACGTCGAGCTCGACGTCGCCGACCCTGACCTCGTGCGTCGGCGGCCGCTCCCAGCTCATGCGGCCGTAGAGATGCTCGGGGAACCAGTCGAGCCATGTCTTGATCGTGGTTTCGTGCAGCTCGGGATAGGTCGAGCGAACGACGATCCACTTCGAGCGACGCTTGCCTGTCAGTGTGCTTCTGCGCTGGCCGATCGCCTGGCGGTAGATCTTGATGCACGACGCCGACGACGTGCCCGATCCGATCGGGCCGCGAATGATGACGACGTGCTTGTCGTCCTCGATATAGGCTGACAGCACCGAGCCGTCGGGCTCGTAGATGAGCTGGCCGCTTTCCGAGACCTCAAGCCCGGGCGGTTTATCCCGCGGCTTTGCCGGGTCCGCCATCGGATCCATGCCCGGAGTTGTCGTGCATCCAGCGGAATTTCAGCACTTCCATGCCGGACGTGATCTCGTGGAACCAGCCGTCGGTCGCGGCCCAGCACGTTCCTATTGCGCCGGGCCCCTCGACCGTGACAGCCGCGAGCGACCTGATCTTGCCATCCTTCGCGAGGGCGAGCAGATCCTCAAGCAGCATAACGAGCTGCGGCATGGCTCTTGTCTTCGTCCGTTCCGCGAAACCCGAATTGTGGTGCGGCAGGTCGACGACGTTCGTCATCAGCGCCCTCGATACGGGCCAGGACCGCCGCCGGCGGGAAAGGCGTCGGGGATACCGCCCTTGATGATCCCGGAGGCGTAGGCGCCATAGACGATCGGGGCGAGCTTCTCCAACACCTTGCTCAGCTCAAGCGCGGTTCCGGGCTCGATACCGAAGTCGACGAGGATCTGCTGCACGCCGTTCGCGAAGGCGACCGCGTCGTTGAAGTCGAGCTTTCGATCGTGGATTTCGCGGACCAGCACGACGGCGGCGCCGGCGGCGGTCGAGATGTCATCTATGACCACGGCGTCGCTCGCCTTCGCCTTGCCGCCGAGCGGCCCCGCCAGGAAGCGGAGCGCCGCGGCAAGAACAGATTTCCAGTTCACTGCGCGCCGTTCTGGATCTTGTTGACCTGGGCGATCGCGGCCCCGATCTTGGCGATCAGCGTCGCCGAATTAACCGTGGCGGGGTTCTCGCAGATCGTGTTGATGACAGCCTGCGCGCTCTGCACGTCCTTGCTCTGCTGTGCTGTCAGCTTGGAGATCCCGAGCACGAGATTGACGTCAGCCTGCAGGAACGGGACGAAGCCGCAGGCGAGCGCAGTGCTCATGCCCGCCTCGCTCTCGATGTTCTGCAGGTCCGATTGGACCTTGGCGAGCGAGCCCTGCAGGTCGGCGCTGCAGGCGTCGGGCGCCGTGGCGTCGAAGATGAAGGGCAGCGCGACAACCGTGAGGATCAGGTAAGAGCGGAATGTGAGCTGCACGGGAAACTCCTGTCAGTTCGGCTTCGGGGGAGGCGCGACGGCGGTCATGCTGGCTTGCAGGCGGCCGAACGACGCGACGAGCTTGTGAGCGACGGCGACGGGGTCGAGGCCGACGGCGTGAAGCTCCTCGGGGATCGCGCCGGTGATCTTGGTCACGAGGTCGGCGATCATCGGAGAATGCACGTCGATCGACTTCGTCGCGAGATTGTCGGTCGCCTTGGCGATTTCCTGCGCCGCCTTGTCGTCGATGTATTTCTCGACCTTGGCGAGGAGCGCCTGATCGACGGCGATCCCGGTGTAGCGCTTGACCTCGGCCACGAGGATACCGCCGACGCCGGTCACGATGGCGCCGAAGATGGCGACGAAATAGGGCTGCGCGGCGGCGAGCATCGAGCCGAGGGTGATGGTCGTGTCGGACACAGGGTTCTCCTGTCAGGCGACGAGGGGCTGTTCGGGTGACAGATCGTAGAGGTCGAGCGCGTTGTCCTCGATCTCGTGAATGATGACCGTCGCGTAGTTCGGCGCGGTCGCGTAGTGCTTCGCCATCGCCGCCACGAAGTCGCGCCAGTCGGTCCCCGCCTCGCCGCCGGCGGCGCGCGCATCGGCGTAGATCGGGCTGTCAGCGAGCAGGCGGGCGTGGGCGAGGAAGCAGGCGGTCGCGGAGGGATATCTCGCGAAGGGTTGGCTCACCGAAACCATGCGGCCGCCGATGAACTCGTGCGTGCGCGCCATGACGAAGGCCTGGCCGCGCACCGCCTTGATCCCGAAATAATTGTTCGACCCCGGCGGGATTTCGCGCCCGTAGGCGCTCTCGATCGCCCATTGCGCGAGGGTCACGCAGGCGGGAACGGCGGGATAGGCGCGCTGTGCGTCCTGCGCCGCCTGGATGATCTCGGGCGGAAAGAGGGAGAGGTTCGACATCGGCGGCCTCAGTTCGCGGCGAGCGATGCGCCGCGGGCGCGCGCGGGCCAACGCACTCAGGTCAGTAATATCCTTTCGACTGCAGCCATGACCGGACGCACTTGGTGATGCGGGAAGCGAACACGCGGTTGCCTAGCGCGTTGTTATGCGAGGCGGCGTCATAGGTGAAGTCGGTGTTTCCGGTCCCGTTCGGCGAGGCAATGGATCCCGTTCCGGTCTCGAATGGCCCATCGGCCGCGTTCGTCCAGGGGCAAAATACCGCCATCGGGTCGTTCATGGCCGCAAGCGCGGCTTGCGTCGCCTGCTCGGTGGCGACGCAGTTGTTCGTGCAGGATGTTCCCCCGAAGTTGTGAGCGTAAGCGCCAAGGACGATGATCGGTATATTTGCTGTCTGAGGATGAGCGCGGAGGGTCTGTATGTAGGTCGTTTGAGCCGCCGCGATCTGCGAAGCGCTTAAGCTCGGGTAATCATTGGTCCCGTTGCTTATGAGTAGAATATCCGGCCCAGCTCCGTTCTTCACGTTGAAGACGTCACTAATGCGACTGAGCGCTGAGCCTGACGTGCAGTCGGCGGCATTATATCCGCACCCCCCGATTGCCGTATTCACGAGGCCGATTATTCCTAGTTCGTCGGCTACGATGCGCGGATATGCCCACGCGCCGGAAAGCACGCCTCCCCCAAACGGGTAGCTATCGCCCATCGTCGCCATCGTAAGCACCGGAGGGCCGCCCGGATAATAGATGTCATCGCCCACGGCTATGTCGACGCCGCCAAAATGGCCAGAACCATCGTTCTCGACAATAATATCGCGAGCGGATCGGCCGCCTACACTGGAAAAGTCAAGTATTGTGTATTCCCAACCCGTGGTAACAAGAGGGCCGTAATGATTAGGAGAAACATACTGGCAATGATCATGGTTAATCCCGCAGACAGCAAATCTCCACGCGCCACCAGCGCTCAGGGTAGATTGATCGTAAGCCCTGAATACCATTACGGGCGCGGTCGTGACGAACTCGAACCGCCCAAAGCTGTTGGACGCGACCCCGGCGACCGTAGGCCCTCCGAAGCCCACGTAGGATGTCCCTGAGCTATTGAGCGCGGTCGCGCCCTCCAGGCTGAAGTATGTCAGAAGGTTGCCCGCGCCGCCGTTCCAAAGCACCGAATGCGGCCCGCTATTTGAGTTGATAGCGGTCGGGAGATTGCGCAAATAGTTCCACGTGCAGGTGTTGTCGGTCTGGCCGCTTCCGGTCCCGCTTGGGCCGCTGCCGCTGGCCGCCGATGTGCAGGCGCCGGTGTTCTGGTAGAAATATCCAAGGGCGGTCGCCCCGGATCCCGTGAACGTGACCGCAACCGTCCCCGCGGGGTAGGCCGTATTTATGGCCCATCTGCTCGCGACCGTAACCGTAGGGGCGCCACCTGTCGGCGATTTCTGCACGGAATTCCAAAGACAGGTTCCGTCTGTAATCATTGACCCCGCGGCCGACGGGCCTGAACCGGTTCCGGCGGAAGTACATGGCGTCGTATTTGAAGCGCCTCCCTGCATCTCCTCAAAGTATAAGCCGTTGTCAGAGACAATCTCGCCGGGATAATAGGACGTGCTTTGCGCCCAGGCGGGAATGCCCATCGGCTGGTTGACTTGAAGGTTGTCCGACTGCGCGGCCCGCGCAAAGCGCGCTATGATGGCGAGTGTGTTGGGCGCGGCTCCGTCGACCTCTGAGGCCAGCAAGCCGAGCGTGGCCGGTATTTGAAGGCCGATCCCGGAGCCCGAGGTCGAGGTTTGGCTGCAATTCGTGGCCCCTCTCAGGACCATCCCCGTCGTCTTCCCTCCGGAAAGCAACGTCGCCGCCGTCGCGACGCCGCTCGCCGCAGTCACGCTGATTACAGGGGGAATTGAGAAGGTTACGCCGTTGCATCCCAGAACGACCGTGTCCCCGGTCGCGTAACCCGTCATGGTTCCTGTCGGGGCGCCAAGACCATTCGGCGACAGGGCGAATTGGACGCCGGCGAAGTCGCTGACCTCTCGGCCTAGACCGCTTTGCTGAGCAAGAGCGGGGGGCGAGAACGCCAGCAGGGCACTGAGCGTGGCCGCTGCGAATGGGCTTCTGCGAGTGTATTTCATTTGTCCCCCCAGCGCATCAGAAGCGTTCCACGATGATCGCGTAGCCCGCGCCGCCCGCAGCGCCAGCGCCGGCCGTGCCGCCATTCTGCGCCGAGCCGCCGCCGCCGCCCCCGCCGGCCGGCAGGCCCCCGGCGCCGCCCGCGAACGCCACGGTGGTCGACGAAGCGCCGCCGCCGCCGCCGCCGCCGACGAAGAGGTCAAGGGGGTAGGTCGACAGCGACGCCGCGACGCCGGCGCCGCCCGCGCCGGCGCCGGCCGTCCCGTTGGTGTTGGGGAAGGCCCCGTTGCCGCCGATCGCGCCATTGGCCGTCGCATTGCCGGACGTGATCCCGCCGCCGGAGCCGCCGGCGCCCGCGCCTGCCAGGCCAGGGCCGCCATTGCTCGCGCCGCCGGTCGCCGTGCCGCCGCCGCCGGCGCCCCCATAGCCCGGCGCGACCCCGACATTGCCGACCGCCCCGGAGCCGCCGTTGCTCTGCCCGGTTCCGTTGACGCCGCCCGTGCCGTTGGTCGAGCTGCCGCCAGCGGCGTAGCCCGTGTTGCCGCCCTGGCCGCCGCCGGACGCGCCGCCGAGCTGGCCGCCGGCGCCGCCGCCGCCGCCGAAGCCCGTCAGCAGCGAGCCAAACGTCGTGGCGCCGCCGGCGCCGCCGTTGCCGCCCGCCGTCGTGCTGACGGTGGCGGCCGCGCCCGCCGTTCCCGCCGCGCCGATCGTGACGGTCTGCGAGCTCCCAATCTCCGCCGCCGTGAACCTCGCGCAGCGATGGCCGCCGCCGCCCCCTCCGCCGCCGCCGGAAACGACCGTGGAGGCCGCCTGGAGCGCGCCGCCGCCGCCTCCGCCGCCCGCGCCGTAGACGCAGACCTCAGCCTCGGTGAGGCCCGGCGAGGGGGTATAGGTTCCGTTGGCGGAAATGGTCACGATGTTGATGCGCCGCGGCGCATAGCCGCCGCCGGCGAGCGCTGGGGAGGCGGCGAGCAGGGCGGCGAGGGAGATGAGGGCGCGGCGCGTCATCATTGAGCCCCCACGGTGAGCAAGCCGCCCGCGGCCGAGCCGATCGCATTGACGCTGTCGGTCGGCAGGGCGACGTCGAAGAACCGGAAACCGCCGGGTTGCAGCGCGATCTCGCCGGCCGCGCAGACGCCGGAGGAGATCGTCGCCGTTCCTCCGAATTTGATGCACAGCGTCGTCGAGCCGACGTTTTCGAGATAGAGAAACTGCGAGATCGACGTGACAGGCGTCCCCAGGATTGAACCGGAGCCGATGACGACCTGGTTCGACGCGCCGATCGTCGCGCCCTGGAAAGAGCCGGCGGCAAGGGGGATCGCCGAGGCGCGCGCGTTCTCGTAAGCGAAGAGGCCAGCGACGAGGCTGGCCGCGCTGACGGCGACGGCTAGGAGGGTCTTGGGCTTGGCGCGGCGCATTTGCGAAACTCCCTATTCCGGCGACTGATCTTGAAGCTCGTCCTGCGCCTGGTCGGCGTCGCGCAGCGTTTCGGCGTCGACCTCAACCTTCACAGCGCAGGCGACGGCCTTGTTTGTTTCCTCATGCCAGCGCGCCTCGATTTCTCGCTGGATGACCTGCGCGGGATCGGCGCGGGCCGCGGTGATAGCCGCGACGAAGGCGAAGAGGATGAGCAGCTTCATGATCAGCACGCGGGGATGTAGCGGACCGTGCCGGAGGCGTCGGTGAAGGTGAGCCATTCCTGCACGGTCGAGTGAATGCCGCTCGGGCCGAGCGTGCCGACGCAGGCGGTGGTCGAGCCGTTGGCGGTCCAGCCGCCAGTCGTGCCGACCTTCAGGACTTCCGAGCCCGTGCCGAAGACGATCGGGGCGTTCGCCGTGTTGAAGAGCTGCAGCGCGTTCGCGCCCTGGCCGCCGGAGAATGCGCCGCCGTTGAGGGCGACGCCGGCCTGGTTGATCGCATTCGAGTTGCCGAAGTAGAGCGTCTCTTTGGCGGCCGTCCCGGTCGAGGAATTGCGCAGCGTCGCCGAGCTGACGCCGTTCGTATTGTTGAAGGTCGCGAACTGATCGGTCGAGTTGATCGGAGCGTTGATGTCGATCCCTTCAAACCCGCTGTTCGTCGAGGCGAACTGCGCGACCGGCGAATTGCCGCTGTCGATCGTCGTGTTGCCGGCGCCCGAGACGTGCATGCCGTTCTGCGTCGTCGCGGTCCCGGAAATCGTGATCGTGCCGCCGACGAAGTTGAAGGAGCCGTCGATGTAGCCGTTGCCCTGCGGGCCGCGCAGCGTGAAGCCGGAGACGGCGGAATAATTGTAGAGGTCGACGCCGGCGTAGATCGAGCCGCAATTGCCCGCCGCGGCGTGGCCATTCGTGTTGGTCAGCGAGGCGTGAACCCAGCAGCCGACGAGCTCGCCCGTCGTCTTGATCGAGGGGAAGCCGTCGTAGGAGCCGTCGGCGAAGCCCATGTCGAAGCCGGGATTGGCGGCCAGCGACTTGTTGATGGAATAGCCGAGCGTATTGATCAGCGAGGCGTTCTCGTACCCCGGCGACTGCACGATTTGCTCGCCGATGACGACGTCGACCGTCGCGCCGGGCCGGATGTCGAGATCGTTCTCCTGACCGATGCACTGGTGCCAGTAGAGCGCGCCGGCGAGCAGGCGACAGATCGGGTTAAGGGAGAAGGCGTCGCCGCGCCCGTTGCCCGCGCCCGCCGTCCCGGTCGGCCCGGGGACCGAGATCTGCGTGACAGGCGAGAGGGACGTGTAGTCGCGCCACGTCGTGTCGATCGGCGCGACGTTGAGGTTGAGCACGAACTGGCCGGTGAGGCGGCTCCCCTGGCCGCCGCCGGTGTTGAGGTTCCAATTGAAGGCGACGACGCCGTTCGGCGAGGACGTGTCCTGCACCGTGTCGGCGGTATACGTGAAGTTGTTGTAGATAGTTTCAACGGGGTCGGCGCTAACGCCCGACGCCACGCTGGTGAAATTGGTCGGGTCGGTCGAGGCGGACGTCGGCGCGCCGACGACGGCGACGGGGATCGAGAAGCCCGAGCCGGTCCCGCCGACGCTGGCCGCCGCGACGCCGAGCGTGTCCGTGGTCTTGTAGCCGG